>Ga0335073_10010276_pt1 | contig 13152 bp, 13 predicted proteins | sample Lox_Sample_22_FD_207093 | JGI IMG/M metagenome (GOLD analysis project Ga0335073, IMG submission 207093) | Soil microbial communities from Loxahatchee National Wildlife Refuge, Florida, United States - Lox_Sample_2.2 | ecosystem: Environmental > Terrestrial > Soil > Wetlands | place: USA...
CGCGGCAGAATCGGTGTTGCGAGCTGGTTGCTCACATAAAGCAGGGAGCCCAGTCGCACATCCATGCCTTTTGCCAGCGCCGCCGCGTTTTCCCGCGCACGCGCCGCGGCCTTATCCAGCGCCTCTTCTTCGAGCGCGTGCTCATCCTTCACCGTCCATTCGATATCGCCGCTGTTGTTCGCGCCCGCGGTGACCGCATCATCCAGAATCTCCGCTGCGCGTGCTGGCGTGGTCTTCACGGTCCATTGCTGCGCGAGCTTGAACTTGTGCGACTTCGGAGTCGTGTCCGGTTCGAGATATTGCGATTCGCTGTGAATGTCGCTCTCCATCACTCCCGCCTGCTCAACGGCACGGATGATCGCATTCGAAGTCCGCGCACCCTGCGCATAGGCGCCTTTCGCGTCAGACGGAGCGGTTTCGAATCCGATGTGCAGGATCGCAACGTCCGCATCAGCGTTCACTGTCCCCATGGCGGAGACCGCCAGAGTGCGGTTGGCGGAATCGATCTTCCATTCCAGCTGGCCAGGCTGCTGTGCGCCTGCGGACAGCGCCGCGGACACCATTGCGGTGACTAGAAGCCATTTTGCCGATCTCATAAGAGTCTCCTCGTCCTGTTGGGACGCTTGAAGAGCATGAAACGTTCAGCAGTGCGGATGCCCCTACCCTGTCAGAACGTAGGACGCCTACCTGCTTGCGTACTTTTCGCCGAACTTGCGCAGCCTGGCCAAAGTCGCCGCGGCCTCGCCTGAGTCGACGGCTTGGGCTCCCAGCGCCACGCCCTCCTTCAGATCGTTGGCCAGTCCAGCAGCTACCAGGGTCGCGGCCGCATTCAGCAACACAATGTCGCGGCGCGCGCCCGGAACTCCGGTGAGCACGTCATACAAGAGGGAGGAATTGGTTTCGATGTCGCCACCGATGAACTGATCCAGTGTGGCGCGGGGCAGCCCGGCCATCTCGGGCGTCACGCGCGCCGCTTTGAGCGTGGGAACGGCGCCAGGCTCGCCTTCTTCCACCCGAGCCACAACCGATTCGCCTGTCGTGGTCAGTTCGTCGATGCCGTCGCTGCCGTGAACAACGAATGCGCGTTTTGATCCGAGTGCAACGAGCGTCCGTCCCACGAGAAGAACGCGGCTCGGAGCCAATACGCCGATCACCTGGATGCGGGCATGCGCCGGATTCGTGAGCGGTCCGCACAGGTTGAAGATGGTGCGGAATCCCAGCGCGCGGCGCAGTTGTCCAAGCGAGCGCATCGCAGGGTGATACCGGGGCGCAAACAGAAACACAAATCCCGTCTCGCGCAAGCACTCCACTGCCAACTCAGGCGCAAGATCGATGGGAACGCCCAGCGCCTCGAGCGCATCGGCCGCCCCGCAGCGCGATGTGACGGCGCGGTTGCCGTGCTTGGCCACCTTGGCTCCCGCCGCCGCGGCCACGAGAGCCGCACCCGACGAGATGTTGAAAGTCAGGGGTCCGCCTCCGCCTGTACCGACACAATCGACAAGCTGGGCACGCTCTTCGTCAGTGAACGGAATCGGCAGCGATTGGCGTCGCATCACGTCGACAAAGCCGGCCAGTTCCGGTGCCTGCTCCCCGCGCGTGGCCATCACAGCAAGCAGAGCCGCCGTCTCCACTTCAGGCACTTGGCCAGCGAGAATCTCGTCGAGCACCGCCGATGCCTGCTCTCGTGTCAACGCTGCGCCGTCCTCGGCAAGCAGCTTCAGATGGTCTTTCACTCCCGACATATCTCTCAATATGGTAATTGCGCGACGAAGGCGCTCGATGAAAGTGCAGAGTACAAGACTGCGGTTTGCCCGGGCTTCGTGGCGCAAGATAGTATTTTTCTTGCCGCTGATCCGGTCGCGCTCAGACCTTATTGACCCCAACCCCAGCGGACATGGCGGTCCCTCACCAATGAAGATTCACGAGTATCAGGCGAAAGAGATCCTGGCAAAATATGGCGTGCCCGTTCCCAAAGGCGAGGTAGCCAACACACCCGAGGAAGCGGCGGCCGTAGCCCGCAAACTGTTTGCCGAGGGTGCTGGCGGCGTGGTCGTCAAGGCGCAGATTCACGCCGGCGGACGCGGCAAAGGCGGTGGCGTCAAAGTCGCAAAAACCCGCGAAGACGCCGAACTGCATGTGAAGAACATCCTCGGCATGCAACTGGTCACGCACCAGACCGGCCCGCAGGGACAGAAGGTGCAGCGATTGCTGATTGAAGAGACCGCGGCCATCGATCGCGAGCTTTACCTCGGCATCGTGCTCGATCGCGCCGCGGGCAAGCTGGTCTTCATGGCTTCGCAGGCCGGCGGCATGGAAATTGAAGAAGTGGCTGCGAAGACGCCCGAAGCCATCTTCAAGGAGATGATCGATCCGGCAGTGGGTTTCGGCGCGTGGCAGGCGCGCAAGCTGGCCTTTGCGCTGGGGCTCAAACCCACGCAGATCAACCAGGCAGTCGGATTTTTCCAGAGTCTCTACAAGGCGTTCATCGAGACGGATGCATCGCTCGTCGAGATCAATCCCTTCATCACCACCAAGGACGACAAACTTTACGCGCTTGACGCCAAGATCAACTTCGATGACAACGCGCTGTTCCGTCATCCCGAGATCAAGGCGTTGCGCGATGTCGCCGAAGAGGATCCGTTGGAAGTGGAAGCGAGCAAGTACGCGCTCAACTACATCAAGCTCGACGGCTCCATCGCGTGCATGGTGAACGGCGCAGGCCTTGCCATGGCCACGATGGACATCATCCAGTACGCGGGCGGCTCACCGGCAAATTTTCTTGACGTGGGCGGCGGCGCGACGCAGGAACAGATCGAGCACGCATTCGAGATCCTGCTTTCTGATGCGAACGTGAAGGCGATCTTTATCAATATTTTTGGCGGCATCCTGCGCGTCGACCGGCTGGCGACCGGCGTTGTAGCAGCAGCAAAGAACCTGAACGTGAAGGTGCCTATCGTGCTGCGCCTCGAAGGAACGAACGTGGAAGAGGGCCGCAAGATCCTGAAGGAGTCAGGACTGAACTTCCAGGTCGGCGCAACCATGAAGGAGGCGGCAGAGTTGGTTGTGGCCGCCGCGAAGGGAGTTAAGTGATGTCTGTTTTAGTCGACAACAACACCCGCCTCATCGTGCAGGGCATTACCGGCAAGGAAGGCACCTTTCACGCCAAGGGATGCGCCGAGTACGGCACCAACGTGGTGGGCGGGGTCACACCCGGCAAGGGCGGCGCCACGCACGAAGGCTGGCCGGTCTTCAACACCGTGGCCGAGGCGGTAGCCAAAACCGGCGCCAACGCGACCATGATTTTCGTTCCGCCTCCGTTTGCCGCTGACGCCATTCTCGAAGCCGAGGATGCTGGCATCCCGCTGATCGTCTGCATCACCGAGGGCATCCCGACGCTCGATATGGTGAAGGTCTGGGCCAAGCTCAAGACGTCAAAGTCGCGACTCATCGGACCGAATTGCCCGGGCGTGATCTCGCCGGGCAAGGCAAAGATCGGCATCATGCCCGGCCGCATTCACAAAGAAGGATCGGTGGGCATCGTGTCGCGCTCAGGGACGCTGACTTATGAAGCCGTGCATCAACTCACGCAGCGCGGGATCGGCCAATCGACCGCCATCGGCATTGGCGGCGACCCGATCATCGGCACCACGCACATTGATGCGCTGCGCCTGCTCAATGATGATCCCGACACCGAAGCCATCATCATGATCGGCGAGATCGGCGGATCCGCCGAGGAAGCCGCGGCGGACTTCGTGAAAAAGAACGTGAAAAAGCCGGTGGTGGGATTCATCGCCGGCCAGACTGCACCTCCGGGGCGCCGCATGGGCCACGCCGGCGCCATTATCAGCGGAGGGCAGGGAACCGCGAAAGACAAGATGAAAGCCATGACGGCCGCGGGCATCCACGTGGTCGTTTCGCCCGCCGAGATTGGCGAAACGCTGGCCAAGGTGATTGGGAAGGGTTAGTCGCAGCTATTCGCTACAGCATTAGAAGCAGCTATTCGCTACAGCTCAGGTCGGGTCCGAGTTGAGCAAATTGTGCTTGAATTAGGTTTTCAGCCCGGGCTGCCCATGCTTCACAAGGGTCAGATCAAGGAGAAAATATGTCCCCACTCTCCGAACAGCAGATTGCTTCGCATTTGAAGTCCGTGCCGGAATGGAAAGTCGAATCCGGCGAACTGGTCCGCACCTTCAGCTTCAAGGACTTTCGCGCGTCGCTGGCCTTCGTGAACAAGGTAGGCGAACTGGCTGAGGTGGCTGGCCACCATCCCGACATCGACATCCGCTATAATCTCGTCCGGCTCGCGCTGGTAACCCACGATGCCGGCGGCCTCACAACAAAGGACTTCGATCTCGCCGCCGCCGCAGACAAGGTGGTTTGAGGGATAGATCCAGCATCCCAAGTTTGACCTTCCATTGAAGCGTCGATATATTGGTCTTGATGAGTTTCTGCTCCAAGCCGGCCGCTTGTTGCGCATGTTGTTGCGTACTGCGCCGGACTATGGGGTGAGCCAGCCTTAAGAATCGGAATCAGTTCCCCTAGGCCCGCGCTGCAGATCTTTTGCTGACGCGGGTTTTCTATTTTCTGATCAAAAGCACAACCGGAGAAACTCTTGAGCGTAATCGCAACTGAAGGCCTCATCCATTCTGCCGCGAGCGCAACTGCATTCGCGCCTGCCATGCGGGCGGTACCTAATCCCCAGCCCGTTTCGAGGCAACGCCTCAATCACATCCAGCTGCTTGAGGCCGAAAGCATAGCCATCATTCGCGAGGTGGCGTCTGAATTCCAGAAGCCGGTGATGCTTTACTCCATCGGCAAGGACTCGTCGGTCATGCTTCGCCTGGCACAAAAGGCCTTCTATCCGGCGCCGATTCCGTTTCCGCTCCTGCACGTCGACACGGGATACAAATTCCGCGAAATGCTCGAATTTCGCGACCGCTACACCGCCGAGCTGGGCCTCAAGCTCATCGTGTGGCGCAACGAGCAGGCGCTGGCCGATGGCGCCAACCCGATACGCTTGGGCACGCAGCGCTGCTGCGGGTTGCTCAAAACACAGGCTCTTCTCGACGGACTGCGCGCGCACGGCTTTGACGCGGCCTTCGGTGGCGCGCGGCGCGACGAGGAAAAATCACGCGCCAAGGAGCGCATTTATTCCTTTCGCGACAGCGCGGGGCAATGGGATCCGAAGAACCAGCGCCCCGAGTTATGGAACATCTTCAATGGACGCATTGGCCCGAATGAGAGCATTCGCGTGTTTCCGCTCTCCAACTGGACTGAGCTCGACATCTGGCACTACATCCATCTGGAGCAGATTCCCATCGTGCCGCTCTATCTCGCTAAAGAGCGCCGCATGCTGGTACGAGGCGACTCGCTCATTCCGCTCGAACAGCCCTTTGTAAAGGGCCTGCCCGGCGAAGAGCAATGGGTGAAGTGCCGTCTGCGCTCGTTGGGATGCAGCCCCTGCACGGGCGCGATTCGGTCGGACGCGGACACGGTGCCGAAGATCATCGCCGAGTTGATGGCGGTGCGGAACTCGGAACGCGCCAATCGCATCATCGATCACGACCAGGACGGTTCCATGGAAATCAAGAAACGCGAGGGCTACTTCTGATGGCCGCAGTTGAAGACGTGATCACTGCACTCACTCAGGCGCCGGACAGCGAAGTTGCCGGGCAGATCGATGCGTACCTCGATGCCGACCGCGCCAAGGACTTGCTGCGCTTCAGCACGGCGGGCAGCGTGGATGATGGCAAATCCACCCTGATCGGCCGCCTGCTCTACGATTCGCGCAATGTCTATGACGATCACATCCGCTCGGTCACGCACAATGCTGCGATCGATTTTGCGCAGCTTACCGATGGCCTGCGCGCCGAGCGGGAGCAGGGCATCACCATTGATGTCGCCTACCGATACTTCTCCACCTCGAAACGCAAGTTCATCATTGCCGATACGCCGGGCCACGAGCAGTACACGCGCAACATGGCAACGGGTGCGTCCACGGCCGATGTTGCCATCATCCTGGTCGACGCGCGCAAGGGCATCCTCGACCAGACACGCCGCCATGCCTGCATCAATGCGCTGCTCGGCATTCCCATCGTGATCGCCGCGGTGAACAAGATGGACCTGGTCGATTTTTCAGAGGGGGCCTTTGAGCGGCACAAGGCGGACCTCGAGGCGCTCGCCCGGCAGCTGGAAATCCCGCAGCTCATTGCAGTTCCTGTGAGCGCTCTTGAGGGCGATAACGTTGTCCATCGGAGTGAGCGCATGCCGTGGTATCGGGGATCGAGCCTGCTCGAACTTCTCGAAACCGTGCCGCTGGCGGCTGAGCGATCGCAAGTCGGGCTCCGTTTTCCGGTGCAGCGCGTTCTGCGTCCTCACCAGGATTTTCGCGGATTTGCCGGCCAGATTGCCGCGGGCATCGTGCATCCCGGTGATCGCGTGATCGCGCTCCCCTCCGGCATCGAGACGCGCGTGCGCTCCATTACGACGTGGGATGGCGAGCTTGGCGAAGCACGTGCGCTGCAATCGGTCGTGCTGACCCTCGACGATGAAGTGGACCTGGGCCGCGGAGACATGATTGCGGCGGTCGACGCGCCTGCAAGGAGGACGACTCGTTTCAGCGCAACGGCGGTCTGGATGCAGACAAGGCCGCTCCGCGCCGGTGCTTCTTACCTGCTGAAACACAGCAGCCAAACGGTTCGCGCGCGGGTTGTCGAAATCCGTTCGCGGATTCACGTCGAACAACTCACGTCGCACCCTGCCGATGAACTCGCGTTGAACGACATCGGCGAAGTTGTGGTGGAAACGAGCCGTCCGCTGCTGGCCGATCTCTATCGCGAGAATCGGACCACTGGCAGTTTCATCCTCATCGACCCGACGGATAACGCTACGGCCGGCGCAGGCATGATTCGCAGTCTTGCCGAATCAACGGCTCGGACCCATGCACCCATGGGCCTGCTTGCGATCGGCAATCGCTCCGAACTCGCCGCTCAGTTGGAGGCGTATCTTCTCGGCGCTGGAGCGATTGTGCTTCGCACGCGCGTATCGGTTTCGCCGCACCTTCTTTCCTTCGCGCGTCTCGGTGCCTTCGTCCTGGTTGAATCCGATGCGCCTGCTCCCATTTCGTTCAGGCGTGCCGACACCATGGACGCCAAGCCAAACCAGATCGATACGGAAGACCTCGATACGATCCTCAGCGAGATTGAGAGGCTCGGATCTACTCATCCAGGAGAAGACAATGACAACGGCCTCGGCATTTGAAGAACTCGTCCTCACTGCGACCGATTTTCTGCGCGACCGCCTCACCGCTGCGCAGAATCCATGCGTCACCAGCAGCTTTCAGGCTGAGGACGTGGTTGTGCTGCACCTGGTGCGCGCGATCCGGCCGGAGATCCCGGTATTGTTTCTCGAGACCGGCTATCACTTTCCAGAGACACTGGCCTATCGCGATCGCATTGCATCGGAGTGGAATCTGAATCTCGTCAAGGTGCTTCCCGATCGCTCGGTGGAGCAGCAGGAGTCGGAATTCGGCATTCTCTATCAGACCGCTCCCGACCGCTGTTGTGGACTGCGCAAGGTAGAGCCGCTGTTTCGCTCGCTGGCTGCCTACGATACGTGGGTCACGGGTCTGCGCCGTCAGCAGTCGAAGTCGCGCTCGAACTTGCAGTCCGACGAATCGTTCGCATTGCCTTCCGGACATGTGCTTCGCAAGCTCAGCCCCCTGGCCGAGTGGACCACGCGCGATGTGTGGCAGTATGCGCAGACGCACGACATTCCGTTGTTACCGCTCTACGAGAAGGGTTACACCAGCATCGGGTGCGCGCCATGTACTAGCCTGCCCTTCGATCCAGACGATCCTCGCTCCGGCCGCTGGTCCGGACGCAAACTCGAGTGCGGTATTCACATTCAGGCCTCATAGGGCGGAGACAGTAGTGGAACTCATTCTCGGATTCCTGATTGCCGCGCTGATCGCCATGACCGGCGTCGGAGCGGGCACAGTGACAGCGCCACTGCTGATCCTGTTTCTGCATGTTCCCGTTCCTGAGGCAGTCGGTACCGCGCTGGTTTATTCGGCCGCCGTCAAGTTGGTCGTCGTCCCGGTGCAGATCTGGCGACGCCAGGTGGTGTGGCGCACGCTCGGCGTGATGCTTCTCGCCGGCGTACCGGGCGTAGTGCTTGGCGCAGTTTTCTTTGAGCGCCTGGTGCGCATCCAGGGGCAGACGCTGTGGCTCTACCTGGCGCTCGGCGCCATGATCGTGGTTTCCTCGGCGTGGCACATTTATCGCCACTTCCGCCCGGCCTTGGCTCGCGGCAATGGGGCCGACCATCCGTGGCTGCTTGCGGCTTCGATGTTCCCGGTTGGTGCTGAGGTGGGTTTCTCCTCCTCGGGAGCGGGGGCGCTGGGCACACTGGCGCTGCTCGGCCTTACCTCACTCGATGTACCTCACATTGTCGGCACGGATCTCTCGTTCGGATTGTGCCTTTCGCTGATTGGCGGGGGCATGCATCTGAGCCAGGGTGGCGTCGATCCGGCCCTGCTCACAAACTTGATTGCCGGCGGCGTGGTGGGAGCATTGGCTGGAACGGGTCTTGCTCCGCGCATTCCTGCGCGCGCCATGCGCCTTGCCTTATCGCTCTGGCTGTTTGGCATGGGCGTGCAACTCTGCTGGCATGCTTTGGCACTTCACATCTAGCCGCCACGGCTGAGAAGTGCTCGTCGCCCCCGTGCCGGTCTCCCGCAACGCAGTTTCTTTCTGCGCCTCGGCGCTTCTTGCCTCATGCCCACCCAACTGGCGATACTCTTCACGATCCTCAGTTCATTCCGTTGGAGCGCGGGAGATTTGATTGGCTCGTGAGCTTCATACCGCAAAGCTGGTCCGCAAGCAGTGCCTCTCGCAATCAGCGCAGTGCTTTCATCTCGAATTCGTGATCGACGCGATCCCGGAGTTCGTGTTTCGTCCCGGTCAATTTATCTCGGTCGGCGCCAGCGATCCGCATGGCAAACATCACACCCGGGCGTATTCCATCGCCTCTGCACCAAATGGCAATCGTTTCGATCTCTGCCTGAACCGGGTAGAGGATGGCTTCCTGTCGAATCTGCTTCCCGATCTCAAACTCGGCGAAACCGTGCAGATCCACGGTCCGCACGGCTTCTTCACGCTTCGCGAGCCCATCACCGACTCCATCTTCGTCGGCGCCGGCACGGGGGTGGCTCCGATGCGCGGATTTTTGCAGCACTTGTTTCCGGCGGCCGGTCCGGACCGCAGCGCGGGAAAGCATATCTGGCTTGTCTATGGAGCCGACCGTGAAGACGAGTTTTATTACCGCGACGAATTCGAAGCACTCGCTCTGCGCCACGCGCACTTCCGTTACCTGCCCACGCCGAGCCGCAGCGAAGACTCCTGGCTTGGACTTCGTGGAGAAGTCGCGGACTATGTCGCCGGCATTGCCGAGGAACTCATCTTGCAACTTGGAGTGCCGCTCCGCCCTCCCGCGCCCGATGCAACCGGCCCGGAGCAGAACCATCCTATCCACGCCTACGTCTGCGGTCTGAACAACCAGGTCTCCGCGGTGCGCGAGCGGTTAAAGCATCTCGGCTGGCACCGCAAGCAGATCATCGTCGAGCGCTACGATTAGTTCTTCGATCTCACAACGGTTAGCATGGCGGTATGCCGAGGTCGCCGGGGCGCATGCGCACAATCGTGCTTGCTGTGATTCTTACGGCGTACGCATGCGGGCGTTTGCTGGAGATTGCTTTCGGTCCGGTTCCCACCACGCCACTTGTTGCTATCGAGGTTCTCTCTGCGATGGCGCTTGCCCTGGTCGACGGCGCGTACCGATACGGTGTGCGCGGCATCGCGGCCTTCTCGTTGATCTGCCTCGTCGTTGGCAATCTGATTGAGAACCTCGGTCTAGCCACCGGATTTCCCTATGGTCGTTATGCGTTTTTGCCCGTGATGGGCCCGCGCATCTTCGCGGTGCCGGTGCTGCTGGGCCTTGGCTATGTCGGCATGGCGTACGCTTCGTGGACAATCGGCGAGCTCATCGCCGGCCCGATCTCCGCGCGCCTCCGCGTCGTGCTGGTGCCTTTGGTGGCCGCCTGCGTCATGGTGGCTTGGGATTTGGCACAGGATCCTGTGTGGAGCACCATGCTGGGTGCATGGGTCTGGCGCGACGGTGGCGCCTGGTTCGGCGTGCCACTCTCAAACTACTGCGGCTGGTTTGCGACCGTCTTTCTCCTCTGCCTCCTCTTTGCGTTCTCCCTCCATTGGCAACGGCCGACCCAGCGAGTCGTGAAGCCCTCCGCTTTACCAGCCCTGCTGCTCTATGCTTTCTGCGCCGCCGGCAATATGTTGCAGCTCTTCGTGCGCCGCCGCACTGCCGAGGTGCTGGATGGCAGCGGAAAGCTCTGGCGCGTCGATGACATTCTCGTCGAGTCTGCTGTGGTATCGCTTTTCGTGATGGGAGCGTTTGCCGCGATCGCAGCGGCCCGGTTGAAATCGGCGGAAGCTACAGGTTGAACAGTTCTCTCAGCCGTTTCGTCTGGGCGCGGCTTACCGGAATCTCCGTCTGGTTCTTGTCGTTCATGCGCAGCTGGTAACTCGACTTGAACCAGGGAACCACTTCGCGAATGTGGTTGATGTTGACCACAAAGCCGCGATGCGCGCGCCAGAAGATTGCGGGGTCCAGCAGTTCCAGCAGCTCTTCCAGCGTGCGGCACTTCGATTGGCCCTCAAAGGTCTGTGTCACCACGCGAATCACGCCGTCGTCGATCGCGGCATAGCAGATCTCCGCCTGATCCACCAGGAGCAATCGGCTCTGCGCCTCCACAATGACCCGCGCCGGTTGCGCCATGCGTCCTCCGGCCTGCGGATGATGCAACAGCCGAATCAACGCATCGATCTGCGATTCGGGCAGCGAACCGGCCGAGCTCGCGCTTCCGGTCATGCGCCCGCGCACACGCTCCAGCGCCTGTTCTACGCGGGTGCGGTCGAAGGGTTTCAGCAGATAGTCGACCGCGTTCACGTCAAATGCGCGTACAGCGTAGTGGTCGTAGGCTGTCGCGAAAACAAACTGGGGAAGCGCCTCCGGCTCTTTCCCCGGTTGGGCCCGATGCCGGTCGACCAGTTTTTGAATGACCGCGAAGCCGTCAAGCCCCGGCATCTGCACATCGAGAAAGACTACATCGGGGTGGTGCTCCTCGATGAGGTTCACCGCTTCAATTCCGTTGCTGCCCTGCGCCAGCACCTCAACATCGCCGGCCTGTTCGAGCAGATACTTCAGCTCGTCGCGGGCCAGCTTTTCGTCGTCGACAATGATTGCGTTCAGGCTCATGCGGTCGAAACTCTGATTGTAGGGAGGCGGTCAGGCGGGGTCAATTCCGGTCTATTCAATGAGCATTCCTCGCATTGAAATGAGAAGGCCGCCCATCGATCTGCAACGGGCGGCCTTAACTCGAAAACAGAAGCCGGGGCTCTACTCACCCATCACGTGCAGGCGCGACGGCATGTGGTCGTGAGCCAGCTCATGACCGCAGCGCGTGCAGTACTGGTCGGCCATGCGCACCGTGCGATAGCAATTTCCGCAGCTCGCTGTGAGCTGGTAGTTACATTGCGGGCAGAAATGGAAATCGCTTTGCACATGCGTTCCGCACGCGGGGCAGTGCGAGACTTCAGGCTGGCGCAGCAGGAAATAGAGCACGGCTCCGATGCCGGCCGGCATCACGAAGCAGATCAGCATCCAGAAGCGCACGCTCATGGCGCGCCGCGGAGCGTCCTTGCTCACATACCCAACCATCAGGAAGTAGAGAGCCGCCAGAAGGCCCCACGATAGATCAAAATAAATCCGGAAGCCAAGCGGCTGAACGTGATGCAGCTGTTTCGGCAGGATCAGCCAGAAGTAATATTCCACCACCAGAAACGCCAGAACGGCGGTCACGATGGACCACACGGGGATCAGGCGCGCGTCTTCATTTACGGTAATCAGTTGCGGATCGCGCATGGCTAGTCTCGCCCCAGCAGTTTTTCTCAAGTGCTTCAGGCTAACTTAACGCTCTACTCAGTGGACGGTCCAGCGAATTCAGAAGTTGCTTCGCTGGATTGCCCCTTACCTTTGTGCTGTTTGTGGGTATTACGAACGGCGGCGCAGCCAACCTGCCAGGACCGCCGAGCCCAGAATGGCGGCGCAGAGGAGGAAGATGAGCACGCTCAATTGCACGGTAAGCCCTGTCAATCGCTCATCTTCAATCAGGATTTCGCCAGCCCACCAGAGCAGCGGACCCAGCAGAAGCACCACGACCAGCGCAGCAGCAATGGCGACCGCCTTGGTGCGCCGTCGCCAAGCCTTCTGCTCAGCAATTACCCCCATCGAAGCCATTACGACGCGGCGGGTCTGATTGGCGACCGCGGAATCCCGGCCCGCCTGGTGCCCGGCAAGCGCTTCCACCAGGTCTCGATTCGGATTTGTGTTCGGGTCCGGAGCCGGCCAGGGCGTCTTCACACCGCCTCCTGGCGCCGATAATAGGCATGTTCGAGCATGGGCTTGACTGCTGCCAGTCCCCGGTAGAGCCTCGACTTCACCGTCGAAAGCGGCGCGCGCGTCACCTTGGCGATTTCTTCCAGCGACATCTCCTCATGGAACCGCAGTACCAGAACTTCACGATACAGGGTGTCAAGCTGCAGCAGTGCCTCGGCAATGCGCTCCCGGTCTTCGACGTTCGCGCTGCGATCGAACGGGCTTGGCTGGTCATCCGCGACTTCAAAACTCATGGGCCGATCGTCATCCGTGCCCGTTTCAAACAGCTCATCAAGGCTGCCCATCGTGCGCTTGCGCCGCTGGTCGATCATCAGGTTGCGCGCGATGGTAAAGAGCCACGTCTCAAAACGTGCCTTCCCGTTAAACTGTGCGCCCCGCGTCAGCACGCGCATCCACACTTCCTGGAAAAGATCCTCGGCCAGCTCGCGGTTCGCTGTCAGATACAGCAGATAACGCAGCAGCCGGTGTTGGTAGCGGATGATCAGATCGTTCAGAAGCCCGGGTTCGTTGCGCTTAAGGCCGTTGGCGATCAGCAGATTTTCCTGCCGCACCAGTTCATCGGCTTGAGCGATAGAATCAGCGCGAAACAGCGAACGAACTCCCGCGGCGGTCGTCATC
>Ga0335073_10010278_pt1 | contig 13150 bp, 12 predicted proteins | sample Lox_Sample_22_FD_207093 | JGI IMG/M metagenome (GOLD analysis project Ga0335073, IMG submission 207093) | Soil microbial communities from Loxahatchee National Wildlife Refuge, Florida, United States - Lox_Sample_2.2 | ecosystem: Environmental > Terrestrial > Soil > Wetlands | place: USA...
GGCTTTGAGTATTCGGCGATGAACTCACACTCGCCGTTGCCGAGGAACTCGTCCAGCTGGCGATCGGCCAGCTGCCACATGAACTCCTCGTTCTCCTTCAAGCGGCTCGGTGTGAGCAACCGGCTCAGGATCGAGCGCGCGCGAGTGTGGTCCGGTGGATCCATGGTGACCATGTGCTCGTTCATCGGGAACTGACTGCGGTGCGCTTCGATCAGCGGACCGAGGTCGTCACTATCGACTTCGAACGGCAGCGGTGGGAACGGGCCGCCGAGCGCGACGCAGTTGGAAAACGTGTCCGGATCCTTGTAGACCGTATTGGCCTCTTCCCAGCCGGTGACCGCGACGACGTTGTGGTGGGGTAGCCGCAGCACCGGGTTTTGGCTGCGCAGGTAATCGAAGTAGGGATGCGGATCGGGAACCAGGGACGGGTCGGTGAAGAAGTCGATGGAACCGAACATTGAATCAGGGTTTGTCATCTACGCGCGCCTCCCGAGGCTGATGTACCCGTGGTGTGTGGGCGGCGGGCTGTTGTGCCGCCCGGATCTGAGATCGCCAGAAGTGCAGTAATTGCTGAGCACCTGCTTAGCATGGCGCTAATGTCGTGGTCAAGGTCGCGGTGTCGCCCGACGCTACGATCACCCATGTTGAGCAGGCAGTAAACAGAGGTTTGGAGCCAAGGCATGACTTCGGCGCGCAGGATCGGGGCACCGGACGCCAAGAACCGCGGCGTCCTGCTCGACGCCGCCGAGCAGCTGATGCTCGAAGAGGGTTATGCCGCAGTCACTTCCCGCCGTGTCGCGGAAAAGGCTGCGCTCAAACCACAGCTCGTCCATTACTACTTCCGCACGATGGACGATCTGTTCCTGGCGGCGTTCCGCCGTCGCGCCGAAGAAGGCCTTGAGGCGCAAGCGCGGGTGCTGCAGGCGCCGCAACCATTGTGGGCGCTGTGGCGGTTCAGCACAGATCCGGCCGCCACCGCGATCACCAGTGAGTTCATCGCGCTGGCCAATCACCGCAAAGCGCTGAAGGCCGAGATCGCGTATTACGCTGAGCAGTTTCGCGAGGAGCAGCGCAAAGCGCTGTCGACGGTCCTCGACCGTTACGGCATCGACCGCGCTGAGGTGCCCGCGTTGGTGTGGTCGGTGCTGATGACCAGCATCTCCCGGGTGCTGGTCATCGAGCAGGCCCTCGGCATGTCCGCCGGGCACGCCGAGATTGTCGAGTTCGTCGAGCGCTACCTGCGCCGGCTGGAAGGCGATCCCGAGACCTAGCCGGCTCACCAGCTGCGCAGTGAGCAGAGCGCGCCCTTGGCGCCGTCGTTCGAGACGACTACCTTCCCGTCGACGATGAGCGCGCAATGGAACTGCGGTATGCCCGGTTCGGTACCGGTGCTGACGACGACCATGGCGTAGTCGTCGGGATCCGACAGCATCACTGTCGGTGAGACCCAGGGGTGACCCGGCCCGATATCAGCCCGCACGTTGGGGGTGTACTGATACGTGTTGTGGCTGTAGTCGGAGAATTTCGCCGGCTGCTGATCCAGGTAATAGATGTCGGCATAGATCGGACTGGCCGACGTGATGACGTAGGTGACCGGATGCATGACCGGGTCGTCCGCGCGTGACGGCGCGGCGAACGTTGTAGCGCTCACCACCATCGCCAACATTGCGGCCAGCAGAAACCTACCAACTGTTTTCACCTCGCACCTCCTACTTTGGCGCTGCGGTTCATCACCCGATCGGCGGCTTGCCAGTGGGCGTCGCGAACCCATAGCCGCGCAAACGCATTCACGGCTTGCTCGGGGGAAACCCCGTCGATGACACGCTTGATCTCGCCGGCGGGACGGCCCGACAGGGCGCGGGCCACTCGCCGCCAGTCTTCGTCGAAGGTGGACCGCGGCAAGACCTGGTCGATCAGCCCGATCCGTTCGGCGTGCGCGGCGTCGAGCACGACGCCGGTTCCGGCCAACAGCAGCGCCCTGCTCTTGCCGACCAATTCGGCCAATCGCTCGGCGCCGCCCCAGGCCGGCATGATCTCGAGCGCGACCTGGTTGAAGCCGATCTTGATGTCGTCGGCGGCCAACCGGATATCGGCGGCCACCGCGACTTCGGCGCCACCGCCCAGAGCGTGACCGTTGAGTGCGGCGATCACGGGCGCGGGAAAGTTGGCCAGCCGGTCGCAGATCGATCGCATCCGCCACGCCATCGCCGCCGCGTCTTCCAGGGTCCTGATGGCGCCGAGTTCCTTGAGATCCCCACCCGACACGAAGGCCCGGTCGCCGGCGCCGGTGATGGCAAGGGCGCTGGCTCCCTCGGCCGCGTCGAGGGCCTTCTCCAACTGGTCCATGGTGTCCAGCGAGATCGCGTTGCGGGCATGGGGACGGTCGATGGTCAGCACCGCGAGACCCTGGTCGAACTCGACGTCCACCATGCGCCGCTTCCCATCGCGCGATATTGGCATTCTCCTCAGCGGAGAATAGCATCGCCCGTTGAGTCGAAAAGATTGTTCGAGCCTGTTGACGAACCTTAACGTTTCGCCGGTCGGAGCCTTAGCCAATGCGCAATATTCCCGCTGAACTAGTGTCCCGATACGAGGGGGCGGGTTGGTGGACCCGCGAGACCCTCGGGCAAGTGCTGGCGGGTGGGCTCCGCGCCGCTCCAGATGCGCGGTTTCGGGTGTATTCCGCCGTACGGCCATGGTCGGGGACATTCCGCGACGTCGAAGAGGTGGCCCGTCGGCTCGCGGCGGGGTTGCGCGCCCGCGGCGTCGGCGCCGGCGACGTGGTGGCGTTTCAGCTGCCGAACTGGATGGAGGCCGCCGCGACGTTCTGGGCATCGGCGTTCCTGGGCGCGGTGCTGGTGCCGATCGTGCACTTCTACGGCCGCAAAGAGCTGGCGCACATCCTGGCCGCCGCCAGACCGCGGGTGTTCATCACCGCCGAGGAGTTCGGCCGGATGACCTATCAGCCCGAGCTGTGCGCGGACATTCCGGTCGTCGGCCTGGTCGGGCGGGACTTCGACGACCTGCTCGCCGACCGGCCGATGGCCGGCACCCTGCCGGCCGACCCCGGCGGACCCGCGCTGATCGCCTTCACCTCGGGCACGACCAGCGCGCCGAAGGGTGTCGTGCACAGCCATCGCAGCCTGGTCTTCGAGGCGCGTCAGCTCTCCGGCCAGATCCACTCGATCGGCGAAAAACAGCTGATCGCGACGCCGGTGGGCCACTTCATCGGCATGCTCGGCGCTCTGCTGATCCCGGTGCTCAACGGCGGATCGGTGCACCTGATCGACAACTGGGATCCAGCCGAGGTGCTGACCCTGTTGGACCGCGACGGCCTCACGCTGGGCGGCGGGCCACCCTACTTCGTCACCAGCCTGCTCGATCATCCCGCTTGCACGCCCACGCATCGGGCCCGGATCAAGTGCCTCGGGCTGGGCGGTTCGACGGTGCCGGCCGCGGTGACCCGCCGGCTCTCGGATCTGGGCATCATCGTGTTCCGGTCCTACGGCAGCAGCGAGCACCCGTCGATCACCGGGTCGACGCTGGACGCGCCGGAAGGCAAACGCCTGCTCACCGATGGCAACCCGATGCCGGGGGTGGAGATCCGGTTGGCGGCTGACGGCGAGATTCTCAGCCGCGGTCCGGACCTGTGCCTGGGCTACACCGACGATGCGCTGACCGCGGCGGCCTTCGACGAAGACGGCTGGTATCGCACCGGCGACATCGGCGTGCTGGACGCCGATGGCTACCTCACCATTACCGATCGCAAGGCGGACGTCATCATCCGCGGCGGCGAGAACATCAGCGCGGTGGAAGTTGAAGAGGTGCTGCTCGCAATGCCCGGCATCGCCGAGGCGGTGGTGGTCGCGGCGCCGGATGCCGGTCTCGGCGAACGAGTCGCGGCCGTGCTGCGGCTCAAACCAGGCCACGCATTGCCCAGCCTCGACGACGTCCGTGCGCATTTCGGCCAACATGGGGTGGCTCGTCAGAAATGGCCGGAGGTTTTGCTCGAAGTCAGCGACTATCCGCGCACCGCGAGCGGCAAGGTGCAGAAGCGTCTGGTGCGGTCGAGCATTGCGGTAGGGTCACTGTGAGAATATGATTCTCACAAACTGCGAAGGAGGATTTCATGGGGCAGTTGTCGCACCGGGAAGACGTCCCGTTTCCAATCTTTGACGCGGATAACCATCTCTACGAGCCGCCGGAGGCGCTGACCAAGTTCCTGCCCAAGGAGTACAAGGACTACGTCCAGTACGTGCAGGTCAACGGGCGGACCAAGATCGCGATCCGCGGCCAGATCAGCAACTACATTCCCAACCCGACCTTCGAGGTCGTCGCCCGGCCGGGCGCCTGGGAGGAGTACTTCAAATTCGGCAACCCGGACGGCAAGACCAAACGCGAGCTGTTCGGTGAGCCGATGCGCGCGATCCCGGCGTTCTTCGAGCCCGGCCCGCGCCTGGAGAAGATGAACGAGTTGGGGCTGGACCGCACCCTGATGTTCCCGACGCTGGCCAGCCTGCTCGAGGAGCGGCTGCGCGACGACCCGGTCGCCGTCCACGTCCTGATCCATGCGCTGAACGAGTGGCTCGATGAGGTCTGGGGCTTCAACTACCAGAACCGGATCTTCACCACCCCGGTCGTTACCCTTCCGATCGTCGAGAAGGCGATCGAGGAGCTGGAGTGGGCGGTCAAGCGCGGTGCGCGGTGCATCCTGGTCCGCCCGGCTCCGGTCCCCGGCTTCCGGGGCCCGCGCTCGTTCGCGGTGCCCGAGTTCGACCCGTTCTGGGAGCGGGTCGTCGAGCACGACGTGCTGGTCGGCATGCACTCCAGCGACAGCGGCTACTCCCGCTACACCTCCGAGTGGGACGGCGCCGACCAGGAGATGCTGCCCTTCCAGACCAACGCGATGGGCATTCTCAACGAGTGGCGGCCGATCCAGGACTCGGTGGGCTCATGGGTCATCCATGGCGCGCTCTACCGGCATCCGAAGCTGAAGGTGGCCATCGTCGAGGCCGGTTCGAAGTGGATGACCCCGCTGCTGGACGGCTTGACCGAGGTCTTCCGGAAGGCTCCGGAGGCGTTCCCGAGCGACCCCGTCGAGATGGTCAAGAACCGGATTCACGTGAGCCCGTTCTTCGAGGACGGCATCGACGATCTGGTCAGCCTGGTCGGCGTGGATCGGGTCTTGTACGGCTCGGACTGGCCGCACCCGGAAGGGCTGGCGGAGCCGACGTTCTACGTCAACGCGCTGTCGCACCTGTCCGTCGACGACCAGGCAAAGATCATGGGCGGTAACCTGTCTCGTCTCGTCACGGTGTGACAGAACCCGCCCCCCGGCCGGCGACGATGCAGAGCGCGGAGCGCGATGAGGAGGAGCCGGCCAATCGGGTGTGGCAGACCATCCCCGAGATGGTCTTGAGCGCGGCGGACCGCTTCGGCGACGCGGAGGCGATTGTCGACGGTCCGCTGCGCTTTACCTTTGTCGATCTGGTCGAGCGAATTCGTTGCGCTGCAGGTGCATTCGCTGATCTCGGTATCGGGAAAGGTGATCGGGTCGCGCTTTGGGCGCCCAATTCGGCGGAATGGATCATCGCGGCGTTCGGGCTGCTGACCGCCGGCGGTGTGCTGGTTCCGGTCAACACCCGGTTCAAAGCCGAGGAAGCGGCCGACGTCATCACCCGCAGTGCATCCAAAGCCGTCCTGGTGCAGAAGGGATTCCTCGGCCAGGACTACACCGCGCCCGCGGGGGTGCCGGTGATCGAGCTGAAATCCGACTTCCTCTCCAGCGGTTCCCCATTCGAGCGGGCGGTCGCCGGTACCGACATCTCGGACGTCATCTTCACTTCGGGCACGACCGGTCGCCCGAAGGGCGCGATGATGAATCATCAACAAACGCTGCGCATGTACGAAGAGTGGGCGACACTGGCCGATCTGCGCGTGGGCGACCGTTATCTACAGATCAATCCCTACTTCCACACGTTCGGGTTGAAAGCCGGCCTCATCACGTCCTTTCTGCGCGGCGCGACGATGCTGCCGGTCTCGGTGTTCGACCTCGACACTGTGGTGGATCTCATTGAGCGCGAACGCGTTACGATGCTGCCGGGCCCGCCGACGTTGTACCATTCGCTGCTCGCATTTCCCGACAAGGCCAGGCTGTCGACATTGCGGGCCGGCGTGACCGGCGCCGCCGACATCCCGGTCGAACTGGTGCGTCGTATTCACGACGAATTGCCCTTCCAGACGTTGATGACCGGCTATGGCCTCACCGAGGCGGGCAATGTGACTTTGTCGCGGCCCGGCGACTCCTTCGAAGATGTGGCCACCACCGCGGGCCTACCCTGCGAGGGAGTCGACGTGCGCATCGCCGAGGACGGCGAGGTGCTGGTCCGCGGGTACGGCGTCATGCAGGGTTACCTGGACGACCCGGCGGCCACCGCAGAGGCGATCGACGACGATGGCTGGCTGCACACCGGAGACTTGGGGAATTTCGATTCCGCCGGACGGTTGCGGATCGACGGGCGTAAAAAGGACATGTTCATTGTCGGCGGATTCAACGCTTACCCGGCTGAGATCGAGGGCTTCATGTTGGAACACCCCGCGGTTGCTCAGGTCGCGGTGATCGGTGTGCCCGACGAGCGGCTCGGTCAGGTAGGGAAGGCCTTTGTGGTGCCGAAAACGTCAGTGTCCGAACAGGAATTGATCGCATGGTGCCGCGACCGCATGGCGGGTTTCAAGGCTCCTCGGTACGTCGAGTTTCTGGATGAGTTGCCGCTGAACGCGACCGGCAAGGTGATGAAGGACCAACTGCGGTGAGTTCCGCAGATCCACAGACCCATTCGATGGTCATCGCGTCGGACTACCGCGTGCCGAACCCGGAACGCGTGTGGCCGTTGATTCAACGCCGCAAATCCGCGCTCGCCGGCATCGGTGCGCACCACGTGCTGGTCTACACGTCGACACATGACCACGGTCGGGTCCTGGTGACGATCGGTGTGCGCAGCCGGGAGCCGATCGTCGAGCTGCTCCGCTCGCGGGTGTTCTTCGACTGGTTTGACGCGGTTGGCGTCGAAGACATTCCGGCGGTCTTCGCCGGCGAGATCGTCGAACGATTCAACTCCAGCACGCCGTCGCAACCGACGGCTCCCGGCGTCGTGATAGCCGCTCTCGCCTCGGTCGACAACGTAGCCATCCTGACCGCCGAAATCCGCGGCGCTCTTTCGCGATTCCAGACGGCCGGTATCCGCGAGACCCGGGTTTTCAAGGCTTTCGACGACGGGCATGAAGTCCTCATTCTGCAAGAGATTGACGACGAGGATGCAGCGCGGCGCTGGATCGAGCATCCCGATGTGGTCGCGCGCTGGATGACCGGAGCGCCAGTCGGTGCCTACCCGCCCCTATTCGTGGGCAAGCTGGTCGGCATGATGCGGATCGACGGGTGAACGGACCACCGGAGTGTTCGTCTGCCTGTGTAACGGCATCACCAGCCAAGTGGTTGCCGACGCCATCGCCAAAGGCGCGTCGACATGCAATCAGATCGCCGCGGAATGCGGGGCGGGCGCTGACTGCGGTCGCTGCCGCCGCACGCTGAGCTCGCTGCTAGGCGTTCACCGTCGCGGGCTGCCATCCGGCGAAGTGGGTTGAGCCAGTACGTTCAACAGGTCGGGGGCGTCCATCCGCGGCACGATCGCCTCGATGAGCACGATCCGGTCATGGTTCTGCGCTGCCGCAATAAAGGCGTCGTCCAGCTCACCATAGGTTTGGGCCCGAAACGCGAGGTGATTGGTCACGCCGAGCGCGTTGGGAATACCGGCCCAACTCCAACTGACAATGTCGTTGTAGGGCTGGTCTTTTCCGTGAATCATCCGTTCTACGGTGTAGCCGTCGTTGTTGACCACCACGATGACCGGCGACAGTCCTTCCCGCGAGAAGGTGCCAAGCTCCTGGACGGTCAGCTGGGCGGCTCCGTCGCCGATCAGCAGCACCGGCCGGCGATCGCGATGCGCAAGTCCGGCACCGAGTGTGGCGGGCAGCGTGTATCCGATCGAACCCCATAACGGCTGGCCGATGAAGGTGACGCCGCGGGGAAGACGGTGCGTGGCCATGCCGTAGTACGAGGTGCCCTGGTCCGCGAGCACCACATTGCCGGGTGTGAGCGCGTGACAAAACCTGTCCCACAACACTTTTTGGTTGAGTGGATTGTCACGGCCGGGCGACTCCGCAGGCACGTCGTCGGACATCGGCGTGACCGGCGGGGAGGTGATTCCACGGCCAGTGAGAATCGAGGTCAGCGCCTCCAGCGCGGCTTCCATCTCCAGCGGCGCGAACACCTGATTGCCGACCGTGCTCTGCTGAGCCCCGATGTCGATGGTTTTTGCCGGATCGATGCGCTGGCTGAAAAACCCGCTGACCATGTCGGTGAACACGACTCCGGCGGTGACCAGCACCGGCGCCTCTTCGATCGCCCGGCGTACCGGTTCGGCGCTGGCCGCCCCGGCGTAGATGCCCAGGAAGGTCGGCGCGCTCTCGTCGACCAGACTCTTGCCCCACATCAGCGTGGCATGCGGGACGACATCCGCGGCCAGCAGCGCTTCGAGCTGGTCGACGGCATTCAGGCGATGGACCAAGAGGTCGGCCAGCACGGTCAACTGGTGGTCGGCGATGAGTTTCGTTGCCGCTTCGGTGAACAGAGCAAGCGCGCGTGGACTGGTCCCGCCGGTATAACGCGGCAACGGCGCGGTGGGTCGCTCGGTTTCGAAGCGGGCCACGTCGGTGGGCAGCAGCAGGTACCCGGGCCGTCGCTGCTCCCGCACTTCGCTGAGCACCCGGTCGATTTCCCTGGTGGCCGTTGCCGGCATGAGATTGGCTTGGGCACAGGTGATTTCCCGGCTGATCCGGAGGAAGTGCTCGAAATCCCCGTCGCCCAGCGAATGATGCAGCGCCCGACGGGTGCCCTGGGCGTCTTTCGACGGCCCTCCCACGATGTGCACCACCGGCACGTGCTCGGCGTAGCTGCCCGCGATCGCGTTGGCTGCAGAAAGTTCGCCGACTCCGAATGTGGTTACCACAGCTGACATTCCACGTAAACGGCCGTATCCGTCGGCCGCATAACCGGCATTGAGTTCGTTGGCGTTCCCGACCCACCGGATGTCGGGGTGGGCGAGGATGTGATCGAGGAATTCCAGGTTGTAGTCGCCGGGGACTCCGAAGACTTCGGAAACGCCGAGTTCTACGAGGCGGTCGAGCAGGTAGTCGCCGACGGTATAGGCGGAGTCGGGGGCAGCGGTCACGAGCACGACGGTACGCGTCCGCGGTCGAAAACGCCCTCCGCGCGGCGCTGCCTCGCTATCGTGCGGCCATGGCAATCAAAGAAACCCGTGAGATCGTCATCGAAGCCAGCCCCGAGGAGATTCTCGACGTCATCGCCGATTTCGAGGCGATGCCCGAATGGTCGGGTCCGCATCAGAGCGCGGAAATCCTTGAGACCGGGGATGACGGCCGGCCCAGCCAAGTGAAGATGAGGGTTAAGACGGCGGGGATCACCGACGAACAGGTGGTGGCCTACACCTTTGGCGACAACGTGGTGAGCTGGACGCTGGTCAGCTCCGCCCAGCAGAAGTCGCAGGACGGCAAGTACACCCTGGTGCCCAAGGGGCCTGACACGTTAGTCAAGTTCGAGGTCAGCGTCGATCCGAATGTTCCGCTGCCCGGCTTCGTGCTCAAGCGTGCCGTCAAGGGGACGATGGACTCGGCCACCCAGGAGCTGCGCAAGCGAGTGCTCGACGTGAAGAAGGACAAGGCTTGACCGGCCCCCTGGGCGGGGTGCGGGTCATCGAACTCGGCGGCATCGGACCGGGCCCGCACGCGGCGATGGTGCTCGCGGATTTGGGCGCCGACGTGGTGCGGGTGCGTCGTCCCGGCGGGCTGACGATGCCGGCCGAGGACCGCGACCTGCTGCACCGCGGAAAGCGCATCGTCGACGTGGACGTCAAGACGCAGCCGCAGGCGCTGCTGGAATTGGTCGCCAAGGCCGATGTGCTGTTGGACTGCTTCCGGCCGGGCACCTGCGAACGACTCGGCGTCGGCCCTGATGACTGCGCGACGGTCAACCCGCGGCTGATCTTCGCGCGTATCACCGGATGGGGACAGGATGGCCCACGTGCCAGCACCGCCGGCCACGACATCAACTACCTGTCGTCGACCGGGGCGCTGTCGGCGCTGGGCTACCGCGACCGGCCGCCGATGCCGCCGTTGAATCTGGTCGCCGACTTCGGTGGCGGGTCGATGTTCGTGCTGCTGGGCATCGTGGCTGCGCTCTACGAGCGGGAGCGGTCTGGGGTCGGTCAGGTGGTGGACGCCGCGATGGTCGACGGTGTCAGCGTGCTCGCCCAGATGATGTGGACGATGAAGTCGACCGGCGCCCTGCGCGACGAGCGGGAAGCATTCTTGCTCGACGGCGGCGCGCCGTTCTACCGCTGCTACGAGACCGCCGACGGCAAGTACATGGCGGTGGGCGCAATCGAGCCGCAGTTCTTCGCTGAACTGCTGGCCGGACTGGGGCTGTCCGCCGACGAGGTGCCCGGTCAGCTCGATATTGGTTCGTATCCGCGGATGTTCGACGTTTTCACTGCGCGCTTCGCCGGCAAGACCCGCGACGAGTGGGCGGAGATTTTCGACGGCACCGATGCGTGTGTCACTCCGGTTTTGACGTGGAGCGAGGCCGCCGCGGATCCACACCTGACCGCACGCGCGACGGTGATCAACGCGAACGGTGTCGACCAGGCCGCGCCTGCGCCGCGGTTCTCCCGCACCGCGGCCGGACCGGTCGGGCCGCCGCCGCCCTCGACCACGCCGCTCGACGAAATCGGCTGGTAATCGGCCCGATAAGCGGGTCGGCTTGCTAGCTTGGACGTAGTGGCCGTACGAGCATCGCGAGAGATCCTCATCGACGCGCCGCCGGAGGTGATCCTGGAGGCGCTGGCCGATGTCGGCGCGTTGTCGTCGTGGTCACCGGTGCACAAGCAGATCGAGGTTCTCGACTGGTACGCCGACGGCCGGCCCCATCACGTGAAGGCCACCATCAAAATCTTCGGGCTCGTCGACAACGAGATCCTCGAGTATCACTGGGGTCCCACGTGGGTGGTGTGGGACGCCGAAAACACCTTCCAGCAGCGCGGGCAGCACGTGGAGTACAACCTGCAGCGGGTGGGTGTCGATAAGACGCGGGTGCGCTTCGACATCACCGTCGAACCGTCAGGACCGGTGCCCGCCTTCGTCGTCAAGCGGGCCAGCAAAATCGTGTTGGACGCCGCGACCAGGGGGCTGCGGGAGCAAGTCATGGGCGTCATACGTTCCGATTAGCCGAGGTAGCGATCGCGTCGAGCAAAACGGTAGCCCGCCGGCGGTCTGCGCTGGCACGGTAGGACCTTGTGCGGGTGTGGCTGAGCGGCTAGGCAGCGGCCTGCAAAGCCGTACACACGGGTTCGAATCCCGTCACTCGCTCCAAAATAGCCCTGCAGCGTGGTGTGCAGAGCTAACTTAAATTCAGTGGCCGTACAAGCGTCGCGAGAGATTGTCATCGACGCGCCGCCGGAGGTGATCCTGGAGGCGCTGGCCGATGTCGGCTCGGTGCCAACGTGGTCGTCGGTCCACAAACGCGCCGAGGTCATCGACAGCTATCCCGACGGTCGCCCACACCACGTGAAGGTCACGGTCCGGATTGTCGGCATCGTCGACACCGAAGTGCTCGAATACCACTGGGGGCCGGACTGGCTCGTGTGGGACGCCGACAAGACTTTCCAGCAGCACGCCCAGCACGTCGAGTACACACTGCAGCGCGAAACACAAGACACGACGCGGGTGCGATTCGAGATCACCGTGGAGCCGTCGGCGCCAGTGCCGGAGTTCATGGTCAAACGGGCCCGCAAGAAAATTCTCTACGCCGCGACCGAGGGTTTGCGGCAGCGGGTCATTGCCGCCATCGGTTCAGATCGCTCGATCCCGCAGTAGAGCCAGTCGGCGGATCGCCTCGTCGAGCGTGTCGTCCCGCTTGCAGAAGGTGAACCGCACCAAGTGATTCCACTCCTCGGCGTCTGCGGCAGCCGGATCGCAGAACGCGCTCATCGGGATCGCGGCCACCCCGACTCGTTCGGGCAGAGCGGCGCAGAATGCGGTGCTGTCGTCGTAACCCAACGGACGCGGATCGGCGCACAGGAAGTAGCTGCCCGAGCTGTCATGCACCCGAAAGCCGACCTCGGCCAACCCGCGTGTCAGCCGATCACGCCTGTCCTGCAACGAAGTTCGCAGCGCGGCCACCCAGTCGTCCTCGGTGTTCAGCGCATCCGCCACGGCCGGCTGAAAGGGCGCGCCGCCGACGTAACTCAAATACTGTTTGGCCGCCCGCACGCCGAGAATGAGTTCTTTTGGCCCGCAAGCCCATCCGATCTTCCAGCCGGTGCAGTTGAACATCTTCGCCGCGCTCGAGATCGTGATCGTCCGCTCGGCCATCCCGTCGAAACCCGCCAGCGGCAGGTGTTGGCGGCTGTCATACACCAGATGCTCGTAGACCTCGTCGGTGATGACCAGCAAGTCGGCGGCCACCGCGATCTGAGCGATGGCCGTCAGTTCGGCCGCGCGCAGCACGGTGCCGGTGGGGTTGTGCGGCGAGTTCACGATCAACGCCTTGGTGCGCGGCGTGACGGCACGTCGCAGGGCGTCGGTGTCGAGCGCGAAGCCGTGGCCGTCGGGCACCAGCGGCACGATGACCCGCGTCGCCCCGGCCATCGCCACGACCGGGGAGTAGGAGTCGTAGAACGGCTGAATCAAGATCACCTCGGAGCCGGGCTCGACCAGGCCGATCACCGCCGCTGCGATGGCCTCGGTTGCGCCGACCGTCACCAGCACCTCGGTATCCGGGTCGTAGTCGACCCCGAAGTGCCTCTTGCGCTGCGCGGCGACGGCTTTGCGCAGCGCCGCGACGCCGATTCCCGGCGGATATTGGTTGACGCCCTCGGCGATGGCGTCTTGGGCGGCCTTGAGCATTGCCGGCGGCCCGTCTTCGTCGGGGAAGCCCTGCCCGAGGTTCACCGCGCCGACCCGGGCCGCCAGCGCCGACATCTCGGCGAACACCGTGGTCGCATAGGGCTGCAGTCGC
>Ga0335073_10010279_pt1 | contig 13149 bp, 9 predicted proteins | sample Lox_Sample_22_FD_207093 | JGI IMG/M metagenome (GOLD analysis project Ga0335073, IMG submission 207093) | Soil microbial communities from Loxahatchee National Wildlife Refuge, Florida, United States - Lox_Sample_2.2 | ecosystem: Environmental > Terrestrial > Soil > Wetlands | place: USA: Florida...
GCGAGCAGTTGGCGGGGAGCGAGCAACGTTCATGGCTCCGCCGCCGCGGCACGCGGCGCACGAGCGGGCGTCCGCCGGTCCGAACGCGATTGCTTCGGCCCCTCCGGGGTCTCGCAATGACAGAGGACGCGGGACGCCGGCTCCAATGACCGGCGCGCGCACATGCAGGCCGCCGCGGAACGCCAAGCGTTGCTCGGCACGGCGGGGCTGGCCGTGGGCCGGTCCCTGGCATAAATATTATGTGTCAGGAACGATATGGTTCAGGCCGGAGCTGTGGCGGCAACCTCCCGCATTGGCGGCAGCGCAACCGGCCATGGCTCGGGCGCGGTTGCCGTCAGCGCGAATGCCTGGCCGGCAGCCGCACGCGGTGCGGCCTCCGGCATGGAGCATTCGGCTGATGCTGCCTGCGGCGGTGCGACATCGCGCGATCGCTCTTCCGCCGAAAGAGCGTCAGGGCGGTGGTGTTCCGGCGGCGCCTCAGAGCGCGGCGTCTCGACACGAGACGCGGGCGCTCTGCGCCGGTCAACCTCCGCAATGAATTGGCTGCGTGAGCCGCCGAAGCGGTCGATCCCGACCAGCAGCGCGTCCCACAGTTCGCCGGCATTGTCCGGCGTCATGCCGAAATCGAGGCAGATGTCGGCCGCGATGGCGCCCGGCCGGCGGCGGCGCGCTTCATCGGCGACTTCCGCTTCCGTCGGCAGATAGGCGAGATTGCGGGCCTGCCACCATTTGGAACGAGCAGGCCTGGCGGGCTCAGTGTCCTGCGCCTCCGCACCGGCGTGCGCGTTCGCACCGGTGTGCGTGTTCGCACCGGCGTGCGCGTTCGCACCGGCGTGCGCGTTCGCACCGGCGTGCGTGTTCGCACCGTCGCTCATGTGCGCACCGTCGTGCGCGGGCGTCGTGCGATCGCGCCGCGGTGCCGGCATCCGCAGCCTGGGGCCGCGATCGGCCCGGCGCCGTAGCATCTCGCGCAGCGCGATGCCGCGCATCAGGCCGCGGCGCATGCATGTGCCGATGACGTAGATGTTGCTGGTGCCGAAGCACCGGCCGGTCAGGCCATGGCCGGGTTCCCGGACATGGTCGCGGAAGGTGGAGGCGAGGTTCCTACCATGCTCGACCAGGCTGAGAACGAGGCAGAAGAGGCAGGTGACGGCGTTGAAGGTTGCGGCGGCGCGGGCCCTGGCCCGCGTCAGGTCGGGTTGGGCAGCGAGATCGGATGCGGTGGCTGCTGTTGCGGTCATGGCGCGAATATCGCACAGAGTGGGAGGCATTGTCAATGGTGATAACAGAAAAAGGTCGATTTCTAACGGAAGGATGTCGGGGAGACGGACGGCTTCGGGCAAAGGCAGGCTCCGGAGGTGTCGGAGCAACCCCTGTTGATCGGGCACGAGAACGTCCGCGCGCCCGATCGACCGAGGTCGCTCTTCGTCCCGCCACGCTGCGCTCGCGGCCCTGGCAATGACGGGTGGACGACGCGCCGCATGCTTTGAGTGGCACCAGGTCGTGCGGCGGAGCCGATCCCGCCCGCTACGGCCGCATGGTAAAGCGCGACTCCCCCGGCGTGCGCAACGGCGCCGCCATGTTGGCGAACTCGCACAGCAGCCGCCGCGTGTCGCGCGGATCGATGATCTCGTCCACCCAGAACGACTCCGCCGTGCGGAACGGCGAGCGCAGCCGGTTGAGCCGTGCCTCGATTTCCTCCAGCTTCGCCTCCGGATCGTCGGCCGCATCGATCTCGGCGCGGTAGGCTGCCTCGATCCCGCCTTCCAGCGGCAGCGATCCCCAACTCGCCGAAGGCCACGCATAGCGCATGCAATAATGGCTGACCGGCTGGTGTCCCAGCCCGCCGACGCCGTAGCAATTGCGCACCACGATGCTGCACCAGGGCACCGTCGTCTGGTTGATCGCCGACAGCGCGCGCACACCCCAGCGGATCACGGCGGAGCTCTCCGCCGCCAGCCCGACCTGGAAGCCGGGGCAATCCACCAGGTGGACGATCGGCAAGTGGAACGTCTGCGCCGTATCGACGAAGCGGATGATCTTGTTGCACGCGTCCGCCGTCCAGGCGCCGCCATGATACAGCGGATCGCCGGCCATCAGCGCCACCGGCCAGCCATCCAGCCGCGCCAGCCCGGTGATGATCGGCCGCCCGAACAAACGTCCCAGCTCGAAGAATGAGCCCTTGTCCACCACCGACTCGATGATGCGACGCATGTGATAGGCCCGCTTCTTCTCTCGCGGCACCGCGGCAATCAGCGACTCCTCGCGTCTGCTCGGATCGTCCCAGCCGCGCGCGCGTGGCGGGAGGTCGTAAATCGAACTCGGCAGATAGGAGAGATACCGCCGCGCGGCGTCGAACGCCTCGGCTTCGGTATCCACCGCATGGTCCACCGCGCCGCAGCCCAACTGGATCTCCCAGCCGCCCAACTCCTGCTTCGACCGCGGCTCGCCCAACCGCTCCACCACCGGTGGGCCGGCGACGAACACCGCCGCGATCTCCTTCACCATGACCGAGAAATGCGACGCGGCGAGCCGCGCTGCCCCCAGCCCGGCAACCGAGCCCAGTCCCAGAGCGACCACCGGCACGGTGCCCATCTGGTTCGCCACCAGATCGAACGAGGTCGTCTCGGTCAAACCGCCTGGCAGGTTGGCGCGACCGGTGGTCTCGATCGTCTTGACCGAGCCGCCGCCGCCGGACCCCTCGATCAGCCGGATGATCGGCATGCGATAGAGTGCGGCAAGCTCCTCCGACATTTTCGGCTTGGCCTTGATCGAGGCATCTGCCGAACCGCCGCGCAAGGTGAAATCATCGCCCGCGATCACCACCGGCCGGCCATCGACCGCGCCGCGCCCGAACACGCAATTCGCCGGCGTGAAACTCTCGATGCGCTTGCTGTCGGCGTCATAGACCGCCTTGCCGGCGACAGCGCCGATCTCATGGAAGCTGCCGGGGTCCAGCATGCGGTCGATGCGCTCGCGCACCGTGAGCCGACCGCCCTTGTGCTGGCGTGCGACGCGCTCCGGGCCGCCAAGCTGCTTGGCCAGGGCGACGCGCTGGCGCAGCTCTGCCAATTCCGGCTCCCATCCGACCGCGACAGGTGCGGTCAGCGGGGGCACATGCAATGGACTGTCGTCGGGCATTCCGGGGCGGTTCCTGTTTGGCTGGCCTGGGACGCTATGAAGGAATCACCGCCCGCGCAACGGCCTACTGCCCGCCCGTCGTTGCGAGGACGGCAGGGTAGCGCCACAGGTCATGCTCCGTGCGGCGATACGTTGCGGCTCGTGCGGCTACACGTTGCGGCTGTTGATATCCAACCCCAGCAGATGCTGTCCCACCGTCTCGAAATGCGCGCGCCGCCCCTGCAACTGCTGCGACACGGCGTTGACGTCGCGCAGCCGGCGCTCGAACGGCTGGTTGTCGAAGATCGCGGTCGAGCCTGCCTCATGATAGATGGCCGTCACCACCTCGCGTGCCTCGTGGATCGCGTAGGTGCTGGCCTGACGGATCGCGATGCGCTGGTCCAGCGTCAGCTCGCCGGTCTTCGCGACCGCGGCCCAGGTTTGCTCGAGCAATCGCAGCAACCCGCCGCGCGCGGCGTTCACCCGCGCGTCCGAATATCCCACGATGTGCTGAACGGCGGCGTTGTCGCGCAGCAGAGTCTGCGACTGTGCCGGCGCCTTGGTCTTCGCCATGTCGATGAAGGTAGTAAGGACCTGCCGCGCCAGCCCCAATCCGACAAAGGCGAAACCCGCGGCATAAAGCTGCATCTGCTGGAAGCGGTACAACCCGCCCGGTTCGCGCCTTTCGCCGGGATAATCGCGGGTGATCACATACGCATCGTCCACCATCAGGCCGCGCACGGAATAGGTATCGCTGCCGGTGCCGCGCAGACCCATGACGTACCAGTCATCGACGATCTGCGCCTGCTCGCGCGGGAACAAGGCGGTGCGTTCCCAGTTCTTGCCGTGGGGACCGCGCATCGGGGTGCCGTCCGGCTCGACGCACAGACAATGCGCGCCGAGCCAGGTGGCATGCCGGCTGCCGCTGGCGAACGACCATTTGCCGGTGATGCGCCAGCCGCCGTCCACGCGCATGGCACGGCCGTTCGGGCCGTAGCCCCAGGCGAGCACGTCGCGTTCGCCGCCAAATGCGGCTCGCGCCGCTGCAAGCGACATGTAGGCGGCGGCCATCATGCTGACCGCACCTTGGTTCATGCACCACGCGGCGCTGGCGTCGCCCATCGCGATCGCCTCGACGCATTGCACGAAAGTGGCGGGGTCGAGCTCGGCACCGCCGCAGGAGTGCGGCACCAGCAACCGAAACAGACCGGCGGAGAACATGCCCTCCAGCACGTCCGGTGGCAGCTCGCGCGCGGCATCGATGCGCGGCGCGGCTTGCTGCAGCAGCGGGATCAGCGCCTGGGCGCGGGCGATCGGGTCGTCGGTTGCGCCCGCCTCCGCCTGGTGCTGCATGGGCATCTGTCGTTTCCTCCGGCACGTGATATGGCGACGTTTACCGCCAGGCGGCGCGGCGGTGCAAAAGCGGCAGCGACGCGGCGGCCGTCCGGCACGGGCCAGGGAGGCGCGAACGGAGGCGCGAACGGAGGCGCGAACGGAGGCGCGAACGGAGGCGCGAAGCGACGCGGGGATGGAGGCGCGGATGGAGGCGCGGATGCCCACACGGCAGGAGTTGCTCGAGGAGCTGGAGCAGGAGGCACGCGAGACTTCGACATGGACCGGACGCGAGCGGTTCTCACCGCGCGTGCTGGATGCGTTACGAAGGGTGCGGCGGGAGGCGTTCGTGCCGGCGGACGACACCGCTCGGGCCTATGTCAACATACCGCTGCCGATCGACTGCGGGCAGACGATTTCGCAACCGTTCATTGTGGCGCTGATGACCGAATTGCTCGATCTCCGCCCGCAGGATCGCGTGTTGGAGATTGGCACCGGCTCTGGCTATCAGGCGGCGGTGCTGGCGGAACTCGCGGGTTCGGTTTGCTCCGTGGAGGTGATCCCAACGCTGGCAGAGCATGCGGCGAAGGTGCTGGCGGCAGAGGGTTATGGTCGGATCGCGCTGCGCGTTGGCGATGGCGCGCAGGGCTGGCCGGAGCATGCGCCATTTGACGCGATCATCGTGACCGCCGCAGCGCGAGGCGTGCCGCCGGCGCTGCTGGAGCAATTGCGGCCGGGCGGCCGGCTGGTGATTCCGATTGGCGCGCCCTGGAGCGCGCAGGAACTGCGGCTGCTGAAGAAGGATGCCGCGGGCAAGGTAACCTCGCAGGACCTGTTGGCGGTGTCGTTCGTGCCACTGGTCTGACGCCGGAGGTTGTCCGGTCCTGGATGGGTCGCCGGCGGCGATGCCGGCGCGGAGGCTGCCCGCGCCGGCGCGCTGGCCGCCAGCGTTCAGGTCATTGCGTGTGCCAGCAGGCTTTGCAGCGAAACCGGGCCACTGCCTTCCAAGGTCGCCACGGCATATGTGCCGCCAGAAGCCTCCCCGGTCGGCGTCACACTGATCACCGCGTTGCCGCCCGAGGTGGCGATGCCGATAAACTCGCCCAGTGTCGCCTGCGTGCCATTCCAGTTCGTCGCGGCAAGCAACGCGCGCAGGTCGAACGTGTCGCCGTCCTGCATCACATAGCCATAGATTGTGTCGTCACCCTGCCGTGCCGGCGGCAGCACGATCGTGTTGTCGCTGCCGCTGTCATCAATGGTATTGCCTCCCGCTCCGGCATTCACCACGTTGCCGGCGCCGGCGATCTGGATGGTGTCATTGTTGCCCCCCGTGGTGACAGTGTTGTGACCCGCGAACGCTTGCACCGTCTCGGTCCCGCCGGTCAGCGTCACCATGTTGCCGGTTCCCCCAACGAACAGCATGTGGCTGCCCGCGGTGGCGGTGATCATGGCGTTGCTGACCAGCTCGACAGGATTCGCATTGCTCGCGGCAACCGCGATGGTCTGGACGGCCGGCGTGCCGCCGCTGACAGTGACCGCAATTTGCTCTGTCGCCTCGACGCCCGCCTGGTTCCAGACGTCGATTGTGATGGTGTCCGTCCCGCCGGTGCCTGGCGCCCGATAGGAGAGGCTGGCGAGGTCCGCGTTGATCTGCGCCAGGGTGCCCCGGAGCATGCCGCCCGCCGGCCCGTCACCGGGCCCAAACGTCTTACCAGCGATGCTGAGTGTCCCGCTGTTGTCCCACACATTCAGCGCCATCGTCCCGGCATTGCCGGCGGCCCACGCATCGCTGACCGAGACACCGGCTATCGCTGCGGTCGCACCTGCCGCCACTTTCTCTGACGCCGGCACAATTATGCTGCGAGCGTCAGGCGTGGGCGCATGCGTCGTGCTGCCGGTGGTGCTGCCACCGCTTGTCGTGGTGGCGGACGTCGCGCCATTGCTCGGATTCCTGCTTGTGCCGGAGGAGCCGCCGGTTCCGGTACTGCTGGTCGTGCCGGAGCTCGCGCTTGTAGTGTCGGCGGATGACGTGCCGTTGGCGGCGGCACGGCCCGAGTTCATGCTCGAGCCGGAGGAACCTGTGTTAGTGCTCGAGCCGGACGCGGTATAGGGATCCGAGGACCAGACTTCCACCGACGAGACCTGCATGTCGCCGGTTTCGCCGGGGGCGGGGCCGCCGTTCCAGGAACTCGCCGAGTCCACCATGTCGTCGATCACCATGTACATCGGCGTGTGCATGTCCGCCGGCGTGGCGATCTGGTAGACTTGATGACCGTCCACGTACCAAGTGATCGTGCTGGCGGTCCAGTTCACTGCGAAGGTGTTGAAGCTGGTACTCAGGTTCGGCAGATTATAATTCCATGTGTTGATCTGCTGTGTGGTTCCCGATTGCCCGGTGAACACGCCGAAATCGGCCGCCTTCGGCCCCTGCGAGCCGTCCACCTCGAAAACATCGAGCTCCGGCGGCCAGGCGCCATTCTCCGGCAGCAGCCAGAACGCAGCGCTGGTCCCTGCCCCCACCGGCAGCCTGGCGGTGATCTGGAAATAGCCATAGAGCTGCGAGAACGAAGGCTCCGTGGTCAGCATGCCCGACAGGAATTGTGCGTTGTCGACAGCGGACGCCGGAACATCGGCCGGTCTCGGCTTGATGTAGATGTTCAGCGTGCCGTTGGTGACGCTATAGACATCGGCGTCGAGTTGAGAAGTCAGGCTGTAGGCCGGATTGACCAGCCAGGAGGCCATGTCGCTCGACATATAACCGTCCGGACTCCAATCGTAGGACGGCTGCCAGATGCCGCTTGTGCCCTGCCACAGTCTAAGTTTGGCGAAGGTATCGTCGAACGTGACTTTCGCGGTCATGCTTGCCTCGGGAGCTGGGCGTCCCCATCAGGTCCGCTTGCGTACGGACGAGACCGGACGTGCCGGTCCAGCGTGAGAGCTGACCGGGGTTGGGCGGCCGGTTGCGGCCGCGGACGGGAGTGCGGTTAGCGGCGGACGATCAGCCCGGCGGTGGACAGCCCGAAGCGGGCATTGACTGCGTCCACGCCACTGCGGTCCGCCGGGCGAACGCATCCCGGCTGCCCGCCTTCATTGCGTACCCGGACGACATGGCGCCGCGCGATCGCCGGCGATTGATCGTGACCCGAACCTGCATTGCTTTGCGACCGCGAGGTTGATGCCGCGTCGGTATCGAAACCCGGATGATACCGATGCGATCCAGGTATCTTCGCGAATGAGTAACCGCTTGCAGTCAAGTCATGCAAGGGGAAAATAACGAAATCGTTAGTCGCGGCAGCGTCGCTGATCGCAATGATCTGGCGTTTGGCGAGAAGCTATCTGCGAATCCGGCAAGATGTCATTGCATCGGACGCACCACATCGGCGCGTTACGGCGCGAATTCGACAGGTCCAGTCGTCACGCGGCGTCGGGAGCAGGCCCGCTACCCCCGTCTGCACCAAGAAGATCGTGTCATATGGCTAATAGCGCGCGCAGTGCATCGGTCACGTTTAAGGAATTGTTCCCAAATCCGCGATCGGCAGCCACGCGCCATGACGGCAGCGCGCGCAAGGCGCGCTGTCGCGACCAAGAGAGCCTACGGTGGTGCGCAGTCTGCGATGCCAAACGGCGCGGCGGCTCCGGCGCGGCCTCGGACTCAGGGTGCCGGTGGCGTCTGCCGCAGCGCCCAGATGGCAAGCTGCGTCCGGTTGGCGGCACGCAGCTTGCGCAGCAGCCCTTTGATGTGGACCTTCACGGTGCCCTCGGTGATGTGCAGTTGCCGCGCGATGGTCTTGTTCGACAGCCCACCGGCCAGGCATTGCACGACCTGGTACTCGCGTCGCGACAGCGCGCGAGCCTGCGCCGGATCCGCCGGCACTGCGCCGCGTTGACCGTCCGTCGCGGCGCTGATGCGCGGCGGAGGTTGGTCGATCGGCGGCGAAGGTTCAGTCGTGCGATCCCCGCTCGCCGGCAGCAGAATGTCCGCGGGGAAGAGGCGGTGGTCGGAGCGCACGAGTTCCAGCGAACGTTGCAGCATGTCGCTGGATATCTGCGTGGACAGGATGGCACTGACGTCCGCCTGCACCAGGCTTGGCAGGATCGGCCGGGTGCATGGGTCGGCCAGCACCACGAGTTTCGCCCGCGCGAAATGCTCGTGCAGGTTTCGCAGCACCGCCAGCGGAGAATCGCTCCATTGGCCTGACGCCAGGTGGAAGATCACCAGCTCAGGCTCTGCCTCACCGCTCAGGTCTTGCAGCACGTCCAGCACGCCGCGACCCTCGCCGATAACGTTGATATGACACCTTAGCAACATTTGCCGGATGCCGTCGCGAAACAGGCGGTTTTCGCTGAGCAACACAGTGCGGCCGTCCATCATAATGGTTTGTCCGTGAATGCGACCTGGATTCGTTTCGCCACCAGGGGAGCGAGTCGTAGCGCTTGCATGCTATCGCCGGCCGGCACCCGATCAATGGGGATACCTCGATCGCAAGACAACGTGACTGCAAAGTGATTCAGCAGTCGCGACGACGAGTGGTGCGCCGCACACTCTTAGGACTTTTCGCCCGCTGCTACAGCGCGATGCGGTAACGACAGCTCGCGGGGCCGTATCGTTGCCCGAATGCGTCTTTGCATTCGCCGCAGCAGGATGCCGGGCGAGAACACCACGCGCTTGCCATCCAGCAGTATGCCGTCCTCGGTCACCGAAAACGTATGCGTCCCATGGGGAAAGCGACTGCTCGGATCAGGGGTCAGGCGAGCAACGGCGAGTTCCCGATAGTGTTCCGGTGTGCACGACACGACGCGGTTGATCGCCACGGCGCAGCCGTAACCTCGCGAGCAATCCTGCGCCGGGCGAAACAACGTTTCGCCAACGCGGAACGGGGTACCGCCGGGACGCGAGGAACGCACATCGATCTTCACCGGATTCAGCCGGTGCGCGGTCCACGGTCCTTCCAGCCGCTCCGCGTATCGCAGGCACAGGTTATCGTTCGCCCCCAGCGACAGGTCGTTGTAAGCGATCCAGTAATAGCCGCCGTGGCGGAACAAGCTCGGATCGGCCATCGCGACATGGTCGGCGATGAAGCAATGCTCGCGGAGGGATCCGTCCGGCAACAGAACATACAGCGCCTGGCAGCGCTCCGCCGTCATCTCGGGAAGCAGGTAGACGGTGTCGCCCTCGGCATAGACGAAGGGGTAGGAGATGTGGCTGTCGATCGGCAGGTCGAGCTGACGCGAGGCGCCATCGGCGCCCGCATCCGGCAAGAACGCTGCCAGGGTCCCCCGCCCGGTCCGATGCGCGTAGCTTTCGTAGACGATCGCCCGCGGATGGCCGGGCCAGGCAAACGGGTCGGCGATAAATCCGTCCCGCATCGGCACTTCCAGCCAATTCTCCGGCAGCACGGTCCGCGAGTTCAGGAAACTCTGCGGCGGAGCAGCGATGCGGCCGATCGCCCAGATTTCGGAACCGGCATGGTCACGCAGCCAGGCCGCCAGATGCGCGAGCCGGTCGCCGATGAACCACAAAACCGCGGGCTGATGCGGCGGGAATTTCCCCGGCGCGGGCTGCGGAACCGGAGCTTGCAGCGCGCTTGCCACCAACCAAACCGCGGCCCGTCCCAACGCATCCAGCACCGCGCGATAGCGCTGACGGGTCGAGACGTGGGCCTCGGCCAACACCACGCCTTCTGCCGCGCCGGCGCAGGTTTCGAGCAAATAGAGTGACGCCACACCACCAGGCGTGGCGAAACAGCCGAAGGGACGCATCACCGGATTGCCTGCGCCGTCGACGACGCGCCATCTTCGAATCGTTCCGGCGGCTGCCTCGCCATGCAGGTCGAGCACGAGGTCGGGCCTGGCCGGGTCAGCTTGATCGGCGCCCCCGCCGCCGCCAAACCCGTCCAGCGCGGTGCCACGCACGGTAAGGCGCCAAAGATAGCTGCCGACGGGCTCGCGTCCGTCGGTCCGAATATCGGCAAGGCTGGCCAGCGCAGCGGCGAGTTTTCGACCGAATGGCGAGGCGGCGCGGATACCAGGCACGGCGATTTGCACTGGATCGGCAACCATCTTCGCAACGGCGGATGGAGGAGAACGCGGCGGAACCCGGTCGGCCGCGTCAACGGCGCGGGCGAGCGCCGCCGCTCTCATGGCCGCACGCCGGCAGGTCTGCTTGCGCCGGGCAGCAGCAGGCGTCGCGCCGACTGCGCCCAGCGGATTGGCGCCGGAAGGTCCTGCTTCCAGGAGCCTTGCCAGAAATGCACGCCAAGCGTCTCCGGCGTGACCTGGGCCTCGTCGAATTCCTCGCCATAGCCATAGGGAAAGAACCAGTGGACCGGACAGACGAAGATGTCGTTCACCTGGACGCCGTCAGGCGCATAGTGCCGCAGTCCCTCGGCGCGCAGCAATCGCGTGATCAGCTTCGGCCCGTAGCGGGTGGGACGATCCAAGCCGAACCTGCCCGGACGCATCCGCAGCACCGCCTGCAAGGCCGCCGCGACCATGCGATGCCCCGGCTCCGCGCCGAACACGCCGTTGCACACCCAGTCGGTGGGATGTTGCTGGTACTGGAAGGAGAAGAAGCAGCGGTGCCGAAGCAGCGGATCGAGCGGCCGACGCAGTTCGAAATCGGAATCAAGATAGATCCCGCCGTGTTCCAGCACCGCGATCAGCCGCGCGACGTCCGCGACCGTCGCCCATCGCCGCCGGGCATAGGCGGCCGCGATCGCGGGGACGGTCATGTCGATATTGTCCTCGCTCCAGCGGACAATTTCGTAATCGGGGTTGGTCGCGCGCCACGTGTCGATGAACGCACGCTGCTTGTCCGGCAGCTTGCCGCCGACCCAGACATGGTGCAGGCGCTTGGGGATCATATTGCTTCCTCCCGCGGAACGGCGCCGGGCAGCATCGCGCTGCGCAGCAGTCCCAGCATGCGGCTGACATAACCCGGCATCAGAACGAATTGCAGCAGCAAGAGATAGGTCAGGCTCCCGGCTGCCCAGGTGACCAGCAACGACGGGATGCCAAAGGCCAGGCGTGAGTCGATGACGAGCATGATTGCGAGCATCCCCGCCGCCGCACCGCTGATGCGCGCCCAGTCCGACAGCATGCCGCGCAGTGCCAGGCCGCAGGCGCGGCGCAGTGTCAGCAGATGCAGCGGCACCATCAGCAGCGAAATGACCGCCCAGGCCGCGCCGGCTGCCACGATGCCGAAGCGGGCCGCAACCGGAAATGCCACGCAGCCCAGTGCCACATAGGCGATCGCCAGCCAGGTGAAACGTTCCGGCTTCCCGAGCGCCGCCAGTACTGCTCCGTTCAGGTACCACAGTGCCAGGGTGGGCGCGGTGAAGCACATCGCCTCCAGCACCGCGATCGCCGGCGACCAACGGCTGCCGAACAGTACCGGGACCAGGACCGGAGCGCCGATGCCCAGCCCGATGGCGGCGGGTGTCCAGATCGAGTCGACCACCAGAATCATCCTGCGATAGGTCCGGCGGAACTCCGGCAGGTCGTCGACGAAACGGCTGAGCACGGGCAGCGCAACGCGCTCGATCGGACTGATGGCAACGGTGGTGGCAGTCACCATGATGCGCACGGCCATGGCGTAGCAGCCGACACCGGCGGCATCGACGAACAATCCGACCAGCAGTTGGCTGATTCGTTCGGCGGACTGCTTCAGGCCATTCGCGAACATGAAATGGCCGGCGAAATGCAGCAGTTCGCGCAACGTCGCGGTGCCGGCGTGCAGACCCGGCCGCCAGGAAGAGCATGACCACATCACCAGCAGGATGACGGCGTATTGCACCACCTGGGCGGCGACGAGGGCCCACACGCCGTAGTGCGCCAGCGCCAGCGCGATGCCGGCTGCACCGCCGAAGGCGTAGCTGAGCAAGGTTCGCAGGGCGAGAATGCGCATGCGCAACGCGCGCCGGTACAGCGCCGTCTGCACGGTGACCAGCGCCTGCAGGATGCACAGCACGGACAGCACGCGGATCATTGGCGCGATGATCGGCGCGGCAAACAACCAGGCCACCGGCGTTGCGATCGCCTGGGCGGCGAGTGCGAGCACCAGCGCCAGCGCGAGATCGCACCAGAACACGGTGTCGAGGAAGGCGGTGTCGATATGCGCGCGCTGCACGATCGCATCGGCGAAGCCGTAGTACTGCACGATTGTCAGCAGCGTCAGAACCGACATCGACAGGGCGAAGACGCCGTACTGGGCCGGGCCGATGATCCGCGCCAGGACCAGAAAGATCGCGAAGGCCGAGCCCTGGCCACTGGCCTGATCCACCAGCGCCCACAGCGTTGCATGCGCCGAGCGCGCATGGCTGGGGGGCGGCGTTGTCGTTTCGATCGGCGTGCGCGCGTCAGCGACCGTCATGCGCGGCCGGCACCCGTGTCGTCACGCCTCATGTTCAAGCTGGTAATCCTAATGTGGCCCGCGGGCGATGAGTGCGCGTGCGAGCCGAGCGGCGAAAATCGGGTAGTCCACGCAATAACGTCTGCCGAGGCGACGCGGTTCGCGCGCCAGCCGATAGGCCCAGCGCAAATTCGCCGCATCGACCCAATCGGGATAGTAGCGAAGCCCGCTGGTAAGCTGGTCGAGATAGCCGCCACAGGTGAACCCCAATCCGCTCCAGCCGGCTTCGGCGAGGCGTAACAGGAATTGTTCCTGCGCCCCCGCGCCCATGCCACAGACCACGACGG
>Ga0335073_10010280_pt1 | contig 13149 bp, 14 predicted proteins | sample Lox_Sample_22_FD_207093 | JGI IMG/M metagenome (GOLD analysis project Ga0335073, IMG submission 207093) | Soil microbial communities from Loxahatchee National Wildlife Refuge, Florida, United States - Lox_Sample_2.2 | ecosystem: Environmental > Terrestrial > Soil > Wetlands | place: USA...
GGGAACAATGCGCGAGGGCCTGACGCCAAAATCGCATCCGTTCCGGCGAATCTATAGCGAGTACGTTCGGGCTTACCGCTTGCCGTTCTTCGCCCCTCCCAAGAAACGGATCGCGAGTTCTTTTGCCGTAGAGGCTTCTCGTTGCGGATGCCGACAACTGTCACTTTCACATGCCCACTTAGCTCGTCGAGAGGAAGAAATGCTCTTCTTAATACTCTTCTTGCTGTTCCTTCCGTTCTTCATCTGCGGAGTCGGTGCCGTCGTATACGCCACTATCCTTTATAACGAACTCGTCCGTTTGCGGAACGACACCGATCGGGCGTGGGCCAACATCGACGTTCTATTGAAGCAACGGCACGACGAGATTCCCAACCTTGTCGAGACGGTAAAGGGCTACATGGAACACGAGAAGGAAACTTTAGAATCTGTAACTCAGGCGAGGGTTCAGTCGATGAAGGCGGTCAGCATCGGAGAAAAAGCTCAAGCCGACGCCTTAACAACGCTTGCGCTGCAAAACCTTTTTACTGTCGCAGAGAACTATCCCCAATTAAAGGCAAATGAAAATTTCCTGCGTCTGCAAAATCGGATTTCTGAGCTCGAGGAGCGCATTGCCGATCGCCGTGAGTATTTCAACGATGACGTTTGTACATACAACACTCGTTTGCGGCAAATGCCGGAGGCATTCATTGCTTCTTGCCTTGCTTTGAAACCGCGCGAGTTGTTTAGGGTCGCCGATGCGGATCGCGCAGTGGTCCAAGCTGATCTCTCGAAGCTGCAACAACCGGCAGCCGGGTAATTTCCTTTGTTTCGAGGAGTAACTCAATGGCCATGATCGCTATCCTGATGTATGTGGCAAATCAACAGCATGGAACTTCGATTCGTGTGGAAGGCAGCGCCCATTTTCCTCCTCTTCCCTTTCTGATCCTGGGAGTGGGCTTATTCGCTTATGGGTTCGTCCTTTACCGGCGGTACCAGCGATTGCAAGATACTCCACGCACCACCGCTCGTGCCGTCGCTATGGGCTTCGCACACGTGCGTGGAAAGACGGTCGCAGCCGAGACTTTGCAAAGCCCAATTACAAAGGTGCCTTGCTGCTACTACTCCTACACGATTGAACATTGGGAAGACCGACGCAATCGATGGGCCGTGATTTCCCGCGATATGCGGTCTTGTCCCTTCTACATCGATGACGGAACTGGGCGGGTACTCGTCAACCCTGCAGGAGCGAAGTTCGACTTGCCGAGGATGTTCGCGGCAGCAATCGGTGCGAAACAGACTGGTACGGTCCAGCCCAATCCGACGCCCGAGATCTTCATCGATACCTCACTTGGTGTAGCGCCTCCGAGTACAAGTGACTTGCTGGGGATGAAAACAGCGGCAGTAAGTAAGCAATTCACTATAAAAAGGGTCGACGGGACCCCGTCGCAAGAAATCCTGAACAAAGCATATCCCGATGATGCTCGGTATCGATTTACTGAAACCTGCTTACCGATTGGCCGGGAAGTTGCCGTCTTCGGAACGTGTACACAGAATCCGAATTCTTCCGACGTTAGCATGATTGTGAAAGGTCAGACTGACAAAATTCTCATGATCACTTCCAATCCGGAAGCCAAGGCTGAGAGCAATCTCCGGTCGACGGCAATCAGGTTTGCCGTAATCGGCGCTGTCTGTCTCTTTATTACCTTCGCAACCTGTCAACCTGTGATGAGAACTGTTCCCGGACCGGCAGTGCATTCTTCAAAGTGAGCGGGCCAGGCCGGCAGCTTTCTGGCCGTAGAGATTTCCTTCAAAAAATCATAGTACTGCGCCGAGTTCAGCGCGAGTTCGAAGCCGACGATCTGGCTCAACTGCGTTGTCGGCGATCACAGATCCCATGGCGAAAGCAGGAGAGCGACAGTGCACGCAAGAATTCGTCCGCGAGTCCCGGCGAACCAGAACCAGGAAACTGGCTGGTGCAATCCAGGAACGAAGCGCGCCTTGTAGGGCATCGACTTTCTCCTTAGCGAGCGCTTAGAGTTCGTAAAGTAACACCTTGGACCCCTTGGCTCCCAGCGCCTCCGTGTCATGAGTTAGCCAGGCGCTTTATTCACAGCGGGCAAGCACACAGAACTCTCGGCCTCGTGATCGGATTTGACACGCGAAAACACAATGACTACCCTAGCTCCACAAAGTGCTTCCCCCTCCTGAGGAACTCCTGTGAAGCACGAGTCAACTGGGGACACCACGCAACTGCTACAAGGCTGGCGGGACGGCGACCGCAAAGCTCTAGATTCCCGTGTGCCCATTGTCCATAGGGAATTGCAGCGCCTCGCCCACCATCAGTTGCGCAGCGAACCTCCGGATCACACCCTGCAAAGGGCCGCGCTGGTGAACGAAGCTTACCTTCGGCTGGCGGGGATGAATTCGCCGCAATGGGAGAGCCGCGCTCATTTTTTTCGCGATCGCCGCCCAATTGATGCGCAGATTCTGGTTGACTATGCCCGCCGTCACCGAGCCATGAAACGGGGAGGCGGTAACGGAACACTATCTTTGGACGACACTGGATTAGTGGAGCCCGGCCGGGCCCCGAAAATGGATGTGGTGGCAGTGGACGACGCTCTGAAAACTTTGACCCATGTGGATGCGCGCAAGGTGAAAGTGGTGGAGCTGCATTTTTTTGGCAGTCTGAGCTTCGAAGAGATCGCGGCGGTGCTTAAAGTATCAGTCAACACCATTTCGCGCGACTGGAGCACTGCGCGAGCTGGGCTCCATCGCGAAATGAGTCAGGGACGCTCCGGTGGACACTGAACGCTGGAAACGCGTGGATGAACTGCTGCAGGCAGCGCTGCGAGTGTCGCCGGAACAGCAGCAGGCCTTCCTGCGTCAGCAATGTCGTGATGATGCGGAATTGCTCGAAGAAGTTCGATCCCTGCTCGCTTCCCACCGCCAGGCTGGCTTACTCGATTTGCCTGGGCCCCGCGTGGCCGATGTCGCAACGGAGATGCCTGCTCTGGGACCCAATTCTTCATCTTCTTCGTCCCGGGCGCCAGCGGCTGGCCAAATCATTTCCCATTACCGCGTGCTCGAAGCCCTGGGCTCGGGCGGCATGGGGATCGTCTACAAGGCCGAAGATATCGCTCTCGGACGTCCCGTCGCCCTCAAGTTTCTTCCTGAAGAAACCGCCGCGCGCGATCCTCTGGCGCTGGAACGTTTCCGCCGCGAAGCCAGAGCGGCCTCCGCGCTGAATCATCCCAATATCTGCACGATTTACGAAATCGGCGAGCACGAAGGGCGGTCCTTCATCGCTATGGAATACCTCGATGGCCAGACGTTGCGACTGAAGATCGCCGGGCGGCCACTGGAGATCGAAACGGTGCTGCCACTGGCGATTGAGATCGCGGACGCTCTGGAAGCGGCGCACTCTGAAGGCATCGTGCACCGCGATATCAAGCCGGCGAATATCTTTGTCACTAAGCGCGGCCACGCCAAGATTCTGGATTTCGGGCTCGCCAAGCTGACCGGATCGCGACAGAACAGCGGGAGTGGGACCGCCAGCGCAGAGGAAGAGACGGTGCTCACGGCGGGTCCGCTGACTGGCCCGGGCGCGGCGCTGGGTACAGTCGCCTACATGTCGCCAGAACAAGCGCGCGCCAAGCAACTCGACAACCGCACGGACTTGTTCTCGTTCGGCGCGGTGCTATACGAGATGGCAACGGGGCAACGTCCGTTCAAGGGCGACAGTGACGCCACGATCTACGACGGCATTTTGAATCGCGATCCGGACCCGCCGACAGTTCTGAACAAGCAGATTCCGACAAAGTTGGAAGAGATCATTCACAAGGCTCTCGAGAAAGATCGGGACCTCCGCTATCAACACGCTTCCGATATTCGCACCGACCTGCAAAGGCTGAAACGGGCGACTGAGTCGCACATGGACGCTTCTCTCACAGCCGCTCCGAAAGCCGCAAGACGACGATTGTCTCGAATTCCTCGCGTGTCGATGTGGGCCCCTGCCGCGTTGCTATTCATCGTCGCCGTGGCCGTCGTTGGCTTCCTCTGGTTTCGGCGCCCGGTCAAGCTGACCGATAAAGACACAATCGTTCTCGCGGACTTTGCTAATAGCACAGGCGACCCAGTGTTCGATGACACATTGCAGACGGCGCTGAGCGTTTCTCTGAACCAGTCGCCGTTTCTTAACGTGATTTCCCAGAACAAAGTGACGGCAACCTTGCAGCTGATGACACTCCCGATTGACAGCAAGGTCACGCCCGACCTGGCTCGTGAGGTTTGTCAGCGGGCTGGCAGCAAAGCTTACATTGCGGGAGCAATCGCCAGCCTGGGCAACCAATACGTGCTGGAATTGAAAGTGGTGAATTGCCGGAGCGGCGACGCGCTCGCACAAGAGTTGGTGACCGCGCCCGCCAAGGAAAAGGTGCTGGATGCGCTAGGCACGGCTGCCTCCAAGCTGCGCGGTGAACTCGGCGAGTCGCTCGCGACAGTGCAGAAGTTCGACCTTCCGCTTTCCGAAGCCACTACATCTTCGCTGGAAGCTCTCAAAGCTTACAGCCTTGGGGAGAAGGAAGCCGCACAGAAAAGTCTTTCCGCCGCTCTGCCTTACTATCAACATGCCATTGAACTCGATCCGAGTTTTGCGATGGGTTACAAACGAGCAGGCGACGTTTATTCCAGCATGTTGGAACTAGGTCGCGCGACCGAGTACCTCACCCAAGCGTTTCAGCTGCGGGAGCACGCCAGTGAGCGGGAAAAGCTGTTCATCACGGCTACTTACTACGAATGGGTAACCGGCGAACTGCCGAAAGCCGCACAAACTTACGAGGAGTGGATCGAGAGCTACCCTCGGGATTATGCAGCACGTGGCAATTTGGGCAACGTCTACGGCGAGCTGGGAGAGTACGACAAGGCGATGGAATCGGACAGCGAAAGCTCCCGCCTAGCCCCAGAGCAAGTCGCTCCATACGTCAATCTGACAAACGATCTGTTCGCCTTACAGCGTTTCGACGAGGTGCAGCAGACAATCCGGCGAGCGAATTCGCGAATGCTGGATGATTTCCTGCTGCACAATGCTGGCTACACTCTCGCCTTCCTTCGGGCGGATTCCCCAGCTATGACAGCACAGCAACAGTGGTTCGCAGGCAAGCCCGAACAGAACGCTGCGCTTTCGCTTGCCTCCGATACCGAAGCCTATGTGGGTCATTTGCGCAAGGCACGGGAATTGACGAAACAATCCGTAGACTCTGCCCTCCACGCCGACAGCAAGGAGACTGGCGCGATCTGGCAGGAAAACTCCGCGCTGCGCGAAGCCGCCTTCGGCAACCTGGAGCAGGCAAAACAGGCTGCCGCAGACGGACTGAAGCTTGTTCCGGCAAACCCGGGCGTTCAGGCCGAAGCTGCTTTAGCCTATGCCACAGCCGGTGATCTTTCACAGACCGAGTCGCTGCTACAAGGTTTGAACAAGCGTTTCCCCTTGGACACACAGATGCAGTCACTCTGGCTGCCCGCGATTCGAGCGCAACTTGCTCTGAATCGTAAGAATCCTGCTCTCGCTCTCAGTACCTTACAAGCCTCTTCGACCATTGAATTCGGGCAAATTCCGTTTGTGGCCAACCTCTCCTGTCTCTATCACACCTACATTCGCGGTGAAGCGTACTTGGCGGCTCGACAGCCTACACAAGCCAGACTCGAGTTCCAGAAGATTCTCGATCACAGCGGCATCGTCTGGAACTGCTGGACAGGAGCCCTGGCGCGTCTCGGCGTGGCCCGTGCGAATGCTCTGCAGGCCAGAACTTCCCAAGGCGCTGAAGCCGACGCTGCGCGCGCGAGGGCGCTCGCTGCCTATCAAGACCTCCTCGCCCTATTGAAGGATGCCGACCCCGATATCCCCGTCCTGAAGCAAGCCAAGAACGAATATGCAAGATTGCAGTAGAACCGTTGGATGAACCGCGAAATGACAAAATCGTTGGAATATTGTTTCCGTGCAGGCGCGTAAGATCGCTATTTTGACTACATCCACCTGATACAATTCCGTCGAGGAGATTCAAATGTCCAATTTGGCTGGAGTCGTCCAGCTGTTGAAGAACGAACAAGACCGCTTGACCAGGGAACTGCGTGGAATCACTGCCGCATTGGCAGCCTTTGGCCAGACATACGTAAAAAGCACGCCGACCCGAAAGCTTTCCGCGTCGGCACGGGCAAAGATCGCCGCTGCCCAAAGAGCGCGCTGGGCAAAAGCCAGGAAGACAACCCCAAAAAGAACACTCTCGGCAGCTGCACGGCGGAAGATCGCTGCGGCACAGCGGGCAAGATGGGCCAAAGTAAAGGCTGCGAAGAAGGCGGCCTAATTTGAACTCGGAATCAGTGTAGGTATCACCAGCTTACAACCTATTGGAAACAATGGCACTGGCGGAGAGGGAGGGATTCGAACCCCCGATACCCGTTAAGGTATGTCCGCTTTCGAGGCGGCCCGTAATGCGCGCATAAGGCATTCTGCGTCAATGGCTTAGAGTTTTGAAGGGTGCAATAAAGGTGCAAATAAAACACTCGTCGCGCCTTTTTCATTGCCTGCGTTTCCTCGAAAGCAATGGCCGAATCTCGCCCGCGGGGCACCACTTTCGGCTGGGTGACGGCTCTTCCTCGCGCGTTTGCGCGAAATCGAAAGCTGAACCACAATTCCAGCGCAGAAAGCAGCTTTCATGGCACGCGGACGCGCGCGTTCTCAAAGAGGCCGGGTGGTCGCCACCGAGGCCGGCGGCTGGGAAATCCACTACAACGTCTACCTGACCGACCCCGCAACCGGCAGGGCGAAACGACATCACCGCAGCCGGGTCGTGGGCTACCGGCCGAAGATGCACCGGGCCGATGCTGAGAAAATCCTGGCAGCGGAACTGGCCGCCATCAACGGCGGTCCGGTTTCCCGCGTGGCAGACGCCACCATCACGTTCGGCAATTGGATGCGCCATTTCTACGTCCCCATGCGCGGGGCCAACTGGCGGGACGCGACGCGCCGCACCAACCTCGACTACCTCTCCAGTCACGTCTATCCGACTCTCGAACACGTCGCGCTGAAAGACATCACCAAGTTTCAAGTGCAGATGCTGCTCAACCGGCTGGCTGCGGAAGAATACTCTTACACGGTCGTCTATCATGTGCGCGATCTGATCAAAGCTGGATTGGCGGAGGCCGTTGACCAAGAGGTTCTGGAACGAAATGTCGCGCGCAAGACCGTCATTCCCGAAATTGAGGAGTCGGATAAATGGGTTCTTCCGGTGGACATGTACTCCAAACTGCTGGCCGGTCTTGACGGCATCCGGGACCGCGCCATCTTCCTGATCGCCTGCTTCTGCGCCCTCCGGCCGAGCGAACTGTTCGGCCTGACTTGGGGATGCTACAACGGCAATGTGCTCACGATCGTCCATAGCGCATGGCGTGGACGGCTGCAACGCAAGAAAATCAAGCGCAAGAACCGCTACGGACGCACCAATTACCGCCTGGTCGCGATACCCCAAGCCGTGCGCCATGCGATTGAGTCGTGGCGGGCGAAGTGTCCGAACCCGGATGCCAATGCCCTCATGTTCCCTGGGATGCAAGCGCGGGCGCGAAAGACACTGGCGACGCCCATGCATCCGGACAACTGGCTGCGCCTGCGTCTGTACCCGGTCGCGAAAAAATTGGCGATCGCATTTCACCCTACGTTTCAGGTGCTGCGCAGGAGCTTCTCGACGCATGGCAAGAAGGAAGCACACCCCACCGAAATGCAGGCCCAACTCGGACACAGCGATATCCGTACCACCCTGGACATCTATACCCAGATTTCGGACCCGGAAGTGGCCAGGATGGTGAACCAAGTCACCAATCGCATCTTAGGCTTGGGTGAGGAGGGCGAGTCGGGCTCGGTGCAGTGAAAGGGGTGGGGAGAAATAGACGCCAACGGCTTCCTGTTAAAATGAATTCAAATTAACGGCGCGGAGAGATGGCCGAGTGGCTGAAGGCGCGCGCCTCGAAAGCGTGTATACCTTTACGGGTATCGGGGGTTCGAATCCCTCTCTCTCCGCCAGCATTCTTAACATCATTCCTCAAGGTGCGAAACTTCGGCCAACTTACGCCTCGGCCGTACGAAACCGCTGAGCCTCTGAATTGACCCGTCAGTTCGAAAGAGCGGGATATACCTTGTGCTACGCTTCTGGCCATGAAGTCTCTTTCCGCTGAGCCATTCTCACTCCTAAAGCGTCTTTCAGCGGCAATGCTCATCGCCGCCGCTTGGTTCGGAAGCACCAAGACCTATGCGGCGGACACGCACATTCCGGCGATCGTCTTCCGGTTCGAACCGATCATAGTAAATGGCCGCAACGCATTCCATGTGATCGAGTCTTTTCGTAGCCAGCAGCCCGAGACAGAGCTCGTGGTCCCCACTCATTGGGGTAGCGCTACGCACCTCGAAGATCAGACGCAAAATCTCAAAACAGACTCGCCTGGAACGACCCTGACTAACCGTGCAGATTCGGCTAAGAAAGTGCTTCATGCTCGTCCCCGTGAGCGCATTGAACTGAGCTATGACATCGTGCCTCAGCAAACAGAATGGTTTCGACATCCGCAGGAGCACATGGCGATCATTAACACCGACTACTTCCTCTTCAATCCACAAAACGCTCTCGTTTATCCCGAGACGCCCGCCACTCGCGAAGTCGAAGTGACATTTGACTGGCGCTCGATGCCGAGGAACATCCCCATCATCACGAGCTTTGGCATCATCAGAGGAGCGGAGAGGCAGCGAGTGATCCGTGCAAGGGTGCCCTGGATTCAGGTTCTGGACTGCCTCCTTGCCGGAGGTAACTTTCGCATCTCCGAAAGCAATGCCAACGGAACGGCCGTCGTACTAGCATCTCGCGGAATCTGGAAATTCAGTGATGCAGACGCCCTTAAAGACGTGCGGCGCATCCTTGAGGAGGAGAACCGATTCTGGCATGCGATCCCAATGCACTATTTCTTGGTGACCTTGGCACCATTCGATGATCGGTCAGGCGACAACGATGGTAGCGGATTCACGAATGCCTACATGCTGTTTCTGTCGCACGAGGACACGTTGAACGCCGAACGGCTGCAATTAATGGCACACGAGATGTTTCACCACTGGAACCCAAGCGCGATGGGCACTCGCGGCGCGGACGAAGTGGCCCAGTGGTTCTCTGAAGGATTCACGGTGTATTACGCAGGCGTGATTCCGCTACGCGGTGGGCTGACGACCTATTCGGAGTATCTCGATTACCTAAACCGGTGGCTGCGCCGTTACGAACTCTCGCCTCTTCGTGGCATAAAAGAAGAGGCTTGGAAAACGATGTCGCACTCTTCCGGAGAAGGTTACGCATTGTCGTATGAGCGCGGGGCCGCCATCGCATTATGGGCCGACGTGGCGATTCGTGTACGCAGCAACGGTAAGAGTTCGCTGGACAATGTAATGTCTGATCTGGTTCACCAGAGCGAGGCCCAGCATCCTGCACCGGATTTTACCGAGGAGCGAGTTCTCGCCGCATTCTCGCCGTATCTGTCCAAAGACGAAATTCAGCAATTGCACATGATGGCAATTGATGGTGAAGACATACCTTTGCCCGAGAAGCTGGGTGGCTGCGCTGTTCGCCAAAACGAGACGCAGAACATGGTTAATCCGGGCTTCGACGAGACGGCCAGCATCGAGGCCAAACGCATGATTGGCGTCGTACAGGATGGCCCCGCCTACCGCGCAGGCATCCGTAACGGCCAGGAGCTGTTCCGATGGTCCATCTACAAAGAGGATCCGTCAAAAGACGCCTTACTGGGAGTGGTGATTGACGGGCAGAGGAAGACGATTACGTTTTCGCCCGCGAAGCAGGCGCAGATCCAACAGTATCGCTCTAACCACGAAGCAGGCAATAGCTGCACACCATTCTGACTCAAGAATCGGTCAACCCCAGGCGCAGTCTGGCGAACGATCTGAATTGCGCTTATCGTGCATGAAACGACAATCTAATTTTGACCAGGGCTGAATGCTGGAGCCACGGCAATCAAGCCACACCACAAGCGGAGAGTCAATCGTCCAGGTAGAGAAGTGCTGTTCCACCTCTAGGCTACGGGCCGAGCTCTGACGATCGCTATCTCCGCCGCTGATCCTGAATAAACTGATGGACGTCTTCTTCACGAAACTTCCACAAGCCCTTTCCCTTGGCCGGACCAAGTTTAATCGCGAGCAGCCGAGGTTGCCGGCGGCCCAGAGCGTGGTCGCGTACCCATCCTTTGCTGACGCCAAGCCATTCCGCCACATCGCTTACGTCGAGCAAACGCTTGGGTTTGACGTGAAAGGTGGACGATTCGAGGACTTCGAGGGATGGGGACCGGGACGACTCGGGTGGTCTTGGTAGTGTAGCCATGGGCGTAGTTTTCCTTGCGGGACCACAAGTTCGACTATCAGCGGCATTTTCGGATGCGTTTTGTCACGCCAGTCACAAAGGCCACGAGTCGATAGCGGGGCTGGTCCGTGGATCGTATTTAAAGCGGAACGGGGTTCCAGTCAAATGTGCTCTGTAGCGAATACTCAATTCCGACATGGGGAGCCGCTCGCCGACTGTGACCGGCTTCAAATAAATGATCTTAGCGTCCGTCATAATGTGCCGGTCGAGGACCCAGGGGGTCACCACCCAAAGTGTGCTCGGCAAAAAGAATTGTCGGTCGCCGTCAGAGTGATCCTTTCGACAAGCCGACTTCACGCGGCTAATGCGTCGAAGCCCGTTTCTCCCGAACTCTCGTAGACTCTGCGAGAGTACCGGCGCAAGGATCCCGGCTTCAAGCGCACGATCGCGGCGTTCCTAGATGCCGCAGCCAGCCAGAAAGATCCGCTCGAGGGAGAGCCGGTCGAATCAAACACTGAACACCCGTCGCAGTCTAGTGGCGACCATACCTGTCTCGACTCTCCGTCCTCGCGAGAGTTTCCCGTAGACTGCGCAGCGCAACTCAAGAGCGCCCAACGGTCATTTGCCACTCCCTCAATAAGGTGTCGCATCTAAGCCCGTTGCGAGGTTCACTATCATGTCCGCGCGCCCTGTGCTACCTGCTCGCGGATGATCGAGTCGAACAGATAGGTGCGCGTCACCCACGAGCACGAGTGCTTCTCGTGGAAGGCCGTGGCGTTGGCGATCTGTTCGCCGCGCTCGCGATCCATCAGAGTTGTTTTTCCCTGATCCCTCACGATCTGCAATCCGCCGACTGGGCTGCGTCATGGGGAGGTCTCGATTGTCCGCTGGACCGATGGACACGCGGAACACTGGGCGAGTCGGACTGGCATTGTAAGGGCCGTGTTCTGAGATCAGTTGGCTCTATATCAGTGGAAGGCTGGCTGAGCATACTTTGGCTCCGAAATCTGAATTCGGATAATCATGGTTCAGCCCCGAATTCTGGCTTTTGTGCGCCAGATAGGAACTTCGATCTGCACGAACCGAGACTTTGGTCCTAGCGTCGCCACGTCCATACGTGCAAGCAATCAGAGGGCGCTTACTCTCTTTAGTTGGGCTCAGCGGCGGTAAATCGCACCGAAAGACACTGATCCACCGATGTTCTTGTTGGCCTTCTGCTCGGCCGTCAGTGCCGTATTATAGGGATCGGTCACCGTGTCATGAAAATGGATCACCGAGAGGGAATAGTGCAGCAACAGATGCGCGCGCGCCTTCTCGCTAGGAGCCTGCCAGAGATCGAAGCCCACTCCTGAAACTCCACTACTGCAAGTGCAGTAGGGCGATAACGACGGTTGGCCCGGACCGGGTGTGAAACGAACTAGGGAGGGATAGTCAACATACTCGCGCAGGGAGCGGAAATAGGAAGCTGTGATTCTCATCGAATTGAAATCGTGCCCGGCGAATGCCTCCGGCGCCCACGAATATTTCCGATAGGGAGTCTCAGCACTCTCTCCCCAGGACGCGCCTGGTCCTATGAAGTTGCGTCCCATGCGCCAGGAAATATCGGCCGATAGGCCTCGCGTGTGCCCGTGTTCGTGCGGAACCTGGTCGTTGTCGTCCACTTTCCGAACAAAGCCATAACTGGCGTCGGCATCCAACATGAAATGCCGATGCTGCAGCGCGACTCCAGCAGAAGGCATCAGTTCAAACCCATAGCCTTCAGATGGAGGCGACAGGCTAACTTCGACGAACGGGTGTATCCCGGAAGTCCAGACCATATCGGGGTGATGCGCGGCGTGGATCAGCACCGACAGAAAACCGTCGCCGCTCTGGCACTTAGCGTTCATCGCCGCAAGAACGATAACAACTAAAAGCCCGTAACGGGGTTTCATATGCGGTACGTCGGCAAATTGCATAGGGCACGCGAATTAAATTTCTCCAATCGCGGCACGCAAGCGTAGCGCACCGTCTGACTCAGACTGCTGCGTGACGATTCCTCAGCCAAATAACTCTGCACTCGACGGATGAACCCGGCATAGCCAGTAAGGAAAAAGAGCCCGGGTGCGCGAGGGCACCGTATATCCATGAGCGGCGGTGAACCCCTCGTGACATCCATCACAAACGAAGAATTCTTTCTCTCTCTCTTTGGGAATTCTCATTCGGGAATCAGCGAGCGTACTGCTGCTCTGAAACACCTGCATGAGTGATTCGCGGTAGTGAAGTGTCTTCAGCCCAGCGAGGTAGGAAGAGTTATTGCGCGAGGATTTATGGATTCATGTCCTGCTGAGGGCTGGTCGCCGGCACCAGGTGGCTGCCTACGTCAGAACATCGTGCCCGGCATCGCACAAGCCGCACGCCCCTGGGTACATTCCGCGCGGTCTAGTTTCTTAACACCTTGCAGTCGCGTCCCGAAAGCGCTGAGATTCATGGCACGGCTGGACACACCGGACTGTCGGTCCGGCAGAACACTATGCACGGCGTTCCTCCCACTATCGCGATGCCGGTAACCTGAGCGGAAATCGAGCTCAGCACACCTGGGACGGCATCCGGAGTGGCAGCAGCTCGATCAAGTGAACCGCACTTGTCGATCCAGGTTCTGTGATAACCCTGAACCACTCTGACACCTTGTCGTATGGAACGTGCTACTCTCCGACGCTTTCCATTTAGTCGAGCAAAACATCACGCCTGAGCGCCGAAACCCTGACTCTGCTGCTGTTCACACTTATCTCATACAGTG
>Ga0335073_10010283_pt1 | contig 13148 bp, 20 predicted proteins | sample Lox_Sample_22_FD_207093 | JGI IMG/M metagenome (GOLD analysis project Ga0335073, IMG submission 207093) | Soil microbial communities from Loxahatchee National Wildlife Refuge, Florida, United States - Lox_Sample_2.2 | ecosystem: Environmental > Terrestrial > Soil > Wetlands | place: USA...
GGAACGGCGCGGCCTGGTGCCGGAGAGCGAGATCGTGTTGCGCCAGCGTCCGGCGGCGGTGCAGCACGCAGAGCCGGCCCGGTCACGGCGGGGAATGTTCGCCGGGCTGAAGCTGGACGCCGGCCGGCCCGAGCCGGTCCCCGCGCCAGCGACGACGGAGCAGGAGCGGGAGGCGGACCGGCTGGTGCAGTCGGTCGGCGCCTATGCCCGCGCGTGGGCGGACACCGCGCGGATGCGCCAGGCCGGGCTACCGGTGCTGCCGCACCAGGCGGCAGCGCTGGCCGACACCGATCGCGCGCTCGATGCGCAGTTCCCCCGCTTCGGGGAGGACCTCGATGCGGCGCTGACCCAGGCGCCGCGGCTGGCGCAGGGGACGGGCACGGATTACGGGCTGGCGGTGCTGATCGAGGCCGGACACACGGCGCGCGGCGCGCGGGAGAAGTTGGAAGCACGGGCGCGCGAGACGGTGCGGGCCTGGGACAAGCTGGAGCAGGCGTACAACCAGGCCGAGGCGCAATACGACTACCGGACGCAGCGGGCGATCGGCGCGGAGATGGAGCGGTTCGCCCACGAGCTGAAGCGGGATCCCCAGCTCGACAGCCTGTTGCGGCAGCGCGGTCCGGAACTCGGCATCGCCGAGGGGTCGCGGCTGACGCTGGTGGTGCAGAGCGAGAAGCTCGATCGTGCGTTGACCCGCGAGTTGGGGCTAAGCCACGGCCAGGGCCTTGGCATGGGGATGTGAGCCGCGGCAATGGACGACGAGGCCGACACCGGTAGCGCGGAGCGGGCGTTTGCAGCGTTGCGGGCGGAGGTGGCGGCGCTGCGCCAGGCGGTCGAAGGGCAGACGGCACCGGACTACGCGCTGACCCTCGGAACAATCGTCAAGGAACTGCAGGCGGTCGGTGCGCGGCTCGATGCGATCGAGGCGGCGCCGCCCATGCAGGTGACGCCGGCGACGATCGCGCAGCAGATAAGGGACGAGGCTGCGCGGCTGGCCGATGGTCAGGCCCGGCAGATGCAGGCGGCGCGGGAGGGTTTCGAGCGGGGACGGGACACGCTGGCGCGTGTGGCGTTCTTCCAGCAGCATGCACAGCGCGATCGGAACATCCTGTGGGCCGTTGGCGGTGGGGCGGCGCTGATCGGGGCCGTACTGGGTACGATGCTGTTCATGGAGATTAACCGGCACGCGCCGGACGATTGGGGATGGTCGGCGGGCTGGGCAGCTTGGCTGATGCAGGCGAACACCTTGCAAGCGGGCTACCAGCTGATCGACCGAAACAACCCCGGCACCGTCGCGGCGCTGAGCGAGGACATCCGGCTTGGCAACGCCTATGCCGATGCGCTGCACAAGTGCGAGGCGGAAGCTGCGGAGACGGGGAAGGCGGAGCGCTGTATTCTGGACGTGCAGCCACGGCGCATGACGACCGAACCGCCGCCCGGCCAGTAGGTACTGATATGGTCGGCCGAGGGCGCGACGCTTGCGGAACTCGCCAAGAGCTACAATGTTGGGCGGGCGACGACTTCAAGGATTGCATCATGATGCCCTTTCTGCCGGCGTCCTTCATCGAACACCTCCAATGCCGGCCGTGCAATGATACTGTATTCCACTATACTCCGCAGAGCGGAGTGTTGGGGATCATCAAAAGCAAAGAGCTTTGGGCAAGCCAAGTCCAGTATATGAACGACTCTACCGAATATAATTCGGCCCTCCAACTAGCCAACGATATATTAAAGAAGCGGAGCAGCGAGGCAAACTCAGCAACATCAAATACCATAACAAGAATCAGAGATATGATAGCCAAGATTGGAGACGTTCGCATCTTCGCATGCAGTTTTTGCGAGGATGGAGACCTTCTTAGTCAATGGCGCGGATATTCTGGTAGTGGCTATGGTTTTTCGGTCGGACTACGAGCAGATGCGCTAGCCGATGTTGGCAAAAATACCGATCCAGAGTTCAGATTTGGACGATGCATCTACGACGATGATCTTAAGAAGAAAATCGTCGAGGAGACATTTGAGCACTGTCTCAGCCCAAACATAGCTTCTCCGGGTCTGGGTTCTGCGGTCGCTCCAATTTTCGCTAGCACGTTAATGCAGTGTGCGGCATTTTTTAAGGATGCATCATTCTCAGAAGAGAAGGAGTGGCGTCTAGTCTCGTTTCCCGTCTTGATTCCGCACTGCCGTGTAGATTTCCGGCTCGGGCGTTCAATGGTCATTCCGTATTTCAAACTTGCGTTAGATGAATTTCCAAACGGAAAGCTTCTACATCACATTATAGTCGGGCCATGCCCTCATAAGGCTTTATCAAGAAACTCTGTGCTTGAGTTGCTTCGTCAACACCAAACGCCGTCTGAGCGAGGGGGTCGCAAGGATGATGATTTAGTCCGATGTTCCGAAATCCCTTACCGAGATTGGTAACTCAAACTCTGCTCGCTGCCCTGGTAAACCATAAAGCACCTTATGCATCAGACGCGCGCGCTCCTGCGGGCTCAACTTGGGCGCAAGATGTAAACTTATAACGATCACTCATTGAGTGCTTTGACGGGTTCCCATCTGTTGAGGTACGCGCTAAAATCACGGGCGTCATGCTTGAATGTTCCCGCTACAACCGAGCTTGTGTCTGACTTCTTCAGACCACGTGTTTCCCAGCACCGCCCCTTTTGCGTCACCCACAAGTAGCTTTGCAGTTTATTCGTTCCTTTTCCGTGAATAGCATCAAACCGCTTCAGCAGTTCGTCTGGCTTGATGATTATAAAGTCGGTGCTTCGGTTCGCGAACCCGACGAGAACGAATATCCAATAGTCTGCCGCGGGAGACTTTTCGATCTGCTGCCGTGTTGGTGTCCACCACCCGCAGGCACGTAGCTCCTTCTGAGACACAGCGTCCTTCACGTGGGTGACAAGGTAATCTCGTGAAAATTTAACTTGGAGAGATACCGTCGTCTTATTGTTCTTGTCTGAAACCAAGAGATCGACGCCGGTATCTTTCGCTGGAATCCAGACGTTCACACGGGGAAATTTTGACTCTATCTCGTGCGCCACAAGAAATTCGCCAGCATGCACAGTAAACAGGGGCTTCACACGTGACCTCCATGGGATCTCTTGGCACGGACACGACGCGCTGATGCGCCCGGGCCACCGGGCCAAATCATAGCCGCTGACTTTTGAAGCCCTCGTAGCGGGGCCGCAGCCGGCAGTGAAGGAACGTCTCAAGCAGGGTCAGAACCGGGATGCCGGCGCGCTCATCCACCAGCAGATTGACGCGATCAACATTCGCTTTGATCCAGGGACCAATATCCGTTTCCCTGGCGTCATCCAGACCGTACCGGGTGCGATCGCCGAGGATAGAGGCGGCAAGCGTGCTTTGTGCACTGCCGGGGTTGTAGTGCTGGCTAATGTAGCGAGCTTGGCTGTTCGCCCCGGCCTTTCCGACTTTCAGGGTATCGCCCGCATAGGTGAACACGTAAACCGCCATCTTGCCGCCCGGTAGCCTGCTAGGCGGCCGGTGCGGCGCCGGCAGGCGCTCTATCGTGATTGTGCCAGGTGCCAGCGGAACGCCGGCGAGATCGGCCACCCGTTCAAAATCGCGGATCACATCTTCTGGGCGCCAAGCCTCTCGCTCTGGCATCAAGATCATGCCCCCTACGAAGCCGGCGCCAAGCCCGCAGGGGCCAGAAGGTCCGGGTTGTTGTTGCGCGGCGCGTTAACATATCGGCCGACCGGCCGCGCTTCCACTAGATATGACCGAAGCTCAACCGCAAAATCGCTGTCTCGGCTAGGCGTCGTCATCGTCGAATCCCTCAACGCGGGCGCGAAGCTTTTCCTCGGCAAGATCATCAAGGGCAAGCCGGTAAAGCTTCCGGTCGATATGTTGAATGCCGATCTGATGCTTGAGGAGCAGTTCCGCAAATTCTTGGCCGGTGATCAAGGCTATCGGTGCTTTGGTCGCATCTTGCGCTTCCTCACGTGCCTCGCCGCTGAAGCTGCTCGACGCGACAACAATCCCAACTTCGTGAGGACCGAGTGAACCACGAAGATTCTGAACAACCGGGCGGCCCACGGGGGTCTGCTGACGCTTCACCTGAATACAAGTCCTGATATTGCCAACGCCCTCGACAGCCAAGATCGCCTTGACATCGATTCCGCTATCACCGCTTCGCTTAGTGACAACGACGCGCTTGTACCCGAGCGTTAGAAAAAGCGTACTCACAAGCATTTCAAATGCGAACGGGTCCATCTTTGCAAGATATTTGCGGAGCGCGTCAGTTGCCTCGCGTGCCGCATTTTGGATCGCCGTTTCGGCACGTTTTATTGCATCGATGGGTTGCACAAGCTCCCCTGATATTGGAATCGGAACCAACCGACCCTCGATCTTCTTCTGCAACTCCGCAATGATCTCTGGAGCGTCCAGACGAAAATTAGTTCCCATTGCTCCTTTGAAAGGTCGAAAGTTGCGGAGCGTTTCGTTTGTCAGCACCTCATCTTTGCGCAGCGGCGGCACAATTCTGTGCTCAAAGGTGATGTCTACGTAGTGCGGGCCAAAGTCAGAGCCTGCACGTTCGTACACAGGGGAAACGACCTGGCCTACAGCGAGCAACTGTGCGTCTGCACCAGTTTGCCAAAAGAAAACACGGTCTCCCAGAGAGACAAGATTTCTGCTTTGCCTCATATTCCAGCCCTCGCGGGTGCCTCCGCTTTCAAGAAAAACGGCAAGGTCGTACCGCTTTGGGTTATACTGAAACAGCCAGTCCATGGAAGCTGCCTTCGTTTTGCGGAGCGTGCCCAAGCGTAGCCCGGATGGAGCACCAGCAAAATAGCTGAGACCGTACGTCAGGACTTGCCCTATAAATGATAATGTCCTTCCCCCATATAGGCCGCTCATGCCGGGCTGAATTTTCCGGGGTGCTGTGGGTTACCGCAACGCGCAGGAGCAGGACATACCCTGCTTCCACCGTGTCTGGTCCCCATTGCTGCCCCACAACCGGGCAGTGCGCTGGCAGCTATTACGTGGACAGGGCTCCCGTCGGCTGATGAGGTGTCGCCCACCTCATCGAGTCTGTCCGAGCAGTTGGTCATGTGGTAAGGTTGCCGGTTCTCCTTTGCACCGGCGGGCGCGGCGGACCACGGCGCGGCGAGCTGGCAAGGCGCACCGAGAGGGCGGGGTGCCGGTTTGGCCTCGGCCCGGGAGCGAGCATCGGGTACTATACGATCAGGAGGTGTCGCATGCCCGATTTCGACGATTTGTGCGAACCAGATGAGGACGACGTCTCGTTTGTGTTCGAGCGTCTGGATGTTGCCGAGGGGCCAGACAGGTATATCGCCAGCACGATTCATCGCAGCGACTTGGCCCGCCATTTTCGCGCATTGTACGCGAAGCATCCGGTTCTGGTGCGTAGAGTTGACCCTCGCCGGTGGAATCATCCCGATCGACTGGCTGAGGAAGCCGACTTGCGAAACCGCATTCACGCCGCCCGGCTTGCAGCCGGGTGGCCCTGGCACGGCCAAAAACCTGCCTGATACACTATAGCCAATAGTGTATCATGATGCCATGTCGGAATGTAGTTCGGACACACCCCTCTCCGCCGCCCCGTCCGCCCATCCCAGGCCCCGCCAAGGGGCGCCAGGCCAGTGCCCCGCTTCCGGTCTAACGTCTCCTGTGTCGGCGATGCGGAGGCGACTGCCATGAGACTGAGACCTGCCATTATTGATGAGGGAGAGGGGCTGCGTGACCTGATCGGGATGCGGATCCTATGTTGGGGCGCCTGCGTCGCCGTTGCACTAAGGCAAGATAATATCGCAACCCAATGGCGCAGGAGGGCAGAGGCCATTCGCATCCGCACACAGTGGCGGCATCCGCGCGAAGGCAGCTCCAAGTGACTGGCCGACTCGGCACCTCCTGATACAGTTCCCCCAGAATCCTGCTCACACGCCGGAAAACGCCCCACCGATGGCCGAGCCGATCCAGCTCCCCCTGTTCCCCGACCAGGCCTCCCTCACCCGCATCCGTGCGGAGAAAAACGAGTGGCGCTTTTACCGCATGGCGGTCTGGCCTGACCTGTTCGGCCGCGCCCTGCTCGCCCGCCAGTGGGGCCGTATCGGCACAGAGGGCCGCGTCCGCCTCGACCCACACCCCGACGCCGGCGCCGCCATCAACGCCCTTGCCCAGCTCGCCCGCGCCAAGCGCCGCCGCGGCTATCGGGACCACCCGGCGTGAACCCGCAGGCGAAAGCAAGGGCGAGGGCGCTGCCCTCGCGCACCCGCCAGGGCCGCGCCGGCCCTGGACCCGGCATCCCCTCCCGGAAGGCCCCCTCCCCTGCCCCGCAGACCGCGCCGGTCCCGCAGGCCGGCATGCGGCTGCACACCATGGACGGCGCACGGAAATATCTCACCGCCGGCGAGCGCGACGCCTTCCTGCGCGAAGCCGAGCGCGCCGATCGCCAGGTGCGCACCCTCTGCATGACCCTCGCCTATGCCGGCTGCCGGCTGTCCGAGGCCCTTGCCCTCACCGCCGATCGCGTCGATCTCGCCGCCGGCGTGCTGGTGATCGAGAGCCTGAAGAAGCGCCGGGCCGGCATCTATCGTGCCGTGCCCGTCCCCCCTGCCTTGCTCGACGCCCTCGACCTGGTGCACGGCGTCCGCGAGCACCAGGCCCGCCGCGGAAAGGGACGCGGCGAACGCCTCTGGCCCTGGTCGCGCATGACCGGCTGGCGCGCCGTGCACGCCGTGATGGACGCCGCCGGCCTCGACGGCCCGCAGGCCTCGCCCAAGGGGCTGCGCCATGGCTTCGGGGTCGCCGCGGTCTCCGCCGGCATCCCGCTCAACCTGGTGCAGAAATGGCTCGGCCATGCCCAGCTCACCACCACGGCAATCTACGCCGATGCCGTCGGCGCCGAGGAAAAAGACATCGCCAAGAGGATGTGGGCATGACCATCAGCAGGCCGGGCCAGCGTGCGAAGGGCAGCCCAAAGTCAGGACGCGCAGGGGCGATGGATCTTTTGCTGCCCGCGGCTACGCCAGCAAACCAGGTCGGGAAGAAGGCAGCAGCGGAAAAGCAAGGCAGTGCCTTCATCACGACCAGAAAGGGATTCTGCTATCTCACGATCAAATGCGGCTGGCGCAACTTCCATATTATGCGCATCCGTGCCTACACGATCGACGCCGACGACAAACGCCACATGCGCCGGCTGCATCCCGAGATTGACTTCGACTGGAAGAAAATCGCGCGGCAACTGGCCGACAAGCGGGAAGTGTGCCGGCAGTACCGCTCCCGGCGGAGACCCTCGGATACGGCGCATCATTCGCGCACCGGCGCATCGTTCTACGGCGTGTATGTGCCGAGTGCGCGGGCCATCTACACTGATGGATTTCCGGGGAATGTCCGAGCTGCGGGTGCGCTGCTCGACGCCGTCCTGCACATCGACCGCACGCTGAGGGATGTCGCATCGCCGGACCCACCGAAAGGCGTCCACACAGGGACAAAAGCAAGCCTTCGCCTCGCAGCAGACAACAGCCGGCCCGGACTCTCACGGCGCCAGGGGAGCGACGATCCGCAGGCGTAGGTGCTTGCAATCGATTACAGGAAGGCCGATCTTTGTATCCATGAAGATTGAACACGCGGCGAAGCTGGACCTTCTGTCTACTCCGGAGCCTGAGTTGGCCCCGCCGGGTACGCCGCTCCATGTCGCGGTCGCGCCCGGCTTGCTTGACCACAAGCATGTCGTCATCCGCGCCGACGATGACACGGACGAGGATTACGAGGCCAAGCAGCAGCTACTCGATGCGCTGCTTGCCTACGCCCAGAAGCAGGGTTGACCCCACTTCCCTTTCAGGAAGGCGACTTTGTGTGGTGCGCCTTTCCGGAGCGGGAGAACCCGGCCCAGCCTGGACCACTGCACCTTGGATATACGCTGGTAGCTTCCGGTCCTGTCCTACCGGCATCGCCCCTGCCGTCTGCGCTTATTGCCTATACGACAAGCCAGCCATGGCCCTCCGGCGCGCCGTTCCCGCCTGGGGTGCTGGCGTTAAGTCGCGAGGCCGCAGGCCGTTATGGTCAGGCCCGTGCGTTCGTCATGGATCTACGCCGCATTGCCTTCGTTCCGCTTACAACGGCGTGGTTTCCGCGACTTGGTCAACCCGGAGATGGTGTGCAGGGCCATGCGCCTAAAGCCGATCAGCGCCGCTTTCGTCAGATCGTGCAGGATTTGGCCATCCGCCATGCCGAGCTTGTGGAGCGGCTCGGTCCGCTTTGGCCACGCGGCAATGGTTGAGCGCGACAGGGCCCGGATCAGTTCCTCTTGCACCACCCAGTCTGCCCCGAGTCGCATTGAGGGGCTACGGTGCTCGCGGTGGCCTGAATGAGCCTCTCACCTCTGAGAACTCATGTTATCGGTTGCGGTGATGTGCGAGAGCGCATCACTGCATCAACGCATCGCCGCGTCAACGCCTATTCGCATGCTGCAATGCGTCATTACGTGGGTGCTATACACGCGTGCATCAATCTGATATGCGGCGCCCATGCAGACGGTGATTCTCCACACCCCCAAGGGCGGCTCGGGCAAGTCAACGCTTGCTCGGGAGATTGCCGTCGCTGCTGCTGCGGCCGGTATCAGGACGGCGCTCGCTGATCTGGACCCGCAGGGCACCACTACGGGCTGGTACAAGCGCCGGCAGGCCAAGACGCCTGCCCTGGTCACGCTTGGGCCGGATGGCCGTGCGGATCGGATTGCGGAGGCTGGCGCCGAGCTACTGGTGATCGACACCCCACCGGGGCAACCCGCCTATCTGCCGGCGCTGCTGGCCGCGGCGACGGTAGTCCTGGTGCCGGTGCGGCCGACGCCTGACGACTTACTGGCCGCGGCGCCGATCGCGCGCAGTCTCGCCCGGCATCCCGCGTGGGCATTTGTGCTTACTCAGGTGCCCCCCCGGACACGGCTGTTGACCAGCGCGGTGCGCCAGCTCGCCGGGTTAGGCCGCGTCGCGCCGGTGCATATCACCTTCCGAGCGGACTTCCCTGCTGCGGCGATCGAGGGGCAGGCTGCCTCCGAATACACCGGCAAGGCGGCGGCGGAGACAGCCGCGCTCTATGCCTACGTCAACCAATTGCTCCGGAACCAAGATGGCACGCCCCAAAGCTGACCTGGATTCGCTCGCCGTGCCGAAGGATGGCGGCGATGCTCGCCCCGCCGCCTCCGGGCCCGAGGCGACAGCCCCCAAGAACTATGCCCACACGCTCAGCCTGCGCCTGACGGCCGACCAGTACCGGCGCCTGCGCCGCTACGTGGCGGACCAGGAAGACAAGACGGGGAAGCGGGCGACGCACCAGGCCATTATTGAGGCCGCGCTGGACGAGTACCTGACTAACCGCAGCGCGTGAGCGTTGATGCGTTGATGCGCGGACCCCGCTAGACCGGACTCGCCCAACCGTGCCAGCGTGACGGTGCGGCGAAGGTCGCCGCGATTCGCAGAGGACCACCACCACCCAGCACCAGAAAAGCCGAAGCCCCGCACGAAGGCGGGGCCACGTTAACCTTCCCGGTCGAAACCGGGGCGAGATGCTGTCTGGACAACAGCACTCTCTCCGACTCGGCACCGAAAATCAAGCCCAGAAATGGGAATGGGGACACGCGTGCCCGCGCCAGACGGCGCGGCCTTCGGCATAGCCGGAGGATGACAACGCATGCCCGCAATTTGCGACCTGTTGCCTGTGCTGCCCGGGCTACCCGATGGGCCGCGGACCTATGCCGCCCACCCCGTGTGGGCCGGCAGCGCCACGGGTGAAGTGCAGTTCGCTCCGATGCCCAAGCGCCAGGCCGTCAAGCTCTGGCACCGGCTGCGCGACTTCGACCGCTACACGCACCAGCCAGGACGGCATGGTGGCGCGGTCGGCCCGGCCGCGCTCGCGGTCGCACACGCGTTGATATTTGACTTCCTGCATTTCGCCACCGGACGCCTCGACCCCGGCCTGGACGCCATCGCCCGTAAGGCGGGGGTTTGCCGGCGCACCGTGGCGACCGCGATCACCCGGCTGCGCGAGCTGCGGGTGCTGCATTGGATCCGCCGCTGTAGCACCGCCGCAGACGGCACGCGGCGGCAGGAGACCAACGCGTATGCCGTGCTGCCGGACACCGGCTGGCGCGGCTACAGGCCGCCACCGCAACCGCCGGCGCCGCACCCCGAGACGTGGGCCGCGCCGCGCATGCCAACCGCCATCGAGGCCGCGGTGATGGAGCGGCGCCAGGGCGGTAGTCCAGCAGCGGTGATCAACGCCCTGGCAAGTGATCCGGGCGACCCGCTCGCCGCGGTCCTGGCCAGCCTGGGGCGGGCGATGACGGCGCGCGACTCGCAGTGACAGGCCGGAGTGCAGCTCATGCCAAGAAACAGGTTCCGACGATAATAATACTTTGACAGCGCGCGCCGGACGCGCCCGTTATGACCGTGCCTACGGGGGACGGCGGGTCAGCTTGTGCCCGCTACACCAAAGAAAGGCTGCTGACAGGAAGGCGGGCCGACCGGCCGGCAGCTACATTCCGGCGCTCAGCCGCACCAAGGGTGCCTTAGTCTGTAGAAGATCAACTGCTACAGCCCTGTCACGCCCGCCACGACCGTGCTGCGCCAGGCGGGGCTGCTGGGTCGCTGGATCAGACCGATTTCTTCAGGGCAGGGGAGGCCTTGAATCGCACGGTCTTACCAGCCTTCACCTTGACCGCCTCGCCGGTGCGTGGGTTCAGCGCTTTGCGGGCCTTGGTCTTACGCACGGTGAAGGTGCCAAAGCCCGGCAGCGTGAATTTGCCCGCCGACTTGAGTTCCTTGACGAGTGCATTCATCAAATCGCCGGCGACGCGGGTGGCGGCGATGCCAGTGATTTCAGCGGTTTCCTGAATCACCTGCGCAATGAAGGCTTTCGACATGCCGTCTCCTCAGCGTAACGTGGCTTAGTGGGCGCGGCTTTAGCGGAAGCGGAGAGATGTCACCAGCAACTCTGGCTTCCGTGGCGTCCACCACCCGTATCATTCGGCGGCCTGGAGCGGGCACGGTCGAGTTATTCTTCTTTGCATCCCCGCATCAGGCGCCAAGCCCAACCGAACGGCGCCGGTGGCAGGGCCTCGCCTGCTTCTACATGCACGCGGGTCTCTGTTGGCGAACCCATAATGCGAAGCAGCTCGTACATGCCGGTTTCGGGGGCGGATTCTCCGGGTGCGTACTCGGGTTCAGACGCCATGTGCCTGCCGGTCCGCATGAGAGGAAACGTGCTGGTGATTTGGCTCGACTGCTTCATTTTGCAGAAAGTCAATCAGCGGCTTCAGCATACGGTGCTGGTGGAGCGGCCTGTAGCGCAGCACAAAGCACCAGGAAGCACGGCGAGTAAGATCGGGGCGTAGCCTGGTCAACTGGCCGCTCTCCAAGTCCGGGCTGATCAGGGGGATACGGCCGAGTGCCAAGCCTGCCCCACCGATCGCGGCACTGATCACCTGATTGAAGCTGCCGTAGCGAACGATCTTTCTCTCCCAGCCGTCCGGCAATTCCAGCTCGGGCGACCAGGTGTGCCAGTCGATCTCCGGGCTGTTCTCCTGTTCTTCTTGCAGCAGGAGGCATTGCCCTATCGAATTGGTGACCGAGGAGAGCAGGGCGGGACTACAGACGGGGAATACGGTTTCGCGGAGCAGCACCACGTCGTCCGGGCGCAGTGCCGCCTGCTTTACGTTGACAATGGCGAGATCTGTGGCGTGAGCCGAAAGGCTGGGTTCCTTCTCCTGCACGGCATGGATCGGTGTTTCCGGATGGCGGGCGGAGAATTCCGCCAAACGGCGGGCCAGCCACATCGTGGAAAAGGATGGGTTAGCGGAAACCGTCAATGGCCGCGGCGCGCCACGGATGTCGGAACATGCGTTCTGCAACAGGGCCAGTGCTTCACCTGCGGCCAGCAACAGGCGCTGTCCAGCGGGAGTGACTTTGGTGCTACCCGCGCCTGTGCCGCGCTCCAACAGCCGCGCACCCAGCCGGTCCTCCATGGTGCGGATTTGATGGCTGACGGCACTGGTGGAGACATTCAGCTCCGCCGCCGCTCGCGCGAAACCGCCGAGCCGCGCTGCGGCCTCGAACGCCCTGAGAGCTGGCAGGGGCGGAATATCCGACATGCGGCCATGCTAAAACGCTCAACACGCCTTGAGGAGCGATCTTTTGCCAGCAGGCGGTGATGGGGCCAGTCTTCGGCGCAGTCCGGACGCATGAAGATCCGTCGGAGGGGTTATGTCCGATTGCGCATTCACCGTTGCCATCTCACCAGCGACATGCTTCCCACGGCCTGAGATTGGGCACTGCTTTGCCCGCATGAATGCGGTCGAGCCGAGGGGCCCTTGGCCCAATTTCCGTGGCATCCCACCGCGCACACCGGGCGTTCCGCATGCTGGCGTGCCCGGGCGAGCAAGTCTCTGGGCAATGGTTCGAGCCGCTTGGCGACGGCAGTGGACACGCCGTTGTCTCGCACGACTCGACGCGCATGCACTGAAGGACATCGGCGTCAGCTATGCGGAAGCCGAGGCTGAGGTGAACAAGCCGTTTTGGGTGCCGTGATAGAATCTTGCTCGGTTACCGGTCATCGTCATCCCATGGTGTGGCCGTTCTCCTGCGCGGCGGCCGGTTCCGATGCAGACGCAGTCTCGCGATCGGCATCGAAGGCGCGGAGGCCGCGGCGGCGCCAGCGGGTCATGATGTGGTGAGGATCGTCGCCGGCGTCTTCGGCGCCGTGGAGCTGATCGGCGAGGTGGAGGAAGGCGCCGAGGAGGGTGGCGCGATCGTCGCGCAGCAGCTCGACCAGACCGGCCTTCTGGACGAGTCCGCCGAGTTCGATGAGGTGGCGGGTGCGCTCCCGGCGTGCCTTGGCCCAGTCGCGCATGTCGGTGCGGGCCATCTGGGCATCCAGCCTATGGCGCTGGACTGCTGCCCGCCGCAGCAGGCGCGTCGTCGCTTGCAGGTCCCGGAGCAGGCTGACCGGCCCCGTTCCTCTTTCCCCGGGTGCCCGGCTTTCCGTCCCCGCGAAAGAACGCGGTGCCGCGATCGGTCCACCTCGCGACGGCTTCGGGCTTTTCCCGCGCCTGCTCGACGGCCGCCAGCAGTACGCCGGCCAGGGCTTCCAGGGGGAGTGAATCGGCG
>Ga0335073_10010285_pt1 | contig 13148 bp, 11 predicted proteins | sample Lox_Sample_22_FD_207093 | JGI IMG/M metagenome (GOLD analysis project Ga0335073, IMG submission 207093) | Soil microbial communities from Loxahatchee National Wildlife Refuge, Florida, United States - Lox_Sample_2.2 | ecosystem: Environmental > Terrestrial > Soil > Wetlands | place: USA...
TGGGCGGCGGCCAGTTCGGCGTTGCTCATGCCTCGGGCGACCAGCACCAGCACTTCCTGCTCCCGTGGCGTCAGGGCGGACAGGTCACGGCCCGGTGAACCCGGCCCGGCCGACACGGCGGGGCGCGGCGCGAAGCGCTCGACCAGGCGGCGGGTGATAGACGGCGCGAGCAGCGCGTCGCCGGTGCGCACGAGTTGCACGGCGGCGACCAGGTGCTCGGGTGACACGTCCTTGAGCAGGAAGCCGCTCGCCCCGGCGGACAGCGCCGCGTAGACGTACTGGTCGAGGTCGAACGTGGTCAGGATGATGATCCGGACATCCCCGCTGGGCCCGGGCGAGGCAGGCTTGGCGGCGAGGATCCGCCGGGTGGCCTCCAGGCCGTCCATCTCGGGCATCCGGATGTCCATCAGCACGACATCCGGCCGGTGCTGGCGCACGGCGGCGACCGCTTCCTTGCCGTTCGCCGCCTCGGCCACGACCGGGATGTCGGCCGAGTTCAGGATCAGCCGGAACCCGCGCCGCACCAGCGTCTGGTCGTCGGCGATGACCACTCGCGGCGGATCAGGATCCCGGCCCGGATCCGGATCGCTCATGCCGGAGCCCTCTCGTACGAGACCGGTGCCGGCTGCCCGGCCGGTTCCAGCGGAATCGTGGCCCGCACCCGCCACCCGCCGCCGGGCCGGGGACCGACGTCCAGCGAGCCTCCGTAGATCGCGATCCGCTCCCGCAGGCCGATGAGCCCGCGCCCGCTTCCGCCGTCCGGCGCCGCCGAACCTCCGGCCCCGTTGGAGACGTCGATGACCAGGTCATGGGCCTGGTACTCGATGCGCACCCTGGCCCGGGCCCCGGACGCGTGCTTGATCACGTTCGTCAGCGCCTCCTGCACGACCCGGTAGGCGGCGAGGTCGGCGCCGGGCGGCAGCCCGCGCTTGGTCCCGGTGACGGATAGCTCCACCGGCAGGCCGGCCGCCCGGACCCCGGCGGCCAGGGCCGTGACTTCGTCCAGGCCGGGCTGCGGACTCAGCGCGCCCTGGTCCGCGGGCGCGTCAGGTTCTGGCCCGGCGGGCGGGGCGAGCAGGCCCAGCAGGTGCCGCAGCTCGGTCATCGCGGTCCGGCCGCTGGCCTCGATGGCCAGCATGGCCTCGCGTGCGTCGCCCGGGGATCGGTCCAGCACCCGGCGGCCCGCGCCGGCTTGCACCACCATCACGCTCACGTTGTGCGTCACCACGTCGTGCAGTTCGGCCGCGATCCTGGCCCGTTCCTCCTCGACAGCGCGCCGGGTCACCTCCAGGTGCTCGGCTTCGGCCCGGCGCAGTCGCGCCGCCGATTCCCCGGCGCGCTGCTGCCACATCCGCATCATGTAGCCGAGGGCCACCGTCGGCAGCAGGACCAGGAGCGGGGTGAGCCGCCCGGGTATCTGCGGGCCAATCTTCGGGTAATCGAACGTGACGACGGCCACCCCGGCCACCAGGCAGCCCAGCGCGGCCCGACGGTTCTTGCTGTAGACCACCGCGAAGTACGCGGCGAACAGCGCGGCCGCGATCGTGATCGCGGTCGAGTACCGGTTGGTGGCGATGACCGCCAGCACGATCACGCAGAACGCGCTGGTCGGGTACGTCCGGCGGAACGCGAGCGGGGCGGTCGTCAACACCACGCCGGCCATGGCCAGGGACGGCACCGGGGACAGGTGCGCGGCGAGCACGGCCGGGGACGGGGCGCCGATGTGCGGAAGGCTGACAGGCGACACCGGCGGCAGGTGCGGGAGCCTGGGTGCTTTGTGCAGCCTGGCGAGCTTGGTCAGGATGTTCTGCGGCAGGCCTGGCTGCCTCCGCACAATCCGCGTCGCCGTGGACAGGTAACCCCCGACCGCGGCCCCGACCGCGGCGATCGTGGCCACCACGGCCATCCAGACGTCCAGGGCATACGTGGTGCGGCCCAGCACCCGCCGCTCCGACGCGGCACGCACCCGGTCCGCCATCCTTCGGGCCCACCCGGCCAGCCGCCCCTGTTCCACCACCTGACCATTGTCAGCCCAGCGGATGGAAATACCATCGTCCGCTCCGGGTAAGTGGCGTACATCTCAAGGATGACGGGGTCCTGACGAGGTATCAAAGTTGCCTCCGGCGGCCGACGTGCCGCCCGCGGCGGCGCCCGTACGGTCGCGGCATGAACACGCTCGTGCAGCTCACCGACGTAACCAAAAGCTACGACAACGACGCGGCGCCCGCGGTGGCGCACGTCACCATGGCGGTCGCGCAGGGCGAGGCCGTCTCGATCATGGGTCCGTCCGGCAGCGGGAAGTCGACCCTGCTCAACCTGATCGCCGGCCTGGACCGGCCGACCAGCGGCGAGGTCCGGGTCGGGGACCAGCGCGTCGACAAGCTCAGTGAGACCGGGGTGGCGCGGTACCGGCGGCGCCAGGTCGGCATGATCTTCCAGTTCTTCAACCTGCTCGACGACATGACCGTCGCCGACAACATCCTGCTGCCCGCTCAGCTGGCGGGCATGAACACGAAGACGGCCCGAGCCAGGACCAGCGAGCTGCTCGCCGCGCTCCGGATCGAGCAGCACGCCGACGCCTACCCGGCCCGCCTGTCCGGCGGCCAGCGGCAGCGGGTCGCGATCGCCAGGGCGCTGGTGAACCGGCCGCCTCTGCTGATGGCCGACGAGCCGACCGGTGCGCTGGACACGGCCACCGGTGACGAGATCGGCGAGCTGCTGCTGGACCTGAACGAGTCCGGGCAGACGCTGATCCTGGTCACCCACAACCCCGACCTGGCCGCCCGGTACACCCACCGGGTCATCCAGATCACCGACGGCCAGGTGACGGCCAGCACCCCGATCGGAGCGCAGCGATGAAAGCGATCCCGGCCGTGCGGGCCGCCCGTGGCGGCCTGTCCGGGAGGAAGGTCCAGGCCATCGTCATCGGGGCGGTGGTCCTGGTCTCCACCGCCGCCTCCACGCTGGCGCTCAGCATGCTCGTCGACTCCAGTACGCCGTTCGACCACGCGTTTGCCGCGCAGCACGGCGCCGACGTCACCGCGACGGTCACCGGCGCCACCAAACAAGAACTCGACGCCACCGCCCACCTGGCCGGGGTGACGGCTGCGACTGGCCCGTTCCCGGAGACGAGCGTGACGGTCAAGGCGCAGATCACCCCCCACGGTCCCGGCGGGGGCCCTGGCCCGGGCGGGGGCCCTGGCGGCAGCATCACGGTCACCCAGCAGCTGAACCTGGTCGGCCGTCCCTCAGCCGGCGGCCCGGTCGACCAGCTCGTCCTGACCAGCGGGCACTGGGCCACCGGCCCGGGACAGGTTGTCTGGGCGGGGAATGGCCAGGGCCTGGAGCTTGGCACCGGCAGCCGGCTCACGGTGGTCGGCACGGGTCAGCGCCTGACCGTCGTCGGGGTCGCCAACTCGATCACCAACAGCGCCCAGGGCTGGGTGACGCCGTCCGAGATCGCGGCCGTCGAGGGCAAGGAAGGCAGGGGCGCACCAGCCGCCGACGAGATGCTGTACCGCTTCGCCAGCGCCGGCAGCACGGCCCAGGTCAACCAGGACATCAGCGAGATCCGCGGCGCCCTGCCGCGCGGCGACCTGGCCGGTGACCAGTCCTACCTGACCGCCAAGCTACAGGCCGCCAGCGGCATCGCGCCGTGGGTGCCGTTCATCGTCGCGTTCGGAGTGATCGGGCTGGCCATGTCGGTGCTGATCGTGGCCAACGTGGTCAGCGGCGCGGTGGTGGCCGGCACCCGGCGGATCGGCGTGCTGAAGTCCATCGGGTTCTCCCCGGCCCAGGTCGTCGCGGCGTACGTGCTCCAGGTGGCGGTCCCTGCGCTGATCGGGTGCATCGCCGGCGTGGCCGGGGGCAACCTGCTCGCCGCGCCGCTGCTTAACCAGCAGGCCCAGGTCTACGGGGTCGGGCGGCTCGCCGTGCCGTTCTGGGTCGACCTCGCCGTTCCGCTGACCATGCTCGGGCTGGCCGTGCTGGCCGCCATAGCGCTGGCCACGCGGGCCGGGCGGATGAGCGCGACGGCGGCGATCGCGACCGGCCGCGCACCACGGCCCAGGCACGGGTACCTGGCCCACCGCCTGCTCGGCCGCCTGCACCGGCTGCCGCGCCCGGTGACGATCGGCCTGGCCAGCCCGTTCGCCCGGCCCACCCGCACGGCGGTCACCCTGGCCGCGGTGCTGGCCGGGGGAGTGGCGGTCACGTTCGCGATCGGCCTGGCCGCCTCGCTCAGCATGGTGTACACGAGCCTGAACCGCTCGGCGGCCGAGCCGGTGCAGATCCCGCTGACCGGGGTCAGCGGCGGGTCGGGCGGCGGGATCCGGATCGACGTTCCCGACGGCCCGGCGCCCAGCCTGGCCGCGCAGGAGCACACGATCCAGGCGGCGCTGAACGCGCAGCCCGGCACCGAGCACTACGCCGCCGAGGCCGACGACCAGATCAGCGTGCTCGGCCTGGCGCAGCCGCTCAGCCTGATCGGCTTCACCGGCGACGCGAGCTGGACCGGCTACGCCCTGATCAGCGGGCACTGGTACTCCGGCCCGCACCAGGTGGACGTCAACACCGTCTTCCTGACCGACACCGGCTTGTCGGTCGGCGACAGCTATACGCTGACCTCCGGCGGCAGGCGCACCACGGTCACGATCGCGGGCCAGGTCTTCGACCCGCAGGGCAGCTCGGTGGTGATGATCGGCGCCCGGTCCACGTTCAGCACCGTCGACCCCGGGCTGGAAAACGGCCAGTACGACGTGGCGCTCAAGCCGGGCACCAGCCTGACCGCCTATGTGAACGCGCTGAACAGCAAGCTAGGCCAGTACAACCCGGTCAGCACGAACACCAGCAACTCGTCCTCGTACGCCATCATCATCGGCCTGATCACCACGATGACGCTGCTGCTCGCGGCGGTCGCGGCCCTCGGCGTGCTGAACACGGTCGTGCTGCAGACCCGGGAACGCGTCCACGACCTGGGTGTGTTCAAGGCGGTCGGCATGACGCCGCGGCAGACGATCGCGATGGTGGTGTGCTCGGTCGCGGGCGTTGGCCTGCTGGCCGGCCTGATCGCGCTGCCGCTCGGGATCGCGCTGCACCACTACGTCCTGCCGATCATGGGCAACGCGGCCCAGACCGCCGTCCCGCCCGCGTTCGTCAACGTGTACCACCCGGCCGAGCTGGCCCTGCTCGCCCTGGCGGGCCTGGCCATCGCGGTGGCCGGCGCGCTGGCCCCGGCCGGCTGGGCGGCCAAGACCCGCACCGCGTCCGCGCTCCGCGCGGAGTAGCGAATCAGGTCAGCTGATCGGTGGATGCGGCTGAGCCGCCCGGTGGGCCGGGCGGCTCACGCCGTGCGGCGGCGGACCAGCCAGATGGTGGCGGCGATGAGCAGTAGCGAGAGCACGAGCAGCCAGCCGCCCTCGATGAACTGGAACGGCCAGTACCGGCTGGCCGGCTGGTAGCTGGTCCATTCGGTGTAGCCATGCTGGGCCAGCCACCGGAACGGGTCGATTGAGGTCTGGAACGTGTTCGGGCCGAGCTTTTTCGTCGGTCCCTCGGGCGCGCCCCGGATGAGCCCCATGAGCGTGCCGAAGGGGACCGTCTTGCCATTCGGCCCGGTCCACCACTGGCTGAGCACCCACCCGGCCTGGTTCACTCCTCCGGTGCCCTTGTCGAGCAGCGGTGCCATGTAGTGCCGGCGCAGGTACAGAACGGTGGCCAGCATGAGACCGGCCCACGCGGCCATCGACGCGGCCATCGCGGGCACGGGCCGGCGGATGAGCACGCCGGCCAGGGTGCCGATCGCGAACGCGGCCAGGGTCCAGGCCGCGAAGTCAATCCCGGTCAGGTTGAAGAACTGGGCGGCGAGCCGGCTGTCCATCCCGGAGACGAAGAACGGCTGGTAAAACCAGTTGAAAAGCTGGCTGAAGACGGCGGCCGCGGCGGTGAGCGTCACTGCGGGCAGGGCCAGCCGGGCGATCGTCCACCGGACCCGGCCGGCGCCCTGGGTCCAGGCGAACCGCGAGGTTCCGGTGTCCAGCTCCCGGGCCAGGATCGGCGCGCCGGCGAACACCCCGACCAGCACCGGCACCGCCAGCAGCAGGGCCGCGCTGACCTCTCCGGTGATGTAGTAGGCGTTCTGGAACTGGCTGGTGGCATCCGAGCAGCCCGGCGAGTTCGCCGGATGGCAGGAGACTGTGTAGGCGTAGGCGCTGTGGATCTTCAGGCCCATGGCCACCAGGTATGCGGCCAGCACGCCAAGGAAAATGACCGCGCCGAGCAGCGCGATCCGGTACTGCCGCCAGCTGACCCAGGCCAGCTTGGACCACGGAATGGGCCGCAGCGTCCGGTCCTGGCCCGGCTGCGCCGGTGTGGCCATCGCGGTCATCTCGTTACCTCCGTCGGCTGCGCGGTCCTGGCCCGCGCCGGGCCCGGCAGCGCGGCCGCCCCGGGTTCACGCAGGTAGGCTAGGACGAGTTCTTCCAGGCTGACCGGGTGCGCCTCCCAGCCGGGCGGCACCGGATCGGCCGGATCGGCGGTGCGCACCAGCAGGTGGGCCTGGGCCTCGGCGCGTCTTTCGTGCACCACCGTCAGTCCGGCCGGCTGGCCGTCCCCGGCCGCCGGGCCGGTCAGGATGCGGTGGGTGGAGAGCAGGTGGTCGACCTCGTCGGCCATCCGTACCCGGCCACCCGACATCAGGATGAGGTAGTCGGCCACCCGCTCCAGCTCGGCGAGCACGTGTGAGGACAGCACAACCGACACCCCTTCGTCGGCCACCGTGGCCATAACGGTGGCCATGAAGTCGTGCCGGGCCAGCGGGTCGAGGTTGGCCAGCGGCTCGTCGAGAACGAGCAGCTTCGGCCGCCGGGCCAGGGCCAGGGTCAGGGCGAGCTGGGCCTGCTGGCCACCGGAGAGCTTCCCGGCCTTCCGTTTGAGCGGGATGCCCAGCTCGCCCAGCCGGGCCAGCGCGAATGCCTGGTCGAAGTGCCGGTTGAGGTTGCGGGTCAGGTGCATCATGTCGGCGACGGACAGGTTCTTGTACAGCGGCGTGTCCTGGGCGACGAACGCGATGCCGTCCAGCGCGGCCGGCGACCCCGCGGGGCTGCCGCCGAGCACAGTGACGACGCCCGCGGTCGGCGTGGCCAGGCCGACCGTCAGGTTCAGCAGCGTGGTCTTGCCCGCGCCGTTCGGGCCGACCAGGGCGGCCACGTGCCCGGCCGGGACGGCCAGGGTGCACTCGTGCAGCGCCCAGGTTTGGTGGTAGCGCTTGCCCAGGTCGCTGGTCTCGATGACGTTCATGCGACGCCCTCCTTTCCCGCATCGCCGCCGCGGCCGTCGCGATTTCCGCCGCGGCTTTCGCGCTGTCCGCCACGGCGGTCAAAGAAATCCCGTAGTGCGCTGCTGAACAGGGCGACGATCCCGTCTTCGTCCAGGCCGGCCTGGTCGGCGGAGGCCAGCCAGCCCAGCAGCGAGCGGCGCAGCGTGGCTAGCTCGGGCAGCGCGACCTGGCTGAGGGTGGCCTCGACAAAGGTGCCCTGGCCGGGCCGGCCGGCGGCCAGGCCCTTGGTCTCCAGCTCGCGGTAGGCCTTGAGCACGGTGTTGGGATTGATGGCCAGCGAGCTGACCACGTCGCGGACTTTGGGCAGCTGGTCACCGGGTTTGAGGTAGCCCAGCCGCAGCGCGTGTTCGACCTGCTGGACCAGCTGCAGGTAGGTCGGCACGCCGGAGCCCGCATCCAGCCGGAACTCGATCGGCGACCCCGATCCGCGCTGTCCGGCCGGGGGCGTGTTCGCCCCGCCGCCCCCGCCGGGCGAGGAGGCCACTGCCACGCCGGGCGGATCGCTGATCCCTTTATCTATTGTCATAAGACAATGCTACTGGGAAGGGCGCGGCTGTCAAGCCGCCCGGCGGCAAGCGGTACTGGCAGCAGCGCAGGGGATGGCCGCGCTCCATTTCATGATCGCGGTAGATCTCCCGCTCATGTGGTCCTCAGCTACCAAGATCATAAAAACCCGTAGGCGGCGGGCCGGGAGCGGGCGGCGGGGGTTGCAGCGAATGTCCGGGTGGAATGCGGGGGGGGGCGGGTAATTCGGTTGCGGGGGCGGTTGCGGCCGGTGAACGATCCGTTGCGTGGAGCCGGTGCTGGTGACCGATCGCCTCGTGCTGCGGCAGTTCACCGCCGATGACGTTGACGGCCTGCTGGCCCTGGACAGTGACCCGGCTGTGATGCGGTTCCTGGACAGCAGGCTTAAGTCGCGGGACGAGGTCGAGTCCGAGGTGCTGCCGCGGTTCCTGGGTGATTACGCCCGATACCGTGACTTCGGGCACTGGGCGGCCGACACCCGCAGCGACGGGGACTTCGTGGGGTGGTTCGGCCTGACGCCGGTTACGCCCTCCGCGGCGGCGATGGTCCACTGGCCCTACGCCCCAGGTAACACCGGTGTCGCGTCGCTCGGCTACCGGCTGCGGCGGCGGGCCTGGGGCCGGGGATATGCGACCGAGGGAGTGCGTGCGCTGGTCCGGAGGGGCTTCACCGAGCTGGGCGTCGATGAGATCGTGGCCACCACCATGGCCGTCAACACCCGGTCCCGGGCGGTCATGGAAAAAGCCGGGCTGAGATACGCGCGCACCGTGCACCTGACCTGGCCGGAGCCACTGGAAGGAAACGAGCGCGGCGACGTCGAGTACCGCCTGCGCCGGGAAGACTGGCTCCTTCAGCCAGGGCCCTAGGTGAGCGAGGCGAACAGCGACTGCACGGCCGTGACCGCCTCCGCGCTGTCTCCGCTGACCTCGAGGGTGAGCTGGCCGCCGCTCGCGCGAACCGACCAGGTGGCGAAGCCGCAGCATTCGCGCTCCAGGGCGACCAGCGCCTGCAGTTCATTGGCCACGCCAGGGCCAGCGCCGAAGACAAGCCGCAGGCCGCGCGGCGTCCGTGACGACTGCGACAAGGCGCGAGCCACCAGATCATCCCAGCGCTCAGCCCGTCGTGCCAGGTCAGCGCGCTCTAGTGAGCACGCCACCGGCGGGGATTCTTGATCGTTTTCCATGGTCACCCTCGGGTCGGACGGAGGCAGGACGTAGCCAGTACTGAAGTTGCATCCCGTGCGGGCCGTCAAGCTGCCCGCCGGGATTCGTTCGGGTGTCACCGGTTTTGCCAGGAAGATCGGGTCACCAGGGAAGACGCTGCCGCGGTCGCGATAGGTTCGGTTCGGGCCATCTGGTCCGCTCCCGATCACGCATGACAGCAGAAGACGGCCAGATGACCACGAACACGCGCACCCGTCCGGGCACCGAACCCGCCCAGCACCATGCGCACCCGTTCTCGTCCGGCGGGACGGCGCTGGCGGCGTGGCTCGGGGTCTTCGCTGGCTATGCCGCCGTCGTCAGCATCGTCACCCAAGGTGCCAGCAGCGCCTGGGGCGCGATGGCGGCTGTGAGCTACGGGGTGGCCGCCCTGGCCGCCTGGCGGTGGCGCGGTTCTGCGCTGCCGTTCCTGATCGGCGTGTCCGGCGCCGTGGTAGCCCCGGCCATCTGGCTGGCGATCCGCTGGCCCGGCGCCGGGGAGACGGCCGTGGTGGCCAGGGCGGCATCGCTGCTGCTGCACCACGGAAGCCCCTATCTCGCCTCGGGTCAGCTGCAGTCCGCCCAGTCGTACAACCCCTACCTGCCGGCCATGTCAGTCTTCGGGTTCCCGCGCGCGGCCGGCCTGCCCGGCCTGCTCGGCAACCCGGCGTCATGGCTGGCCGCCGCGTCCGTCGTGCTCGTGGCCGCGGCGATCGGCGTCGGCATGCCGCACCGCACCTGGCGCGAGGGCCCCGGCAGGCAGAGGTGGCTGCGGAACACCGCCCTGGCCGCCATGTCGCCGGTGCTGGCGTTCCCGATCGCTCTCGGCGTTACCGATCCGCCGGTCATCGGGTTGATCTGCCTGGCCCTGGCGTGCGCTAACCGGCGCGCGCCGGCTCGCTGGATCAGCTGCGCCGGGCTGGCCGCCCTCGCTATCGGTGCCGCCTGCGCGATGAAGGCGACCGCCTGGCCGGCCCTGCCGGTGATCACCGCAATGATCGCCGCTCGCGGCGGCCGGCGGGCGGCCACCCGCTTCGCGGTCACCGCGACCGCCACCGCCATAGTCCTGATCGGCGGGCTGGCCCCCGCGCTCATCAGCCACCCACGCGGTTTCGCTGACAACATCATCGCCTACCCGCTGGGGCTCACCCGCCACCTGACCCCGGCGGCCAGCCCCCTGCCCGGACACCTGCTGGCCAGCACCGGGACCGTCGGCCAGGTGGCCGCCATCGTGCTGCTCCTGGTGGCAGGGGCCGCGGTCGCGGCATCGCTCCTGGTGCGGCCACCCCGGGACGCTCAGGCAGCGGCGATACGCCTGGCGCTGGGACTCACCCTGCTGTTCGCGATGGCACCAGCCGCCCGGTTCGGGTACTTCGCCTACCCGGCCGCGCTACTGGGATGGCTCGTCCTCATCCAGCCCGCTACCAGCGATGATCGTCATGACGACACCCTGGCCGGCGTTCAGTGAACTAATGGCCTAACGCTGTTGCTGGCGTCGTCGTCGAGAGGCCACGCCGCTGCCTCGTCGTAGGCGCTCCCGGGGGCTGGCTCAACCAGTTCGGGGTGCTGCCGGGCCGACCAGCCCAGCCGTCCGTCCCGCCGTGCCGCCATACGGCTGACCAAGCGGGTGCCCCGATACCGGTACACCGATGCTGCGCAGGCCACGAGCAAGAGAACCATCCACAGAAAGAACGCGTTGCCGGCCATGAGCTGCCAGCCGTTTTCATGAAGCGGCGCTTGTCCCTCGTCGGCTACCCACCAGATTGGCGTGATCCAGAAAAGCACCGTCGTGAACGCCGCCGCCGGGCGCCCCCAGCGCGGTCGGGCTGGTGACGCTCCCAGCCAGACGACAACCGGGATGACCCAGATCATGTGGTGCGTCCAGGTGACGGGGGAGATCAGCAAGCCGGTCGTCGCGCACAGCGCGACGCCGAGGAAGGCTGACCAGCGGAAGTGGACATACGCGGCCAGCGCCACACCCAGCACAGCGAGGACACCCGCCACCGTCCACAGCACTCCAGACGGGACGGCCCCATGGTTGAGCCGGCCGAGCGCTCCAAGCAGGCTCTGATTGGTGGGCGCGAACAGTCCCTGCAGGCCGAGCGCTCCGCCCACTCGGCGGTAGTCGAACAGGTCGTGGGTCCAATACGCCTTCGACGCACTGGGCGAGACCGCAAAGGCGATGGCTTCGGCCGCCACGAAGGTTCCGATGCAGCGCCACGCCGCTTTGAAGCGCCGGGTGAGCAGGAGATACGGGACGAAGATGAGAGGCGTGAGCTTGATCGCCGCGGCCAGCCCGGTTGCCACGCCGGCGGGAACCGTTCTCGTTCCTGGCCTCCGGGCCCCAATCAGGTCCCACACGACCAGCAGGGTGATGAGGATGTCGACCTGGCCGTGCCGGACGGCGAGCAGGACTGGATCCGAGAGCAGAGCGGGCGCGGACAGCCCGAGAGCCCACAGCCGCCTCGACCGCCTCGGGAGATCCGGGCGCACTGCCCTGATCGAAACGGTGAGCAGGCCGAGGAGCGCGGCCTCGTTCAGCAGTGCCCACAGGACCTGCGCAGCGGTCGTGCTGGAAAGGCATTCCAGCGGCACGAAGAGAAGCGCGGCGAACGGCGGGTACGTGAACAGGTCGCCCCGGGTCGAGTGCGAGTAGAGGGCTCCGGAGAACAGGCCGTGAGCCCCTTCCAGATAGACGTGAAAGTCATCCTGGTAGGAGCAGGCGAGCCAGACGCAAAGAGCAGTGGTGAGCGCCATCGACAGCGCGGCCGCGAGGGCCGCGCGATGCCCGGCCGCCCAGGTTTTCGCCTGACCGGAAGCCGGATCCGCACCGGAAGCTGGAGCGGCGCAGTCTGTCGCCTTCGCGTCAGCGTGCTGCGGGGGCAGCGTGGCTGGGGAGATGACCGGGCTCATGGGACGAATAGCTTCCGCTGGCCGGAGGTCCGCCGTCGTTCCGCCGGGTCCAGGGCTGGCGGGCAGAACAGATAGTTCCGGTTGCCGGGATCGACGCCGTCGGATTTATGCCAGCCGCGCCGCCAGGTGTGCATGGTGTAGCCGCGCTGGAGCAGCCAGCCGCTGATGTCGGCGGGAGAGCACCGGTAGCGGGCGGTGTGCCGTGCCTCGATCTCGACCAGGATCACCGGCCGGTGCGTTCCGATGACGTGCTTCCCTCCTTCGAGTATCTGCAGTTCGGCGCCCTCCACGTCGATCTTCATGAAGTCGACGCGGCTGACTTCTTCGCGCGCGCACAGGTTGTCGAGGGTGTCGACGGGAACGGTAACGGGGACCTGGCCGTCGAACTCCGCGTTCGGGTCCGGGCCCCCGGCTCGCCGGGCCAGGAAGGACCGGCCGGTAACCAGCCCGTAGCGGCCGACGGGAACGTTCATGGTCCCGTTTCCGGCCTCCATGCCCAGCGCCAGAGTGTGGTGGCGCACGTTGCCCGCCCGCCTCGCCCGGAAGGCACGGGCCCACACCAGGTGGGCGAACGGCAGCGGCTCGATGCTGTGCACCTGGCCAGCCGGGCCGGCCAGACGCGCCAGGACTGCCGTGTAGAGGCCGGCCGCAGATCCAATGTCGATGCACACGCTGCCCGGCCTGACCAGCCTGCGAAGGCCACATAGCTCGCTCTCCAGGTACGGCGTCCACCGGGCGAGCGAGGTGATCGCTGCCGCGGTCAGCCTCTGCCGCATCATCGACTGCCAGTCACCTGGCGCTTGTGTGGTCACGGGTCTCCTTCATCAGGGGGGGCTTGTAAGCGGTGTAAGCAATCAGTTCGGCGTCACAGACCGCTATGGCAGCGAACGACCCGCTTGGTTGGCCGCTGACCGGATCGGCCAGGTCAGCGGCGCGGAGTAGTTCGTGCTCAGCGCGGACTCGACGATGACCAGGAACACGAGGGCCGATCCTGTTCCGGTCATCGCGAGCATACTTCGAGAGAGTACATTGAGAGAGTACTTGAAGGGTATACATCGAGAGAATACTTTCACCTACCTGGCTAGTGACCCCGAAGCTGGGCAAATCCCCACCGGCCGGTGCGGCCGCGACGGCTGCCTGCTGCCGGGCCGGGGCCGGGCGCGTGATGCGAGATC
>Ga0335073_10010287_pt1 | contig 13148 bp, 20 predicted proteins | sample Lox_Sample_22_FD_207093 | JGI IMG/M metagenome (GOLD analysis project Ga0335073, IMG submission 207093) | Soil microbial communities from Loxahatchee National Wildlife Refuge, Florida, United States - Lox_Sample_2.2 | ecosystem: Environmental > Terrestrial > Soil > Wetlands | place: USA...
TGGCGCGCCATGACCGGCGAAACGCTGATGGCTAAGGGCTTGGACGGCTGACGGGGACGGGGCCGGCGGACAGCGCGGCGATCGTGTGCCTGGCCCACCGGAGGCTGGCGCGGTGGACGGCCAGCCTGTGCTCGAGGGCAAGGCGCGGGTGGCCCTGGCCGAGATCGGCGGTCGCCGCGTACCGCTCCAGATCCGCGGTGAACGCCGTGGCCGGCGTGACCATCGTCGCCATCAGGAGCCGGCGGCTCGACGTTATGGGTTCGCTGGTCCTCGCCGGGATCGCCCTGGGTACGGTGCTCGGCCTGGCCAGCCACAGCCCCAGGCTGGTGCTGGTCGAGGGATCGGTGCCCACTGGCGTGTTCGGCGTGGCGTGCCTGGGCTCGCTCTGGGGATCACGGCGCCCGCTGATGCTCAGCTTGTTCCGGGAGCTGATCGGGCCGGACACCCCCAGGGGCCGGGAGATGGCCAGGCTCTGGCATGATGAGCCGGCCTTCCGGCGCGACATCCGGGTTATCACGGCCGCGTGGGGCGCCGGTTTCCTCGTTGAGGCTGCCCTGCGGGTGATCATCGTCTACAACGTCTCGACCGGGACGGCCCTGGCGATCTCCAAGGTCACGCCGTTCCTGTTCGGGGGCGTCATGTCGGCCTGGACACTCCTCTACGGCGCGTACCGCAAGAGGCAGAGCGTGCGCATCGCCACCGCCCGAGCCGCCCAGGCCGCGCGCTCGAGCCAGGATCAGCCGACCTGATCATTTACGCGCGGCCCGGCGGCGGCCAACCGGCCGGGCCTTGCGTCCGCCTCGCTCCGGTCTAGCCGAAGGTGAACGCGTAGGCCTGGGCGCCGGGGCCGGCGAACGTGATCTCGAACGTGCGGTCGGCGACGGGGCCGGGCTGCCGGATGAGCTGGTAGAGCCGCGGCTGGCCGAGCATGCGACGGCAGCGCACCCTCGTCGGGTAGCCGGGCCGCGGCGAAGTGCAGTCCGGCTGGCGTGCGCCAGTGTGCTCCCATCACAAGCCTCCCCGCGGCATCCGTCCCGGCCAGCATCGTCCGGCGGGTCGGCGCGCCCGCTCTGCCAGGACCTGCGGGCGTGGCCCTCGGGCTCGGTGTTGCCGGGGTCCGGCATGCGGCTCATCGTACGGCCGCCGGCATGTCCTGCCAACGCGCTACCTGGTCACCTTGATGAGGAACATCCACGCGTTGATCACCCCGCCGAGCAGGCTGGCCGCAGCGGTCGGGATCAGCCAGTACAGGCCGCCGCCGGCTTTCAGGATGAACGTGAGCCCGGCGATGCCGACGAGAACCGCGGTGACGGTGTTCGGGGAGAACTTCTCGACGAAGCGTGCCACTCGCTGGTCGGAGCCGTGACCCGCCCGCGCGTCGGCAGAAAGAGGTCGAATACGCGCTGACCAGGCAGGACTGGGCGGCACCTGGGTCGTTGAGCAGCGGTACGCCCAAGCTAGCGCGCGCGTAGCTGCCGGACGAGGACCGCCGCCTCGCAGCCGCCTCCTGGCTCGCGCGGCGGCGGTCGCGGCGGTCGCGGCGGCCTCAGCCCTCGTAGCCGCCCTGCTGCCCGCGCGTCGCGACCCTCGCCCCGGCCAGCGCGCACAGCAGGGCCGCCAGGAGCAGCGCAACGGTCTCCGCGTACACGACGTCGTGCGTGGCGGCCGACTGGCCGCCGCCGCGCGACACCACCCCGAGCGCCAGCCCGGCGGCGGCGAGCGGGATGCTTCCGTGCCGGTGCCAGCGGTTCGCCACACCGCGGCGGGGTCTTGCCTGCCGCCGGGTCAGGATCAGCGTTGCCGTGACGCCCGCGACCATCATTGCGCCCGCGACGAGCGCGAATATCGCCAGTGGCTGCATCGGCGGCTCCGTTTCGGCGGTCGGCTCCCCTCAATCGTACTGTCGGCCCGCCGAGCCGCCTCCGCCCGCCGCGGCCGGCCCGGGGGCCGGACGCCGACCCCTAACCGGCTCCGCACCGGATTTGTCCGGTGATTGCCGGACGGATCTGGGGCGCTATGCCCCCGGGATGGCTTCGGCCTACGGCTTGCGGCCGACGGCGCCGTAACCCGACGACGGCGCGACCGGGTCGCCGTGGGCGGGCCGCCACAGGTGGTGCTGGACGACGCCCGGCTCGAGGATGTCCAGGCCGTCGAAGAACCGGCGCACCTCGTCCCGGCTGCGCCGCAGCATCGGCGCCGCCACCCGCTCGTTGTAAGCCCTCGCGGCCGCGCTGGCGCTGTCCGCCTCGACGTCGCTGGCCGGATGTGAGATCACCGTGTAGCTGCCGGACGGCACGGCCCGCATCAGCTCGGCGACGATGTGCCAGGGGTCGTCCTCGTCGGGGATCAGGTGCAGGACCGCGATAAGCATGATCGCGACGGGCCGCTCGAAGTCCAGCGTCCGGGCGGCCTCGGCGAGGACCGTGGCGGTGTCGCGCAGATCCGCGTCGATGTAGGCGGTCGGGCCCGACGTGCTGGTCAGCAGCGCCCGGGCGTGCGCAAGGACGATGGGGTCGTTGTCGACGTAGACCACCCGCGCATCGGGGATGAGCGACTGGGCGACCTCGTGCGTGTTGTTCGCGCTGGGAATCCCGGTCCCGATGTCGAGGAACTGGTCGATGCCCGCCTCGGACGCGAGATAGCGCACCGCCCGGGCCAGGAACGCCCGGTTGGACCGCACGTTGAGCCGGATAGCGGGCCGGGCCCGGAGCACTTCCTCGGCGGCCGCACGGTCGACGGCGAAGTTGTCCTTGCCGCCGAGCCAGTAGTCATAGACCCGGGCCGGGTGGGCGACGGTGGTGTCGATCTCCTTGAGCGCCGTCCCGTCTTGCGGGACCGCGCGCTCGTACCACTTGCGTGCCACGCAGGAGCCCTTCTCTCGCGCTGCCTCTACGTCACTGTAGGCGCTAACCAGCCGCGGGGCACCCGCACGGACCCGGAGATGGGCTGGCCCCGCCAGCACGGGGGGAAAGCTGGCGGGGCCCCGGGGGGATCGGCGCAGCCAGGCCACACCGGGTCATGGAAGGGGGGAGAACCCGGCGCAGCACTCGCGGGGCTGCGCGATCACTTGAACATAACGCTGCCCCTGCCCCGGACTATGCCGATCATACGGAATCCTAACGATCGCACCCCTGTGACTCTCGTCACCGCCACCAAGATGACCAGTGAGAATGCCGCCAGCCGCCGGGGTAGCCGCCGCGCCACGGCGGCGGCCAGGCCGGAACCGGGTCCGGCCGGTGCGTCCGGCCCGGCGTCGGCGCGTGCCCGGGTGCCGTGGCGGCGGACGGCCCGGTGCCTGGCCCGGGGGACGCGGCGGGGGCGGGCGGCACGGCGGGCGCGGGCGCCGGAGTGGCCGGAGTCAGCGGCGTGGTCGGGGTCGGCGTGGGGGCCGCCCGGTGCCCCGACCGCATGCTGGCCGCGGCCGACCGCACGTCCGCGCAGGAGACAAGGCCGCACAGGGCCCCCTGTGCGCGGGGCCGGGCCGTCGCCTGCCCGCCGGCGTCCTGGGCGACCAGGATCGCCCCCGTGCCCCCCATCACCACCAGCGCGGCCGCGGCCCAGACCAACGGGTTGCGCCCGTGCCTGGCCAGCCAGGAAAATGGCCGGCCGCCGGGCGGCGGATCCCTTTCCACCGGCGGCTCCGCGGAGTCGCCCGACGGCCCTATCGGCATGTGGCTCCCCTCCCCTCCCTGAACCGCCAAAGGCTATCAAGTCGAGCATGCAGGACAAGAACATTGCTTTAGCTCGTATAACCGGCCAATTGCGACCGCACGTTGCCGGGAAGTTCAGCGGCAGGCGGAGCCGTCGAACGTGCAACTCGCGGGCTGCGTCGTGACGCCCAGCACCATGACGTTGACGCTCACCGAGCCACCCGGCTCGATCACCTGATCGCCCGGCGCGGGCGTCAGGGTCAGGCTGTCGCCGCCGAACTGCCAGTCGGCATTCCAGACGAACCGCACCTGATCGCCGGGCAGCGCGAGCACGACCTGCCATCCGGTCACCGCCGAACCGCCCTGGTTGTCCAGCATGAGCCGGCCCTGGAAGCCGCCCCGCCAGACCTGTGACGGGGAGAACGTGACGGTGACGTCCGGCGCGGCGGGCGTCGGCGCGGCGGGCGGCGGCGCTGACGGCGATGGGGCGGGCCTGGGCGCGGGCCGCGGCCGGCGGGTTGCGGCCGGCGCGGGCGGGGTGGCCGACGGCGACGGCGAGGCTGGCCGGCTGGTCTGCGCCCCGCCGGGGCCCAGGGCGGTGGACGGGACGGTGACCGCCGGAGCCGGGGCGCCGCCCGCAGAGGGCACGTTGGCGCAGGCGACCAGGCCGCACAGCGCCGCGGTGGTCCGCGTCGGCGCCCTTCCGGACGGCTGACTCAGCGCGAGTGCCGCGCCGGCGCCGCCAATGGCTAGTACTGCCGCGAGCGCACATGCCACATATCGCCCCCGGCCGGTAAGCACGCGAATGGCCGCGCGCCCGGTGACCCCGACAACATATCCCCCTTGAACCCCGAAATGTTATGAAAGCCAATGTATCAGTCGTGGCCCCTGTGATGGGGGTGTAACCAGCGAACTTCGCCTCCCGGCCCGCGGGCACCCGACGGGGCCTGATCGCCTGCAACGGACGATTCTCGGTCATAGTGACTGACGATCGTCGGCCGTAGTCGATCCCTGCCCGGGTGCCCAGGTAGAGCCGCAGGGCGCGGCGGTCCATAAGAGAACGCTTAATCCGCGGTCGCCCGAGGTTGCCACCAGCAATTAGAGTCGGGAACAGGACAGCAGCACCTGGCCGGAAAGGTATCTGCCGATGAGTGGTCAGCAGGATGATGCCCTGGAGGTGCTCCGCGAGCTGTGGAGCGCGCAGGGCCAGACCAGCGCGGATCTCGACGAGGCGTGTGGTACGACGAAGTCCTGCAAGAAGATGTCGGATGTCGGCTTCGACGGGCTGGCCGCCGCCGTCGGACCTGGCGGACCGGGCAGCGGCCACGCCGCCCCGGACGGCGTCGGCCTGCGCGCCGCGTGGCGGGAGCAGCTGCGCCGGGAGGGCAAGCTGAACACCGAGGCCGGCAGCGTCCGGGACCTGGTCCTCGGCCGGGCCGACGCGCGCCGGTAGCCACGGCCCCGCCGGCCACGTAGAGCCGCAGAGCGCGCATGGAGCGTCCGGAATCCGTCGGCAGGCTCACCGAGATCCTGCGCCAGGGCGGGTACCTGGCCGACCGCGGCCTGGCCACGACGCTGTTCGTCTCGCTGAGCCTGCAGCGGCCGGTCCTGCTTGAGGGTGAGGTCGGCGTGGGCAAGACCGAGGTGGCCAAGGTCCTGGCCCAGGTGTTCGGCCGCAAGCTGATCCGGCTGCAGTGCTACGAGGGCATCGACACCAACCAGGCGCTGTACGAGTGGGACTACGCCCGCCAGATGCTGCACATCCGGGCGCTGTCCGAGCGCCAGGTCGCCGACGACGCAGCCGTCGACAAGCTGTTCGGCCCGAAGTTCCTGCTGGAGCGGCCGCTGCTGGAGGCCGTCCGGGCCGGCGACCGGGCCGTGCTGCTGATCGACGAGGTGGACCGGGCCGACGACGAGTTCGAGGCGTTCCTGCTGGAGCTGCTGTCCGACTTCCAGATCACGATCCCCGAGATCGGCACGATCAAGGCGCAGAGCCCGCCGCTCGTGATCCTCACCTCCAACCGCACCAGGGAACTGCACGACGCGCTGAAGCGGCGCTGCCTGTACCACTGGATCGGCTACCCCCCCGCCGAGCGCGAGGTGGAGATCGTGCTCGTCCGCGAGCCGGGCGTGTCCGAGGCGCTGACCCGCAAGGTGGTCGCCGCGGTCAACCGGCTGCGGGAGATGGACCTGGCCAAGCCGCCCGGCGTGGCCGAGACCATCGACTGGGTGCGCACGCTGGATTTCCTCGGCGAAACCGGCCTCGACCCCCGGGTGGCCGCGGACACGCTCGGCGCCGTGGTGAAGGAGCGCGACGACCTCGAGCTCGTCCAGGACAACCTGGAAGAGATCACCTCCGGTGCCTGAGGAGGGCGGGGTGGCGGGGGCGGGGGTGGCTGACACCGCCGCCCGCGCTCCGCTGGTCGAGGTGCTGGTCGGGTTCTCCCGGGAGCTGCGCGCGGCCGGGCTGGCGGTGGGCTCGGGCGACATCCTCGACTTCTGCTCGGCGATGGGCCCGCTGGACGCCTCCGACCTGCTGGACCTGTACTGGGCGGGCCGGGCCACGCTCGTCACCCGGCGCGACGACATTCCCGTGTACGACGAGGTGTTCCGCCTGTTCTTCCTCGGCGGCGCCGACCCGGCCGGCGAGGTGCTCACGCTCCGCGCCGAGGTGACCAGCGAGGCCGGGGCCGTGCTCGAGGTCCCGGCCACCGAGCCGGCGCAGGACGGCCAGCAGGAGGAGCAGGCCACGCTGGGCCTGATGGCGTCCGACGCGGAGGCGCTGCGGCACAGGTCGTTCGCGGCCTGCACCCCCGGCGAGCTGGCGGCGGTGCGGCGGATCATGGCCAGGATCCGGCTGACCCCGCCCCGGCGCCGGACCCGGCGCACCCGGCGGGCCCCGTCCGGCCGGTCGCCGGACCTGCGCCGCACGGTGCGCGAGTCGATGCGCATGCACGGCGAGCCCGCCGAGCTGTTCTGGCGCCGCCGCCGGGTCCGGCTGCGGCCGCTGATCCTGATCCTGGACGTGTCCGGTTCGATGGCCGACTACTCGCGCAACCTGCTGCAGTTCGCCTACTCCGCGAAGCGTGCGGCGGACCGGGTCGAGGTGTTCTGCTTCGGCACCCGGCTGACCCGGATCACCAGGGAACTGGACCACCGCCGGCCGGACGACGCGCTGGAGCGCGCGGCGCGGATCGTGTTTGACTGGGAGGGTGGCACCAGGATCGGTGCCTCACTGGACGCGTTCGTCAGGGAGTGGGGGCGGCGCGGGCTGTGTCGCGGCGGCATCGTGGTGATCTGCTCCGACGGCCTGGACCGCGGCGACCCGGAGGTGCTGGCCGGGGCCATGGAACGCCTGGCCAGGCTCAGCCACAGGGTGGTGTGGATGAACCCGCACAAGGGCGATAACCCGGACTTCCGGCCGAGCACGCTCGGGATGATGGTCGCCGCACCGCACATCGACCTGACCCTGTCCGGGCACGACCTGAGCAGCCTCGAGGAACTCGCGACGCTGCTGCCGGCGCTGAGTTGAGGAGCGGGCGATGCGGTGGAGCGTGGGTCTGGAGGCCGAGGGCGACCGGGTGCTGTCGCGCGAGGAGGTCGTGGAACTGGCCGACGCGGTCGCCGCGTGCAACGGCATCGCCACCGGAATCGGGACCACGAGGTACGGGGCCCAGCTGGTCGTGGACGCGCTGACCCGCGACGAGGCGATCGCGCTGGCCACCGAGGACTTCGTGCGCGCGGCGGCCGCGGCCGGGCTTCCCGCGGCTCCGGTGGTCCGGGCCGAGGCGGTCAGCGAGGACGAGGACGACCTGTCATGATCCGCCTGGGGTCGCTGGCCGGCTACCCGTTCGAGGGCCCGCGCATGCTCGGCGGGTGGACGCCGCCCCGGGCCGCGGCCGTATACGCGATCTTGTGCAAGCCCGAGCCGGAGGCACGGCCGGACCGGTACGCGGTCATCTACGTGGGCCACGCCGACGACCTGTCCGCCGAGCGCTTCCCGTTCCGGCATCCGCGCGCGGCCTGCTGGGTGCGCCGGGCCGGCTCGAAGTGGAAGGTCTTCATCGCCACCTACGAGGTGCCCGGCGGCACCCGGGCGCACCGCGAGCAGATCGCCCGCGAGCTCACCGCGATCTACCGGCCGGGCTGCAACACCCAGCAGTACGACCACGCGTGGAAGGACGAATGGATCGGCGCGTACCAGGCCCCGACCACCGGCCCGGTGTCGCGGCGCGGGCCCGGCCAGGCCTGACGCGAAATCAAGATCGCTGAACGCTACGCTCCGTCTCCCCCGCACGAGACCGGCCGGGCCGGTCTGGGTGCCCCTCCACACCCGACCCGGCCCGGCCGGTTGCCTCGCGCCGGGACGCCCCCGGGCCCGGTCCGCCGCGCGGGGGCCGGGCCCGCCCCGGGGCCTCTCCCCTAACCCGGCTCGCCTCGCGGGCCAGGCCCGCCCCGGGCCTTAGCGTTGCGGGACGAAACCCACGGCGTCGTGCAGCCGGGAACGCCGCGTGCCGGACGCCGGCCGGGCGGGCTCGGGCACGGCCGGTTCCTCGGGACGCGGGGTGACGTCGGTGACGATCTCCTCGGCCATGCCGTACAGCAGCGGCAGGGCGCCGGCCACGACCCCGCCGGTCTCGTTGATGTGTCCCACGCCGGGGCCGATCAGCTTCGCGTGGCCGACGATTGTGCGCACGAGCTCCGCGCACTCCTCGAGGTTCGCGCCGATCCGGTCGAGCAGCGTGCCGACCCAGAACAGGTAGAACGCCAGGCCCGCGATCAGCGCCGCGATGTCGATGACGGTGAATACGACGAGCCCGTTCATGACTTCACCTTCCCGAGGACGCGGCCGAGGAACAGGTGGTGCTGCAGGCCCTCGGCCAGGACCGCCTCCACGCCGCCGGCCACCTGCGGGATCAGCGCGGTGTCCGCGGTGTTGGCGGCGGCGGCCTTGAGCGTGTCCCGCACCGTGATCACGCGGCGGTCGATGATCTTGACCAGCAGGACCAGGATCGTCAGCAGGGCGGCCGCGGCGACCACGAAGATGATGCCGACGATGTTGGCCACCAGCCAGTCGGTGTGCTCGGCCGAGGACATGGCCAGGGTGTGCATCGGTTAACCTCCCAGCCGGGCGCGGCCGCGCTGCAGCCCGCCGATGATGATCGTGGCGTGCTCGATCGTGGTGCGCAGCGCCGCCAGCGGCGCGGTGTTGTGCACGGCCCTGGTCAGCTGGTCGTTGATCTTCGGTGCCTCGTCGCCGATCGACTTGGCCAGCCAGAGGATCGTGACGACCAGCGCGACCACGACCACGGCGAGCACGATGCCGATGGTCCAGCCGATGACCCAGCCCGTGCTGCTGCCGCCCGCGGCGAGAACGTGTGGTTGCATGGCGGGCTCCTCAGACCGTTTCGCAGAAGTCGCGCACCGGCTTGAGGCTCGCGTTGACCGAGGTCAGCCGGTCGGGCACGGTGCTGGTCAGCTGCGCGACGGCGGTCACACCCCCGGTGGTCGCCACGAGCGTCTTGTGTATCGCGCGCAGGTGGAAGATGACGCGTATCAGCCCCACCGCGGTGATCGCCACGATCACCGCGGAGACGATCAGCGTGAACCAGGCGGCTGCCGGCATGACCGTTCCCCTTTCCCTCAGCCCAGAAGCTTCGCGACCGAGCCCGCGTAGCGGACCGCGCCGACCGAGATCTCCTTGACGGTCGCGTCCGTCGTGGCCAGCGCCGCGGGCACGCCGTCGAGTTCGCCGACCAGTTCCACGCCGCCGGCCAGGATCGCGTCGGTGGCGTGGCGGACCCGCTCCAGCGCGGCCAGCACCCGGTTCAGCAGGTAGATCACCACGGGCAGCACCACGACCAGCAGGATCGCGTTGCCCGCCCACCACAAGGCCATTGCTCGCTCCCTTCAGCTCGCCGGCTGGTACGGCAGGAAGAACCGGCGGAAGACCCGGGTCAGCGCCATCAACGCCGCCCGCAGTCCGATCGTGAAGCCGCCCGCCGGGGCGGCGGAGGCCGCCGCGATCTGTTCCGCGGACTCGCCGCGCTCGATCCGCTCGATCCGGTCCTGCATGTTCGCGGAGAAGTCGCGCATCAGCACGGCGGTGACGTCGGAGATCATCCCCCGGCCGTACTGCGCGGCGGCCCCGGACAGCTGCAGGTCCTGCTCGACGCCGACCTTCGTGCCGCGCCCGGCCTGGCGCAGCGTGGCGGTGACCACCATGCTGGCCTGGCCGCGGCCCTTCTCCTCGGCGCCGGCCGCGTGCACGACCACGCGCTTGGCCGCCTCGTCGCGCTCGGTGATCTCGGCGGTCCCGCCGAACTGCAGCCGGACCGGGCCCATCCGCACCGCGACCCGGCCCTTGTACCGGTCGTCGCCGAGGTCCTCGGTCAGCTCGGCGCCGGGCAGGCACGAGGCCACCCGCGGGATGTCGTCGAAGAACCGCCACACCTTGTCGACCGGCTCGGTGACCTCGAACTCGTTCTTGATCAGCATCGGGTCTCTCTCTTCAGGTAGGCGCCGGGGTCCTTCTCGAACGCCCGGCGGCAGCCGCCCGAGCAGAAGTAGTACGTGACGCCGCCGTGAGCCAGCGGCCGGCCGGACGCGTCCTCGGTCACGGTCATCCCGCACACCGGGTCGCTCGCCCCGGCGGCCCGCGCGCGGCCGGCGACCGCGGGCGGCGAGGGCATTGCCCCGGAGGCGCGCAGCTGGACCAGCTCGGCCAGGATCGCCACGGCGATTTCCTCGTGCGTGGTCCGGCCCAGGTCGAGCCCGGCCGGCACGCGGACCCGGTCCAGCTGGTCCTTCGGCACCCCGCGGTCAGCGAGGTAGCCGAGCAGCGCGGCGCCGCGGCGGTGCGAGCCGACCAGGCCGAGGTAGGCGGGCCGGGCGGCGGCCGCCTGCTCGACCGCCTCCTCGTCGTGGTGTCCCTGGGTGGCGACCACGACCATCGAGCGCCGGCCGGCGTCGCCGGCGGTGAAGTCCGGGGCGTCGATGAGCTCGGCGCGCCAGCCGAGCGCGCGACCCATCTCGGCCAGCGTGCGCGCCATCGGCGAGCGGCCGACCACCACCAGGTGCGGCGCGGGCAGCACCGGCTCGATGTAGACCTCGAGCGCGCCCTCGCTCTGGCAGGCGATCGGGACCACCGTCATCCCCTCGGGCACGGCCTCGCCAAACTGTTCGGGCGTCCCCAGCAGCAGCAGCCGGGGCTCCCCCTCGCTTATCACCCGCTGCGCCTCGCGGATCACGACCGGCTCGGCGCACGCGCCGCCGATCCAGCCGCGCACCTCGCCCTCGGCGGTGATGATCGCGCGGGAGCCCTGCCGGCCGGAGGACGGGCCCTGCCGCCACACCACGGTGGCGAGCGCGAACGCACGCCCGCTTCGGGCCAGCTCACCGGCCTGCTCCAGGACTCCCCATCCGTCCATCGGTTGATTTCCCCCGTCAGTCGTCCGTGCGGACCGGCGGCGCCCCCGAGACGTCGCGCCGGTAGGTGATGGCCTCCCAGACCCGGTCCGGGAGCAGCGGCATGTCGATGTTGCGCACGCCGGTGCCGGACAGCGCGTCCATCACCGCGTTGACGAACGCGGCCGGGCCGCCGACCGCGGCGCACTCGCCGATGCCCTTGGCGCCGATCGGGTGGTGCGGGCAGGGGGTGACCACCTCGCTGTGCAGCTCGAACCCCGGGGTCTCCCACGCCGTGGGCAGCAGGTAGTCCATGTAGTTCGAGCCGACGCAGTTGCCCTCGGCGTCGAACGTGATGAACTGCATGTTCGCCATCGCGTAGGCCTCGGTCAGCCCGCCCATGATCTGCCCCTCGACGATCATGGGGTTGATCCGGACGCCGCAGTCGTCGACCGCCACCGTGGTCAGCACGTCCCACACCCCGGTCGCCGGGTCGACCTCGACCGTGACGATGTAGCAGGCGAACGGCCAGGTCAGGTTCGGCGGGTCGTAGTACGCGGTGTTCTCAAGGCCGGGCTCCATGCCGTCGGGCATGTTGCTGTAGGCGGCCATCGCGCATTCCTGGATCGTGACCCCGCGGTCGGGCGCGCTGCGCACGTAGAACCGCCCGAGCTCCCACTCGATGTCCTCCTCGGACACCTCGAGCAGGTGCGCGGCGAGCTTGCGGGCCTTGGCCCGGATCTTGCGGGACACCATGGCCACCGCGGCGCCCGCGACCGGGGTGCTGCGCGAGGCGTAGGTGCCCATGCCGAACGGGGCGGTGTCGGTGTCGCCCTCCTCGACCACCACGTCCTCGGCCGGGATGCCGAGCTCGTGGCTGACGATCTGCGCCCAGGTGGTCTCGTGCCCCTGGCCCTGGGTGCGCGCCCCGGTCCGGACGATGGCCTTGCCGGTCATGTGCACCTTGAGCTCGGCCGAGTCGAACATCTTGATGCCGAGGATGTCGTACTCACGGCTGTTGCCCGCGCCGAGCGGCTCGGTCATCGTGGAGATGCCCAGGCCCAGCAGCCGGCCCTTCTCCCTGGCCTCCTTCTGCTGCCGCCGGAAGTCCTCGTAGCCGATCGCGCCGAGGCCGACGTCGAGGCACTTGCGGTACTGGCCGGAATCCAGCAGGAAGCCGAACGGGGTGCGGTGCGGGAAGTCCTCGTCGCGGACGAGGTTCATCCGGCGGAACGCGGCCTGGTCCATGCCCAGGTCGCCGGCGGCCGCCTGCATCATCCGCTCCTGGAAGAACATGGCCTCGGTGACCCGGAACGAGCACCGGTAGGCCACCCCGCCGGGCGCCTTGTTGCTGTAGGTGCCGCGGGCGGTCAGGTGCGCGGCCGGGATGTCGTAGGCGGCGAACGTCGAGTGCAGCAGCCCGATCTTGAACTTGCTCGGCTGGGCGTCGGAGAAGAACGCCCCGTGGTCGGCGTCGCAGTGCATCCGGACGCCGAGGATCTTGCCGTCCTTGCGCAGCGCCATCTCGCCGTCGAGGTAGATGTCGCGGGCGAACCCGGTCGAGATCAGGTTCCCGGTCTTGTCCTCGATCCACTTCACCGGGCGCTCGAGCAGGATCGAGGCCAGGATCGAGCAGACGTAGCCCGGGTAGACCGGGACCTTGTTGCCGAACCCGCCGCCGATGTCCGGGGAGATGATCCGGATCATGTGCTCGGGCAGCTCGGCGACCAGCGCGACCGCGGCGCGGATGATGTGCGGCGCCTGCGTGGTCATGTACACGGTGAGCTTCTCGGTGGCCCGGTTGAAGTCGGCGATCGACCCGCAGCACTCGATCGGGCTCGGGTGCGAGCGCGGGTAGTGCAGCTTGAGCCGGGAGATCACGTCGGCCTGCTCGAAAGCCCGGCCGGTGGCGGCCGCGTCGCCGACCTCCCAGGTGTAGATGACGTTGTCGGCCTGGTTCTCCTTGTCGTCGCGGATCACCGGCGCGCCGTCGGCCACGGCCTGCATGGGGTTGACGATCGGCGGCAGCGGCTCGTACTCGACGTCGATCGCCTCGCAGGCGTCCTTGGCGATGTACGGGTCGTCCGCGAT
>Ga0335073_10010288_pt1 | contig 13147 bp, 13 predicted proteins | sample Lox_Sample_22_FD_207093 | JGI IMG/M metagenome (GOLD analysis project Ga0335073, IMG submission 207093) | Soil microbial communities from Loxahatchee National Wildlife Refuge, Florida, United States - Lox_Sample_2.2 | ecosystem: Environmental > Terrestrial > Soil > Wetlands | place: USA...
CCGCCGGTCATCAACGACAGCTTGTGGGCCTGGTTCGCGATCTGCTCGAACACCAGGTACAGCAGGGCCGGAATCTGGAACTCGACCACCGGCCGGGACCCGGACATCGCCGCCCCGGTCGCGAAGCTCGTGAACGCCTGTTCCGAGATCGGCATGTCCAGCACCCGCTCCGGCCCGAACCGCTTGAGCAGCCCGGTGGTCACGTTGCTGACCGCCACCCCGATGTCCTCGCCGAGCACGCACACGGCCGGGTCGCGTTCCATCTCGGCCCCGAGCGCCCGGTTCAGCGCCTTCAGGTACGACAGGATCGGCATCAGGCCGTCCCCGCCCGGCCGCGCAGCCCGTCGGCGTACAGGTAGTCAAGCGCGCCGGACGGGTCCGGCTCCGGGCTCGCGGCCGCGAAGCGCTGCGCCTCGTCAAGCAGCTCCTCGATCTCGGCGTCGATCGCCGCGCGCACCGCCTCCGGCACCCGCGCGGCCTGGATCTGCACCGGGTCGCGGGCCGTCCCCTCGGCGACCTCGTCGGCCGTCCGGTAGCGCGGCCTGGCCACGTGCTCCCAGGTGTGATGCGCGTCGAACCGGTAGGTCAAGCACTCGAGGAACACCGGGCCGTCACCGGCGCGGGCCCGGGCGACCGCGCCGGCCGCGGCGGCCAGCACCGCCTGCGGATCCATGCCGTCGACGGTCACGGCCGGGATCCCGAACGCCGCGGCGCGGCCGGTGATCGTGCCCGCGGCCGCCTCCTCGATCCGCATCGTCGCCGCGAAGCCGTTGTTCTCGCAGACGAAGACGACCGGCACCCGCCACAGCGCCGCCAGGTTCAGGGCCTCGAGCAGCACGCCCTGGTTCACCGCGCCATCGCCGAAGAACGTGACCGCGACCAGGTCGTGCCCGGCGCGCCGGTGTGACCAGGCCGCCCCGGTGGCGATCGCGGCCGCGGCACCGACGATGGCGTTGGCGCCGTAGATGCCGACGCCCACGTCGGCCGCGTGCATCGACCCGCCGCGCCCGGCGTTGAGCCCGGTCTCGCGGCCGGCCAGCTCGGCCAGCATGCGGACCGGGTCGGCCCCCTTGGCCAGCACGTGACCGTGCCCGCGGTGCGTGCTGGTAATGAGGTCATCGGGCCGGAGCGCCGCGCAGACGCCGGCCGCGACGGCCTCCTGGCCGATGTAGGGGTGGATGCCGCCGGGAATCAGGCCGCCGCGCACCATCTCGATGGCCCGCTGCTCGAACCGGCGGATGAGCCGCACGGTCCGGTACAGGCCGGCGGCGCCGGCCAGCGGCGCGTCGTGCAGCCGCTGCGGCGCGGTCACTGAACCTTTTTCATCCGTCGATCTCCCGCCCAGGCTATGTGGGTAGTCGTGGGGAGGATGAGAAAGGCTCACTACGCCGCCTGCGCCGGCTCGCCGATCGCGGCGAGGATGCCGTCCCACAGGCGCAGCCGCGCGGTGAGTGCCCGGTTGACCGCCCCGGCGCATTCCGCCCACCGCGCCTCGTCGTCGCCGCACAGGTCGGCCAGCATCTGCATCGCCATCGGCGTGTGTTCCTCGTCGTCGACCTGGATGTGGCGGGCCAGGTAGTCGACGAATGTGCTGAGCGACCCGAGCCGCTCGTTGACCGCGACGACCTGCCGGAACATTTCCGGGATCAGGTCCTCGCGGCCGAACGCGAACGCCGCGGCCTGCACGTGAACCGGCGCAGTCTCGATAAACCCCCAGGTGACCTGCACGAACTCGGCCGCCGGGGCCGGCGCGCCGGCCGCGTCGAGCGCCGCGAACACCGGCTGCGAATCGCGGAGCCTGGCGATGAAGTCGGTGATGACCGAGGTGTCGGCGCCGACCTGGGTCATGCCGTTCAGGTAGAGCTCGAAGTGGCTGATAAAGCCGCCGCCGAGCTCGTCACTCTCCTCGACCAGCACTATGTCGTTGATCAGCCGGCGGCTGCCCGCGGGGCCGGTGGGCACCCACGGCACCTCGATGCAGGTGAGGTTGCGCTGCAGCGACTTCAGCAGCGACATGAAGTCCCACACCGCGAACACGTGGTGCTCAAGGAACGTGCGGATGGCCTGATGGCTGTCCAGCGCGGCGTATACCGGGTGGGCCACGACCCGCCCGCGGACCTCGCTGATTTCCTCCTCAACGCGGTCGATCGCGGGGTGCCGCCGACCCCAGTCATAACGCGCCATAAGTTGACCTCCCGCTAGTGTCCGTCAGGCGGACGTGTCGTCATTGCGCCAAATAACGGGGCAGAACTCGGGGTCGGCGTAGTCCGGGCGGCCGTCGGGCAGCCGCCGGACCAGCGCGTCGTGGTTGTAAGCGAGCGCCTCCCCGGAGCTGAGCAGGTACTGGCGGTAGGTGTTGCCGCCGTCCTGCAGGTGGAACGAGACCGCCCGCCGGGGGCGCCCGCTCAGGTTGGGCCCGCTGCCGTGGTACATGCGGCAGTGGTGGAAGCTCATGTGACCCTTGGGGATGACCACCGGCACCTTGACCACCCGAGCCTGGTTGTGCGCGGCGTTGCCGGCCAGCAGCCGGTCCATGTCGCTGGCCGCGCGCTCGGCGAAGTGCCTGGTCACCGAGTCGTCGCTGCCGATCTCCCGCCACCGGTGACTGCCGTCGATCATCGTGATCGTGCCCATCTCCTCGCCGCAGTCGTGAAACGGTATGAACGCGGTCAGCATCTTCTCCGAGGTCGAGGTCGACCAGTAGTGCTTGTCGAAGTGCCACGGCACGATGTTGCTCGGCTCGCCCGCGACCGGTGGCTTGTAGATCAGCGTCGACTGGAACACGCGGATCTCGTCGGCCTGGGCCAGCCGGGCGGCGACCGCGCCGATCAGCGGCTTGCGCAGCAGCCGGGCCAGGCCGTCGTGCTCGTAGTGCACGTAGTCGTTGTGGCGCTGCACGTCGCCCTGGGAGGGATCCCAGTACGCCAGGCGCGGCGGGCGGACCGGCAGTTTGCGGCTGCGCTCGCCCGCGTAGTACCGCTCGCTGGCCGCCACCAGCTCGTCGACCTCGTCGTCGCGCAGTAGCTTCTGGCTGAGGTACCAGCCGTGCTCGGCGTAGGATTCGACATCGGCGTCGGACGGCAGAAGCGAGCGCTCCTCGGCGGTCAGCGCGGCCTGGGGCGTGACGGGGATACTCACGGATTTTCCTCCTCCTCGGGCCTGCGGCGGTGGCCGTTCATGAGCGGCTCGTGCCGACCGTGCGGCGGATCTCGGCGAGCTCGCGTTCCTTGGCCGCGTACAGCGCCGGGATGTTGCTGGTGCCGAACGTGCGGGCGCCACGGCGGTCGATGAGCTCGCTGAAGTAGGTGCGGCGGATGTGGGTCGACTTCAGGAAGATCTGGAACATCTGGCCCCAGTGGTCGCGGTCGACCAGGATGCCGAGCGGCCGCAGTTCCTCGACCGCGATGTCGGTCATGCCCAGGCGCGCGCCCAGGACGTCGTAGTAGCCCGCGGGCGTCACCGCGAACTCGACGCCCCGCCCGGCCAGCGCCCGGACCGCGGCCACGATGTCCGTGGTCAGGTACGCGACGTGCTGGATCCCGGCACCGTCGTGCCAGGCCAGGAAGTCGTCGATCTGACCCGGGGCGCGGCCGACGTCCGGCTCGATCAGGGTGAGGGTGAGGCCGCCGGAGGGGCTCTGCACCACTTTGGAGTTCATCCCCTGGCCGCCGACCTCGATGTACTCCTGGAACGTGACGGCCAGGCCGAAGACCTTTTCGTGGAATCCGGCGGTGGCGTCCAGCTCGCCCGCTGGCACGCACACCGCGGCGTGGTCGATGCGGCGCAGCAGGTCGTGGCCGGAGCCGGTGTCGGCGCCCGGCTCCATCTCGATCACGCCGGGCTGGAAGTGGGTGTTGCCGTCGCCCCGTTCGACCAGGCGGTACCGGACGTCGGCAAAGCCCGCCACCTCGGCCGTGACCACGCGGGCGTGGTCGTTCTCCCAGGCCCGGGGTGCGCAGATCCCGGTGCCGCCCGCCCCGGTGACCTCGGCGTACGCGGCCGCGGCGGAGTCGGTGCGGATCGCGATCACCGCGGCGCCGTCGCCGTGCCTGGCCACGAACTGGCTGGCCGGATGGGACTCGTGCAGGCCCGAGGTCAGCAGCAGCCGTATCTCACCCTGCCCGAGCAGGACGCTGCGCTGGCCGGCCAGCCCGGTCTCGGGGCCGCCGTGGCCGTAGACGCGGAACCCGCAGGAGGTGCAGAGAGACCGCGCTGCGGCGGGCGCGTCAGCCACGTAGAACTCGATGTGGTCGAGGTCTAAGACCTTCATCCCGGCTACTCCTTCTTCGTTCCTGCGGCGGCGCCGGCCACCACGACGGCCGCGGCCTGGTCCCGGTCCTGATCGGTTCCCGCCAGGTCGGCCCACACGACCAGGGCCTCGTCCGCGTCCGCGTCGTCGATCAGCAGCCTGGCCACGTCCAGCCCGGCCGCGACGTCGCCCACGCAGGCCACCGGCCCGGTCAGGCCCCACCGCGCGGCCACGTAGCCGACCACGGTGTTCGGGACCGCCTGGAAGAACATCAGCGGCCCAACCCGGCCGCCCGCGTCCACCGTCGCGGCCACATCGGCGGCGCTGGTGACGTCGCCGAGGGCGGTCACGATCACCAGCGCGGTGACCAGGCCCGGGGACGGCTCGCCGCGCCGGCCCAGGGCCCGCTCGGCGACCTCGGCCAGCAGCGGGCTGAACGTGGACACGATGAACCCGGCCAGCGGCCTGACCTCGCGATCGTCGTCCGGCTCGGGCCAGGCGGCCGCCGCGGACACGGCCAGGCCGGCCGCGGCCGCCGCCGCCTGCATACCGGCGAGGCCCGGGGGAGCGATCGGCGCGGCCCTGGTCATGGCAGGCCAAGCACGAGCGCGGTGTTCGCGCCGCCAAACGCGCAGTTGACGCTCATCGCGTACCGGGGGACGGAGGGGACCGCTTCGCCCAGGACGAGGTTGAGCCGGCAGGCGTCGTCGGCCTTGAGGAAGCCGGCGTTGGCCGGGAGCACGCCCTTGCGGGCGGCCAGCAGGGTGACGATGAGCTCGAGCACTCCGGCCGCCTCCAGCGCCTGGCCGTGCAGCGACTTGGTAGAGCTGACCGGTACCGTGGCGACGGCGTCGCCGAGCGCCGCGCGCAGCGCGCTCGCCTCGGCCTGGTCACCGTCGCGGCTCCCCGAGCCGTTGGCGTTGACGTAGCCGATCTGCTGGGCCGCGATGCCGGCCCGCTGCAGCGCGGCCATGACCGCGCGCGCGAGTCCGCGGCCCTCCGGGTGCGGCTGGCACGGGTGGTAGGCGTCACCGGCCCGGCCCCATCCGGCCATCCGGGCCAGCACCGGCGCCCGCCGCGCCCGCGCCGACCCGTCCGGCTCGAGCACGACCGCGCCCGCGCCGTCGCCGAGCAGCAGCCCGCGCCGCCCGGCGCTGAACGGGCGTACCTGGCCGTCGTCGGCGAGCACCCGCCCCGCGTCGAACAGCGCGAACTGGTCGCTTTCAACCAGGTATCCGGCGGCCACGACGATCCGGTCCGCGCGGCCCCGGGCGATCAGCGCGGCCGCGTCGGCGATCGCGGTGCTCGCGGCCACACAGCCGGAGGTGTAGGACCGGGTGCCCGGCCCGCCGAGGCCGCCGCCCGCCGCGACCTCGGCCGCGAGCGCGCCGGTCCCGAACCGGTGCCGGTCGCCGCGGGAGGCCCGGGCCAATCGCGGGTCGTCGTGCACGGCCAGGAACAGGGCACTGCGGGCCCGCTCGGCCGCCGTCAGGCCGGCGTCGTCGCACGCCTCGCCGACGACGCGGGTGAGCTCGGTGACCAGGGCCGGATGCCCGGGCATGGCCGCCGCGACGCCGACCCGGCGCCGGGTGACGTCGAACCGCCGGACGGGCGCGAAGGCCGGCCGGCCGGACAGCACCCCGGCCAGCAGCACGTCGGCGCCCCGGCCGTAGGCGCTTAAGGCGGCGGCGCCCGTCACCACCGCCTCGCCCGGTCCCCGGCGGGCGGTCGTCGCCGCGGCGGCTGGCCGGTCCATCATGCGCCGTCCCCGACCTTGAGGTCCCTGAGGACCTCGACCGCCCCGGTCACCGTGGCCATCCGGACGAACATCTCGTCATCGATGTCCACCGGGCCGTAGCGCTGCTCGATCTGGTGCAGCAGCCAGGCCAGCTCCAGGGAGCTGATCGTCTCCGGAACCTGCTCCGGCTGGCGGTCGCCATAGGTGGCGAGCATCGCTACCACGTCGGAGCGCTGCGGTCCGCCGCCCACGGTCAGCGCCCCGATGCTGGCTGGACGCGGGTTTGTTCGGACATGGTCGGCGGTTCCTTTCGCGTTGTGCTGACCGGTGCCCTCACCCGGGACCGGCGTCGGCGCCGGAGACGGCCGGGGCCGCGGGCGCCGTCGGCGTGGCTTCGCGGAGCACGGCGCGGTCCCGGACGAGCTTGCCGGTGGCCGTGCGCGGAAGCTGCTCGACGACGTTCAGCCGCCGGGGCCGCTTGTAACTGGCGAGCCTGGTGGCGATCTCGGACTCGACGGCGGGCAACCGGTCGCCGCGGTCAAGCACGAGGTACGCCTCGATGGCGGCGTCGAACACGACGACCGCCGCGGCGACCCCGGGCAGCGTGGCCAGGGTGTGCTCGACCTCAGTCAGATCGACCTTGAGGCCGCCGACGGACACCTGGGAGTCCAGGCGGCCGAGGATCCGGACCAGCCCGGTGCGGGGATCGACGGTGCCGGCGTCCTTTGTGTGCAGCCAGCCGTCTGCCCACCGGGCCGGGTCGGCCAGGCCGACGTACGGCGAGGCCGGCAGCGAGACGAGCAACTCACCGGCCTCCTCCCGGATGGTCAGGCCGGGGGCCGGCATCACCGCGGGCCGGCTGCGGCCGAACAGGTCGGTCGCTATCACGCCGACCTCGGTCATGCCGTACATGTTCCCGAGGCGGATACCGTACCGGTCGGTGAACGCGGTGTAGACGTCGCCGCGGACGAGTTCGCCGCCGGTGGTCATGCCGGTCAGCTGGGGCAGCTTCGGCGGGTTGGGCACCGAGGCCAGCAGTTCGATGTGGAACGGGACGCCGAGCAGGGTGGTGGGAAGGGAGTCGGCGGCGACCGCAGCCAGGATGCCGTCCGCGGTCATCCGGACCGGGATGGTCAGCTTGACGCCCGCGTGCAGGCCGTAGAGCAGGCCGCCGACCAGCCCGAGCACGTGCACCATGGACGCCAGCGACACGATGCGTTCGCCGCCGCGGGGGACGCCGTCGATCTGCGTGTAACGGCGTACCTCCTCGACCAGGTTGGCCGCATCACGGCCGATGATCTTCGATGGGCCGGTGGATCCGGAACTCAGCTGGATGACCGCGTGGGTGGTGGCCGCGGGCCCACCCGGATAGCCGCGGACCTGCTCCGTCACGTCGGCGAAGCCCCGTAATGGGGCGGCCGGCCTGTCAGCCGCGACAACGACCTGCGGCCGCAGGCGCGCCACCGCGGTATCCACCTCGTAGGGGGTGAGCCGGTGGTCGAGCAGGGACGCCTGGGCGCCAATCCGCCAGGCGGCGAGCAGGTTCGTGATGAACGCCAGCGAAGGAGGCAGGCAGAGCGCGCACGCGCCGCCGCGCCGCAGCCCGGCGTCGGTCAGCACCCGCTGGCGCTCGGCCACCATCCGGCGCAGCCCGGCCCGCGTGATGGGCTCACCAAGGTGCAGGCACGCCTGGTCGTCCGCGCCCGCCAGGAGTACCTCGTCGACCCACTCTGGCTCCAGCTGCGGGTAAGCGCCTTCGGGCACCCGGTTCTCCCACCTCACCCATGACCTTCGCGTTACCCCCCTTGACACGACCCGGCAATTGTCAAGGCACGGTGAAATGTCCGGAAAGGTCAAAGCGACATACATCGAATGTGCGGGTTACCGCAATGACTACTCCGGGCAAAAGCCAGCATTTCCAGTTACACCGACCTTACCTGATTGACCTCATTTGACAAGGCCCAGGTAACGGTCACATACTGACCGCCCCATACCGGGGCGACCGCCATTATCCGGCAGCGGAAGAGGCCGGGTGGCCCGTGCCCGGACGCCGCCGGCCCCGCAGCGTGGTCAGGCCGGCCTTAGCGTGGTCACGCCGGCCTTGCCGGCCGAGTGCTTCGCGCAGTAGCGCCCGGGCCGGCCCGAGCTGGCCTCCACGAACGCGCGCTGGCAGTCCGGGACCGCGCAGATGCCCAGGTGATTCGGGCCGAACTGGGCGACGACCCAGGAAAGCCCGCAGATCGCGGCGGCCGCGTACCGGTCAGAGACCGAGCCGCTCTCGTCGAGGTGCAGGTGCCAGCGCGAGCGGTCGTGGCGCACCAGGACCGGGCGGAGCGGATGCTGGACGAGCAGCGCATTGATCCGGTCGGCGGCGGCCGGGTGGTCACGCTCAGCAGCGGCGGCGAAGATCGCGGCGAGTTCCGTCCGGAGCATCCGCAGCGCATCGAGGTCATGGTGATTCCACGGCCCGCGCAGGCGCGGGTCGTCGACCACGAACGCGCGGAACGCGTCGGTGTCGGCCAGCTGGTCGGTCCGGTTGTCCACGCCACCGGCCGTGTTCACGAGGCGCACCGCCAGCTCGGCATAGGACGTGAGATCCACTGCGGTCCTTTAGCTGCGGGAGATAAGGGCGTCGCTTCCCGCCGAAAAGTATGGCACACCCTGGCCCGGGCTGCCGCCTTACGTCACATATCAGGCACGAAGCGTTGCCGGGGCGGGCCGCCTTTCCTTCCCGCGATGCCGTCGGTGTCGCACGATGCCCAGCCACGGCGCTAAGGTCCAGTCCATGTTTGCTGTCACCGCGGCGCGCATCGACGCCGACGATCCGCTGGCCGGCCTGGAGCTCGGCGAGCACGCAGAGCCGGCCCCGCCGGAGGGATGGACAACGGTCACGGTCAAGGCCGCCGCCCTCAACCATCACGACGTGTGGACGCTGCGCGGTGTGGGGATCTCGCCCGACCGGCTGCCCATCGTGCTTGGCTGCGACGCCGCCGGGCTCGACTCCGACGGCAACGAGGTCGTCGTGCACGCGGTCATCTCCGAGGCGCTGACCGGCGACGAGACCATGGATCCGGGCAGGTCGCTGCTGTCCGAGCGGTACGACGGGACGTTCGCCGAGCGGGTCGCCGTGCCCCGGCGCAACCTCGTGCCCAAGCCGGCCGCGCTGTCGTTCGCGGAGGCCGCGTGCCTGCCGACCGCGTACCTGACCGCCTACCGGATGCTGTTCACCCGGGCCGGGATCGCGCCCGGCGCCACCGTGCTGGTGCAGGGGGCCGGCGGCGGCGTCGCCACCGCGCTGATCCTGCTCGGCCGGGCGGCCGGCTACCGGGTCTGGGTGACCAGCCGCAGCGAGGAAAAGCGGGACCGGGCCGTCATGCTCGGCGCGGACCAGGCGTTCGGTTCCGGGGCCCGGCTGCCGGAGCGGGTGGACGCGGTGATGGAGACGGTCGGCGAGGCCACCTGGGCGCACTCGCTGCGCGCGCTCAAGCCCGGCGGGCGGATCGTGATCTCCGGTGCGACCAGCGGCTCGGTGCCGCCCGCCGACCTGAGCCGGGTGTTCTTCCTGCAGCTATCGGTGGTGGGCTCGACCATGGGCACCGCCGACGAGCTGGCCCGCCTGGTGCGGTTCTGCGAGCAGACCGGGGTCCGGCCGGTGATCGACCGCACCCTGCCGCTGGCTCAGGCCGCCGACGGCTTGGCCGCGATGATCTCCGGGGAGTTGTTCGGCAAGGTCACGCTGGCGGTGTAGCCAGGCCGGCCGGGGCGTTACGAGCCGGCCGGACCGTCCCGTTCTGGATCATCTTTGTCGTCATCGGGCGCAGCCCCACGGAAGACCTCGTCCTTGATCCTGGCCAGCGCGTCCTCCAGGATCGAGCGCAGGTCGCCGAGCGCGTTCTCGCCGATGGACTCGGTGTTCCAGGCGGCCTTGCGCAGCTCCCGCCCGAAGTCCACGGCCAGCCGCTCCAGGTCGCGGAACATGGCGATGTCGAGGCGCCCGGCCCCCGGGGCGCCGGGCCAGCCGTGACCGCCCGGCCCGCCCTGCCCCCAGGGACGCTCGCGCCACCCGGTCCAGCCCGGCCACTGCGACGAGGCCCAGTCGGCCCATTCCCGCCGGGCGCTGCGGTTGCGCTCCTGGCGCTCCCGGGCGGCCTGACTGGCGTCTTCCTTCTGCTGCCGGGCCCGCCTGGCCTGCTCGTGCTGCGCGCCCGCGGCCTGCCTGGCCTCGTCCCGCGCGTCCGGCTGGCCGCCGGGCGCCTGCCGCGCCTCGTCCCTGGCCCGCCGGGCGCTCTCCCTGACCTCGTCCCTGGTCCGCCTGGCCCGCTCTCTGGCGTCTTCGCGCGCCTCGTCCTGCTCGCGGGTCTCCCCGCCCGCTCCGCCCGTCCGGCGCACGTCACGGGCCGCCCAGGTGAGTTCCTCGCGCAGGTTGCGGACCGTGTCCCTGACGTCCTCGCTCACCTCGCGGGCGATGTCACGCACCGACTGGGTGAGCTCCTCCTCGAGTTCGGCCAGGTCGTCGAGGCGCGAGTTGATCTCCTCCCGCCCTTTGTCGGTGATCCGGTACACCTTCCTGCCGTCCACCTCGTCGTGGGTGACCAGGCCCTCCTCCTCGAGCCTGGCCAGCCGCGGGTAGATCGTCCCTGGTGACGGCGCATAGACGCCGAGGAACCGGTCCTGCAGCAGCCGGATCACCTCGTAGCCGTGCCGCGGCGCCTCATCGAGCAGCTTGAGCAGGTAGAGCCGGAGCCCGCCATGCCTGAACACTGGGCTCACGTCTGCTCACCTTGCCCTGTCGAAGCCGTACTGTCCTTCACGCTACGCTCCTGCGCCGCTGGAGCACCCGGCTGCGGGTCGCTGGCCCGGGCCAGCAGGGTCACGTCGCCGGTCATGCTGGTCAGGCTGATGCTGGCCGAGCCGGAACCGAGGGTGCCGCTCATCGTCGCGGGCCCCGCGCCTGGCGCGGAGCTCATCGCGTCGAAGCCACTGCGCAGGCGGCCGGACTTGGACCTGAGGTCCACCCGGGCGCTGGCCGACGCGGGGACGCGGACGGCCACCTCACCCGAGACCGTGCTGACCTTGAGACCGCCGCCCTCGGGCACGTCGATGTCGGCCGTCACCTGGCCGCTGACGGTCCGGGCCGCGAGGCGCCTGACCGCGCCGTCGACCAGGGTCAGGTCGCCGGAGACCGAGTTGAACGCGAGTTCGCCGTCGAGCCCTCGCGCCTCGACGTCCCCGGACACCGTCTTGGTGTCCACGTTGCCGGTCACGCCATCAAGAGTGATGTCTCCTGACACGCTTTTGGCGGATATTTTCGCGGAGATTCCGGACAAGATTGTGCTTGCGTTGATCACGCTGACCGTCGTCGGGCAGCCGGCCGGCACCGTGACCGTGACGTCGGCCGAGTGCTTGTGCGGGTGCAGCCAGCCGAGCAGGCCGCCGGGCTGCAGGTCCTCGTAGGTGATGGTCAGGATGCCGGCCTCGTGGGTCACCAGCAGCGGCTGGCCGGTCAGGCTGGCGACGTCCAGGGAAGGGGGGTCCTGGCTGGCCAGGACGGCGACCGATCCCGAGACCACCCGGATCCGGAACGCCGCGATGTCCGGCAGGTCGAGGGTCCGTGGGGAGTCGATGGTCCAGCGAGGCATCGCCGTCCTTCCTCCCTTCGTCGCGGGCTGCAGCCGTGGCCCGCAGCGCTTACTGTTACATACATACGATATATCGTGTCTGCAAGTGGTCCCCGCGGCCAAGCCGGCCGCGACCTCGGACTACTCCCTATCGTCTAGGTCGTCGGGGTCGTCGTCGAGCCGCGCGAGCCAGCTGGCCAGGGCGTCGATCGGCGCCTGGGCGTCCGGGTGCAGGTCGATGAACTCGCGCAGCCGCTCGGCCAGCCAGGCCAGCGTGACCCGGTCCTCGCCGCGCCGTTCCTCGAGCTCCTCAAGCCCGCGATCGGTGAAGTACATCGGCCGGGCCGCTCAGCCGTTCCCGGAAAGCGCGCTCTCCACCAGGCGGGCGTGCTCCTCGTGATGGGCCTTGGCCGAGCCGAGGGCGGGCGCCGACGAGGCCGGAAGCGACACCACCTGTATCGGCCGGTTCAGCAGCCCGGGCAGCCGGAGCGCCATGTAGGGCCAGGCCCCCATGTTGGCCGGCTCCTCCTGCACCCAGGTCACGGTCTCGGCGCCCGGGTACCTGGCCACCTCGGCCGCGATCTCGTCGGCCGGCAGCGGGTAAAGCCGCTCGGCGCGGATGATCGCGATGTCGCCCCGGCTTTCGGCCTCCCGCCGCTGCGCCAGGTCGTAGTAGACCTTGCCGGAGCAGAGCAGCACCCGCCGGACCGCCGCGTCGTCGAGCTGCTGCCGCTCGCCCAGCACCGGCCGGAACGACCCGCTGGTGAAGTCGACCACCGGCGAGGTGGCCGCCTTCAGCCGCAGCATCGACTTCGGGGTGGCCACGATCAGCGGCTTGATCCGGGTCGACAGGGCCTGCCAGCGCAGCAGGTGGAAGTAGTTGGCCGGGGTGGTCGGCACCGCGACCGTCATGTTGTCCTGCGCGCACAGCGTGAGGAACCGCTCGATCCTGGTCGAGGAGTGGTCGGGGCCCTGTCCCTCGTAGCCGTGCGGCAGCAGCAGCACCACGCCGGAGCGCTGGCCCCACTTCTGCTCGCCCGAGCTGATGAACTCGTCGATGATCGTCTGGGCCCCGTTGACGAAGTCGCCGAACTGGGCTTCCCAGCACACCAGGGCGTCCGGCCTGGCCACCGAGTAGCCGTACTCGAAGCCCACCGCGGCGAACTCGGACAGCAGCGAGTCGTAGGCGTGGAACCGGGCCGTGGGGGAGTTGAACGTCCGCAGCGGCGTGTACTCCTCGCCACTGTGCCGGTCCACCAGCACCGCGTGCCGCTGGCCGAAGGTGCCCCGCCGGGTGTCCTGGCCGACCAGCCGGACGGGGTGGCCGTCGATGAGCACGCTGCCGAACGCGATCAGCTCGCCGGTGGCCCAGTCGATCTCGTCCCGCTCGACCATGACCGCCCGCCGGTGCAGCTGCGGCTGCAGCCTGGGGTGCACGGTGAAGCCCTCGGGCAGGTTCACCTGGGTCTCGATGATGCGCTTGATGATCTCCTCGGAGATCGCCGTGGGCGTGCGGTCGTGGTCGGCGGGCGGCTGAGCCAC
>Ga0335073_10010289_pt1 | contig 13147 bp, 16 predicted proteins | sample Lox_Sample_22_FD_207093 | JGI IMG/M metagenome (GOLD analysis project Ga0335073, IMG submission 207093) | Soil microbial communities from Loxahatchee National Wildlife Refuge, Florida, United States - Lox_Sample_2.2 | ecosystem: Environmental > Terrestrial > Soil > Wetlands | place: USA...
GGAGTGCACGGCTACCGAGACTTCAGAGTCCAAAAACGAGGACGGAACGGATACCGATAGAACTGCGAATGATACGATGACCTTCGAAGATATTGCAGCGAGCCATCCAATCTTAAAGAAATGGACAACTTTGGTTGAAGACTTCGCTAGACAGTCGGGCCTCAATTTGAATGTTTTGGAACAAGGCGAGGATGATCCAACTTCAGCTGCGCACACCAACGACTAGGATACTTCATGATTCCGGTCTTTGTTGTTATCGTGAGTCAAACGCGAACGTACTAGTACTTCTATGCAGAGATATCCCACAGCCGGCAACAAGAGACGAAATTTCCATCGAAACGTTACCCTGTCGAAGGGAGCTGGATGGACTGGAAGACTTCTCTCTTGACACCGCACAAGATTCAAAATTCAAGCATACAAGGCTACCCTATGGCTAGCTTCACAGTCCTTGCATCGTTCAAATACGCTGTATTGACTAGATCCAAGGATATATTCTACCTTAGATAAGCTAGCGGGATGTTTCATAACCGATGGCATGGATTATGGGATGTAATTTTTGAGTAGGCTAAGTCCCAGCGGAGCCAGTATTCGAGTGCGATTGAGAAGAAGTAAGATATGGTGGTCATGAGGGAAGTGATCTTGAATTCGTGCAATAACTACCTAGTATGGTTAACTAATCGCACAATTACGAAGTATATCATAGTGCAATCCAACACAACACAAAGATGCCGTCATAACAGATTGAAGTCGCTGAGGAACGATATTATCATACCTTATGACCGAAGTCGATTTACTCCGGGCTTCGGTTACTATGGAGTGTATCTTCGACAGAACTTCCCGAGTTGTATTCGAGACCCGCTCCGGTGACGGCGGCGCGTACCCGGCGTTCGCAGCTGCCCGAGGAGAGAGAGAGAAAATTTCGATTACGGCTCCATAAGCCCCCAATAGGCTCACCTAGCCGACCAGCTATGCTAAGGACTTAATTACAATAAAGTCCCCTGCTGAAACACCTGCCCAAACTGCTGAAGCTACCTGCCATATGGAGTACAGAGTACTCCATACAAGACTGCCTTTTTCGACACTGTTCATCGGTAGTGGGGCACTTCGGCTGGGACCAGCCATCCATGCACGAAATTATGGGGTTACGCGGCACCATACGCGCTCTAATTGTTGATCACTATGATTCGTACACTAACAACATCCTCCAGTTGCTCCAAGGCACCGGTGAAACACCAGAAGGAGTCAGCTATCCTGAATGGTCTGTTGCTGTGGTTCGCTTTGATCAATATTCCTGGTAAGACGATACAACTACTTTAAACAACCTGATGGCAGATGGACCGCCGTTTTGGGCGGTTTGTGACGCCGTTTTCTGCGGTAAATCTGCCAACTTACACGCCAATCGCAGGCCCTGTCTAATGGCTGCCCTTTTGGCAGGGATACTCCGTACCCTGCAACCCTACCGTGCCGCACGGCGCAGCCTCACCTGACGTGGGCATTTTCCAGCTTTCGCGATTTTCAGATTTCACAATTCCTAGAAACCCACTTTCCATCCTCCCCTCCAAATTCGAAGGGCACCGAAAATGGCGGGAATATTTCTGCCACTCGGCGCCTCCAGCAGCTCCTCCCCCCTCCTTCATCTCTTTAAGAGACTTCCTCTCCTCCTCTCCTCTTCTCCCAACTCCCACCACTCTCTTCGACATCGTACAGAAGGCTTGAATCAGTATGGGCCTCCATCCATCAGAAGACTCCTGTTCTTCTCCAGAGTCGGGACAAGGCGATGTTTGGTCCGACGATGAAGCTGGCTATGAGACGGACTTCACAGATGCGGCGGACGTAGCGGATTCGAGCTGGCTCTTCGCAAGCAGTGACCACCCGCCGGAGTACTACCTTCGGTTGGCAGAGGACTTCGATGAGACGGAAGACGCGAAGGAGGACTACAGTGCTGGTACCACCCGCCTACTCGATCGGATTGAAGAGCAATGGTTTCTGTAAGTTGATCCGTCCTTCTTACTTCATCTATAGCCAAGGACTCTGACCGCGTGTAGGTACTGCCAATTTATTGCCAAAGACCCTCTGGAAATGTACCAGACCGTGCACGCCGGCCGGTTATACAGCTTTTTCGAGTGGCTACTGTCACAAAAATTAGGCAAGGGGGGAAGGAGAAGACGTGGCACCAAGCACAAGAGTTCGTTGGGTACATACTGGAAACTCTACCGCCTTGTGTACGAGAGAGCCACTGGCCAAAAGATCGACGGCAAGACAAACCGCGTTATGCACAGGGTGATTGCCCTCTACACTCTTGCAGGAAGCAGATTATTGCTAACAGTACGTGCTAGGTACTCCGGAAACTGGCGAGAAAGCATGGCCTGAAGGATGAAGGTCGAGAAAAGCCGTGCATGTACGTCGAGGATCTCAAGGAAGTGCTTCGGACCAACATACATACAACGCAGAAGCGCTACGCACATGGTCGACTTCGTATGGAAATCCACTTATTCATGCAACTAGCTGGATTCACGGCGAACCGGCCTCACGCACTACTCGGTCTTTGCTACCGACACATCATAGCGACCTTGCTACGAGACCAGGGGGGCGGCCCTGATACATACCTCCTTGAGTTCAATTTTGAATTCACGAAAGACTTCCTTGGTGCAAAAGACATGTAAGTATTATTTGATACATAATCGTCACATTCTTCAATAAGCTTCATTGCTAAGTAGATGCGCAGTAACACGTTTCCAATCCCTGAAATCGTTTACGATCCGTCTCTTGTTTTCAGCCCTCATGTAGTGCTATCTGGCTTAATATTTGATGACCACGCGTTTGCCGCACCCAACCTGACGTCCCCAGCTCAGCTCAGCATACTGGAAATCGAGCCAGGCTACAACCAGCTAGCGCTACCATTAAAGCCAGAGATGGGCGACGTCCCTGTATTCCGCAGCATTATAAGGACGATGTACGGCTGGGCCGTCTCTCCCTCGAAACCCTTGACGTACGCAGTGGTCAGATCGTCCATGAGGCAACTCGGTCAGATCACCGGATTCAAACAAATCACACGGCCGTACGCCCTTCGATATGGTGCTGGTAAAGCCTTCAATGAGGACGGTCAGTTCTGCCTCTTCGGTATCGCCATGGGTGAATACTTACTATGCTTATAGGCAATGTTAGCGAGGCCCTACAGAACCTAATGATGAAGCACGCTGACATACGAACGTTCCTGCGGCACTACCTTCCCAGGCGGGTGACGGCGGATACTGCAGCAATTGTCCGAGGCCTAGACCCTCAAGCATCGGTCATGAGGTCTGCCTGTAACATGAGCAGGTGGATTGACCCAAATCGGCCCTGGGGTCTAACTTCGGAGCAGGCCGAATCTGTGAACAACGATCCTATCATACGTTCCCTTGTCCAGGAGCGCGAGAGACTCAAGCAGCGTCTCAACGGGAGGACGTCAAATCACACGAAATACCAAGAGCTGAATAAGAAGATCGCAAGCGAGAGAGAGCGCCTCAGGGCTGCCCTTCTGATAGAAATCCAAGAGGTATATGAAAGAGAGGGTCCAGTACGAAGCATTGAGCGGCAACTTGCTGGCGTGAAGATCGACACGGCGTCGAAAGTCGTGTCCTACTTCTCAAATGACACACTCCCGGAGCAGCGACGATTGATTGAAACAATGATACTCGCTCCGCCGGGTGCAACACTCGAAGCGGAGCGCCAGCGGCGGAATGACGCAATCAACGCTGTTACGGCGTATTGCAACATCGAGGAAGGGGACATGCGCGGAGGCCGAAAGCGTTCTGGTGGCCGACCCAAGCGCGTTATCATCAAGAAAGAGGAGTCTCCGTCGCCAGAAGACGAAGCATTGAAAGCAGCCATGCTGTCGGTGTATATCAAGGATCCAAAGGAGAGACCCACGGTTTGTTTCATGTGCTTGGGTAATGAGGGCGCACCCCTCGGCGTTCGCATCTATTCGTTTAGCTCACCCAGTGATCTCAGCAAGCACTTCAAGAAGAAGCATTTGAAGAAAGTGGAGGAAGGCGAGGCTCCTGAATGCAAGCTCTGCAAAATGCCGCTAGATCACAAGATGCATTTGCAGAATCATGCACTTAGGATTCATGGAACTGTTTCATGACAGCATACACTTTGTAAGTTACCGTCCAATTTCCCCGTGGCTGAGGGTTCACGTGCGATGTCGGCTCAGGAAAGCAAGCCGAGGAGGAAAGGTGCAACCCTGGCCAACCCTATCCCGTAGACAACCAGGCCCAGGATGAAGTGGGTTTCCCCTGTAGCAGGCCACCCAATGATATGCAACCGCACCCGACGCCTTGCACAACATTTCGTTGCCTGAGCTCGTTGCAACTGAAATTCAGAATTTTCTTTCTCTAAGTTAACGTTTGTCCGCCCGTAACGGAAAACCTCCCGTGGCGGAAAAGGCGATAGGTACTTTGACTTGGGAGTGATGGGAAATATCAACGCTTTTCAAAATTCTTATGGTTCCGCTTGAATCGCCTGCTAAGACCACTCCTGAGCACTCTGGACTCCTCAGCACATGAAAATTAATTACACTGGTGTGGCGCCTTTGCGCCTGATTTGCGGAGAGCCTCACTTCATGGTGTAGCTAACGCACTTCCAACATAGGACCACCAACGAATCCTGAGCACTCTTGATTCTCATAGAATGGACGTATTCGAGCCCTAGACACCAACGGCAACACTTGGAGGGCATCTCCAGGCCGTAAGGCTGACGTGGCGCTCATGTTCATGCGGATCGCGCACGCGAGTTGGTACCTCCAATTGGATCCCACCGATCATATCGCAGCTTGGCCGAAACGACTCCGCACATGCTGGACGGATTATGTCATCCATCCATCGTGTGGCTTACTGGGCTTGCGTGGCTGTGCGTTGTCTACCTTGTCTGTCACGCTGTGCAAGGACGTGGCACTGGGTGGGGTGATGAGATATCGCTGACAGCTATTCGACGAGATCTCTGATATTGTTCAATCGATCTGCCACTTCACAACTGTCTTGTGCACTAATTACATCAAAAGTAAGGAGGCAGAGGCAGCTTGCTCCTGTTGACTTCGTTCAATACTGCTATGATTTGACTTCCATGGTTTGGGCCTCGCAAGGTGCTCGCCTTTCTGAGACAGGTTTGTGTACCCGCCGCCGGATCTTGAGCAGCGTCGGTAAGAAGTTTCTGGTTAGACTCGGGATTTGTCGCAATCGCGATGCCTTCAGAGTGAATGTCTGTTCTGCACACACTCATCAGGAACGACTCCCCACACAAACCACTCGCTAGGCGCAGAGACTCGAGACATTTCCAGTTGCGCCTGATGACCAAAGGTTCCCATCATGCTGAGCATTTCCGCACGCGAGAAAGCCCAAACGTTTGTGTTCCGTGGAAGCCGCACATGCGCTATGCGGACTGATTCTGGGATTCGGCGACCAACACCAGGGACATATGTTTGGCTGCGTCGCCTTTGTTGCTCGCGTTCTGCAGTTTGCAAGCTATTGTAAAAAGATATGAATTGTGTGCGAGTTGAATTTCGCCAATGCAGATGTTTCCTCATCGCAGATGGTGTTATGACATGCCAGGCATTCATAATATAGTTGTCGGGATCTTCGCATTCAATGCCAATGCCACGTCGATATGGCGTGCGAGAGAGGTTGTCGTACACATGGTATAGATCGACATGCTGTTCATCGGCTCCGAATCGGTGAGGTTGGAAGATCTCTTGCAGTTGTTCCATAAGATAAGTCGCAGAGTAGCCAGGAGCGAACGATAACCAATGCTGAAAATTGCTCTGTGGTGATCGGAGGTGGAGAGATTGCGAGCGCTTCTCGCGTCACGCGTTCAGGAGTCGCAAGCTGGTGTCGGATAGAGTGCGCTCGTTGTTGAGATGCTCTACTGCGGCGGCGGCGGTGGTGATCGTTATCACTGTGCCGTGTTGCTGCGTGCACACTCGATTGAATGTCCCAGGCCTCGTCTCTGCAAGCGGCAATGCACAGCCACAAGCTCCACGACACACGGATGACATAAGTTCGCGGGGATGTGCGGAGTCGTTTCGCCGGATTGCGATATGATTGGAGGGCTCGGCTTGGAGGTACCGACTCGCGTGGTGATCCACATAAATTTGAGCGCCACTGCAGCCCCACGGCCTGGTAATGCCTCCCAAGTGTTGCTGTTAGACTCTGAGGCTCGGATACAGGCGTTTCATGCGTTACGACAGTAGCGTAAGCTCGATGGTGGCCTTGTGGTGGACGAGGCTCATTTGTGCCATGAAGATAGACCCTTCGCGAATCAGGCGGGAAGGCGTCCATGCGACGGTAATATTCATATCAGCGGGGTTACGAGGGCTCCACAGAGGTGGCTTCAGCACATAACCCAGGAAGAACACACAAAAGTGAGCCGTGTGCGGACTTCTGCTGCTTCAATTGCGATGTACCCATGGTTTTTTCCTCCACGGCGGGATTTCCGCCACGGGTGGACGGACGTTACATCTTCCTTGTACGCTTTTAGCGCTCCTAGGCTTTCTTTTCCTGGCCGCCTGTAGACGATGATATAAGTTACATTCCATTGCCCATTGAATCTTGAATTGAAATTGGTACGCTTCTACTGTGACGAACTGAAGCTGTCGGGTCACGCTTAGCGAATGGTGGGGTTTCGATTGAGACTGCTTGGCCCCTGTTCAGGGCTAGAGCACGTAGGTTCGGATTCAGTTCCTTCCGTCTTCAGTTGACGAATCATAGGGGTGATATCTGCGATTCTTGGCAGAAGGAAGTTCATCCCATGTGTGAGTACCACAATGGCCGAAGCACGTGACAGGGATTGGGAACACGTATAATGTCCGTCCCTGCGTTAAGAGACGCACCCTGTCGCGAGACGAATTCATGGTTTAGACCTCTAAAGTCTCTCCCTTGCAAGGCTACAAAGATATAGTTGCTGTGTTATTATTCTACAGCCATTTCTCCTCTAGGAAACCAGTCTGTAACAAGAACAACCGCAGTGCTGGCCATGCTGTCGATCATTTCATTGACACCACTAATCACTGCTTCAGCTCCTCCCCCCTACTCAATCGCGACTATGGGAGTCTCTTTGAAGTTTGGAGTGCTAGGGAGAAAGTCCTATCAAGAAAGAATATGACTCCGAGCCTTGAAGGCCACTCTGACCTGAGGAACATGTATTGCGGGAGTTTCACCGGCGGAAAGAGGGGCCTGCCGACGTGGCGGGGTGTTTTCAGCACGCCTTGGCGTGCATTAGCGCGCTTACATTATACCGTACTGAAAAGGTATTATACTCTAACGCCATCCGCTTTCAGAATGACTGTGGCGCACTGTGGTAGGTTTCTAGAAGTGTCCACAGAATCACGGGCAGGTTTACCTAGAAGAGCCTTGAGGGACGAAGTTGGAGTTGGCCGAGTATTTGGAAGCGTGTCATTGGAATTCTTGCACGAGAGATATATCTTGTTGCGCTAGATATACGGACCAATTATTAGGTGTGCTTTTGCCCAGACTGCCTCTCGTGCTGTGAAACCTAGGGAAGTAACTTTGAGATACTGGTAACGTGCGCTGACGCACGCATTACCAGTTTAACTGTAGGGTGCAGAAGTAAGTGGCAGACGTTTTGTCCGCTTTACCGCGGCTCAGCTTTTCGACCTACCGCCAACAGGATTGCGTGGCATCATGCGATAGGAGAGCTGCAACTGCGGCATGAGTGGTATGCATGATGTCCAACCAATGGCACAATTGATAGATGATGCGATCCCTCAGAGCTGTACACAACTGCACAATAATCATTCTCATGCTGCACTCTGACGGCAAAGAGGAGTGCAAAGCCGGGGGGATAAATCGGATTGTTACAGCGGGCTTTGATGAGACAATATGTAAAAGGACGATATGACAATACGATTCACTCCAACTTTTCAGTTCACTCTCTTACCTTAACCCAACCTTTTCTTAAACCCCACACCGTAGCATGGGAGACGAAGAAAAAGCTCTTCCGAGAGACTCGATGGATTTTTCATTTCCAAGAAGAGGCTATGGAAAGGTTGCTCACATCATGACGAGTCATTTAGCAATATTCCGCAAATTTAACGACATTAGCATGTTGACTTTGCTCGGCCTTCAAGCGGACATACTACACTTAAGGACGCGCTTCCGTATTTTATGCGAAAGAGATGAAAGTAGCCTTGAAGAAAGTGTCAGGGACGCTGGAAAAAAAAGCGGCGACGTACCTCTAATCCCTATTTTGCAGTCCTTCAGCAGCATGAGAGAGAAACACGAGAAACATTTGAGAGAGTCGCTTCAAGAGCGGTATTCCAGTACTGATTTCAGATCAAATGCAGAGATTGAGCAGATTCGGTTGAAAGACAATAGCACCGCTGATTGTCCGCACTGCCTTCTGGAGAAGATAAGGGAGAAGCTGAAGGAATACCGTTCGTTCCCGGATTTCTTTCCCAACCTCCTTCCGCCCGTGTGAATCCGGGTTAAGTAGAAATGTCTAACTACTATTCCCAGATGAGACGGTCTTGCGTATGGTTGACCTAGAAGCGCTGGAACGGCCGAAGGAATTGCGTCTGGGTGCCTTGCGCAAATTAATTCAGATACAAATGAAAGAGAAAAATGAGTTTGGAATATATGGCTCGCCTGAAACCAAAGAGTTCACGGCCTGCTATGAGCCAGACGGACAGGACGACTTGGTTGAGATTCAGCCACTACGGTCACAGAGGGATATATTCACGGAATCCTTTGTGTATAATTGGTATGCCTATATGAGCTGGCTGCGTTCCTGGGTACGAAAGTCGAAGGAACAGCAAACGTACAAAGAAATGCACTGGTTTCAGTTGACTCGTTTCACGAGCATCACTACCTCGGCCATAGTAGCAGTGGTTGGGACGCTGTCCCCGGTCATCTCGATCTTGATCCTCTTCTTTATAAAGAACACCTTGAAACGGATTTTCGTTTTGATGGGATTGACAGTCGCCTTTGCTTTCGGGTCGAAAGCGGTGACAGATATAAAGACGTCGGACCTGTTTTCAGTAACTGCTGTGTAAGTGACCCTCAAGTATCCTACGGAAATCTATCGACTAATCTCGATGCAAGCTTTGTTGCCATGGAAGTTGTGTTCGTGAGTTCTATTGGCACGAATTCATAGAGATCTAGACAAGACATCATCAATGTTACGAGCATATACCAAGTTTCGACCAACTGAATTGTTGATGGCTGCAGTGATCTTTCCCAAAAAATCACCATGGCAGCAGTATCAACCCGCATGCACCTCCAGCCACAGGCCGTCAACAGAGATTATGTAAGATAAAATACATTGTAACTATTATGAGAAGTATGTACACCTTGACCAGGGATCCTTGATCGCTTGAATCCGAGGCACCAACCGATGTGGCGACGTCGCATGACACGAACACACACGGCCGCCACAGGGCTGACAATAACTGCATAGCGCGGGGAATGGCTCGGAAACCCAGACCAGACCATTCTATGAGTTTGAAAGGTGAAACAAGCTTGAAGGTGGTGCTGTGATGGAGCGTTGCCGTTTCACCATGAAAAGAGGCTCTCTGTAAATTAGGGGAGCGGTGACGATGCAAATGTAATTTTCCAGTAGCCGATGTTAGAAGTCTTCAGCAGTGGCCGCAACACGCGACTGACATAAAAAAAAGGGAGATTTCTATGCATTCACAAAGTCAGAGTCACTTGAATTCAAAGTACCTATGGTTTGTCTCGCTACAGGGTGCGTCTCTCCACACAGGGAGAGACGTTATAGGAGGCATCCACCCGTCACCCGTCGGTAGATCAATCACCCCCAAAGGTGCCAGCACCCCCCAAAAGTGCCAGCACCTCCCCCACCAGGGTGCCAGCACCCCACCCCCAGAGTGCCAGCACCTCCTTGCAAATCCCTGACATGTTCAATCCATCAAGGGTCTGAAACGTCCGGGGTTCGAGAGTGATCGTAGGCTGAGAATGTGGCACCAACTTCCATTGTCGGTGCCACATTGGGAAGTTGGTGCCAACTTGCCTAGTTGGCGCCACATTGGGAAGTTGGTGCCAACTTGCCTAGTTGACGCCACATTGGGAAGTTGGTGCCAACTTGCATAGTTGACGCCACATTGGGAAGTTGATGCCACATTGAGATTATTCCAGATTCCTGGATTTGTGCGTATCCCCTGCGGGATCAGCTAGTATTCAGATTCCTGGATTTGTGCGGATCCCCTGCGGGAAGGTCATTTAATCGTAATCCAGGAATCAGAGATTCGATCTTCAGGTTCTCAGAAAGTGGACGATCCCCACAGAATGCTCCTAAGGCGTATGATTGGCTGCCTTTGCCCCGCAGGAGGTACAGTTGAACCTGTCAGGGATTCGCAGCTGTCTAGGGTGGCTAGCCCCGTGAATGGGGCGGGCTGGAATTCTGCTCCTACGTCGTAGTGTCAAAGATCCCTGCTTCCGTAAAGGCGATTCATTGGCGAATCCGTCCCTAAAGCTATGGTGCCTGTCGAGCTGGTAGTTGACGGGCGGAGGAAGCTTTGATTCTCTGCTCTCAGTTGTAACTTAGCCTATAACTGCAATGTCGATAGTTACGGCAGACCGCAATCTTTGACAGATGCCTCCTCCTTTTCCAAGTGCTTCAGGAACTTCAATATTGTCCAATCAAAGACATAGTCATACTCGTAACCGCGGCGGCAGAATAGATTGCGGAACAAGTGGCGTAGATGTGCATAATCCGGTATTTCGTCGAAACGGAGCGAGCGGATGTGCTTGAAGTACGTCTGGAACTCTTCAGGAAGCCCTTCACAAAGCTCTTCAGGCGACATTGACTCTTTCTTCTGCAGAATAAGCTCTTCTTTCTGCTTTCGAGTATTGGCCTTCAGTCCTTGCCAAGGGAGGGAGCCTCGAATAAAGTATGTGAGGACGTATCCAAGCGACTCCATATCATCGCGAGGAGACTGCTCTAGATCTGCGTCAGTGAGAAGCATTCGTTATCAAGATCCTGTACTTGCCTTGACCCTTGTGTGCATTGACGCTGGCATAACGCACTGTGCCAACTACTGGATAGCCACCCCTTTCCCGATCGTCTATTTCCTGAGCCAGCCCAATGTCGGTCACGTAGACGATACATCCCTGTTTGCCGTCGCCGACTAACAGGTTGTCCGGCTTGACGTCCCTGTGGATGAACCCTTTGGAATGAATGTACTGAAAGCGAGGGATGAGCTGATCCGCCAGTAACAGTACTGTCTTGAGCGAGAATTTCCGGCCGCAGTAGTTGAAGAGGTCCTCCAAATTTGGGCCGAGAAGCTCGAACGCCATCACCCTGAATTCGCATTCATGCCCATGCCAGTATACCTGAGGGATGCCAGGTGCACCAGAGAGCGCTTCGTAGATTTCGACCTCATTCTCGAGGAGTGAAGGATCGATCCGTACGTACTCGAGTTTCAGGGCGACTTCTTGTCTAGTCTTAAGATCGTGCCCTTAGAACCTGTTAGTCTCGTCAAGACGTCATGAGAACTTGACCCACCTTGATACACCTCACCGAATGATCCGCCGCCCAGACGGAGGTCTATTTGATATTTGTCCTTGATACAGATATTCTGTGGAGTGTCGTTAGTTGTTTCACGACAGAAAAGAAGGCTATTGTACGTAACTACAGTTACTGGAGAAATGGACTTACCAAGTTACCCATTCTATCGACCGCGCCCTTGCTACCAGAATTCTGATGGAGCTTCCAATCCAAGGCCTCTACAGACAACCGACAAGAGAGGCTAGAAATTCGTCCATATCAGTCAAGTTGGCATCGAGTGGCGCGTGTGAAAGACTTGCTAGAGTACATGTAGCAGGCTGCAATGGCGGCTGCTTCGGTTGACGGGCGCTGGTTGGATCCCTAAATCCCCCGTGAGTCAGAGCTACATGCCAAGCCCACGGGAGCGGGGCGACGCCTAACCATAACATTCATGCACGCGTGCTAGCCAACCATCTGCCGCTTCCAACCCCTCAATATCGAGCGGCGCTTGCAGCAACATAAAGGATAGATATCTTCACCACCTCGCCGGGCCCATTTCGAAACTGTGATGCCTCCGGGAGAGGAATTTCGAGGTCGACATCGAAAACGAAAGCTGACAGTTGACGCCGCAGCGACGACTGATCCTGATCACCAACCGCCTGTCAAACGCAGGAGACCGTCGCGACAGTCACGCAGCCGAACGCCACCAGAGTTCTGGGACAATCTTTCACGGATACCTCTCTGTCGTCGTGCCCTTCGAGAGTTCAATCGGAGAAGAGCCAGGTCTCCTGTGCCGCAACCGCCGGTGCTGTCTGACATAAACGGGCATCTAGTCAAGCAGTTAAAGCGCTTTGCTCGTCGAGGTGGCCCAGACCTTCGCGATATCAGAGGAGTGGGTGCTTATCCCTTATATGGACACCCTATACTAATTCATTCCTTAGTACCCAGAACAGGACACAAAAGCAGCCTCAGTTTGTGCGATGAGTTCGAGTTCCCGCTCAAGACGTTCTCGAGGAACTGGAACCGACCCTTCCGGGGCGTCGAGCCAGACTAGGCCGAGTACGATATCTTCGGCAGATCCTGCCTTTGAGCAAGCGCTCATTGACGCGCGTGTATACCCTTATGGATATCAATATTCGGATGATGAAGACGCCCCAATACCAAATAATATTGAGGAGATAAGGGAAAGGCTAGGACAGCCAAGGCCATCTCTGTCGCCATCCCATTTCACTAGCGGAGACTTCCGAAACTTTGAAAGGGCGAATATGACGGCTAGGACTGAACCCGTCGTTGGAAGCGACGTCTTCCCGAGAATCAGAGGCACGACCGTCGTCCCGTCCGGCCAGAACGAAAAGTTCATCCACCTCGAGCCACTGGCCGAAGGCATTTCGGACGCGCAGCCGGACTACTACAACGGCTCTCGCCCAGCAGAGCTCCACCCTAACCTGCGGAACGTCGGCCCGGACGACGTCGGCAGGAATGACCTCCCCGGGTACATCATCCCTACCAACTATACGTCAAGACCGATACTCCCGAATCACTTCACTGAACTGAAGGGACCCGACGGGAAAGCATCTGTGATGAAGCGGCAGATCACGTATGATCTTGCGGTCGGCGCTCGTGGCATGCACAAATTGCAATCTTACGG
>Ga0335073_10010290_pt1 | contig 13145 bp, 8 predicted proteins | sample Lox_Sample_22_FD_207093 | JGI IMG/M metagenome (GOLD analysis project Ga0335073, IMG submission 207093) | Soil microbial communities from Loxahatchee National Wildlife Refuge, Florida, United States - Lox_Sample_2.2 | ecosystem: Environmental > Terrestrial > Soil > Wetlands | place: USA: Florida...
CTCCAGGCCGCGGTCACCGACGTCCTGCGCACCAGCCTGCCCGGCAACCGCAAGTGGGAAGCGGACACGCTCAGCACCTTCGCCCGGCTCATGCGCGACATCCGCAACTACGGCGTCCACCCCCGGCAGCAGACCGACGGCGACATCGAGATCTACTTCGCCGAAGACAAATGCGGGCTGCTGTTCCTCGAAGCACACCGCCACCTCAAGCGCCTCGCCGAGCTCACTGCCCAGGCGGCAGGGCCAGCCTGAGAACACGCTGCGGCCAGGAGCCCCGCCATCCCGTCTCGCAGCCGGGCACTGCCAGGCTGCGGATGAAACGCCTGTTTGCTGAGAGCAGATCCCGCCGCCTCTCGAAGCGACCGTGCTGAGCAGGACTGATTAACTCCTGGCCCCATCCCGCAGCCCGGGTGATAATTACATCCATGGCATTCACTCCCGGCTGGCACCCGCCGCAGGTGGCGCATGCCCAGGCCGGGCAGCGCCCGTCGTGGGTGGCACTGTCCCAGGTGGCTCTGGTCGCGGTGACCGATGCCTGCGCCATCGCCTCGTCCGCCTGCCACGTCGCTCGCAACGGCACCGCGTCGGTCCTGGCGTCCCTGGGCGGTACCGGGCGGTCGAACGTGTTCATCGGCGAGGACGTGGAAGCCGAACTGCCCGAGGTGCTGCAGAAGGTCGCCACCGACATGGGTGTCCCGCGCGGCGACGCCGAGCGCGAGCTGCGCCAGATCATGACGCGGATCCGGGTCGTGCCACTGCGGATGGGTGACTACCTGAACCCGGCGATCTCCGGGATCCGCCGCAGCGATCCCGATCTGCCACGCGCCGCCCGCGGCGACCCCGATGACCTGGGGACCGCGGCGGTCGCCGCCTTCCTCGCGCCCGCGGTCATCATCAGCAAAGACAGCGTATTCAGCCGGTTCGGCCTGGCCCTGCCCGCCGACCGGTGGACCGAAGAGGCCGCCCGGCTGCTGGCTGCGGCCGGATACGACGCGGCCCTCGAAGACGCCGCCCACGCCGCAGAGGTCGGCGCCCGGCTGCTGTTCGGGATGATCGGCGCGGCCAGGAACGCCGCAGTACGCAATCCGAAAGCCGCGATCACGACCGCGGTAATCGCGGGGCTGGCGGCCTGGTACTGCCACCGACGCAGCTGGATCACCGGCGACCAGCTGCGCGCGGCTGGCCGGCGGATGGCCGCCGCGGCCCGGCCACTCGCCGAGCGGGCCGCCGCCGCGGACGCCCGGCGCAACCAGGCACGTGACGCGCTCACCGTGGTCGAGAGGCGCGGCGCACCCTCACTGGAGGAACGCTGCGCCCGCCACCTGGCCCGCCGGGCAACGCCCACGACCCCGGAGGACCTGTCAGCCGTGCTCGCCATCAGCGGCGCCGCCGTCACGGCAGACGCCGTCCGCGTGGTACTGGCCTCGCATCCGGCATTCACCCAGGACGCCCAAGGCGGATTCACCCTCGGCAGGCCGGCGAGCATGCCCGTGATCGGCAGCAGAGCACAGCAGCCCGGGCTCACCGCAGGCCCAGGGGACGAAGCCGGGAATGGCAGGCCAGCAGAGCCGGTAGCTATCGATCCCGTGCGGCTGCACGAGGCACGCTGGGTGACCCCTGCCCGGCCATGATGAATCCCGGCAGCGGCTCGGTCTTCACGATCCCAGCCAGTCCCGCAGCAGGTGGGCGCACAGGATATGAAAGCGTCTGGCAGTTCCTGGAACGCAGCACCGAGCCCGTTGCCGCCGAGACGCGCACACGCTGGGACGCGTGGCTGTCCCGGATGCCAGCCGCTGCGCGGGCCGCGCTTGTCACCCGGCTCCAGGACCGGCACGACGAGCTGGTCCGGGGCGCGCTAGCCGAGCTTGTGACCTTTGTCCTCCTGGACTGTGTCTACCCGGCTGTTGAGATCGAGCCGGAGACCGGCACGGGAAGCAGGACCGACTTCGCTGTCAACGTGCCAGCCCGGACGCACTTCGAGGTGTACCGCAAGACACCGCCCGCGGCTGTGACGGGGGACGCCCGGCGCCTCGCCGGCATCGCCGCAGAACTGGAGAAGATCGAGTCGCCGGACTTCTGGCTGACCGTCGACGCGCAGTCCGGCATGCAGGTCCCGGCCATGCGCCAGGTCCGGGCCAAGGTCACGACATGGCTAGCCTGCCTGGACTACGACGAGCAGGTCGCGCGCCGCGATCAGGAACAGCAGGGCCGCCGCGAACGAGCTGCCGGGAAGACGCCCGGACTTGACGCCACTCCCCTTGAGCGGGCCAGGTACCTGGCAGCCCGCCAGCCCGCTGGCCCGCCCGTTTTCGAGGACTCCGGGAACGGCTGGTCGGTCCGGATCAGCGCCCACCCGCGACCCGCAGACGCACGCGGGCCAGGACAGTTCACCATCGGCGTCCGGTCCGCCGGACAGGCCCACATCGAGATCCCCGAAGGCATGCAGGAAGCGGTCCGCGGCAAACTCCGCCAGCACTCCGGCCTGGCCGACCCGCTCGTGCTCGTGCTCGACCTCAGCTCACCGATCATCAGCGACCGCGAGATCGCCGCCATGCTCTACGGACCGGTCACCACGACGATGCTCGACCCCGTCACCGTGCTGTCCGCCGAACGCGACCGGACTAAAGGCATCTGGCCAGAACCTCTCACACAGCCGATCCGGCCAGCCGCTGTCCTGATCCTGCGCGGCATCTGGCTCGGCTGCCACCAGGCCACGGCTGAACTCTGGCTACCACCCGGCCACAGTTCCCCTCTCCTGCCCGGCCCATGGATCGCCCGCACGATCGACCCGGACGGGCAACTGGAAACCGCTGGGGAAGCCCGCAGTACCGCCGCCGACTGCCTGAACCCGGGCCCGGCGCCATGAGAAACATCAAGCTCTCTGACTAAACAGACGGGGCATGACCTCGCCGAGGTCGATTACTTTGACCTGGCCGTCAGGCCGTTCCGCTGTGCGCCTGAAGTTTTCCAGGATCAGATCTGGCGCTAGGTCGAGCGCGTCTCCCGGGATCTCGGCGTGCGAGCTTACCGGGACGGGGTAATACGGCATGGCGAGGACTATCCTCGTCGTCGAGTCACCGAGTGGATAAAGACTCGTGTCCGGCGCCCAGGACTTGCCCATACCGCGCAGGATCTGAGCATTGCGGTGCTCTGTTTCGTTGCTGCCGTAATACGCCGTCTCGATCTTGTAGATAACTGGGCTGGATGGGTGGCGCCAGACGATGCGCGATCCGCCGCGGTGCCATTTCCATCCAGCGGCATCACCTTCAAGTGCAGGCGGCAGGCAGGCGTGGGTGTCATCGTGAACTCTAAGCGCGGCCCTTGCCTGGTCCTCGCTTCCGATCCGAGGGCATGGTTCTGACATTGTCCTAGTGTGGCCTTGGCCTGGTCCGACGGGGCGAACATCCTACTGGTAGACCAGCCAGGCAACGGCCGCTGCACGGACGGGGAGGCACCTCAGAAGTCGAGTTCCTCTGCTGTCCAGCTAGCACCGATTGCAGCGGAATGCTCCTCTATTTCCTCGACTGCGGCGCTATCGGCGGTGATGTTGAGGTCGCCGCCAGTGTTGGGGTCGACCGCGTCAAGGACGGCCTGAAGCAGGTTGTAGTAGGCACAGGATCCCAGCTGAAGCGTCGCTCAATCTCACCTGTATCGCACGAGGCGCACCGGCCACGGCGGCTGATCACACCAGATTTAGCAATCCGCTCGTGACGTCCTCCCTGACCAGGGCGTCGCGCTCTACCGCGTCCAGCCAGCGGGCTTTGGATCCCTCCGGCCGGCGCTCGACCCACATCACGTCCTCGACGGCCTCGGCCACGGCGTGCAAATGGCTGATGACGGCGACGAGCTTGTCCCCGCCGGTCTCGGCTTGCAGGACAGCGAGGGCGCTGGCGAGCGCGTCGGCGTCCAGCGACCCGAACCCCTCGTCCAGGAACAGCGCGCCTAGGCGGGCGCCGGAGCGGCTGTGCAGCTCGACCAGAGCCAGAGCAAGCGCGAGGGAAGCCAGGAAGGTTTCCCCGCCGGACAAGGTCTTGGGACTGCGGGCTGCCCCGCTGCGGATGCTAACGATCTGGAAGTCCTCTGCGAACCCGAACTCGCCGCCGGAGAGCCGGCGGAAGATGCCGGTGGCAACGCCGAGCAGCGCGCGTGTGCGCCTGTCGGTCAGGTACTGCGGGAATTTCGCGTCGCCAAGCAGACCGCGCAGGGCGTCGACAGCGCTGAGCCTGGCCTTGCCTGCGCTTATTGCGGCATCGAGGCTGGCCGCCGACTCTATCTGGCCTTGCGCTGTTTCCTGGTCTGCCCGGCGGCGGCTGGCGAGTTCGCGTGCGCTTGTCTCCGCAGCAATGACCGGGTCGAGGGCCGCCGGGCCGAGTAGCTGCTCGCCAGAGGGCAAGGCGATCGGGGGGATTCCCTCCTGGCCGGATCTCAGCAGGGCGGCTGCATCGTCGAGGTTTCCAAGCTGGGCGCTGGCGTCCTTGTCAGCAGTTGATACCGCTTGGGATAGCGTGTCGCGTACTGTGCGGTCGGCCTGGGCCAGCGCGGCAGCGTAGGTGCCGATTTCATGTTCGCTGACTGCTGCTGGCCTGGCCGGCATAGGTGCGGGCATCGGGCTTCCGGGAAGCACATTGACGGCTTCGTCCAGGATCTCGTGCCATCGCCCCAGGTAGGTTGAGAGTGCCTGGAGCGGGTCAGTGACTTCGCGCCTGTGCCGTTGGTCGAGCCGCCGTTGCGTCTCGGTGAGCCTCTCTATTGCTTCCGCTGCCTTATCGCGGTCTTGCGTCAGCGTCACCAGTTGCTCCCGCCGTTCGGTGATGAGCCGTTGCGCGGTCTGGACGTGACTGGCGGTGACGGCTAGCGGCTCGGCAGGAAGTACCTGGTTCACAAGGCCGGGGAGTGCTGTCAGGTCGCGACCGGTGCCAGCCAGGGCGTCATCGTGCCGTTTCCGCGCGGCTATGAGCCTGGCTACCGCCTTGTCGTGGGCTTTCTTCTGCCCCGAGAGCTTCTCTGCTTCCCGCGCGAGGTCGGTCTCGGCTTTGCCAGCTGCTGCGCTGGCAGCCGAGGCGGCTGCGGCCAGTTCACGCTCCAGTGCACGGGCTGGGCCGAGCAACTGGTCGAGTGACGTGCTCAGCAGTGCGTCTTGTTCTTTTTGTTCCGGTGCGGACAGCCGGGAGCAGGCGGCTTCCAGCATGCCCGGGAATTCCCGCTCCCCGGGAGAATGGATGCCATCGCCCCACTGGCGGCGTGCAAGGCGCTGCATTTGCGCGACTGCGCCCCGGCGGGACTGCTCAAGCCGATCTTGAGCAGCCTCAGTGGCTGACCGGCGCTTCTCATGCTCCAGTTGCGCGCTTGCTGCTCTGCCTCGCGTATCGGCCAGTTCAGCCGCGGCCTCTCGGTCTGCCTTCTTTGCCGTTTTCACCGCGCGTTCGGCAGCTTGCAGGGCAGCCGGGTCAGCCGATGCCGGCGGCTGATAGTCAGCTGCCAGCGGCCGGCTGCAGATTAGGCAGGGCTGGCCCGGTGAGAGCCGTTCTCCGAGGGCATGGGCAGCGTCGTGGCTGCGGATTCCAGCGAGGTGATCTTCAGCTGACCGCAGCTTCTGGGCGGCTGCCTCGGCGGCGGCTTCGAGAGGGACGATTGCGGCGTGCAGGTCCTGCTGCTGGTGAAGGGCCGTTTGCTCGTCTCGCCGTGCCTGCCCGGCATCGATGGCCTTGCGCAGGGCCGCGCTGGTGGCATCCAGCAGTTGCCCGTGGGCGTGCCGGTACTCCTCGAGTGCTGAGGCGGTGGAGTCGCGCTCCTCGGTCAGCGAGCTGGCATTGGCCTGCATGTCGCGGAGCGTGGCTTCCGATTCTTCTAGGTGCCGGGCTTGTTCGGCTATCTCCGTAGCTTCGCGGTCGAGCTGCGCCTGGTCTATGGCCAGGGCGTCGAGCCGGCCGGGAAGTCCGTCCAGGAGCGTGGCAGTCGAGGCCAGTGATTCAAGCGTGATGCCTTCGCGGGCGGCTGCCGCCAGGTTCTCGCGGGCACTAGCTCGCCGGCTTTCCCACCCCCGCTTTGCGTGCGCCGTCTCGGCATCGAGGGCGGTCAGTTCGGCGGCGGACAGTGAGATCTGCGATAGTTCGCCGGCGACGTCTCTGGTCTCCCGGGCTTCCAAGGTGCCGCTCGCGGCGGCGAGTTCCGCGTGCCGGTCGCGCGCGGCTGATGCCTGCTGACGGCATGCCCGCAGTGCGCCCAGGTCCTCGTGGACCTGCCGGGCGGTCCGCTCGGCCTGTGCTGCGTCCCTGGCCGCCGTGGCTGCCGCAGCGGCTGGATCGTTCAGCATGCCGTGGCGGACAAGCTGGGCCTGGTGGATCAGATCGGTTAGCCGGTCGTGGTGGCTGCTGGCGCGGGTGCGCATGATCTCGATTGCCTGCACGCCGAAGATGCTCTTGAGCAGCGGGGTGCGCTCACCGCCAGTCGCGGTGAGCAGCCGGTCGAATCTGCCTTGCGGGAGCAAGACGGCGGTCTTGAAGCTGTCGAAACTCAAGTGCAGCAGAGTCTCGATCCTGCGATTGACGGCTCTGGCATTGTCGGTCTGCTCGCCGGTCTCCAGGTTCTGCAACAGGTGGTTAGACGGGGTGGTGTTGGCATGGAAGACTCGGCGGACGCGCCACCGCTGACCCTCGTGGGTGAAGGTGAAGTCGACGGTCATCTGGGCGGCGCCATCAGCCATCAGCTCCCTGTGCGCGCCGCCGGTCCAGGTGCAGTTGCCGTACAGGGCGAGGGCGATTGCTTCCAGGATGGTGGACTTGCCCGCGCCAGTGTCGCCGAGGATGGCGATGAGGGCCTTGCCGGAGAAATCCAGCGGGCCAACGGACCCTGGGTAGCTTCGGATGCCGGAAAATGATAGTTGCTGCGGTCTCATTCCTGCCTCCCCCCAGATACGGGCGAAGCGCTGGAGAGTGATTCCTGGGCTGGGATGAGCGAGTCGCCGCTGGGCAGATGCTGGGCGGATTCTTCGCCGAGGACCGACCTTAGAGTCGCTTCCTCGCGGAAGATCCCGGGCACTTCGCTGGCGGCATCGGCGAGCAGGCCGGCGAAGGTCGCCAGGATGTCACCGGCGACCACGCCAGCCGGCGCGTGGCCGGACAGGTACTCGCGGAACAGGTCCGGCAGGTCCGGCTCTTCACCGTCTGCCTCGGTCCGCTCTAGGACCGCGACCTGGGAGGCGGCACATCGTGGGTCGACGGACACGAATGTGGCCTGCGGTGCGGCGTCTTTCGCTGCCGCGGCGAGATTCGGGATTGGCTGCTCGCTGACAATCACGGCCCGGACGAACGCATCACCTATCTGGGCAGCTTGTGCCCGCAGTTCCTCCAGGGTGCCGGTGAAGTCGGCGAGCCGACGTCCGGCGCGCAAGGGCACCAGCTCGATTCTGACCGGACGGCCGGGGTCGGCGTCGGCCACGATGACGCTCTTGTCTTCCCCTGCCTCCCCGAAGTCCAGTTGCAGTGGGCTGCCGGCATAGCGCGCGACCAGGCCACCGCGGGTGATCGCCTGCGGCCGGTGGATGTGGCCGAGCGCGGCGTAGCTCACTACTGGTAGGGCGTCGGCTTTAGTCAGGTAGGTGTCGCTGATCTCAACGGGTCGCTCGGTCCCGGAGGGCAGGGCGCTTTCGACGTACAGGTGGGCGGCGAAGACCAGGATGTCGCGGCCCGGCTGGTAGCCGTCGAGGAGCCCGCGCTGCAACTCGGCCTGGATATCGCGCAGGCGCCGGGCGTAGTCGCGAGTGCCGCTGGCCGGGCTGGCGAACTCGTCCAGGAACCGGTTCTGGTGGATGAACGGCAGCGCCGCCACCCGGATCCGCTGTTCCCCGCCGCGTGCCGGGTAGTCGAGTATCCCGCCGTCGCGGGGCCGGCGTGGGCGGGTGATGAACGTCAGCCTGGGCGCGCCTGGCCTGGTCTTGGCCCCGAACGCTGTCATGGCGAACTCCAGAGTCTCCAGCAGCACGGGCGAGTCGTGATTGCCTGCCACCACTACGACTGGTGCCACCTCGGACAGATCGCTGAGTGCATGCAGGCACCGGGCAAGCTCGGGGGCTGCTGGCCGGATGGAATCAAACAGGTCTCCGGAGTGGATGATCAGATCCGGGCGGGCATCGCGGGCGATCCCGGTGATCTCGGCGAGCACCGCGTCGAAGTCGGCATCCCGCGGCCAGCGCTGCTTCACAGTCCGCCCAAGATGCCAGTCAGAGGTATGCAGCAAGCGCATGTACAGGTCTCCCCACTGCTCAGGTGCGCAGCCGCTCGCCGCCTCAGCGAGCTTGCTCGACACCCTACACCAAACTCTGGTGTTTTCTGGAAAACTCTGGAACCTCTGGTAGGATCGGCTGCATGAAGGAAGCGCTCGACGCACTTGAGGACCGGATCGCGGAGCTGCGCCGCGCCATCCGTCGCGCCCTGGCCGCTGGCGAGCAGGATCGTGTGCGCGAGCTGCGGGCGGAACTGCGCAGGACAGAACGTTCCTGGGACGCGCTGGTCACCCCCGCGGACCGGCAGGAGGAGGACCGGCAAGGGCTGGCGTCGCTGCTGCCAGCCCGGGAGCAGGTCCATCAGGCGCTGACGCTGGTTGGCGTGCCAGCCGCGCCCAAGCTGATCGGCGCGGTCCATTCCGCCTTCTTTGCCGGCCAGCTCGCGGCGTCGCAGCTGGCCAGCCTGCGCCGGGATGAGGAAAGGTCCTACCGGGCCGCGCCGGGCGCAAGGCCCTACTATCTGTGCCCGGCGCTGACGTCGGACCTGCTGTCACCTGCCCGGGCGCTGCTGTGCGTGAGTACCTGGCCGCTGGAGCAGCGGATCATGGGACCGCTCAGCCCGCGTGTGGATTTCCTGTCCGCGGCGATCCGGACCGCTGAGGCCGCTGGTGCCCTGAGCGCCACCGCCCCGGCGAGCACCACCGTGGAGCGGCTACTGCGGCGCTTCGCCATGAACATCCCCGGCGCCGGACCGGCTCATTCCGGCGGCAGCGTGGCCGCGAAGACTATCGCCGCGGCAGCACGCGCGGAGCTGGACATCCATACCGCCCAAGACCAAGACGACCGGGCGCAGGCCGCGCGCCGCGCCAGGCAGCAGCTCAATGAAGCAGAGCAGTTGTTCGGAACCAGGCTGACCGCCATCCCCGGCACCGGCACCGCCCGCCGCTGACCGAAAGTCCCGCCTCTTCCCCCGGCAAGGACAACTCCGTGACCTCAGCAGATGCCCGGCTCGACACGCTCCGCGGGAGCACCGCGCCGCTCAGCCACACCGCCCGTACCGTGGCGGCACTCACCGCCAACCCCGGGTGCGCCCGCCGCGCGGTGCTGGACGCGGCGGGCGCGGACAAGGCGCTGATCGCCGGCCACGCCGGGTTCCCCCAGACGTCCGGCGCCTCGCAGTCCCCGTTCGCGCTCGCCCGCGGGGCCGTCTTCGAAGCGCAGGTGAAGGCAGGCGGGGCCGCCGACCTGATCCGGCTGCTGCGCGGCAAGCTCGGCCTGGCCCTTCCCGAGGTCTCCTACGCCGACCTGGAGCAAGTCGGCGGCAACACCGACCGCGACGTCCGGTACCGCCGGACACGCGCGCTGCTGCTGCGCGCCGCCCGGCACCCCGACCAGGCCGGCACCTTGTATGACCACCCCATGCTGCGGCTGCAAGTCGGCGGCCACCTCGCCTACCTGGAACCAGACGTGGTCGCATTCCAGGTCAGCGGTAAATTCCACGTCATCGAGATCAAGGCGTTCGCCGTGATCGACGGACAGGCCGACGACGAGAGCGTGGCCGCTGCGGCTATGCAGGCAGCCGCCTACATCCTGACGCTGCAAGACCTGCTGACCGCCGAGTCGCTCCCCGAGGCGGCTGTCTCCACTGACGCCATCCTGGTCACGCCGGAAAATTTCTCCCCCAATGCCACGGCCACTCTTCTCGACGTACGCAAGCAGGTAAGCGTCCTTCGCCGCCAGCTCGCCCGCATGACACGGATCGAGACGCTTCTCGATCAGCTGCCGCCAGGGCTGACCTTCGACCTGGCCCCAGGGCCTGACGAGGATTTCACCCGCCCCCGCGGCGAACTCGCCGGTGCCCTGGAGGCCATCCCCGCCCGGTACCAGCCTCGCTGCCTCAAGACGTGCGAACTCGCCGGCTTCTGCCGTGACGAAGCCCGCGCCGCGGGCGCTCTGTCCGTGCTCGGCTCGGTGGTCCGAGACGACCTCGGCAGCCTGGACTCGATCCCCACCGCGCTCGCGCTCGCCAGCGGCAGCCGCGAGCCGTCCGCCGACCAGGCAGACATCGCGCGAGCGCTGCGTCACGCCAGAAACCTCACCGATGCGCTGGCCGGCGGTGCGGCATGACCCTCCTAGCCACCCTGGCCCGCGTAGAGGCAGCCGCAGCCGGCCGGGCCCGGCCGCTCAGCCAAGTCCTGCACCGCCGGCTCGCCGGGCAGCCTCTGGTCATCATCCCGCTGACCCTGGCCGGGGATCCCGCCACCCCGGTCGCCGCGATGACCGGGACCAGCCGCACCGACCAGCAACTGCTTGTGGTATCCCAGCCGCGTAACCGCGACCTCCGGCTGAGGTTCCTCACCAGCCTGGCCAGCACCGTGCTTGGCTACATCGCCGCCCGGCAGCACGCAGCCGAGATCATCCCGGCAACAAGAACCCACGAGGAGCGGCGCCGCTACGCAGACGCCCCCCAGATTCTCGTGCCCAACCGCGCGGCACGGGACTACCTCGGCCTGCTGGGCCGGGCGACCCGCTTCCAGCGGGCCGACGGCCCCTACCCCGTCGATCCCAGCGTGCCCACCCTCGGTAAATGGCTGACCTTCTTCGCCGATCGCGCCGACCAGCCCGGCAGCGCGCTCCTCGCCGATCTCACCAGCATCCTGGCCGAGCACTGGGCCACCGGGCAAAGCCCGCTGGAAGACGCCAGCCTGGCCGCCCAGCTCGCCTGGATCGACCCGCCGCCGGGCATGACCGGGCTGCAGGCCGCCCTGGCCACCGAAGACCCGCTCCGCTGCCCGCCCGCCGGACCTGCCACCGACCCCGGCTTCGACCAGGCCATCCTCGAACCGCTGATCCGCAACTACGACCGGGCGGCCAAGGCAGGATCCCAGGCAGGCACCGACCGTGTCGCTGCAGAGATCACCACCGCCCTCCGGGGCCAGCTAGAACCCACCTGGGAGACGATCTGGCATGCGATCGCGCTGCTGCGCGCCCTGCCGGAGACCGCCGGGGCAGGCCGCCGCTGGGCTGCCGACCGGGACTCCTTCACCAGCTTCAGCAGCTACCTCGGCGACGGCGGCCTGCCGCAGCCCCGCCGCGACCACGCGGCCACCGCGGCAGCCCGGCTTGACCGCCTGGAGCGCGCACACGCCGCCTACGACGCCGAGCGGGCGCTCGAAGACCCGTTCATCTTGGCCGAGCTGCGCACAACTGGCGAGGCATTCGCCGGGGAGGTGGTATCCGCGCTGCCGTCGCGAACGACCACCACTCCGGCAGGCCGGACGATTCTCCGGCCCCGCTTCACCGTCCACACCGACGATCCAGTGCGCATCGAGCCCGGCCGGGTCCTGATCTGCCCCACACGGCCAAGCCAGCGGGTCCAGATCGCTGACCTGCCCCGCGCCGGCACCGATGCCGAGGTCGTTCTCGAAGTCATCCAGGGAATGGGCACCCCCGCCAGGCCGAGACCTGGCGCGGTACCGGCCCCCGGAGAACTGGTCAGCTACACGCTCGACCCCGGCTACTGGGCCCCGCGGGACTTCCCGCCGGTCGACCAGACCCCCTGGACTCACGGCGGCCCTCCTGTGCGGCGCGCTGAACAGACCGAGGAGCCGCAATCATGAGCGAGGACTGCCACTACGACCCGGCTTCCGAGACCGACCAGGTCATCGCCGCGGTCATGGCAGACATGAGCGAGCCTGGCCAGCGCGGCATCATTGTCGACTCACCGCCGGGAGCCGGGAAGACCACCCTGGTCGTGCGCGCCGCCACCGAGCTAGCCACCAGCGGCGAAAGCTGCATCATCGTCGCTCAGACCAACAACCAGGTCGACGACCTGACGACGCGGCTGGCCCGCCAGGAGCCGAGCCTGCGTCTGGGCAGGCTGTCGGCCACCGACTACATCCCCCCAGCCACCCTGCTCACGCTTCCCGACGTCACGGTAGCGACCAGAATCGATGACCTCGGCGCCGCGCAAGTGATACTCGCCACCGCCGCGAAATGGGCGACGGTCAAGGACCGCAGCTGGGGCTGGGCGATCATCGATGAGGCATACCAGATGCGGTCGGACATGCTCCTGCTCGTCGCCGCCCGGTTCGACCGGGCACTGCTCGTCGGCGATCCCGGCCAGCTCGATCCGTTCTCCGTCATCGAGACACCCCGCTGGATCGGCCTGCCCTACGACCCGATGCAAAACGCCGTCACCGTCCTCCAGGCCCACAATCAAGACCTCCCGGTCCACCGGCTCCCCGTGTCCTGGCGCCTGCCGGCCTCCGCAGCCCCCGTTGTCTCCAGCGCGTTCTACCCGTTCTCCGGATTCCGCGCCGCCACGACCGCAGGCGACCGGCACCTGGAGTTCACAGCAGCCGGGATACGCAACAGCGCCGACGTTACCCTCGACCTGGCCGCACGATCCGGCTGGGCACTGCACGAGCTGCCCGCCCGTCACACGACCCGCACCGACGGTGAGGCCGCCGACGCCGTTGCCTCCCTGGCGGCCCGGCTGCTGACCCGTCGAGCTGTCGGCATGTGCGAACGGCACCCAGCCGGACAGCCGCTCGGCCCGCAGAACATCGCGATCGGAGTCGCGCACCGCGATCAGGCCGACCAAATCCGCCAGGCCCTGGCACACACTGCTCCGGCCGCCGCTGCGATGATCAGGGTCGACACCGCCAACCGCCTGCAAGGCGCCGAATTCGACACCACCATCGTCCTGCACCCGCTGTCGGGGCGGAGTGACGCCACAGCCTTCCATCTGGAGGCTGGCCGCCTGTGCGTACTGGCATCCCGTCACCGCCATGCCTGCATCGTCGTCGCCCGTGCCGGGATAGCCGACGTTCTCGACGCCCATCCCTCCGACGAGCCCATCCACCTCGGCGTCCGCGCCAAGTTCCCCGACGGGTGGGAGGCCAACCACGCACTGCTTGCC
>Ga0335073_10010291_pt1 | contig 13144 bp, 10 predicted proteins | sample Lox_Sample_22_FD_207093 | JGI IMG/M metagenome (GOLD analysis project Ga0335073, IMG submission 207093) | Soil microbial communities from Loxahatchee National Wildlife Refuge, Florida, United States - Lox_Sample_2.2 | ecosystem: Environmental > Terrestrial > Soil > Wetlands | place: USA...
CCGCCAGGTCCGTCGATGCTGTTGTCCGTGGCAATGTTGTTCTCGAACGCCGGTTCAGGAGCCACGAGAGTAGTGATGATCCGAGGAATCGTACGCGGAGCGATCAATCGACCTGCTTCAAAGTCCGAAAGGTGTGGTCGCGCGGGCTGCACGTGCACCGTCTGCGGAGGGGTTTCTGGCTTGGGCACTTCGGGCGCAACCAGCAGAGCCGGAAGAACGTGGCTCGGGAGAGCGTTAGGGTAGATGAGCGGGACAAGGATAAGGGTGCCGAGAATCGCGCCATTGAGCGCGAACGTGGCGATCATCCAGCGGCGGCTGCGCGTCTTGATTCTGCCGGTTGATTCAAACGTGGAGTCTTCAAACATGGCGTGCCTCCCAACCGAGATTCAGCCGCGCCGGATGGGAAGCCCCTGGCTCATTGAGGCGCGAGGGCTCGCGCCGCTCCACGCTGCCCCTTACGGCGGCGCATGAGCGGATGATCCAAACACTCCGTTCATCCCATTCGGTACCACTGTGCTCAATACAGACACCACTAGGCTGAGGAATGTTCCTGAATTCTGCGAAGGCCGATCGTTCCCAGCGTTCGTGCTGTCCCAGGTCCCAAATCGGAGCCCGGGCACCCAGGATCAGTGGAGATGGTCAGCAAGTCACAGACAGGTGCTATTGCGTTACACTCCAGAGCATTCAAGAAAGAACATTTCGGGGGTCTCGATGAAACTGCTTCGCTTGATGTTGCCTGGTTTTGCCGCAATCGCAATTGCACTCACATCCGCGCAAGAGACATCGCCGTCAGCGGGCGCCGCGGCAACCAGCAAGGCACCCGATCCGGCGGCGACGCTTGCTTACATTCATACGGCGTGGGACTCACTGACGCGCTCCATGACGGATTGCCATTCGCTGGTCGACATCAAGGTGACGGTCAATCCGATTCTCTACATGCCTGCCGAGGTTCCCACGCCAGCAGACGTGGCCGGGCTGAGCGAGAAATGCAACGTAAAGGTTGCGAGTTTGCCGCGAAGGATCGAAAAGATCGGGGACGTAATGCCCGGGGAACTGCCGGCATCAGGATTGCTTTATTTGCCCAATCCCTACGTGGTACCCGGCGGCCGCTTCAACGAAATGTATGGGTGGGACAGCTACTTCATCGTGCTCGGACTGGAGGCCGATCACCACGAGATGCTGGCGAGAGATATGGTCGATAACTTCCTGTTTGAGATCGAACACTACGGGGGAGTCTTGAACGCCAACCGCACCTACTATCTGACGCGATCACAACCGCCGTTTCTGACGTCGATGATTCGGGCAGTGATCGAAAACCCGGCGAGCTTCGCGGCGACACCGCAAGGCCGCGCGGAAGAGCACGCGTGGCTGGAACATGCATACACGCTCGCAGAGAAAGACTACTCAACGTGGACGCGGCCGGAGCACAAGGCGGGCATGACGGGACTGGCGCGCTACTTTGACTACGGCGAGGGGCCGGTTCCGGAGATGGCCGACGACAGCACATATTACCCCGATGTGATCCGCTGGCTCGAGGCGCATCCCAAGGCAGTTTATGGTGGCGAAGCGGGCTCGCCGTATCTGACGAAAAGTTCGGAGAATCCTGGCGGTGCGGAGGCGGCCCGGCTGAAGCAGACAAGTTGTGATTTGAGCACGAGCGTGGTCTGCATGCGGGCCTATGCCGACGGCTACCGGCTGACCCGAGACTTCTACAAGGGTGATCGGGCGATGCGGGAATCCGGATTCGATCCGAGCTTCCGCTTCGGTCCGTTCGACGGCTCGACGCATCATTACGCGCCGGTTTGCCTGAACAGCCTGCTCTATCGCTACGAGCGCGACCTTGAACACATTGCATTACTGCTGGGCAAAGGCAACGAGGCGGCGCGATGGGGAAAGCGGGCGCAGTTGCGAAATGCGGCGATTCATCGCTATTTGTGGAAGCCGCAGGAGGGCGTGTTTGCGGACTACGATTTCGAGAAGCATAGGTCGTCAGACTACGCCTACATCTCGTCGTTGTATCCGTTGTGGGCCGGTGTGGCTTCGCGAGAAGAGGCGAAGAAGGTTGTGGCGAAGTTGAATCTGTTTGAGCGACCCGGCGGCCTTTCGATGAGTAACTACGATTCGGGCATGCAGTGGGACGAGCCGTTCGGATGGGCGCCGACAAATTGGGTGAGCGTCTCGGGGCTCGAGGCTGCGGGGTTCCGCAATGATGCGAAACGCCTCGCGCAGAAATGGGATGCCACGGTGGACCAGGGATTCGCCAACGATGGCACGATTCGCGAGAAGTACAACGTGGTATCAGCGAATGCGAATGTACAGGTGAGTACCGGCTATAAGGGGAATCAGATTGGTTTCGGGTGGACGAATTCGGTGTATTTGAAGATGGAGCAGATCATCGCGGAGAATTCAGCGAGTAAGGCGGCCGATTAGCTTGCAGGGTTCGGTGCTATCCCACCCTTGCGCGATGAGAATGCGCAAGGATGGGGCACCTGGAACTGATCCCTGATCCCTGTTCCCTACTCCCTGTTTTATTCGGGCAGATTCTTTGTTCCGTTGATATGGAAGGTTCCGGTCAGAGTCTGCGCCGATGTACCGGGCTGGCCGCCACCGACGGAAAGCGAGTAGTCTCCGGCAGCGATGATCGGCTCGCCGGCTTCGGTGACCATGCTGAGGTCACGATCTTTCATTTCAAAGTGAACTTGTTTGGATTCGCCTGCGGCCAGATGCACGCGCTGGAATCCGCGCAAGGCGCGTAAAGGCGCACCGGGCACGTTGGGGAACTTGAGGTAAAGCTGCACGACTTCATCTCCGTCATGGCTGCCCGTGTTCTTCACCGTGACATCGGCTGAAACCGGATCACCGGCGGCGACGCTCTGTTGCGGAATGCTGAGGCCGCTGTAGGCAAATTTCGTATAGCTCAATCCGTAACCGAAGGGATAAAGCGGCGTGCCGGTGAAGTAGCGGTAGGTGCGGCCTCTCATCGCATAGTCTTCGAAGGGAGGAAGCTGGTCGACGCTCTTGTAAAACGTAACCGGAAGACGGCCTGCCGGATCATTTATGCCGGACAGGGTTTCGGCAACTGCGGTACCGCCTTCTTCGCCAGGATAGAACGCATCAAGAATCGCGTTGGCATGCTCATTCGCCCAGTTCACAGCGAGCGCGCTTCCGTTGGTGAGCACAAGAACGACAGGCTTTCCAGTTGCGGCTACAGCTTCAAGGAGTTCCTCTTCAGGCTTGGGCAGATCGATGCTGGTGCGGTCGCCGCCTTTGAAGCCAGGCACGCTGACCTGCATCTCCTCGCCTTCAAGTTCGCTGGTGATGCCGAGGACCGCGATGACGACGTCGGCGTCTTTCGCGGCGTCCACTGCGGCGGGCCTGGGCGCGAGATCAACCTTCGACCAGACGAGGGTTGCGTCCGGGGCTCCGTTCTCACGTGGCGAGTAGTCAATATGGAGCTGCGCGGGCTTGCCGGCCTCGAGATGCACGCGGCCCATGCGCCCTTCGGAGGGATTGTTGTCATAGGCGGACGTGACGCTCTTGCCGTCGAGCCGCATGCGAAAGAAGCCCGCCGCCTTGAGGCCAAGGTCGTAGTCGCCGGTTTCAGGCGCAGTGATGGTCGTGTCGTAACGGATGACGAGCGGGCGGATGCTTGCGGCTTCAGCGGGCACTTGTGCACTGCCGGTGAGGAGAACGGGCACGGTGATGGTGGCGACCGGCTTCAGCGCTTCGGGGTTGTTGATGTTGCTCATGTCGAACTTGGAAAAGCTCGCCTTGATGCCGGGCTTGCCATCGATCGCAAGTGCGGAGGCTGGCACGGGCTCGGAGTCGGTGCCGAGGAATTGCGTTCCAGCAACGTAAGTGATGGTGTCGCCGGAGAATTCTTTAAGCAGACCGTCAAGAATAGAGACGGTACGCGTCGGAGAGCCGGCGTAGTTGCCAAGCAGCACCTTGGTCTGATTCGCCAGCGGGCCGACAACTGCGATTTTGATGCCGCTGGTTTTGAGAGGCAGGATGCCGTCGTTCTTCAGAAGCACCATCGATTCATCAGCGATCTGGCGGGCGAGTTCACGATTCGCGGGGCTATTCAATTGCCGTTCGTCGATCTTTGAGTAAGGATCGAGTTCCGGCGGGTCGAACATGCCGAGCCGTATGCGCGCGGTGTAGAGACGGACAAGAGCTGTATCGATGTCGCTCTCCTTCAGATATCCCTGCTTCACCGCATCGACATACGCTTTGTAATCGCTATCCCCTTTCACCAGGAATCCGCCGTCGACGCACTCGTTATCCATGCCACGCTGGAGGCTGATAGCCGAGGCCTGGGGCTGGGTCGGTTCATAGTGATGGTTGCGATAGATGTCAACGACGGCGCCGCAATCGGAGACCACGTACCCACGGAAGTTCCATTTGCCGCGAAGCTGATCCTGAAGCAGGAACTCGTTGGCACAAGCGGGCTGACCGTTGATGTCGTTGTACGCGCACATGACGGAGCCGGCCTTGGCTTGCGTGACCGTGGCGCGAAACGCGGGCAGATAGGTGTCGAGTTCGTCGTGCTTGCTGACTGCGACGTCGGCAGTGTGGCGCGTGGATTCGGGGCCGCTATGCACCGCGTAGTGCTTGGGCGTGGAGATGGTCTTGTAGTACTTCGGATCGTTGCCCTGCATGCCGGTCACGAAGGCGACTCCCATGTGTGCGGTGAGGAATGGATCTTCGCCATAGGTTTCCTGGCCACGGCCCCAGCGGGGATCGCGAAAGATGTTGATATTCGGGGCCCAGAAATCGAGGCCCTGGAAGAACATATTGTCGCGGTGTTCGCGAACCGCTTGCATGTGCTTGATACGTCCCTCGGTGCTGATGACTTCGGCCATCTTGTGAATGGCGGGTGGGTCGAAACTCGCAGCGAGGCCGATGGGCTCCGGAAACTCGGTGGTGCCATCGTTGATGACGCCGTGCAGCGCCTCGCTCCACCAGTCATACTCGGGAATGTTGAGGCGCGGAATGGCGCGCGACTGGTTGACGAGCTGCGATGCCTTTTCTTCAAGGGTCAGGCGATGGACGATGTCTGCGGCGCGCTGTTCAGGCGGCAGACTGGGATCGAGATACGCTGGCTTCTGGCTGTCCTGCGCATACGCGGCAAGAACGAGAGTAAACAGGGCGAAAGACGACGCAATTGACCGGATCCGGAATATCTTCATTGGGTTCCTCACAGAGGGTGGAACATGCAGGATGTTTGGGGACGAAGAAAACGCTTCCCACCCGCCGGCAGCCAACGTAATGCGCCGGGCCGGTTGGGGTCAAGCTCTCAACCGGCGGAAAACTGCCCTGCAAAATCGCTTTTCTCCCGTGGCTGCATAGACGGGGTGTAACCTTTCTCCGGCACAGTTCGTAAAGGGTAGGTAGAAAGGGAAAGCGAAATGCGGGACGAAGAAAGCGACGTCCTCTTGAGATTTCGGCAAGGTGACGTTGATGCTTTCGAGACCCTGTTCCGCCTGCACCAGCGATCGGTGTTTGGCTGGGCGCTGCGCCTTGTACGCGACCCGAGCGCAGCCGAGGATGTGACCGTCGAGGCCTTCTGGCGGATGCACCAGGCACATGCGCGGTTTGATCCCGATCGCGGTTTCGAACCTTGGGCCCGGCGGATCGCAACCCATGCAGCGTTGGACTGGCTGCGCAGACAGAAACCGGAGAGTCCCGTGCCGCCAGCGATGCTGGAGACGACTGCGGCATCGGCGACCGGTGATGCCGCAGTTTCCGAAGAGATCCGGCGCAAGACCCTGATGGCATTTACGCGGTTACCGGCCAGGCTGCGCGCTACGGCACTGCTGGCCGTGGTTGAGGAGCGGCCGCACAAGGAAGTCGCTGAAGCGCTGGGAATCACGGTCCCCGCAGTGAAATTACGGGTGTTTCGGGCGCTGAGGTTGTTGCGAAAAGATTTGACCGAGATGGGGATAAAACCATGAAGAGCAGGGAACAGGGCTTCGGGAACAGAGAACAGAAAACCGAGATCCGGGATCAGGATGCGGATCGCATTAAGCAACTGCTCAAAAGGGCGATTCCGCGCATGGGAGATGATGCTGAGTTGGATCGCGATCTTTGGCCGGCAATGTTGCAGCGAATTGATCACGAGAACGTCCGTAGGGGGGCGAGAATTCCATGGTTCGATTGGGCTCTCGCCGGCGGCCTGGTGGCATTTGCGGCAATTGTTCCACGCACTATTCCTGTGATCCTCTACTACCTGTGAACGGGCGGGACAGGCCTGCAGAAAGTGAGTACTACGATGAAAACGCATCCTTACCTGAGAGCATTCATGGCGGGAACGCTGGTTCCAACGCTGGTGCTTCCGCTGCTGCTGGTGGCGTTTATCATACTGCGACTGGGGATGCAGATTGCGTTCCCCATTGAGCGCGGGCTAGTATTTCCGATGGCCTTGGTGCCTGGGCTTTGGGGACTGTGGAACATGCTCTGGGAGTGGTCGCATGAGCACACGCACCTGCCTGTGGGCATCCACGGAGCGATTTTGCCACTGCTGCTGATGCCGGCGGGTGCAACGGTCGGGACGTACCTCGGTATCCTTGCTCTGGGCGCACAGGGTGTCACGTGGTTTCAGGACGTCTATGTGCCGTATGCATGGATTGCGCCCTGCTTTCTGGCGGCACTGGCCGGCTACTACCTGGCGTGGAAGTACATTGTGGGCTACGTGAACCGGATGCTGGGAATAGCGTAGAGGTAGTTCCCCGCTCTAAGTTCAAAGTTCTTAGGGAGCAAAAAAGTCGCTGAGGCCGGCGCGATGCGCATGGGCAACCATGGCGGATTGAATCTCCAGGGCCAGGACGAGAGCGTTGCGGCCCTGGCGCGCGGCGACCAGCGGTTCGCGCCGGGTGCGCACCGATTCAAGGAACGACCGGATTTCGAGGCGCAAGGGCTCGCCCGCCGTAACTTCCGGCTTGAGGAAGGATAGTCCTGGGTTAGGGCTCGCGTGGACCCCTCCGCTCGCAGCCGCCAATTGCGCCATTACTGCTGGATCAACTCGGCCCCCTGCGATCGCGGCGGCAATTTCCGGAGTTACGCTGGCGTCGAGACGAATGACAAGGAGATCCTGGCGCGCGTAGTCGATCGACACGTAAGCGCGGGGCTGGAAAAAACGCAGCTTGCGGACGCGCTCGGTAGAGACGCGAGACGCAGTGAAATTGGCCACGCAGCCGGACTCGAATTCGACCCGAACGTTGGCGATGTCGACCTTGGGCGAAAGAATCGGCAGGCCGACCGCGCGGACTTCGCGCACCGGCGAGTTGGCCATGGTGAGCACAATATCGAGATCGTGGATCATCAGATCGAGCACCACATCGACGTCGAGCGATCGCGGCGAGAAGACCGAGAGCCGATGCGCCTCGAAAAACATCGGGCGACGAAGCTGCGATTGAACCGCTAGCACAGCTGGATTGAAGCGCTCGAGATGGCCGGGCTGCAGAATCCGCTTATGCTTTTCGGCTATCGCGACGAGTTCGTCTGCCTGGGCCGCTGTGGCCGCGAGAGGTTTTTCGACGAGCAGATCAAGCCCGGCCTCAAGCAACGCCGAAGCAACAGAATGGTGATGCACTGTGGGAACGGCCACAGTTGCAGCATCGAGATTGATATCGGCGGCGAGCAGTTCTTCGATCGAAGCAAAGACCGGGATCGCGTATTTGGTCTCGGCTTCTGTAGCACGCGCGGCGTCAGGCTCTACCGCAGCGACCAGCAAAACACCTTCGCCCGCGCTCTCAAGTTCACGGTAGACACGGAGATGATTCCGGCCGAAAGCGCCGGCTCCAATTACGGCAACGCGACAATCGCCCTTGCTAGCGATTGCTATGCCCCTTTGCCTTCCACCGCGCGCAGGCAGCGCGAGTAGAGCTCGAGAAGCTGCGTAACGTGCTCCTCCGGCTTGGTGGCGCCGGAGCCGCTGAACCCCGTAGAACCTACCGCGGGACGGCCTACGCCGGCGGTTCCGGCGACGAACTTGAGTAGATCGAGTGCGATGTCTTCATTGCGGCGGGCGCCGAGTCCCGCGTTTGTGAGGGCGTCCATGCTGATATGTCTCCGAAAACAGATGCTATCAGATCGTGCGCTACCGCAGCCGCAGCGGCTTGAATCCTGCCCTCCTCCAGTGTTACGCATCTCAAAGAAATTGGAGCTCGGGATGCAAAGGGAAGAACGCGATTGGCTACTGATGCTGCTGGCTGCGGCCGCCGGATCGGCCGACGCGTGGAGCTATTTCGGAATAGGCCACTCGTTTGTGGCGAATATGACTGGAAACACGGTCCTGGTTGGCGTAGCTCTCGCACGCAAGCATGGCGACTGGCTTCACCCTCTGATCTCGCTGTGCGGATATGCAACGGGCGTAATAACCGGCGCTCTTTTGACCCGACACGTGAAGCCCGAAGATTCCTGGCCCCGCGCGGTTTCGCGGACATTGCTGCTGGAATCTGCGTTGTTGTCGTTGGGTGAGGCGGGCCGGATGTGGATGACTCACGCCGGGCACCTTGCGCACCCGAATCTTCTGCTGGGCGTGGTCGCTTTTGCAATCGGCATGCAGAGCGGGACAATGTTGCAGATGAGAATTCCGGGAGTAGTCACAACGTATATCACCGGCACGTGGACCAATTTGATGAGCGGAGTGGCACGATTGATATCGAGCGGCGAAAGATCGCGAAAAAGCGAAGTCGTGCGGCTCGAAGAGCGCCTGCTGCTGCAGGCGGGGATTCTCTCGACTTACCTGCTTTCGGCAATTATGGCGGGAATTCTTCTGCGGTATCTACCAGCGCTAGCCGGTGCGCTACCCGCAAGTGCGGTGTTGATTGTCGCCCTCTACGGACTGGTGCGCACCTGAGACGCCCGCCAGGCACAAAGAATTACGATGAGATCAGGCCGGAACGATCCTGAGTGCCGGCCGGTTTCTTCATGGTTCACCGTCAAGCTTCCAGATTCAGCAATCCGGTATTTCTTCTGGCGTTGGCCGCCGCTCTGATTGCCTTTGTCGTGCAGTCCGGCGAGTTGGGCAGCGCCGACACGATGCATCGCCTGCAATCCACGCACTCGTTCTGGACCAGCGAGCCGCCGGTATTTCCCAACGAATATCCGGAGTTCGGCGTGCATGGGCGCAACGGCTCGCTGCAAAGCTGGTACGGAATCGGGCAGTCGGTCCTGATGCTGCCGTTCGACATTCTCGGCACTTACGTTCAAAGTTTGCACATCTTCGATCGATACGGCGATACGGACCCCACGGTACGCGATATCATCGTTACCTTCCTGACGCAGATGCTGGTGAACGTGCTGACCGCTCTGGTGTGCTTCAGGCTGCTGCGACAGTTTTCATTCAGCGTGAATCAGTGTGTTGCAGGCGTGCTCGCGTTTCTGGTGGCGACAACGCACCTGCACTACACGCAGAACATGATGGAGAACAATTACATCTGCCTCCTCACGCTAGCGGGATTCTGCTTTGAATATGAGTGGCTGAGGACGGGCAGTCGGCGTGCGTTGATCATCGGAACCGGCGCGCTGGGGCTGAATTTGCTTACGCGGCTCACGACCGGCCTGGATCTCCTGGCAGGTGTGTTGTTCGTTCTTCTGGTGCTGTGGCTGGATGGCATGCGCGGACGGGACCTTTGGCGGCGCTGCCGGGAATATGCCGCTGTTGCGATCCCGGTATTTTGCTTTTTCGGTTTCCTCGACCGGCTGTATCAGTTCTATCGCTTTGGTTCCTGGACCAACACCTACGCAGGCCTTGTCGCCAAAGAGACCATTGCGCGCGACCCCACTTTGCCGGGCAACTGGCCGTGGACGACGCCATGGCACGAGGGATTTCTAGGAGCCCTGTTTACCCCGGAGAAGTCGATCTTCCTCTTCGATCCGCTGATCGTGCTTGCGTTGGTGCTGATCGCAACGCACTGGACACGGTTTTCGACGGCAGTACGTGCGTATTTCATCGCTGCTTCGCTCATGCTCCTGGCGTATCTCAGCTTCTACGCACGGTACTTTGCGTGGGCCGGCGATTTCGCATGGGGCGACAGGTACGTTTCGACGGCCGTCGACCTTGTCGCGCTGCTGGCAATTCCGCTGCTTTTGAAATACCGCCGCGAGGCAGGCCGCGCAATCTGGTTTGTTGGGATTGCGTTGCTGTGCGCGAGCGTCGTCGTCCAGATTGCGTCGCTCATGTTCTGGCTACCGCTAGAGATTTACCAGGAACAGACCTTCGGGCATCCGACCTTCGTGATCGCGCTCCGCTTAAAGAACATCCTTGCCTTCGGGTTGGGCAAGATGGGTGCCTGGGGTCTGAACACTGTGCCCATGACGCAGGACCCGTGGGATTATGTGCACATTACTTGCTGGAACTTCCTCCCGTTCTTGCTGAGGCGCGTTGGCGAGGCACCGGCATGGGTGGTTCGAATTGCGTTTGGTGTGTGGTACTCAGGGCTGGCGGCACTGGCGGCAACGTTGTTGAGGATTCGCCAGCTTGCTAAGCAACCCATGAACTCGGATACCTGGACGTCTGGAGCCTGAAAACATGTCATTCTGACAGAAGCAGCAGGTTGGCGGCCGCTGTTCGTCCAAGCGTGGCAGCTGTGACGTTCCACCCTCCAGGCAAAACGGTGCCCTTGGCGCGATACCCTGAATCCATGCGAACGGCATATATCGGAATGGGAGCAAACCTGGCCAGTTATGCCGGGGCTCCGCCAGATACCCTGTCAGCCGCTCTCGTAAAATTGGCAGATCTGGGCCACATTGTCGCGCGATCTTCGCTGTACAAAACCGTCCCCATCGGCTTTACGGATCAGCCGCAGTTCGTGAACGCCGTGGTGGCCCTGGAAACGAATCTCGACGCCGCTGCCCTGCTTGGGCAATTGCTGGGGATCGAAAAGAAATTTGGCCGAGACCGCTCGCTGGGAATTCCGAATGGGCCTCGGACGCTGGATTTGGATATCCTGCTGCTGGATGACCTAAAAATCAGCGAGCCTGGGTTGGAGCTTCCCCATCCGCGGATCGCTGAGCGTGCATTTGTACTCATTCCGCTTGGGGAGATCGCGCCGAACCTGCGGCTGCCCGGGCATGAGAAAACAGTCGCTGAGCTGATACAAGTGTTCGAGAATCGCAGTGAAGGCGGTGCGGATGGCGTGGAACGCATGGAAAGTGCTCGCTGGCGGCCTGCACCGCTGGCGTGATTTCGTACCGGCGCTCGCTGTGCTTTTACTTATTGCCGGTGTTGCGTTTGCGCAAGAGCCTGTGCCGATCACACTCACTGTTGAGGACAAAGCAGGCGCAGTAATCGCAAATGCCAGCATCGAAGAGGCCGGCGGCAAACTGCTGGGCAAGACCGACACCAACGGCCAATACACCATTCGCTGCCGAATTCCCTGCAAGCTTCGCATCGAGGCTCAGGGCTTTGCCGGGAAATTTGTCGAGGTCACCGCAAACACGACCGTTCAGCTCGACCCCGCAGGAACCAGCCAGCAGGTCACCGTCACCGCATATCGCGCTCCGCTGGGTGCGCTGGAAAGCCCCATGATCACGCGAGTGCTCTCAAAGGAAACGCTGAGCATCGCGGCATCCGTCACGATGGATGGAAAGATGCGGCAGTTGCCGGGAGTCGAATTGTTTCGTCGCTCCAGTTCGCTGGTAGCCAATCCCACTTCGCAGGGCATCAGCCTGCGCGGACTGGGTTCGACATCGGCGAGCCGCACCCTCGTTACTGAAGACGATGTACCGCTGAACGATGCCGTGGGAGGGTGGATTCACTGGGAAGAGCAGCCGGAGCTGGCGATTGATCGCATCGAGGTGCTGCGCGGAGGAGCGAGCGACCTATACGGATCGAGTGCTATCGGCGGCGTGGTGAATGTCGTCCCGGTGCGGCCGTCGCGTTCGTTGGGCGAGGTTCGGTCCAGTTACGGATCACGGGGCACCTTTGACACGAGTGCCCTGCTCGAAACCAAGCTTGACGCATGGGGAATTCTGGCATCGGGTGGCGCGATCGGCACCGACGGTTTTATTCAGGAAGCGCCGTACCAGCGGGGACCAATCGATACGAATTCAAATATGCACGGGCAAAACGGCGTTCTCGATATGGAGGACGATGCCGGTCTGTTGCGGCTCTTCGTGCGCGGCAGCGGATTCAATGAAGCGCGCGCGAATGGAACGCCGTTTCAGGCCAACGGCACACGGCTCTGGCGCTATGCCACGGGCGCAGACTGGCAGGCCGCAAATAATGCGTCGGCCACGCTCCGCATCTACGGCTCGACCGAACACTACCGGCAGACATTTTCGAGTATCACGAATACACCGGCAGTCACCGACCCGGCTTGCGCTTATCGGTGCAGCGAAACGCCAACGCGTTTTGCGCTGATTCCGGACAATGAACTTGGCGCGGCGGCAAATTGGAATCAGCCGGTTGGACGCGAACTGCTGGTGGTGGCCGGTGCGGATTCCCATGATGTACGCGTCTGGGATCGCGAGCAGACGTTCGGCCTAACCGCTGCTCTGACCAATCTCCGCGATCATCAACGAGATTCTGCGGTATATGCCGAAGCGATGTGGACGCACGCAGCATGGACAGTGACTGCATCGAGCCGCTTTGACTGGTTTCAGAATTTCGACGCGCGCCAGGTCGTCTGGAATGGCTCAACGTGGACGCCGGCCGCGAAACAGCCGATCCAGAGGGATGAACGACTATTTGATCCGCGCATTGGAATCTCGCGCAGGATAGGAGGTCATTGGGCGCTTTCCGCGTCCGGCTTTCGCGCCTTTCGCGCACCCACGCCGAGCGAACTCTATCGATCTACCCAGGTCGGCAATGAACTCACGCTTCCCAATTCGTCATTGCTTAGCGAGCGCGCGACTGGATGGGAAACTGGGGTGGCAAGTGAATGGCGTTGGGGTACGATTCGCGCCAGCTACTTCGATACACAAGTCAACCGGCCGATTGTCGCTCTCACCACGAATCCCAATTCATCGCCGATTCTCCTGATGCGCGAAAACCTGGGGCAGATCGAAAGCCGCGGAGTGGGTGTCGATTTCGAAGCTGCGCCGGAACACTGGTTGACGATCGATGGGGGATATCAGTATGCGCACGCGGTTGTGTCGCGCGGCACACAGGACCTCGGCAACTGGATTCCCGAAG
>Ga0335073_10010292_pt1 | contig 13144 bp, 8 predicted proteins | sample Lox_Sample_22_FD_207093 | JGI IMG/M metagenome (GOLD analysis project Ga0335073, IMG submission 207093) | Soil microbial communities from Loxahatchee National Wildlife Refuge, Florida, United States - Lox_Sample_2.2 | ecosystem: Environmental > Terrestrial > Soil > Wetlands | place: USA: Florida...
CATCCAGCTTGGGAAAATCGCCGTTGGAATAGGTAGGTAGTGGCTGTTCGAGATGGTTGTCCATCCCGCTCCATCTCGCGGACACCGGCGGCGATTGAGGTCAAGAAGGACGGATCATATGCAAGATGGTGCAGAGGAACCGAGCCTTGGATGGCCGAGCGGCTGCGTTTAAACTGCGAGGATGAAAGAAAAAGGCCAGGATGTTGTGCTTGTTCGATATGGAGGCAGCCAATTATGGCGCGACGGGTTCAGCTCATGATGCCGTAAATTTGAGCCGACATCCACCACCAAATGCCCAGGTGCAGGAGGGAACCGCTCATAAAGCTCAGAACACCTGCACAAGGCTACTCCCGAAGACCTTAAACTGACTTTTAGCTAACTTCGCAGCCGCATTCTCACTTTGCCATCCCGAATTAGCCGATAAAGATTTCAGAAGGCGCCTCGCCGATCGCCTGCGCGCATTGCATCTGCAGCTTGCCTTCCAAAGCACAGCATTTGCTCACCTCACCACAGCACAGTACAGCTACAAGCTTCGGCCTTGGGCTGCAATCCAGCAAAAGCTCGTACGCGCCCAAATCTCAAAGCTGCATCCTTGCTGAATGCAAGCCTGTGGTGCATCTCTTCCGCACAAAACTTTGCCGTAGGTTGCCTCGATTCCGAGCGGTCGCATTGGAAGAATAGATCCGCCTTTTTGTCGCCACTTCTGTGGTTCTGCATCTGCCAGAATCGACATCCTCGGCCTCAACTGACCTGCTCCCAAAACCGCTAATGCAGTAACCCAGGAGAGTGAAATCCTGCGGAAAATTGGTCAGGATCAGACTTCCCTTGCATTATCGAGACCCCTTCATATCACTCGATGTTCAAACGGTTGATTAGGACGCAGGTACTCGAAACCACCTGGGTCTGAATTGTTACTGCGGAAGATGCGGTCAACTCGACTCGACGCGTCACGGCCTCTTTATCCTTTGTTGCCGCTATTCTGATTCGTTGTAGACCGTTGAATATCTTCATTTGATACTTGCGTCCTGTGATGTGTTGACGGTTGATACCGATCTATCTTCACTTCGTCCTTTTGCACTTTCGGTACAACCACTTTATTTCAAGCTCTATTACACTTTGCTTCGGAGTATGGACACGATAGAAACTCATATCTTCGAGAATGGGCAGTACGTCCCGGTACGCAGGACGAGGGATGAAATACTCAAGTACAATGAAGGGAAGAAAAGAACGAAGGAGAAGGAGATTCCCAATCAACCTGGTCCAACTGCCATCGGCCTTCTATCGACTACACAAATGCACAGCCCTGTTGTGAAGCAAATACTTCCGGCTCGAATCCGTGGCAGTCTCTTCAATGATCTGCTCTTCATAGGCGAGGATATCGTCCACATCACTGAAATTCAGCCCACCGGCTCTATACAATATATCGGCAACAAGACGGGCTTTGGTTCACGAATAAGGGTAGCGGCCGTTATTGGGAAACGGTTGGAGGACCACGAAGACACCCATCCACCCTTCAATGGCGACAGCATGAGCACATCTTCGGAGGACAGAGCGCCAAATGTCACAGAACTTCCACCACAGATCCTCGTTCTCAGTCTTGCTTCCGGCGAACTTCTATTTCTTTTTGCAAGGTACAACTGCGAATTGGGTACTCTGAGCTTTGTCCAAAGTCACGTTCCAATGCCTCTCGGCCGCTTACCACTGCTCCAACCGGGACGGTATCTAGCGGTTGATCCTTTGAACCGTGCCATAGCCGTTGCTTCAACCAGTGGGACGATCATTGTGTATAAATTGAAGGACCGCGAGCGGCTACAGCAAGAATTCAATAGTCAACAAGGCTACTGGCGGCCTGTCGAAGACGACATCTTCATAAACACGGAAGGCGTTGTTCTCCAGTTGGACTTTCTGACGCCAAGCTCAGGTGATGACCAACAGATGATTCTTGCCGTCATTGTCAATAACAAAGAGGCCGAATGCCGAATCAACTGCTATGAGATTGACGTGACTGAATCTTTAGCCCTTGTCGAGACTGTCGTCGAAAAGCTCAAAATTGAGGCTGGTACGACTATGTTTCCTTGTTGGTGAATTCGTCAACTAATGCCGACAGAGTATCGAGCTACGATACTGCTTATTCCTGCCTCCTATTCTCCCGATTTTCTTCTCGTGAGCGGCCACAAGGTTGCCTATTGGAAGAATATCTTATCTGGCTCCCCAGCTGCGGAGTGCTTTTCTCCACAGGCACCGCTGGACGAGCCCATACATCCAGCTAGCTCCTCGAGGCTTCCAATATACACGGCCTGGACCCGCGGTGAGAGGCATCACAAACAGTGGAAGGAGCAGAGGAATGAGGCTTTCTATCTAGTGCGGGACGACGGTATAATCCATCAAATTAGCAGAAGCCGCGAATCTCTGTACACCATTGCGCGGGCTGGAAACTTTGCTTGTCACGCCTCCACAGCATTCACGAGTTTCCTTGCAAGCGACAAGTATACGGATCCGGATTATCTCATCGTCGCAGGCGAAAGCAGCGAGGGGCAGATTATTCAGGTAAGCACCTATCAGCTCTTAGCTTTGTGTACAAGCTCACAGGATGCCTAGATCGGTATGGGAGCCTTTGCAAAGGTAATACTGGCTTAGTGTCTTTACTCCTCCAAAGATTAACTAACAGCTTGAAGAGTCAGCCACCTAAATCACGCTCAGATGTCATGAAACCTCAACATGTTGATTGGATACCAAATTGGGCACCTATCTCTGATCTCAAACTGGTATCCGCAGGTGCTCGCAACGGAGACCCAAATTACAGGTCGTCAATCTACATGACTTCCGGCGCTCAGCCTCATGGAGCAGTCTCCGAACTACGCATAGGTATCGAGGCGCTCATCAACATCAGCTTAGAGTTAATGGACGAATCAGAAATGGCGAAGTTCACCAACTTATGTCCTCTGAACATAGAAACACCGTCAGGACCAGAGACGTTGATTTTCTTTTCAACGACAGATGAAACTCTTGTAATTCACTACAACGATGGCGATGACGTACGAATTGTTGAAGGATCTGTCGAACTGCAAGATGAAACACTAACGGCTGTCCTGGTTGATACGGAATGCATCCTTCACGTTAGTTCTCGGCGGGTCGCGTTATACTCCGTAAAGGAGGACAGCGGAGCTGTAGAACTGGATATGATAGGCTGCCATGTCTTCGGTGGTAGAATTCTGAGAGCATCCTACCTGGAGACACATACTGCCGTACTAATCGGTATTCAGAAAATGGACGGAAGTTGCTCGCTACAGCTTTTTACCATCTGCAGAACATCCGATGGACCAATGCTTGAAGCATTCACGGGAGAACTTAAAGTACCTTCGTATCCGACAGCAATGAAACTATTTCACGATTCTAATGGCTTCGGAGCCTTGGTCGCAGATGGAAGAGGATTGTTGCAACTTTACCAAATCCAAGAAGCCCCTAATGAATTCAGATTTATCAGAGAACTTCCGATACCGAAAGGTGATCAAGAGCAGGATATCACCCTCCTCGCCGAAAGTATAGAAATCCTGTCCGATGCAAACAGTCACGAAGGCTACCTGCGATCAATGATTATCCTTGGCTTGCGGGACGGAAGAATATGGAAGATTGGCAGCTCTGGTTATCGATCTGAACAGGCCCTCAATTCACTCCATGGGCAGCTTTCACTTGGGGAGGAGGTTGATCGTCACTTAGACCCACAGGTGAACTCCAGCGATTTTTTGACCATCGGCTACGAACCGGTTCGGATTCTACCACAGTACCTATCTTCCACTCCGACAGTGCTGCTATCTTGTGGTTCTGATGTATGCCAGCTTGAATATCAAGGTGGAGGAATCCGGCACCTCCTCATCAACAGCGTCTGGTTCCGAGATCAATCTCAGCCGTACTTGGTTCAGCCATCGTTCACCGCCATGGCACTTTATCGCCCCATGTCTTTCGCGCATATTTCGCAAGCGAGATTATTCGGAATCACAGGCTCTTCGCTCCTTGTGGCGGGACTTGACCCTCAACGTAAGTCTGTTTCGAGAAGGATAGCCTTAGAAGAAACGGACCACAGCGGCACGGGCAGTGTCAATGTGAATGGCGTTTCTAATGCTGCCGGCACCCCGCGAGAACTACTCATCCTTCAGCGTCTCAATCTAATAGCCGTTGCCACGACGACATGGGAAGTCTTGCCCAAAACAAGGATACCTCAGCAATCGTGGCGCGGTCGAAGGATTGTGCGCGGCGCAGTCAAATTCCTTCGTTTGGATGACCCTGCTGCAACCGTTTCCCAAACAGCATTCAGACTATTACCTGGTGAACGCATCTCAAGCATGGATGAGTGGTCTAACCTGGCTAGGAGTAAAGATGACAAGTCCGCTTATTTGGTCATCGGCACGAGGTACACTTTGATCTCAACAGAACCGAAAGGTCGAATTCTGTTTCTTAAAGTTTGGCTTGACGATGATCTTGTGCCATCGCTGAAAGTAATCAAAGTCCACCTATATAATGGTGGACCCGTTACTGCGGTGCGCTCGTTGAACACAAGCACAAACCCAATCTCACACATCTTTGATCCGTACTCGTCAGGTAGAGATGGTACCGTCAACGAGGGTGATCAAGCTGGAGAAAATAAATTTGTCGGATTTTCTAGCGGTCAACTTGCCATTGACAGGCCGACTCTTGCAGTGGCTGTAGACAAAAAGCTGGATATTTACGCCCTAGACTCACAGGATCATGCTCAGGAAAGCATGAACCTACACCAAACTACAGCAGGATCCGTCACACAACCCAAACTCCATAGAATTGCCAGCAAGTTACTTCCTTCCCATGCCATTCGAATCGCCGTCTACGACAACACATTCATCTCACTGGTAACGATGTCGGATTCCTGGCAAGCATATGCTCTGGACGAGACTCACACACTGAAGCTCAAAAAAAGCGATGAGATTGCAAGGAAGGGCGCCGATCATACTCATCTAACATTTCGAGAACCCTGTCCTCCAGGTTTACCAATTGAACGCCATTTGGAGGACAAAGACGCGTGGTTCTCAATGGTTCTGATATCAGACCGCGAGGATCGAGTAGCAGGCCTTCAGACGAGGCCACCAGAGCATAGTACCGCGGTGGCATGTCGGACCCTATTCAGTGCGAAGCTGCCTCAAGCCATCGTGCGGTTTGGATGCGGCAATATACGTCCAGCCTGGCGGCGAAGGCTTGCTGCTGGTGTTAAGGCGAACAACATCCTTGGAGCTACGGCAAACGGCACCTTCTATGGTTTCAGCATTCTCGGTGAACACGCGCTGCGCTTGCTCCAGTTCCTGCAGAATCTAGTCAAGTACCATAACCAGGGTCTCCGTTTCAAGGCGAATCAGTACCACGGAGAACCGGCCATTATAGATCCAGAGTTTGCCAAGAAGAAGCAGACGGCAAGCGACGCGATGAACTATGTCAATGGAGACACTTTGTTGCCATTACTGGAACGGAATGGCAGACGGTTGTTGGAAGAGATGCTCCAAACCCAACATTGGGAATTGGCAAGCACGGCGGCGCATTATGGTAACAACGTCGAGAATCGGTTGGCGAAATTTGATGAGCTTGTGAAGAAGCTTGGTACGGACAAGCCTTTGCATGGATTAGAGGATTTTGTGGACTTTGTTGTGGATTGGCTTCGAGTGGTTTTAGTGCCCTTGTTCTAACATCTGGGATATGGCCTGGTGGTAGCTTCAAGATGGCTGTCTTCGTTGAAGCTTTGCTCTTCAGACACGTATCTGTCATGTCTAATTCTCGGCAGATGAAGTAAATAGCATTCGGCTTAACGATATTGATCCTAAATTGAATATACTTCAAACTATCTAAAGAAGTCATGTTTTACATCTCTCGGCCTCATGTGTAATTACAGTAACTCCCGACATTCCTTTACCGCTCTATCTGAGTTCATACATGTTCGTAGCCCATTTATCAATCTTCATGGTTCCTTTCTCCACAAGATTTTTGTGCATATCGAACGTATTCCATAGCAAATGTGGCTCGTGGCCCATGCCTTTCTTCAGACAGTGAAATTCCGCAATATCAAAGTATTCCTGCAGAATAGGCTTATAGTCTGGATGCGCGCACTTTTCGATAATGACTCGTGCTCGTTCCCTAGGTGATAGCCCTCGAACATCAGCCAGGCCCTATGAACACACATTAGAATGATCTTAGAAATGCAATGACATAATCCAAGCTGACGTACCTGTTCCGTAACGATGACATCCAAATCGTGCTCCGTCTGATCAATATGCGTACACATGGGCACGATGCAACTCACTCCGTGCGGATCCGTCTTGCTCTTCCTCGTGCTCGGCGTATGCATGATGCTGTACTTGGCAGACCGCAAGAAATCAGCCGAGCCGCCCAAGCCATTCAGCATGCGGCTGCCCAAGACGCAGGTGCTGTTTGCGTGGGCGTAGATGTCGACCTCGACGGGCGTGTTCATGCCGATGATGCCCAGACGGCGGATGATCTCTGGCGAGTTGCTCACCTGCTGCGAGCGCAGGATCAGCTTGGGTGCGTACGCCTCCCAGCCTTTGTAGAAGCGCTGGAAGCCGTCGGGGCTGAAACGGATCGACGTCGCCGTCGCGAAGTCCAGGTGGCCGCTGTCGAAGAGGTCCAGGAACGAGTCCTGCAGAACTTCGGTCCAGACTTTGAGGTTGCGGAACTCGGCGCCGCCCGTAGACAGACCGCTTATTACGGCGTTGGCAATGTTGCCGATACCGGATTGAATCGGTAGAAGATTTTGTGGGAGGCGGCCGTGAGAGACTTCGTGCTGGAGGAATTCGATCAGGTTCGATGCAATGGCTTTTGAAGTCTCATCTTCTGCAGCATTGGGTTGAGTTTGATCCGGGTAATCGGATTCTACAATGGCAACGACTCTCTCCGGATCGACGGGAATGTGTGGTGTTCCGATTCGATCTTCGGGTGCCATGATGAGATACGGCTTTCTCCTAGGTGGAAGGTCGGTCATGGTGATGTCGTGCAAACCTTCAAAATTGGGCACCGAAGTGTTGACTTCGATAATGATCTACCTTACACTTAGCTTCTGGCAGAAAGAGAAAGAAGATTAGATGTACCTTGTCTGCCATCTGAATGATTTCAGGGCTGGCTAGAAGATGCAGAAAGAATCGTCAGTCATTCCACTTCACAGTTAAAGTTATAGAGCTCCTGTCTCGAACAATGCCTTCCGAAGACTCATGCTCGGATACCTCTTGAGCAAAGACGCACATTTCAGAGAACTGCGAGACTAATTAAGCTCAGGTCTGAATTTTGAACTTACCTCCAACACTTGCTCCAGGGATGATGCCTCCATCCTCTGTGATGGCACTCGCCTCAATGATAGCAACGTCGATCCTGTTCTTCTCTTTATGTGTGGTGTAGAAACCATACATCAAATCAACCGGGAACATACTCAGATGTTTGTCGAAGAACTTTATATTGCCATTGTTGATTCCTTTTGCGATCTCCTTGCCCACTTGATGCGGCGCTCGCCGCTCAATCATATTGAGCCGAGCCCATCTGTTCTCGGTATCTGCGCCGGAAGAGGCACCAACAAAGAGGTTGAATTTTAATTTGCCCTGTAGATTATTCTTTTCTACGTGGTCTGCCAGAGCAGTGGGCACTTTCCTAGCGAGTGATGATGTTAGCTCTGATCACCTGAGATTAATTCGGAGCATGGTAGAATACTTTGGGTATCCTACACCAGTAAATCCGCTCCATCCGATATAACTGCCATGGGGAAACAAGTCAATCAGGTCTTCAGCCTTTGCAAGTTTGTTGAGATACGAAGGCCTTCTGACACGACTGCGAAGTGCAGCGGATATAGTCATGGCGGACTCCGTATGAATCAATTGAGAAGAAACTGTTGGCGGACGACACGGGAAACGTAGAGAGCTTCGATATATATACTTGCGGCTGTAGAAAAAAGGAATTGAAGGTTTAGCGGCTAGTTATTCCATCAAGGATTAATGGAGACTGGTCCAGTGACGGCGGAGAGCTTGCATTTCCGGATTTCAACATCAGGCCACTCTTGCTATTGTCAGAGTGCGATCACCGAGGCTTCTCCGGATGCAGCAGCATCAACACGACTTCAGATATAAAGCTTCGTTTCATGCGCTACCCAAGAAGAATGTGCAAGTTACCTGAGACCTTGTTTAATGCATCGAAGGGCCTTCGCGGTAGAATAGCAATCGAATCATTCGACTCGCTCTTGTGCACATTGCTAGCGATCATCATCTTTCGAGATTTGTACCATTAAAAGGAGCTTGGGTTTTTCTATGTAGGAGCATCTCGTTTCTCGTTCGTCATGCGAATCATATAGGCGTCTCCTGCTTCTCAGCCTCGTTCCTCGCATCTTCTGGAAATTTTGTAGGAGGGACGGTGATAACTGGAATAGTCTCCGTCGCCTTCATTGTTGCCGGCGCAATCAGACCCAAGCCATGCGTTGTCAAGACGAGCTTTCGACTTGGTTCTGCCTCATTCTCTTGATCTGTCTTTCCTTCAAGCTGCGAATCGGGAGTATGAGGCCATTCGAACCCTTTTTGGCCCTCCAAGCCTTGGCGTCCCGCCAGCTCGATTCTATCTAGTACGCCACGTAGGACGAGGAGAGTTTTGAATTGTGGCATCAGTAGGCCCAACCAGCGTTGGCCTTTCCCAGCTTTTACATTCATGTACTCAAAACCGCGCACGTACTTCGCTCGCCGTTGCCGATGTGTAACCTGATATGTAACTTGCGATGGATTCTCAGTCCATCCTGGAAAGTTGGGCATGAGTTTCTCCTCGCACGCCCGGAAAGCTGTTATGACGTGCGCGGGGTTATGTGACTGACTAAGGTGCGTGATGTATATGTTCCATGCGAGGTTATCGAGAGTGAAACCGGCGTAGAGGAGAGAATGAATGGTAGAATATATCAAGTCATACTTTTGCTGGGCTGAAAGACTGCGGATATATGGGACGAGAGGTCGGGAAAAGATGCTACGGCGACTCGGAGGAATCTTGACGTTCTGCAATGACATAAAGGGCCATGTCGTGTTTGAATAGGATGTAGATCCAGGCATTCCTCCGTTTAAGTTCCTTTCGCTGTTTATCTCCTGACTGCCAGGTACCTTCCAGTCTTTGAAATGGAAGTGGCGTGCAACAGTCTGAGCATATCGATCCCAGTAATCTTGAACTTTTGAGTGGTCTCTACCATGAAAGTGGGCCAACATTAGTGCAGAGAGAACGCGGAGAGATGGGCTGTTCTCGGAGACCGGCTCGTTCTGACGATTTGCCTCGTATAAATGCGTAAGCTTTCTTACCATCTCGCCCATCCCAGCGTTTCCATAGTTGATGAGTAGTGACTCAAGATATGCGTCCGAAGGATGACGAGGGTCGATGCCGCTCAAGCCCAAACGAGGACCATAAGAAATTGTACCCTCCAAGTCGTTTCCCTCTAGCAACTCTCGGAATTCCTCTTCACGGTCTTGCTGAGAAATACCGCTGGCCCTTTCAAATTCAACATCCTTTGAATTTTGAAATGACTTTGCTCGGACGTACGCACTCGTGACACTGTCATCGGGTTTAATTCCTCGCTTTTTCATGCGACTCATCATGCCAACAGCTTTAGCATGTTCATTCTGTCGATTATAGCCCGCGATAAGCAAAGCGTAATGGAATGGCAGAACGGGAATACCTTTCTCGGGCATCACCTTCTCTACCATCTTCTGCGCAGTTGCAGTCTGGTGTGTCAAACATAGGACGTGTACGAGTGCACCATATGTCATACTATCCGACGCAACATCATTTTGTTGCATCTCTTTGAATAGTTGCAATACATTCTCAACGTCCCTACGGGTAGCGTACGCCGTTAAGATGTAGTTCCATGCCTTAGTTGGGGAGTCTTGGAGATCTCCATTTTGTTTTGCGTTTGCGATCGCTGTTAGCGCTTCTTTCGCCGCGGGCAAGTTGTCGCTCTTGATGTGAGCTAGAACTAAATTGCTGAACAAGTCAGCATTAAGTAGCACACCTTTGCGTTTGGCAGTCTCCAGAATTTCGATTACTTGTCCCACATCTCCACGGTTGGCGAAATACTGAATGATTGACGCGAAGCTGCGTCGATTCAGCAGTAATCCACTGTTGAGCATTCGATTATAGCATTCGAGAGCACCATTCACATCATCGCCGCGTACGTAGGCATTCAAAAGCGCACCCCAGCATCCAACGTCAGGTTTCTGTCTGAGTTCGGTGGAAATTCGATCAAACTCTCGTTGCGCTTCTGCAGCTTCCCCCCTCCTTGCATGTGCCGCAATTAAGGATGTGGGCAAAACTCGTCGGCCAATTGCTTTACGTGAGAATTCATTAAAGCACCTGCTTACACTGGCAACGTTGCCAGAACGGCCATACAAACTAAGCAGTCGATTCAATGTCCTGGACAAGATTGGGCTGTTTTGCCTTCGCAGGTCTTCCTCGATCGATTGCGTCGAAACCTCCAGCTTGCCAAATCCTTTATGGTCGTTCAAGACAGCCAGAATCTCAGATAGAATGGCCTCGGGTGGTGTGCCATGCAAAGATAACCGGTATTCTTTGTATATGTCGAAGAAGTACTCGCGAACCTTGGTGTAGAGTTCCAGTGGGAGACGACCGTGGGATAGCCGTTTCAGAATTGTATTCATTGTTACTTCGTACAGTCCAGAGTCAGCAAGACCGATTGAATCAAGCTTTGCTATCAACATCCGTTTTATGTCGAGATGAGACATGTTGTCATTCATCAGGGCACAAGAAACTAGATGCCGAAGGAAAGCTTGAGCTTGGTGATTGCTTTCCCGCAGTTGCTTATCTGTGTTCTCGATATAAGCTACAACAATAGCCTCAAGGTCGGGTAGTCGCTCTACAAAGGTCCAGATTGATGATTCAGACTGTAATGTCTCCAGCTTAGTACCTTGAAGGGCGAAGCTTGCCATTCTTGCGTTAAAGATTTGTAGCGCAGTAGCCCATTGCTGTTGCTGCAGTGCATGTGCGAGTAAGAGGTCAGAGCCAATGTATCCCAAAGAACGATTGTTGGCGGAGGTAACAAAGTCGTGCGTTTTGGCAGCTTCCTCAAACTCTCTATTGTGTAGCTTCAGAAGGATACTCTTCCAATGCACATTCTGTTCGATCTTGCCAAGAAGCAAAGAAGATCGAACTCTTTCGTCCTGCCTATTTGAGAATGACAGAAAGTTGAGGATACGGCGCTGAAGAATCTGAGTCCGTTGCTCTGGAGTGAGCTGAAGAAAAAGCTGCCAGACCATCTCGAATGTGCCACCATCTTGTGGAGAGGGCAGAGTACCGTCAAGATACGCCAGAAGCTTTTCGAGCGGCTGATCCACAATATACTTCGGCAAGATTTGCTCATGCACGGTATGCGACCGCTCGCTAAGGAGAGGCGACGGTAATGTCGGAGTTCTTGAGATGGTGGCAATAGCACTTCTCGTTCCTTGCGTCAATGAGTCTACTTCGGATGGTATAGCTTGCTGAACCTTTGGGATATCTTCAGAACTCGGAGCTGTTGCAGCTAGCGTGCTCTGTTTTCTTGCGGAGGAGTATGACCTCGTATTTGCCTGATAGCCACTTATCGCAAGGCAATCTCCTCCCAACTTAGATAATCTCTTAATCAACGCCAGGCTCTTCGGTGGGTATAGAAATTCTAGTATTCCAAGATCGTGTTGCATTTGGCGCAACCGTCGCGCAGGCTGGGTATCTTTGCTGTAGGAAACAGAAAATGCCATGACCATTGGCTCGAGCATTGTCGCCCACCAAACCGGTAGGTCGAGGTCACTTGCTCCATGGTGCCAAAATGCAGAATGGAGCAGTCGACGACTTCGAATACCGTAAGCCGTGTGGCGAGCGACATGCCGAGTAGTCGAGTCGAGGCATGTTACCGCACGCTCTAGCATCCCTAAGCTCCAAAACTTCCTATTTCAGGTCCTGAAGGAATGCGCTGTACTTGGAGGTCATCAAATGTCGAGCCGAAGGGAGCGAGAGAAGCTTTGAAAAGTATCAGCAGATCACTTTAGAGATTGTTCGTGCTTTGACTGACGATAGCTTAAACATGGCCCAATTGCACACAAGTGCCGGTAGGAGAGAATGGTTTCGATTAGTCGAGATCTATTCGAAGCTGGAGAGGGTTAGATCGCGGATATCGCGACCGCAAACAAGTACCGCGGTTTGAAGATTTCTTGAGATTCAAGGATGGTGCACGCGAGAGAACGTGCAAAATGTGGCTTGAGGGTCGATCCGATGCGGGCCACAACTTGAAATCGCATCCCACTCGCGCTCACCACCCACTGAACTTCGCTTTCGTCACATCTGGTGATACACTGCTGCGACAAATTCGAGCTGACAAGATGGATATCACGCAATTCATATACTCGCGAAGGGATACGGCCCTTCAACTCGGCGATTATGCATTCTATCGAGCCCAACTCTCCCGCCAACTTGCATCCACAAGGAAGAGACTTGGGAGAAGTACGCCCAAAAATGCAAAATACTCCACGAAAGCTCCCATTACTGCCGAGGACATTGGAGGCAATCCAGAGTATGTAGATAATGCTCTAGGCGATCGAATACTAACAATATCTATAGATTTGCGCACTTAATCCTTCTCGTCTGTGAACGAGCTCGTGCCCATGCCATGCTTATAAAAGCTACTCATGCCGAGGACACCAAAGGAAAAGGTATCTCTGGACAAGCTCGCAGTCATATCATCTCCAAACTACACAAGGCTGCTGAACTGGCGCAGCAACTGGCAGATCTTCTGGCCGAAAGAGCGGCAAGCAAGGCAACCGACGTGGACATTCTAGAGGCTGAAGCATATGCAAAGTCGCTAGCTGGAACCAAAGAGTTTGAGAAGCATGCTTCCGGTAGAAGGTCGGGCGACGTACAGGCCCAGAAGCAGAAATGGGAGGCTTGCTTAAGGAATTTTTCTTGTGCGCGGATCATCTATACGGCTCTGCTACAGTCCCGGAAGAAAGAAGTGTACAAGGAAGTGATTGCCGGCGAAATTGATCCCAGTATGAGATACGCTGCCTATCAATCTCACATCCCTAGGACGGTCCCGGTAGTGTTAGTGGCTCGACAAAACTTTCCA
>Ga0335073_10010293_pt1 | contig 13144 bp, 7 predicted proteins | sample Lox_Sample_22_FD_207093 | JGI IMG/M metagenome (GOLD analysis project Ga0335073, IMG submission 207093) | Soil microbial communities from Loxahatchee National Wildlife Refuge, Florida, United States - Lox_Sample_2.2 | ecosystem: Environmental > Terrestrial > Soil > Wetlands | place: USA: Florida...
TGCACGATTTCACCGTGGGAATGTCGGGGTTGCCCCAAACAATTTGCTCGTAGCGAAATGTAAAGGAATACAAAATGCCTATCCGGCTCAATGAAGAAAACGGCTCTTGACCCCACTGGAGCCCCCTTGTTGGCTAAAAGAGCTACACCTCACAATGCACCTCTTCGCGCGAGCCTGTGAACTCCAGGATGAGCACGCCCGACTGCGATCAACGAACAGATGTAACTAACCGGAAGAAGAAAATAAGCTTGCTGGAACTCCCTTGGTCACGAAAAGAAACAGGGCACCATCTTGCTCAACGATCAGCTCACCGGTTTGACATCGTCGAGCAGGAAGAACAGCCCCTCGGCCCACGTGGGATGGATGTAGACGGCGCCTTTCAGCAGCGTGTATGGCAGATCGGCGAGCATGAGCGTGTAGAGTACGTGCACGGTTTCACCGCCATCGCCGGACAGGATGGTCGCGCCCAGGATGTGATCGTTGGAGGCATCGACGACGATCTTCATCAGTCCGGCAGTTTCGTCGCGCTCGTAAGCGCGCGCTACCTTCGACATGGGGACCTGGCCGATCTTCAGCTTATAGCCTTTGGCCCGAGCTTCTTTCTCGGTCATGCCCGCGCTGCCCAGTTGCGGATCGGTGAAGACGCAGTACGGCACAATGCGCTTGTCGATGGTGAGGTCCTTGCCTTCGATCAGGTTGCCGTAAATGATCTGGAAATCGTTGTAGGAGATATGCGTGAAGGCAGGGCCGCCTTTGAGGTCGCCGATGGCCCAGATGCCGGGAACGCTGGTCTCCAGCTTGCCGTTGACTTTGATTGAGCCGTCCTGCCGCGTTTCAACGCCTGCTTTGTCGAGGGCCAGGTCCTCGGTGTTGGGACGCCGTCCGGTTGCCAGCAGCAGGTGCGAGCCGGCGACAGTGGATGTAGCGCCGCGTTGTTCGACGGTAAGAACGATGGCGCCGTCTCTCTCCTCCGCTCGGGTGGTATTGGCGCTGAGCAGAAACTTGATTCCCTCTGCCTCGAGCGCTCTTTGCAGCTCTGCCGCGACTTCGGTATCTTCACGCGGGACGATTTGATCGTCACTCTGGATGATGGTCACGCGGCTGCCAAAGCGGGAGAACATCTGCCCGAATTCCAGCCCGATGTAGCCGCCGCCGAGAACCATGAGATGCTCGGGCAGCTCGGTCAACTCCATGATGGTTTCGTTGGTCAGGTAGCTGACGGCGTCTAACCCCGGAATCGGTGGAATGAAGGCGCGGGCGCCGGTATCGATGAAGATGCGCTCGCTCTGGAGATGCTGACCTGCTACTTCCAGCTCGTGAGCTCCAGTAAACCGCGCTATGCCGCGATACAGACGCAGATTTGGGCGGCGATCGATCCCTTGCTGCTGATGATCGCGGCGCGACTGCACCAACCGGTTTTTTTGGGCCACGATCTTGGCGAGGTCCACGTTCACATCGTGCGTCAACACGCCCCAGCGCGCAGCGTCTCGCGCGTAATGAGCGACGAGCGCGCGATGCACCATGGTCTTGGTCGGCGTGCATCCAGTGTTAATGCAAGTGCCGCCGAGATTTCCCTTCTCGATGACGGCGACCGTCCAGCCGTGGTCCGCAAGGCTTGCTGCCATGGGATTTCCGCCCTGCCCGCTGCCGACGATGATCGCGTCGTATTTCACCTGGCGAATTTTCCTTTAGATGCGATACACGCAGCGGAGTCGCGCGGTGTCTGCTTTGTAAGCGAAGTTTGCCTGGTTCGGACTTTCACCTTTCAGGCCGTTACGGGCTGTTTGATCAGGTCTTTGAAGGTCTGGGCATCCAGCGTTTCGCGCTTCAGAAGTTCGCCGGCAACTAAATCGAGTTGACTGCGGTGTTGCTGCAAGATTTGTTTCGACTCCGCGTATGCCGAGTCCAAAATCTTCCGCACCTCCTCATCAATGGCGTGTGCGGTTTCTTCACTGCAATCGCGCTGCATCATGCCATCGACGGGAACGGGAAGAAAGGGATTTTGCTGTTGCCCACAGTGAACCAGCCCCACCGACTCCCCCATCCCGTAGATACAAACCATCTGGCGCGCCACCGCAGTTGCATGTTCAAGATCGTTCTCTGCGCCAGTGGTGATCTCGTTAAACACAACCTCTTCGGCGGCCCGTCCCCCGAGCATGCCTTTGATCTTGTCGATCAGTTCGGCACGGCTCATCAGATATTGATCGCCTTCCGGTAGTTGCAAAGTGTAGCCGAGCGCGGCGCGGCCGCGGGGAACGATGCTGATCTTGTGCAGGACGTCGGCATGTTTGCTATAGGCGGCCACCAACGCGTGGCCCACCTCGTGATAAGCCACCAGGCGTTTGTCTTTCGGAGTCAGCCGGCGACTCTTCCGTTCCGGGCCGGCCACGACTTTCTCCACCGCGTCTTCCAGGTCTTTCTCAGCGATGGTTGTACCATCATGCCGAGCCGTTAGCAGAGCCGCCTCGTTGATCACGTTTGCTAAGTCGGCGCCGGAGAAGCCGGGCGTCTCCTGAGCGATCTTGCGTAGGTCAACATTTGGCGCCAGGGGTTTGCCACGGCTATGCAACTTCAGAATCGCTTCGCGCCCTTCGAGGTCGGGCGCATCCACCACGACCTGACGATCGAAACGGCCGGGGCGCAGCAGCGCGCGATCCAGAACGTCCGGACGGTTCGTTGCTGCCAGCACGACTACACCGATGTTGGACTCGAAACCATCCAAGCCCACCAGCAATTGGTTTAGCGTCTGCTCGCGCTCATCGTTCACCGCTCCGATGTGCACCCCGCGTTGCCGCCCTACGGCGTCCAGTTCGTCGATGAACACGATACACGGCGCATGTTGTTTCGCCTGCTGGAAGAGGTCGCGCACGCGCGCTGCGCCCACCCCGACGAACATCTCCACAAACTCGCTCCCGCTGATGGAGAAAAAGGGCACCTTGGCTTCGCCGGCAACAGCGCGTGCCAGCAGAGTTTTTCCTGTGCCGGGAGGACCAACCAGCAAAACTCCCTTCGGGATTTTCGCTCCTAAAGACCGGTAGCGTTCCGGATGCTGGAGGAAGGTCACGACTTCCTGCAGTTCGTACTTGGCCTCTTCGCAACCGGCCACATCGTTGAAAGTGACCTTCGTGTCCTGGTCGGCAACCAGCTTCGCTCCACTTGACCCGAACTTCATCACCGACTGGCCGAATCCCTTCATGCCCCTGGACAGGAATATCCACAGCAAGAACATCAGGCCGATCGGCAGGATCCACGCCCACAAGAACTCCGAAATGAAGCTTGGGCGAACGCCTGTAAACTTCACCCCTTCCTTTTCCAGCTCGCGCACCAGATCAGGATCGTCCACCCGCACGGTGCGAAACATGAATGCTTCCGGCGCTGCGGGCTTGCTGGTCGCTTCTTTGCCTTGCTCCTTCGGTTTGGATTCCGAAGCGCTCTTCAGCTCAGAAGCAGGCTCGGGTTCTGCAGGACGAGTAGCTCCAGAAGCAGTTTTGGCCGCAGATGGCTTGGTGGATTCGGGGGTGGCGCTCTGGGTGGCTGGCGTCTTATCAGCGCCTGCTTCAGCCTGCTTGGCGGCCGTGGGCGCCTTCGGCTGGATCTTGCCGGTGATTTCCGCCTCGGCGACCGAGCACTCGACTACCTCACCTTGCGCGAGATATTTCTTGAACTCGCTGTAATCGATGGTGCGATAGACAACCTGGTGGGCCGCCTCCTGCCAAATCCACAACATGCCAAGGGTCAGGAGCCCATACCAGATCAGCCACCGCCATTGCGACGGCGGCAGCCCCCCTGTTTTTTCCCCGGGACCAGGCAGAGACGGCTTCCTATTCCTCTGCCGGGGGTCTGGAACGTCAATCTCTGGCTTTTTGATGGAGGGTGCCACTTGCTTGCTCGACCTCAACAGCCCTTCAGCTCTTCCTGCTTTAAACAGGTAAAGGCATAACCAGCAATGATATCCCCGCGTGGCCAGCCGGGAAAGTAGCTGCAACCGGCCTGAGGCTACCAATCAATTTTCGGTAATCTCCCGCGCCTAACTGGACGGTATGCTTTTGCATAGTAGGCTCGCACGCCGAAGCCGTTGTGGCTTAATGTACGCAACTCCTACCCGGTAGGGTGAACAATTAGATGCTAAATGTGGTGAAGCTGAGGAACCTCATTGAGGTTGCTATCAAGGTTCCTGCAGATTGCACTTCAGCGGCAGCTTGTCCTTCAACAGCCCCAACTGCGCCAGTCGCGCCCGAACTGAAGTGGCGATGATCGCCGGACTTAACAAGTCACGGACTTTGTCTTTCGCTCGAAGACCCACTGCCGAAGCGGCTTCGCGGTTACACTCGATGTAGCGCATAAGCTCGCAAGCACAGTCCAGGTCCGGATCGGCCCAGTGATATCCCGCCGCATATGGCCCATCCGTCTGCTCGATCGTGATCAGCCGGTAGGGAACCAGGAAGCTGTCGTCGTCCGACATGAAATCCACATTACCTGAATATCCGGTGGCCACCACCGGCTTGCCAAACATCATTGCCTCGGCCAGGGTCAAACCAAACCCTTCCGAACGATGGAGAGAAACATAACAGTCCGCTGCCTTCATCAGGGCGTGCTTCTCTTGTCGTGTCAGCACCGCATCCATGATTCGTACATTTGCGCCGGCGCAAGCACGCTGTAACGATTGCAGCTCTTGCTGATGCTCGGTACTATGGGAAGACTTGATCAGCAACTGAACGTCCTTCCGGTGTCCGAACGCTCTTCTGTAGGCTTCCACCAAGCCGAGCGGATTTTTCCTTTCCAAGAAACTGTGGAAATCGAAAAGGAAAAGAAATAAAAAGACATCGTCGCTTATTTCGAAAGCGGCACGGTCCGGCACGATGTCGAGATATTCCTCAACCTCCAGCGAGTGCGGCACAACTTGTACCGGAACAGGGGAGTTGGAGGCGACTGAGTCGCGCGTGAAACGGCTGGGCACCCAAATTTCATCCGCATAACCGAAGGACGTGGCCCATTGCGGAGGGAACTCCGGAAGCTCCCATGCCCAATAGCCTATATTGAAATGCCGCGCAAAATAAGAAGGATGTTCGCTTCCAAACTCGTAAAGTCTGTCGGCATTCAGCGTCATGAGGTTTATGAGATAAGGATTGTCGGTGAGCAACTCCCCGGAAAGACATTCTACATTGCTGGACTTGGAATCCAACCTATTATTTATGCAATAAGGAACGCCTGTAGCCCGAACTATTCTTAAGTTACTTCTCGCTGCTTCGCCACTACCTTTCTCCGACTCAAAGTATCCTAATAGGTTCACCCCAGCAGGATATGCGGCCGCGAATTGCGGGCAATCAATTCCCCTAGCTTGCGAGCCATTGCTCAACCAGGAGAATGGGTTCCCGAGATGATCTACATCCTTTCCAAGACCCCAATAGTACTTGCGGGCCGATGGCGGAATTCTCACGCCGTTGGAAAAATACTCGTGTTTGTAAGTCCAGCGCTTCGTCTCATCCCAACCCTTCGCGATCAGTAAATCGCGGTATCGGAGGTAAAGCTTACGGACATCCCCAATAGTCGACATGTCGAATCGATTCTGGTACTTCGATACAATCCATGGCTTGTTAGGATCAAAACCGCTGAAATGAAAAAAGTACAGCGGGCGGTCGTTCACGCTGACTTCGTCTCCTACCGTAATCACGCGTTCGTGGAGGTTCCAATAGGCCACATTGAAACCATCGTCTCGAATAACCTGTATACCTTCGAATAAAGCAGGAGCCATATCCATCCAGCGCTGGTCAACAAATAGGTTGTCCTGGAAAGATACAATGCAATGGTGATATAGCTTGTCTGACCACCAGCGAAGCAGGCGTTTGGACTCCGGCGAGTTGCGGATACCAAGAAATCCTAAGTTGTAGGTTCCGGCCTGAAGAATATCGTGTTCGGTAAGCCCACGTCCGTCGTTGGGAAGCGGCGACAGAAGATGTGGAGTCAGAAGAATGTTTGCTCTCTCCAGCCTTTCCCGCAAAGGGTCGAGCGGCCTAAGGATGAGAATGTCCGGATCAAGGTACAAGAGCTTGGTGACCGAATAGCGCCGAAACAGATAGTCGAGCAGATAAGGCTTTACTGCGGTACTTGCCTCCAGGATCGTGTACTTGAACAAAAAGCCGTTTAAGTTGGGAATATTCAGTTCCGAAACCAATACGGGTTGGAATGCCTCTGCCTCCGGATTGAAAAAGCCCTGCGGTGAATCCAGCAACAAAACAAAGAAGGGACACCCCGGATGTGCCGCATGCCAGGAATCTGCCAAGGCCCTTGCCATCGGCAGATAGTTCTTAGCGATGATCGTGCAACCTGCGAATTCTGCGCCCGACGATGTCATGTTCCGCGAGTAAGAGCCGCTCGGAATTATTGTAAGGCAGCGGAGGCGGCGGCACTGCGTTCCCGCCAAAACTCCGCGATGTAGCACATCGCGCCCTAGTCGAGTCTCGCGCCGACAGCAGACTCCGGACATTGAGCGCCGCCGCCAGAACAATGCCGCCGCCGCAAGGAGGCGCTCAGCCCCACAAGTGGGGCCGGACCTCCTTATGCAGCCTCCTTAATGCACCTTTTGTCCCGGGAACTGCTCGGCAAGATTTTGTGAACATCCAATGAACTCGCTGGTTTAGAATTCATACTTCTTTAACAAATACCGTGCGCCCCATGTTTGGGCGGCGTGCCTCGGGTATCGGGCGTAGGATTCTATGACTTCATATGCTGGCAAGCGCAAACCCGGCAGGACTGTGGCGAATGCTGTGCATGAACTTACGCCGGGGCGCGTCTTCTGGATCACCGGGTTATCCGGCGCCGGCAAGACGACGGTTGGACGGGAATTGTGGCGCCGTCTGCGCACCGTCGGTCGCACCGTCACGTTTCTCGATGGCGACGCGCTCCGTCGGGCGATCGCCGAAGATCTCGGCCACAGCTCGGACGACCGGCGGCGATCGGCGATGCGCAATGCGCGGCTTTGTAAGCTGCTGGCTGAGCAGGGCTCGGACGTCATTTGCGCCACCATCTCGTTATTTCACGAGGTGCAGCGGTGGAACCGCGAGAACATCCCCGGCTATCGCGAGATCTACCTTCGAGTCCCTATTGCCGAGCTGCGCCGAAGGGACAGCAAGGGCCTCTACGCAACGGCACAGCGTAACGATGCGCGGCAGGTAGTCGGTATCGACGTGCGGGCAGAGACTCCCGAAGCGCCGGATCTCGTCCTCGACAATTATGGGCACCTCGACGTTGCTACGGCGGTCGACCGCATCTTGACGGTATGCACCAGGCCGAATGCTGCGGGCGCGCTGAAGCCGAGGCGCTTCGTGAAGTTCAGCAGCAAAGCGGAAACTCTGGAAGCGGTCGCGCCACTGCTGCGCACGGCCCGCGTCCTGCCCCAGGTCCGGTTCTCGGTTACCGATTGGCGCTGCGACGCCTCTGGAGTGCTCGCCGAGATCGCGGCTGCGCCCTGGAGTTCAGGACGCGTGATCGTGCGCAGCAGTGCACATGGCGAGGACGCCGCGTCGACCTCGCAGGCGGGCAAATACGACTCCATCCCCGATGTGCTCGGCAGCGCAGAAGTAGCACAGGCGATCGAGCGGGTGATTGATTCGTTCGGCAAGGATGCAACGGACGACGACCAGATCTTCGTGCAGCCCATGCTCGACCATGTGGCGATGGCGGGTGTGGCGTTCTCACGGAATCCAAGCGGCGGTCCTTATTACGTGGTCAATTACGACGACCGCTCCGGCCAAACTCACCGCGTGACCGGCGGTGTCGGGGACAATCTCAAGACTTTTCTTTGCCTCAAATCGCAGCCGGATTGTTGCCCGCCGTCACTCGCACCGGTGGTCGCCCTCGTCAGCGAACTTGAAGGCCTGCTTGCGTGTGACGCAATCGATGTGGAATTCGCAGTCGACGAAGATGAGCAGCTCTACCTTCTGCAAGTCCGCCCACTCAGTGTCGAGTGCGATTCGCAAGCCGCGGACGCCGAGGTCGAAGCCGCACTCGCCGATGTCGCACGCAAGGTCGAGCTGCTCAGCCGGCCGCATCCCTTCCTGCACGGCAGCCGGGCGATTTTCGGAGTCATGCCGGACTGGAACCCGGCCGAAATCGTCGGCATTCGACCGCGGCCGCTCTCGTTGTCGCTGTATCGCGAATTGATTACCGACGCCATCTGGGCCTATCAGCGGGACAATTACGGGTATCAGAACCTGCGCAGTTTTCCGCTGCTGGTCAGCTTCCATGGGCTCCCCTACATCGATGTGCGCGTGAGTTTCAATTCTTTCGTACCGCGCGAGCTGCCCGACGAACTCGCCGGACGTCTGGTGAATTACTACATCGATCGCCTGCTGGCTGAGCCGCACCTTCACGACAAGGTGGAATTCCAGATTATCTTTTCCTGCTACACGCTGGATTTACCAACCCGAATGGGCATGCTGGCCGAGCACGGATTTTCGCCGGAAGACATTGGGGAAATTGCCGGCGCTTTGCGGCGCCTCACCAACCGCATCATCCATGGCGAGACTGCGCTCTGGCGGCGCGACCGCAGCAAGATCGACGTGCTGGCCGAGCGGTTTCCCACGATCTGCAACGCAGGCGTCGACAAGATCAGCCGCATTTACTGGCTCCTGGAGGATTGCAAGCGGTACGGCACGCTGCCCTTCGCCGGTCTGGCGCGCGCGGGCTTCATTGCCGTCCAGATGCTGCAGTCGTTCGTTGCGGTCGGCGTTCTCAATGCCCAGGAAGCGGCAACCTTCATGGCGAGTGTGGACAGCATCGGCTCGCGCATCGGGCGAGATTTCGCGCAGTTGTCGAAGCCAGATTTCCTGGCGCGCTACGGCCACCTGCGACCGGGAACATACGACATCCTGTCGCCGCGCTACGACGAAGCCCCCGATCTTTATTTCGACTGGTCAAGCGCCCAGCCGACGGCGTCCGCGCCGCCGCGCTTTGCCCTCTCTATCGATCAGTTGCGCCGCATCGAGCAATTGCTGAAAGAACATGAGATCGAGATCGACGTTTTGGGTTTGATCGAATTCATTAAGGCAGGCATCGAGGGCCGCGAATACGCAAAGTTCGTGTTTACCCGAAACCTGAGCGACGCGCTGTCGCTGATTCGTCAACTGGGCGCAGATCACGGCCTTTCCGCAGAGGACTGCGCATTTCTGGATTATGACGTCATTCGCACCCTGTACAGCGAAAGCGGTTCGGTGCGCGAAGCCCTGCTGGAAAGCGTGGCGCGCGGTAGAAACCATCATGCGCTCACCCGCAGTCTGGTACTGCCGCCAATCATCGCTTCGCCCGAGGAGGTGTTCGCCTTTCACCTTCCCCCGAGCCAGCCGAATTTCATTACCCAAAAAGAGGTCACCGCACCAGTGGCCTCGGTCAGCGATCCACCGGAGAGCTTCGCCGGACGGATTCTTTTTGTGCCCAGCGCGGACCCGGGCTTCGACTGGATCTTCACCCGCGATATCAGCGGATTTGTTACCCAGTTCGGCGGCGCCAATTCGCACATGGCCATCCGGGCCGCCGAGCTCGGCATACCTGCGGTAATCGGCGCCGGCGAAACCCTGTTCCGGCAATGGCAGACGGCAAGCAAACTGTGCCTCGACTGCACCAACCAGCGGGTTCTGGTGATCGCATGAAGGCTGTCGCCGTCACCCAACGGGTATCGGTTGTCACCGCCTATGGAGAGCGCCGTGACTGCCTGGACCAGGCGTGGACAAAGTTCCTGGCTGCATGCGGGCTGCTTCCCATATTGCTTCCCAATGTCACCGAGGCTGCTCTTGCTTTATGCGAGGTGACCGGCGTCGCCGGAATGCTGTTGACCGGCGGTAACGATCTGGCGGCGTTGGGCGGTGACGCTCCGGAACGCGATGCGGTCGAGAATGCTCTTCTCGACTTCGCACAGCGGCGCGGGCTGCCGGTGCTGGGTGTTTGTCGCGGCATGCAAGTGATTCAGCACCGTTTTGCTATTCCGCTGCGCCGCGTCGAGGGCCACGTCACGCCGCATCAGATCATCCGAATCAACGGCCGCCAACAAGAGGTCAACAGCTATCATTGCTTTGCGGCCTTCGAATCGCAATCTCCGCTCGAAGTCTGGGCCGTCGCCGACGACGGTGTGGTCAAAGCCATACGCCATTCGGCGCAACCGATGACTGGAATCATGTGGCACCCCGAACGCTGCTTGCCCTTCTCTCCCGCCGACGTGGAGCTGTTCCGTCAGTTTTTTGGAGTTCAGTAAATGCGTGCTGTCATTCTCGCGGCCGGTCGCGGCAGTCGCCTGGGGTATCTCAGCGACGACCGTCCGAAATGTCTCGTTGAGTTCCACGGCAAGCCGCTGATCGAGCGCCAGATTGCGGCGCTGCGGCGTGGCGGAGTGAGCGACATTGGGGTAGTGCGAGGCTACCGCGCCGGGATGATCGACTTTCCCGGCTTAACGTACTTCACGAACGAAAGCTGGGTGGAGACCAACATGGTGATGTCGTTGGCCACGGCCGCTTCCTGGCTGCGTTCAGGCCCGGTCATCGTCAGCTACGCCGACATTTTTTATCGCAGCGAGCTTATACGCGGTCTGGCCGGCGCTCCCGGCCAGTTGGTCATCACCTACGACCGGCGTTGGCGCGATCTGTGGGCATGCCGTTTCGCCGATCCGTTAGCTGACGCCGAAACTTTCCGCATTGACGGCAACGGCCAATTGCTGGAGATCGGCGGCAAGACGACTCGCATCGAAGACATCCAGGGTCAATACATGGGTCTGTTGAAGTTCACGCCCGCCGCATGGAGCGCCGTCGAGGCGCTTCTCAGCGAACTCGATGCACCGACCCGCAATCGCCTCGATATGACCGGATTGCTGCGCCGGCTCCTGCCCACCGATTTCCCGATCAGCACCCTTGGTACCGACGGACAGTGGGGCGAGATCGACAATCCGGAGGATGTTGCGCTGTACGAGAACATGGTGAGGAAAGGCGAACTCATTCTCGAGGATTCACTACCGCACGAGAGCGCGCCGGCAAGATAAAGATGATTTGGAATGATTGCACGGTGGCCGCGGCCGTCCCGGCTGTTGTTTCATAACCCGTGCGCGAGGGTTTACAAGTTGTCCACCACAATGAAACACGGGGATTTCACCGGACTGGCCGGCGACTACGCCAGGTTTCGCGCGGGATACGCGCCGCAGGTCGCGACCGCCATTCTGGGTTATTTGGGACGCAACCCCGCTACCATCGATGCGGTCGATGTCGGTGCCGGCACAGGCATCTGGACACGCACGCTCGCGGAACGCGGACTGCATTCGATTGTCGCTGTGGAACCCAACGATGACATGCGTCAGCAAGGAATTGAGACCTCGCGCGGCATGGACATTGTCTGGCGCAAAGGCTTGGCAGAAGCGACCGGCTTGCCCGATGGCTCAGCCGACCTAGTCACGATGGCTTCGTCCTTCCACTGGGCAGATTTCGACAAGGCGTGCGACGAGTTCTGCCGCATCCTGCGCTCCGGCGGCCTCTTTGTTGCTTTGTGGAACCCGCGGCTCATCGAGGCCAACCCACTGCTGGTCGAAATCGAGGCGCAAATTACCCGGCTGAAGCCCGAGGTGAAGCGCGTATCGTCCGGCCGCTCTGGCATTACCGAACGCCTGACGGAAATGTTGAGCGCGAAGCCGCAATTCACCGAAGTCCTGTACCTCGAAGGCAGGCATTCCATACTGCAAACGCCGGAGCAGTACATCGGCGCGTGGCGCTCGGTAAACGACCTGCAGGTGCAACTAGGCCCGGAGCTCTTTCGCAATTTTCTGGATTTCACCGAGCAACGCATCGCAGGTCTGGCGACGATCGAGACAACTTATGTCACTCGCGCCTGGGCGGCGCGTCGCGCTTAGGCTCTTCCGCGACCGGCACGCGACCGGCAAGGAAGCAACCTGTTTACCGCGCAGTTCCTTTGCGTACGGTCCGTCGTCAGCTTTTCTGTAGCCCGGTGAACGGGACTGAGAAGAGCAGCGTTTCGGCAGCACTCCAGCTTGTCCCGCCAGGAAAAGACGGGGACCTTGCTTCAAACCAGTTACCCGTCATGGTGGAGATCATGCGTCCTTCGAGCACTCCCATTGCCGGCCGGCGACTCAGCAGGAAAACGTTCGCAATTTGTCCCGCGCCACTAGCCTGACTCGCCGACTTACTGCAAGCCTCGTCCAGTTGCTGTGCGTTGGCGAAGATTTGTTGTACCGTCTGCCGGCGCGGACTGGCGCTCTTAATCGGAACCTGGTGCCAATACCATGCCGGAGAAGCTTTACCTGACGGATTGGAATTGTGGCTGCCAAAAATATCGTGACCACCGAAGATCGCGCACAGGTTCGGCCAGGTATTTACTCCTACCGTGTTCCATGCTTCCACAGCCGAATTAGAGTAGGGTGCGGCCGCCATTGAGTATCCGTCCGGCCCATAGGAATCGGTTCTTTCGAACTGTGTTCCATTCGTGGTCAACCACCCATGCGTCGTGATATAGCATTCGCAGTCGGAATTTGCCTGCATAACGTCATAGGCCCAGGACCACGCCTCGTTGCCGGCGAAGAAATCCATCGCCAGCACAAGCATTTTTATGTCGGAGACGACGAACTTTACCGCTGTGTTGGCTCCAGTATCGTCATGCGATCCTACCCAATAAGCCATGTCTCCATCCCCCAGATCGATGCCGGAACCATAAGCTAAAGAGCGGTGCTTGGCGGAGAAATAGCCGGTCGTGAATTCCGCTCCCAGGTTACCCCGGGAAGAAGGCCGGTTTTCATCATAGTCATGGTTTCCCGGAGGGGTAGCAAAGGCAACTCGATTCTTGTCAAGAATGATCCAGGCATTCTTCGCATTCTTGTCCTCATTGGCGCCCGAGGTCGAATTCACGCAATCGCCGACGCCCACGACCGCCTTGATATTGGCGTCAAAGGACGGCGTACTGGAGGTGAGAACAATATTCTTGTTGCGGACAATCCACTTCATCATGGCAGCGTAATATCCGCCAAGATTGTCGGGGCACGATTCAGCCAGAAACTGAGGATCGGGAATAATCGCAATCGTAAAATCGGGGCCCGCTCCCGAAGATGCGCTCATCAGGTCTGATGCCATCGCCACAGAAGGTGTACTCATGAAGCGCGATGCTG
>Ga0335073_10010294_pt1 | contig 13143 bp, 13 predicted proteins | sample Lox_Sample_22_FD_207093 | JGI IMG/M metagenome (GOLD analysis project Ga0335073, IMG submission 207093) | Soil microbial communities from Loxahatchee National Wildlife Refuge, Florida, United States - Lox_Sample_2.2 | ecosystem: Environmental > Terrestrial > Soil > Wetlands | place: USA...
GGACTGCGAGGCGGAATGGAGCGCCGCACTCAACACAGAGAACACCGAGAAAAGCCACAGAGAGCACGGAGGCCCCGAACTGAAGCTTTTCCGCGTCCTCCCGACTTGCTCCGTGTTCTCGGTGTTGAAGCAGCGCTGATTCGTGCCTCGCACGCGCCACGCAGCCAAATCGCGCGATGGCCGCCGCGCTTTCTTGCTATGCTTTGCGGCGGCTTTTTGCGCCCCCCATGAGCGAACCTCAGAAACTCGAGCGCGGCCTCGGTCTCGTCGAAGCGACCTCGCTCAACATGACGTTCATGGTGGGCATCGGCCCGTTCGTCGTGATCCCATACGTGATTCAGGCCATGCACGGCGGCGCCGAAAGCCTGCTCGCATGGGCGGCGGGCGCTGTGCTCGCTGTCTGCGACGGCTGCATCTGGGCCGAACTCGGCGCCGCGATGCCGGAGGCGGGCGGCAGTTACGTCTTCCTGCGCGAGGCCTACGGGGCGATGCGCTGGGGCCGCCTGCTCGCGTTTCTCTACATCTGGCAGACGCTGTTTCAAGGGCCGCTGAGCATCGCCTCGGGCGCGCTCGGGTTCGCGGACTATTCGGCGTATTTGGTCAATAAATCGGGCGCGCTCGCGCGGCTCCTGGCCCGCGTGGCCGCGGCGATTTGCACGCACGACGACAACCTGATCGGCGCGCTCATCGTCGTATTCGTGATCCTGCTGCTCTACCGGCGGATCACCCAAATCGGCCGCATTTCCGTCGTCTTCAGCGTCGTGGTGATCGGGACGATCCTCTGGATCGTCTGGGGCGGCGCGCGGCATTTCGACGCGCACCGGGTCTTCGATTTTTCCGGCGGCGACCGGAGCTTTTCGTGGCTGCTCTTTGCCGCGCTCGGCCACGGCACCGTGCAAACGATCTACAGCTATCTCGGCTACTACAACGTCTGCAACCTCGGCGGCGAAATGAAGAACCCGGAAAAGAACATTCCGCGCGCGATCTTCATTTCGATCCTCGGGATTTCGGCACTGTACCTTGGGATGCAAGCGAGCGTGCTGAGCGTGATTCCGTGGCGCGAGGCGGCACAATCGAAGTTCATCGTCAGCACGTTCATCGAGCGCGTCTACGGCAGTCAGTGGGCGGCGCTGGCGACGTCGCTGATCCTGATCACGGCGCTCGGCTCGGTGTTTTCCGCGATGCTCGGGTATTCCCGCGTGCCCTACGCGGCGGCGGTCGACGGGAATTTCCTTTCCGTCTTCGCCCGCGTGCACCCGAAGAAACATTTTCCCTACGTGTCGCTTGTCGCGCTGGGAGCGGTCGCGGCGCTTTGCTGCCTTGCGTTCAGCCTGATTTCGGTGATTCGCGCCATCCTGGCGATGCGCTGCCTCATCCAATTCGCCGCGCAGGGTGTGGGGCTGATTCTGTTGCACCGGCGATGGCAGGGCGAACGTCTACCCTTTCGCATGTGGCTTTACCCCGTGCCGGTGATCGTCGCGATCGCGGGCTGGATCGCGATCTTCTTCTCGACGGGCCGCAAGCCCATGCTGGCGTCGCTTGCGGCGGCGGGAGCGGGTATTCTTGTATATTTGGGGCGCGCGCTGTGGCAGCGCCAATGGCCATTCCAGGAGGCCCGGTGAACATTTCAACCAGAGATTCCATGAAGCGTCGGGGAATGCGATGGCTCACGGCGGGAATCGCGGGAGCCGTCGTGGTGGGCGTGCTGGTCGCGCCGCAGGCGACAACAGTGCTGGCGCAGTCGCTGCCGGACGCGATCGAAGCCATCAACCAGGCACGCGTGGCCACGCGAATTCTCTATACGACGGCGCACCCGGACGACGAAACCGCCGGACTGATCGCCTATCTCGCCCGCGGAATCGATGCGGACGTCGCGATGCTGCAGATCACTCGCGGCCAGGGCGGGCAAAACGCCATCGGCCCTGAGCAGGATGGCGAGCTCGGCGTGATCCGTACCACGGAGCTGCTCGCCGCGGATCAGCACTATGGCGCGAAGCAATTTTTCACGCGCGCCGTCGACACCGGATTTTCGAAGAGCGGCGAAGAGACGATGAAAGCCTGGGGCGACCTGCCGGTCGAGGACATGGTGCGCGTGATCCGCACGTTCCGCCCCGACGTGGTCATCAACGGCTGGGGCGGAGTGCACTTCGGGCACGGGCAGCATCAGGCGAGCGGAATTTACACGCCGCAGGCCGTCGCCGACGCAGCCGATTCGACGAAATTCCCCGACCAGATTGCCGAAGGGCTGAAACCCTGGAAGGTTGGCCTGGAGCTGCGGCCGGGGTCCTTCGGTTTTGGCCCCGAGGCGCCGTCATCGGCGCCCGTCGCGGGAGTGACGTTTCCGATCAACGACGTCTCGCCCTTGTGGGGCAAGAGTTATGTCGAAATGGGCATGGAAGGCCACGCGCAGCACCGCTCGCAGGGCACGCCCTCCTTTTTCGGCAATCCGTTTTTCCGGCGGCCCGCGGTGCTGATCACCGAGCAAGGGCAGCAGGCGGGCGGCTCTTTTGACCCGAAGCTGCTCGCGGAGCCGATCACGTCGCTCGCGGCGCGCTATCCGAGCTTGCAGGCGGAGATGGCGCCGGCTCTCAGCGCTGCCGATCAGGATCTCGCGGCGGCGGCGAAGCAAGCGCTCGATCTCGATCGCGCGGCAGCGGCCGATTCGCTGGCGCAGGCGGGGAAGGAAATCGCAACGCTGCGCGAGAAGGTCGCGAGCTCGGGCGGCGACGACAGCGCTCGGGCAACCTGGGAACTCGATCGCGTGCGCGAGAGGATCGACGCGGCGCTCGTAAAAGACATCGCGCTGCCGATCGACACGCAAGCCGACCGGCACGAGTTGGTCGCGGGCGAAAGCCTCGGCGTGACGGTGAGCTTCCTCGATCAATCCGCCGCGCCCCTCAAGTGGACCGTCGACCCGTCGAGCCTCGCGGTGCCGGCGGGATGGAGCGTCACGCTGGCGCCATCGAAAGACGGGAAGACGTACCAGTTCAAAGTCGCGGTGCCAGCGGGCGCGAAGGCGCCGACTTCGCCCGAAGACGCGATCCTGCCGTTTCCGCCGCCGCTCGTCGCGCTGGCGCTGAGCGCGGATGTGAATGGCTACGATTTCAAGATTCGCCAGCCGGTCGAATCGGCGGTCGCGAATACGACCGGCATCGATATCTATCCTCTCGAGCTCGTTCCGGCGGTCACGCTGACCGTCGAGCCGCGCCAGGTGATGGTGCCGGCGAAAAAAGCGTCCGCCGGGGTCGATCTGCTCGCGCGCGTGCGTTATCACGGGACAACGCCCGCCACGGTTTCGGTCGGCCTGGACGCGCCGTCCGGATGGAGCGTCGCGCCGATCGCGCCCCTCACTTTTACCGAGGCGGGAGATAAGCTGATTCGGTACACGGCGACACCGCCCGCAAGAACCCCGCTCGGCGCCTACCCGCTCAATCCCTATGCGAAGCTCGGCGACGAGACCTTCCGCACGTCGCTGCAGCCCATCCCGACTCTTCCGACGCGCGATTGGAGCGAATCCGCTGACGCCACCGCGCACGTCCTCGACCTCGCGGTCCCCGCGGGCCTGCGCGTCGGATACATCGCGGGCGACAACGACGTCGTCCCCGATTCGCTACGCCAGATCGGTATCCAGGTCGATCTGCTCGACGACGTGGCTCTCGCCTTTGGCAATCTCAGCCGATACGACGCCATCATCGTTGGTATCCGCGCTTACGAGTTGCGGCCCGACGTGATGGCCGCGAATCCTCGCCTGCTCGACTACGTGAAAGACGGCGGAACCCTCCTCGTCCAGTACGAGCGCGATTTCGCATGGGTCAAGCTGATGCCCGCGCCGTTCAAGGCCGAGATTCCATCGCAGGGCATTCGCGTCACCAACCCGGATTCGCCGGTCGACTTCCTCGCGCCCGAAAGCCCTCTGCTGAATTCCCCGAACAAAATCACGATGGCGGATTTCCAGAGCTGGGTGCAGGAGCGCGGCATCTATTTCTGGGGTACGTGGGACCCGCGGTATCGCCCGGTCATCGGTTTCACCGATACGGGCGAGCCGGAGGCGAAGGGCGGCCTCGTCTACGCGCGCGATGGCAAGGGCCTCTACATCTACACGGGAATTTCATTCTTCCGGGAATTGCCCGCGGGTGTGCCCGGCGCCTATCGCCTGTTCGTGAACCTGATCAGCCAGACGCGCCACGCCGCCGCGAAGTAGTTTTCGCCGCGTTCGCTGCAATAAGACGTGCATGCAGTCCCGTGGCGGCACTTTGCGCCGGACGAATCCTGTCTTCCAAAAGGGAGCCGATACCGCTCCTGTTGGCGATCCGTGCAACACGCCGCCAGTTCCCCGGCGCCCGCGCTTTTCCCTTCGTGCTATGCTCCGAGCCGCTGAGGAGGGAAACGCATGAGCGAGTATTCCCGGAGATTTTCATTCTTGCGAGGCTGTGCCTGCGTGGCCGCTGCCGCCCTGCTTGTGGCGGTTTCGCCCGGATGGGCGGGGCAAAAGAACAAGAAGCAGAAGAATTCGGAAGCGTCTTCGAACTCGACCGACTCCTCGATCACGTCGCTTCTGCCCGACACGCCGCAAGCCGAATCCGAAAAGATCAATGACGACATCGGAGAGATGCTCGCTGCCTTTCAGGTGGGCAATACGGAGATGATGCACAAGTATTATTCGGACGACTGCACCTTCGTCCAGAGCACCTACGACCCGCCCGTGGTCGGCTGGCAGAAATACGCGGCGCTCTACGACCGGGAAAAATCGGCGTATCAGGGAATGGAGCTCATTCGCCGCAACACCGACATTTTCGTTCACCAGGACGTGGCTTGGGCCTCCTACCAGTGGGAGTTTGACGGCACCTGGCAGGACCATCCTTACTCATTGCGCGGGCAAACGACTCTGGTTTTCACAAAGGTCGGCGGAAACTGGCTGATCGTGCACAATCACACGTCGGAAGTGATCCCCGAAAACACGCAGCAGGCAACCACGCAGACGTCGCAGCAGACCGAGCCTGCGCAGGCGACGCCGGTCGCTGCCAAACCCTGAGCGCGAAGATCCGCTAGAAACTCTGGTAGCCCTGATAGAGCCACAACGCGGCTACGGCGGCGAGCAGCACTCCTGATACCAGCCACAGCGCCATGATCGGACGGCTGAGCCTTTCGATCCGGCTCACGATCAGCCGCTGTTCGGAAGCTGTGATCTCCTGCGCCGAATCAAGGAAGAGCTGGTCTTCCTCGCGCGTCTCGAGCGTGCTCCGGTAAATGAGGGCGCAGATCAAGACGGCGGTAACGATACCCCAGGCGGCCAGCAACATCCCTAGACTTCCCATAGCTACCTCCCTCCCGCGGTTGGCAAGACTGCACCACCCCTCGCGTGAGCGCTCCGGGCGCGGTTCCCTGGGTCCTTTGGGGACCCGGTGCTCGATTTTGGCGGGATTATAGCTCCGGCGGGCAAGCCGGTGTCAAGCGGGGGCCGGGCGCATGGGTGGGTCGGATTAAAAGGCGCCGGATGGCGTTCGCTGGGGAGCTCAGGCCGGGCGTTCGCCGGGGAATTGCACGCCCCAGAAGTTGCGGCCGGGGTGAAATATCTCGACGCCGAGCTCGAACATCCCGTCTTTGCGCAGCTCGCGCGCCGAAATCACGCGGAATTCGCGGACCTCGTTCGAAACGCTGTGGAGCACCTCGATGCGGGATCCCACCTCGGGACGGAACGGAGCGCGCAGCAACGCGCCATAGCGGTTCACAGAAACGGCTTCAGCGGCGGCCACCTGACCTTCGGCTTCGCCGGTGAGCACCTTCACGGAAACGCGAATCGGAACCCGGCTGGAACGGCGGCGCTCGATCATCGCGCGGGTACTGGCCATCGTGGAACCTCCTCCTCCCCGCGAAGCGTGACAAGCGTAGGAGATTCATCCGGCCGGGGTCAATAGACCACCGGCAGGTTTTTGCCGCCGCGTGCCGCGTTGACTAACCGCACGAGCGCGGTCGGCCCGGCCTCGGGCCCGGACGCGACCCAGCCTTGCGCGCATCCCTGCCAGACCTCGCGTGGTAGAATCCGCCGCGGGCCGATTCCAACTCTGTCATCCCATTTCGTTCTGCCGGAGGGTGCCGTGATTGCTTCTGTCGAAACCAACGGCCTGCGCTTCGATATGTTCACCGGCGAGGAGCGCTTTCTCGCGCCCAACGCCGTGCTGATTTCCGGCCAGCGCGACGCCGTGCTGGTCGATTGCGGATTCGTGACGAGCGACGTCGAAAAGCTGCTCGCTCTCGTGAGGGGCGGCGGCAAACGGCTGCGCACCATCTTCATCACGCACGCCCATCCCGATCACTACGGCGGCGTCAACGCCTTCGCCGCTGCGTTCCCGGATGCGATGCTGCTCGCCCGCCAGGGCGTGATCGACGGCATGCTCGAATGGCCCGCGAAGCGCCTTCACTGGCAGGACATGTTCGGCAGCCTGATGCCGGCGAGCGACATCGTCTATCCGCGCCCGCTCTTCGGCAAGGCCGCCTACCTCGAGGACCGCGAGATTCTCCTGATCGACTTGCCGGTCGCCGAGACGGTTCACTCCACTGCGTTCTACGTGCCTTCGGCGCGCGCCCTCGTGGCCGGGGACCTCATCTGCCATGGCTATCACCTCTACATGGCGGATACGAATAGTCCCGCATCGTGGATCGCCGCGATCGAGCAGGCGCGCGGCGTCGGCCCGATCGATACGGTCTTTCCGGGGCACGGCAAGTTCGGCGGCGTGGAGATTTTCGCGGAGACGATCCGCTGGCTCAACGACTATCGCGACGTCGCAAAGCCCGGCGTGCATTTCACCGCGATCGCGAAAGAGATGATGCGCCGCTATCCCAAGCACGGCCTCGCCCTGCTGCTCTGGCTCACGCGCGGCCCCGGCTTCGGCACCGCCGGAGCGAAGGAAATCGGCGTCCCCGCCGAACTCCTCGGCGGCTGAGCGCCGCTGCGTTGACAAACCGCGGGCCCGGAGGCAATATGGATTTGCCTCGTAGTGCCGCACGACTTGCCCAAGTGGCGGAATTGGCAGACGCGCTAGCTTCAGGAGCTAGTTCTCGCAAGGGAGTGGAGGTTCGAGTCCTCTCTTGGGCACCATATTCATCGAAACGAATTCGCTGCTTGACCTCAGCGTCAGGGAAACTCAGCTAGCTTGTAGATTGTCTCGCTCGTGAGATTGACCTTTGGACCCTTAGAAACGATGAGTGGAAAGCGCACTCGCTTGGGTCGCCGGCGTTTGTGGCGGCTCCCTTTGGCCTTGGCTTTCATTAACCGGGTATGCCGCGACCTCGTCCCGGCAACAAGCATCTCAAGTAGTCGGCACCGATAACCACGGAGACATCCCATGGACTACGTGAGGCTGGGCAACACGGGTTTGCAGGTATCGCGGATTTGCCTCGGCTGCATGAGCTACGGCAAGACCACCAGCGGGGTGCTCCGCTGGCAGTGGACGCTGAGCGAGGAGGACAGCCGGCCGTTCATCAAGGCCGCGCTCGACGCGGGGATCAATTTCTTCGACACGGCCAACGTCTATTCGAGCGGCGAAAGCGAGCTCGTGCTCGGCCGCGCGGTCCGCGATTTCGCCAAGCGCGATGAGCTGGTGATCGCGACCAAGGTGTGGGGCCCGGTCCGCGAGGGACCGAACGGCCGCGGCCTTTCGCGCAAGGCGATTCTCTCGGAAATGGACAAGAGCCTCCAGCGGCTGGGGACCGATTACGTCGATCTCTATCAGATTCATCGCTACGACTACGACACGCCGCTCGAAGAAACGCTCGAGGCGCTGAACGACGTGGTGCGCGCGGGTAAGGCGCGCTATATCGGCGCGTCGTCGATGTGGGCGTGGCAAATGACGAAGGCGCTCGGCATTCAGCGTGCCAACGGCTGGGCGACATTCGTCTCCATGCAGGATTACTACAACCTGATCTACCGCGAGGAGGAGCGCGAGATGCTACGGCTGTGCGCGTCCGAGGGCGTGGGTGTGATCCCGTGGTCGCCGCTCGCGCGCGGCAGGCTGGCGCGGCCGTGGTCGCCGGAGCCGCAGACGGAGCGCGCCAAGACGGACGCCTTCGGGAAGACCCTTTACGAGAAGACGGAAGCCGTCGACAAGCTGGTGATCGATCGCCTCAACGAGATCGCGCGCGAGCGCGGCTTGCCGCCGGCGCAGATCGCGCTGGCCTGGATGCTCAGCAAGCCGGTGATCACGTCGCCGATCGTCGGCGCGACGAAGCCGAAGCATCTGGAGGACGCGATTGCGGCGGTTTCGGTGAAACTCACCGACGAGGAAATCAAGCGGCTCGAGGAGTTGTATCAGCCGCACTCGGCTCCCGAGGGATTTTCCTGATTCTCGCGGATCGGCGCGCTCAGCGGCGGGCGTCGAACGACCACGGCCCGGCGCCCACGATCAAGAAGACCAGCCCGACGAGCAAGCGGATCAGAATCACCGCGCCTGGCGCCCTCGTTTGAGACCATCGTTTCCGGCGGACTCCATCTTGCATTCGCAATGCCCTCGACCCGAGCATGCTACTGCGAACTCGGGTCCTTGGGCAGCCCCTGACCGCCGCGGAAGCGCTGAAACCGGCCCGGGCACAACGACGATTGCTCTTTTCTGGACCCAAAAACACCCGAGGTAGCATTTCAATTGGAAGGCGTTTAAGCTATTCGTCAGAGGCTCCGTGCCACGGGAGTTCGGCTTAATCTCAATCCGGATGTGGAGGCCCGTCTCATCGCCGAGGCGCGTTCTCAAGGCCTACCCTTGGAGCGACTCGCGGAGCAACTCCTCAAAGATGCTTTGTCCGCGAGCCCGCTTTCTCAGGGGGCGATGACGGTCGACGAATTCCGCCGCATGCTGGCCGACATCGCATCGGGATCGGAACACCTGCCTGACCTGCCGACCGAAAGCTTCTCGCGCGAGACCTTCTATGAGGACCCTCTAAGTGGCGGGCACTCCGTACCTCGTCGATAGCAACATCCTCCTGCGATGGGTCAAGCCGGACCACACGGACTATTCTCTTGTGGTTTCGGCGGTTGACGCGATTCTCCGGCGCGGCGGGTAGCTCTGCTACACATCCCAGAATCTTGGCGAGTTTTGGAACGCATGCACTCGCCCCGTCGATCGAAATGGTTACGGACTCTCCCCCGACGAAACCGATCGAAGGGCGAAGCTTCTCGAGGAGAGGCTTCGGTTACTACCCGATAGCCTCGCGGTTCATGAGGAGTGGCGCAAGATCCTCGTCGCAAACGGAGTGTCCGGCGTCCAAGTCCACGATGCGCGGCTCGTCGCGGCGATGCGAGTCCACGACGTAAGGCATATCTTGACGTTTAACGACCGGGACTTTTTCCGCTATTCCGACATTGTGTCGGTCCATCCCCGCGCCGCCCCCGCAGAGTAGCCCGCAGTGCGACTTACGCGGGCTTCGCGTCTTTCAGCAGGGCCTCGGCGTATAAGGCGCCTTCGGGCGTGTCCTCGTGCTTGAAGTACACGAAGACGTCTCCGCCGCGCGCGGCTTCGGCCACTTTTCGCGAGAGAGCTTTGCGCGCCGCGGGCGAGTAGTCTTCCTTGCGCAGGCGATAGTAGCGATAGTCCGCGGTCGCGACGTCCGGCGTCTCGATCTTGTCGCTTTCGGCCACGCAGAGCGCCACGTTGGCCTTGCGCAGCAGGCCGTAGACATCATCCGTGAACCAGGAAACGTGGCGAAACTCCATCGCCGCAAGCGTCCCGCGTGGCAGCAGGCCGAGAAAATCCTCGAGGCGCGCGAGATCGCGCTTCAGGAACGGCGGCAGCTGAAACAGCGCCGGCCCGAGCTTGCCCGCTTCGCGCAGTGGTTCGAGGGATTCGAGAAAATCGGCCGTCGCCTTGGACGCATCCTTCAGCCGCAGCACGTGGGTGATGTTCTGGTGAGATTTCACGGCGAATTTGAAGTCCGCCGGCGTCGCTTCGATCCAGCCGGCCAGCAGCTTCGGCGTCACGCGCCGGCGAAACGTGTAGTTGAGTTCGACGGAGTTGAGCCGCGTGGCGTAGTAGCCGAGAAATTTCGCGGAAGCGAGCTTCGCGGGATAGAAGTCCGGCTTCCACCCCGTATAAGCCCATCCGGAAGTGCCTGCGTAGATTTTCGCCAAGAGCCCTCTTCCGGTTTCGCGCCTGCCGGTTCCGCTATCGGAAACGCCGCTCGGATTCCTTGATCGGAAGGTCGTTGATGCTGGCGATCCGGTGGCGGTTCAGGCCGTTCTCATCGTACTCCCACAGCTCGTTGCCGTAGGAGCGATACCACTGGCCGTTGTCGTCGTGCCATTCGTATTCGAACGTCACCGCGATGTGGTTGTCCGTGTAGCACCAGAGCGTCTTCTTGAGCCGGTAGTCGAGTTCCTTGCTCCACTTGCGCCGAAGAAACGCCTTGATCTCCTCGCGGCCCCGCATGAACTCGTTGCGGTTGCGCCATTCGGAGTCTTCGCTGTACCCGAGCGCCACGCGCTCCGGGTCGCGCGAGTTCCAGGAGTCCTCGGCGCCCTGCACCTTGGCGAGGGCGGTCTCTGCGGTAAACGGCGGCTTGATCACGGGCTTGGCGGCTTGGACGGCCGAGCCCTGCGTTTGTTGTGTCATGTGAATCCTCCCGCCGGATTCGATGCGCAATCGTAAGGCTGGTGGCGCAAAAATCGCAACCGCGATCGGTCCCGCGGCATCGCAGGGTTGGGCGGGCGCGTCACAATCGCTTTCGCGGGGCGTGCGCTGCCTTGTCCACGCCCGGGTCCCGGGGTATCCTCGATGCCTCGGGGCCGCTTGGGAGTGGTGCCCCCGGGTATGCCCGGAACCGGTCCGGCAATCCAACCGGACCGCACCTGCGTACTTAGGGAGCGTGACAGAGCGTTTGCGGTCACCAACAACAACCCTTACGACTACATCAGGAGGTCAATCCACCATGACGATGTCCAAGAAAGCATTGATGGCAGGCGCGGCGCTGGCCGGGCTGCTCGCGGGCAGCGCGGCGGTCCAGGCCGCCAATCTCCCCGCCAAGACGAACCCCTCCGGCATGTCCGTAACCGCTCTGGATTTCGGCCAGAGCTCCCACTCGAATGCAGCGGCTAATAAGCATGCCTGTAAAGGCCAGAATGACTGCAAGGGCCAAGGCGGCTGCAAGACCAGCGACAACGGTTGCAAGGGCAAGAACTCCTGCAAGGGCAAGGGCGGCTGCGCAACCGACGGCTCGAAGTAAGATTTCAATCGACGCGTCACGTTTTCTCACCGGAGGGCCGGGAGGCGAATCCGGCCCTCTTCACTTCCGCGCATTCTTTTTCGCCGGATTCATAGGACCATGCCCGCGAATCAATTCAACGGTTTCACCGAATACGGAATCGGCGTCGGGCTGCGCCTCCCTCATTACGATCACATCCTGACGCGCAAGCCGGTGGTCGACTGGTTCGAAATCATCTCCGAAAACTACATGATCGACGGCGGGCGTCCGCTGCACATCCTCGATCAAATCCTCGAGCAGTACAAAGTGGTGCAGCACGGCGTCTCGATGTATTTCGGCTCGGCCGAAAAGCTCAATCGCGATCATTTGCGGCGGCTCAAGGCGCTTGTGAAACGCACGAAAACGCCCTGGCTCACCGATCACCTCTGCTGGGGCAGCGTCGACGGACGCTATACGCATGACCTGCTGCCGATGCCGTACACGTTCGAGGCCGCGAAGATTGCGGCGCAGAAGATCCGCGAAGTGCGCGATTTTCTCGAGGTGCCGATCGCGGTCGAAAACGTGAGCAGCTACGCGGAATTCCACGTATCCGAAATGACGGAGTGGGAATTTCTCACCGAGGTTGTCGAGCGCGCCGACTGCGGGATTTTGCTCGACGTGAACAACATCTACGTTTCCGCGCAGAATCACAGTTTCGATCCACGCACCTACGTCGAAAACGTTCCCGCCGGGCGCGTGGCGCAGATTCACATCGCCGGGCACACGAAATACCGGAAATACATTCTCGACACGCACGATCATCCGGTGATCGATCCCGTGTGGCGGCTGTATGCGCGCGCGATCGAGCGCGCCGGGCACACGGCGACGCTGCTCGAATGGGACGACCGCATCCCGTCGTTCGATGAAGTCCACAACGAGGCGCTGAAGGCGGACAAGTTCCTCGCGAGCGCGTCGCTGGCGGCGGCCGTATGAGCCTCGCCGCGCTGCAGCGACGAATGGCGCGCGCCGTGATGACGCCGCTGACCGCGTCGGACAACATGCGCCCGACGGCGCCCGACGGCCGCTCGATGCGCGCCGTCGCCGCCGCGTTCATCAAGCCCAACGATCGGCTTACTTCCTTCGAGCGCCTCGAAATCTACAATCGCCAATACTGGTGGCGCGTGCTGGCCAGCCTCGCCGAGGATTTTCCCGGGCTTCGCGCGGTGCTCGGCGAACGGCGGTTCGACGCGATGTCGAAGGCGTACCTGGCGGATTGCCCCTCGCGCACGTTCACGCTGCGCAATCTCGGCTCGCGGCTCGAAGCGTGGCTGCGAAAGCATCCGAAGTGGGCGGGCTCGCGGCAGGCGCTCGCGCTCGATATGGTCCGGCTCGAATGGGCCGATATCGAGGCCTTCGACGGCGAGCAAAAGCCTCCCGTGCAGCCGGAAGAACTGGGCGGAGTGGCGCCCGCAAAGCTGCGGCTCGCGCTTCAGCCGTACATCACGCTGCTCGACCTGCGCTATCCGGTCGACGATCTGCTGCTCGAAGTGAAAAAGGGCGCTGAGAAAGACTTTGCGAGCAACGCGGTGCGCGAGCAGCACAGCAAGAAGCGCGTCGCCGCCGTGGCGCGTCTCAAGCCCGCGAAGATCTGGCTCGCCGTCCATCGCGCGGACAATTCCGTCTACTTCCGCCGCCTCGAGCGCGAGGAGTTCCTGATGCTCGACGCGCTGCGGCGCGGCCGGCCGCTTGGCCACGCGATCGATTCCGCGTTCCGGCGCAGCTCCATCCCGGCGGCGGCGGAGCAGCCCGCGAAGATTCAGCACTGGTTTCATCAGGCCGCGGCGATGGGATGGTTTTGCCGCGCGAGTCAAACGGCCCCGAAGCGCTCGAAGAAAAAACCATAATTTCCAGCGAGGTTCCCGGCGCTCATGAAAAATCTGATCGATCTTGTTCGAAGACTGCACGCGGGGTTCGTGCACA
>Ga0335073_10010295_pt1 | contig 13143 bp, 11 predicted proteins | sample Lox_Sample_22_FD_207093 | JGI IMG/M metagenome (GOLD analysis project Ga0335073, IMG submission 207093) | Soil microbial communities from Loxahatchee National Wildlife Refuge, Florida, United States - Lox_Sample_2.2 | ecosystem: Environmental > Terrestrial > Soil > Wetlands | place: USA...
TTTCTTATAATTGAGCCCGATTGATGTAATTGCCTGTTCTTCCATAGCCTGGTAACGTGCTCTTAGTTATCCTATGCTCAGGGCAGAGAAGGCTGTGGTTTGGTCCAGGGAAGCACAGTTTCAGTAGTACACATAGCCGTGCGTTAGTTAAGGTTCTGGATACGATGCTCCGTAGAAGAACGAGCGGTCGACGCCGCATAAAGAGGCGTCAAAAAGCCGCCGAATCAGTTAGGCAAAACCGCAACTCTAAGTTAGCTTTGCTGTGCATTAACAGCCCACGGCGAGGATGACCTGTAAGGCTAATTGCGTGATAACGGGCGAAAAAGTAAGGTAAAACCTTCGGGGCGCGGGTAGCTGAACCGCAAGCGATGGCTTGATCTCAATCGTCCATTTACGGTAGACTTTGAAGCAAAGGTACTGCTACTCTATTGGATGCCGACCGCTCTTTTGAATTTGATATAGTGGCAGCTTGAGCGCCGGAACCACGGGTTAGCGAGATGAAATTACCTGCAGGAGCTCCCAACGATTCCAGCATGTTTGGAGGCAATGGAAACTTTTTTCGGATCAAAAACGGGAATGCGGTAGCACTGTTTTGTGGATCCAGCTCCCTTGCCCTGCGGTGATACAGGGAGGCCCGGCGACGTTCAGCTGTATCTCAAATTCTCGATGGCAGCGACCTTACCAAATGCGGTGTGCTGCGTCGCCTTCATATGCCAAATAAGGTGACGGTTTATCGAGGAGAAGAGTGGTCAGACCGGCGCGTATCGCGTGTGTTTCTCCCACAAGGCCACCGGCACCAATTAAGATATTGGCAGCGTACGGAGTAGACCGTAGCTCTCCTTCAAACTCGGAAGCGGGCATGCACATAAATGCACATACGGAGTAGCTCTACTCCAGACTGCCGTCGACGGTCGTATCAATCTCCAAACATGCAACTGCTGCTGGCTTTTCCCCTCAAGCACCTGCATTAGCTCCCAGCTCGGACGGATTTCCCCGACTCCCGTCCACCATGCTAAGAACGGGTAGCTGAACATGCTCCACCGAACCACCCACAACTCCTGATCCATATCTCGAATGCTTTATATTGATATTGCCTCTCTTTTCGCTGAGTCCCTCTCCCGAGGAGGACTGTAGCAACTCCCACAACTCTCTCGCCCTCGTCGCGCCCGACCGCACCTACTCCCACTCCCGACGAACGCACAACACCGCAATCACTTTCACTTTCACACGCGCTGAGACCACCATGAGCTCCAGGGCTGTCAACACCAATCAACCCCGCCATCCTACCTGGTCGTTGTCGTTTAGGGAACGCGCTCAGCTGCCCGACACCCCTGCGCTGGCCGCCTACCTCCTGCACCTGATCGCCATCAAGAAGTCAAATCTTTGCGTATCGGCCGACGTCTCGACCTCATCTCAGCTGCTCAAGCTCGCCGACGAGACCGGAGATTCCATATGCATCCTGAAGACACACGCCGACATCGTCGATGACTGGAGCGAGCGGACGGTGCGGAAGCTACGCGAGATAGCAAAGAAAAAGAAGTTCCTCGTTTTCGAAGATAGGAAGTTTGGTGATATTGGAAGTATGCCACACCGTTACCATATCTTGGATGGCGAAGTCACACAAGCTGACTATAGATTTCAGGCACCGTTCAGAGGCAGTACACTTCAGGTCCACTCGGCATAGTCAAATGGGCCGAAATCGTCAACGCACATATCTTCCCGGGTCCGGCCGTTGTAACGGCGCTGAAGCAGGCAGCTCAAGATGCTGTTGCGCTGTTCAACAGCAGCGTATCAACGGAGATCAGCGTTGGCTCACCGGCGCCGGAAGCGAATCATTCGGATGAAGACTCTGGTCCTATCCCATCCGATGCCATCGACTCGACTCCCGCGTACTTGGAAAGAAGAGCAAATGGGTCAGAGGAGCATTTGCTTGATGAACCTCTGCACGACATGCGAAAAGGCAGCATCGTATCTATCACGACCACCATATCCGCTAAAACGGAGCCCATCTCGCCACAACCGACTCCCATGCTAGACACACTCGGTGAAGAAGGCGGTCTCGGTTCAACACCGTACTTGCGCGCGCTGCTACTACTAGCTGAAATGAGCTCGGAAGGCAACTTGATGACGGGAACGTACACCCAGCAATGCGTCGCGCTGGCGCGGCAGCAACGCGACTTCGTCATCGGCTTCGTCGCTCAACACAACCTCAACTCGGAGCCGACCGACAACTTCGTTACCATCACGCCTGGAGTTAGCATGCCGCCGCCAGGCAAGGAAGACGAGAAAATGGGCGATGCCCTCGGCCAGCAATATAACACGCCGCGGCAGGCCGTCTTTGAGCACGGCGCCGATGTCATTATCGTCGGCCGAGGCATCATCACGGCTGACGACCCTGCCGCCGAGGCAGAGCGCTACAGACAGGAAGCTTGGAAGGCGTACGAGACTAGGATTGCCACTAGGCGTTGAACTAGGGAATCAGATTGCCGTTGTTGAGTGTTTTTCTTGAGCGAGCATACCCTGGCGACGACACTGGGCGCCGCCATTCTTGTTTTCTTCACGTATGGGAGTCCATGATCATACGATAGGAAGTCTGCATGGCGAATTTGCTCTTTTCTTTCTTCATACCTGGCTGATGATTGGCGCCTCTCAGAATGATTCAGTGCGGATACTTACATACTTCAGGTATATGACAGGACCGAATAAAAGTGTGAAAAAATCTCGGGATAGGATAGCTGTATTGATCGCATGGAGAGAATTTTCAACAATCCCACTACTGTTATATACTGATCAATACTTCTACACTTACTTTTGCCATCTGTTCTTCCTGCCTTCGACTAAGGATTAATCTCGCCGAAAGATGAATCTCATTGTACTAGCAGCATTATTATGGTCATGATTATGGGTAGGTACTATTGATGGTTCAGTCCTGCTGTCGACATATTAAACGCTCTCGCCAATTTGATCCATACGTATCCCAAGCGAATCGCATGAAAACACAGGCTCGCTGAATGCTGACCTATAATGCAGCGATAACCTGAACTCGAAATCCTTCGGATTCTCTTGTGGGATGGCCAACAACGCACTCTGCAGGCTTTGACATCTCGTTCGTAGTCAACGTGATACAGCTCCATTTCGAAGCGTCGAAACAGTGCCGTAACTGTGAGGTGAATCTCAGCGTAAGCCAGGCTGCAGCCAACTGTCAGCTAGATTTCACAGCCCGTTTACTCATGTTTAAAGACAAAGCGACATAGAATCGAGACGTAAGGTTTAACAGAGGCAACACGTTCAGCCTCACGCCTCGCAGCCTTACTGATTCAGCGGAGCCGAGTCGATAGCGGTTCGACTCAGTGGTTTGGAGTCTGTCAGCAGCCACTTTGCGGGGTATCGTATGAAGGAATTGCAATCACAGTCCCGACCGGGTGGCACCTCGGGGTGATTGCGAATGGGCCGGAGTACTTATTGTATTAGCATGCAACAGCTTTTTGTGTCAGAAAGTAAATTTCTTCTAGCTCTTTAACTCCACTGTTCTCTAGCGAGATACAACAGCCATGGAGGCTCTGGAAGGGAAAACGAATAAAGCTATCGTCTACGCCAATCCAGGTACGACAGAAACAAAGATTGTTGAATTGCCAATCGAAGCTCCGGGCCCTGGACAAGTGTTGGTGCGAATTTTGTATTCGGGTGTCTGCCATACCGACTATTCCTTTTGCACCAACGCCTGGAAATTCAACCCGGTACCTACTCCAAAAGACCAAATCGGAGGTCATGAAGGGGTAGGCAAAGTCGTTGCTCTCGGGCCGGGAGTCAAGTCTCCTACCGTCGGTTCCCACGTCGGCATCAAATACGGAGCGTCAGCGTGCCTCAGCTGCCACTACTGCCTCATCGGCGCCGAAACCTGCTGCAGCACCGCAACCGTCAGCGGCTTCTACACGCCCGGCACCTTCCAGCAGTACTGTCTCGCGCCCGCCAACTACGTCACGCCGATCCCGGACAGCGTGAGCGAGGCCGACCTCCCCGGCTTCGCGCCGCTGATGTGCGCCGGGCTCGCCGTCTACACGGGCGTCAAGCGCTCCGGCGCGCGCTTCGGCGACTGGGTTGCGGTGCAGGGCGCCGGCGGCGGATTGGGCCACCTGGCGATTCAGTACGCCAATGCGCTGGGCTGCAAGACGATCGCGCTGGACGTGGGAAGCAAGGAGAAGCTGTGCAAGGAAGTTGGCGCGGAGGTCTTCGTCGACGTCACGGCTTTCGAGAAGGATGCGGATCTCATTGCAAAGGTCAGGGAAGTGGCGGGCGGCGGTGGTCCCAAGGCCATTATTGCGTGCAGTTCGAGTAATCGCGCTTATGCTCAGGCGCCGTACATGCTTGACGTTCGAGGCGTACTTGTCTGTCTCGGTGTTCCGGAAGGCCAAGACATGCCCATAGGAGGAGCTGGTGTTGGACTGATGGTTGGTCGCGAGTTGACTATCCTAGCAGCGAAAGCTGGTAATAGACTCGATGCCATTGAAACTGTTCAAGTTGCTGCGAGTGGCAAGGTCAAAACGCGATATGAGTTAAAGAAGATGGAAGACTTAACAAAGGCAAGATTACCAGCATTCGGGCCAGAACTAAACTTGCTGACAATAATTTAGGTCTTTGACGAAATGGGCGAAGGGAAGATACAAGGCAGGGTGGTGATTGATTTACGATAGGGTGGAAACAGCGAAGATGAAAGAATATCCATCAGAAGACTTACTATTCGGCCCATCGTGGAAAATGGATGCACTGAAAAGCACTTTCAGATATTAGCACAGGTAATTCATTCATTTCAATCAGACATAAAAGAAGTTCTTTCTTTCTCGACTTGCGAGAGATACTCAGGGTATGTACATTGTCTCTGATATTTGGATATTTTATCCTTACGAACTCACAAACATTGAGTTTAGCCGAATGCTCACGTCCTGCAATTATGAGATACTGTGTGAAATTGTCATATGACTTGATTAACCGCATATCCAAAGATATTACCAAATGGGGCATTTTCGCTTGCATCCGCAGACCCTCGGGTCCCAGCAAAGTTTCACCGTTGTCATTTTGCATACCAGCGGACATCAACGTAGATTTTGATTGAGGAATCTCGGGCTCGGCAGGCGTCACTCAAGCATGGGTAGAGTTCCTAGAGCCCGTTTTGGAGCATCTGAACTACCGATATTCAGTGCCAGTACTTTTCTCCTCCATCACCCATCCACATCTTCGAATAGTCTTCCTGTGACTTACTAGGGCCATTTCAAGTGTCTATGAATGGCCGAAGTAATTTGAAATAATCAATTCCAGCTAACTATCAGAGGGTAATTGCCTGCTGTTATGGGCAGCAGAGCCGTGATCATGGTGATTGATTATTGCATTGAGTTCGATGTTGTTGCTAAGTACAAGTGTGTGGAAGGGTAAGATATAACCGTCACCACCGCTCCTGCCCTAACACCTGCAGCTACCGTTCAACATATAGACTTATGGTAGCCTGCTGTTCAAGATGGATTGATCGTCGGACTCATATCTCAGGCTTTCCCACGACTTTCGAACGAAAGCAGATGATCAGTTGTCTACTCTGTACTCCGTAGGTTACCCTATAAAGGCGTCGGCCGATTTTGATAGCAGTAATTCAACATTCCTTTGCTCCAATTGATATTGCGTTCACATTTGCTCTAGACAGCAAGGCTGTTTCCGACCGCTATAATCCACTCCGGATGTCAAGCTCCATCCAATTGCGACTTCTGGACATGGGTTGCTTACTATTGAGCGGCATAAGACAAGGCTTCCCAGCATCCGGAAGGTACCGAAAAGCGCCCTAACTGCAAACAAAGTATATGTAACTCTGCTACGACACCATAAGCTTCCAACAGTAAGGATGATGCAACATTGAAAGGATCAAATTCACGAGACAGGGAATGGCTCTTGCCGTTTCACATGGAACAGATCGTTGGTCAATTATGTTCTGCATGCGCTCCGCCGTTTTTTGTCCTGTGTACTCCAACTACGAATCGTTACGATGACAATAAAGAGAAGAAATCCGAGATATTATTGTAAGACGAAGCTTTAAAACGCATACCTTCATCCATCTCTTCAGACTTAGAGCAGATCTGCGATCAGGAGGATCCCATTTTTGAACTCAATGGCATAGTGCTCGGAATGGAGCGAGAAATAATCGAAAGGACATGCTGCTGGGAACCAGATTCGAAGATCAACATCAAATCCATCGTCTGAGTCTGAGAACTGCTGCAGAACCCATGTTACAATTGGACCGTCTAGAGTGCTGGCATATCCCACATAGTAGAGATATCCTGAATCGATGTAAGGCGTAACAAAGGCTGGCTTATCCCCAAAGTCAATTCCTATAACCGTGCGCGTTGGGATATAGTTCCAGGTCTCAACCACTCCAATAGGGCTGGTTATTATTTCATAGTGTTCTGGATGTACTGGGAAAAGAAATTCCAGTGATATCTCTTTAATAAGAGCATCAGTGATCGAATTGTCTTGTCTGCTCGAGAGTGTTTCTGGAATGCCAGGGACAAGGTCTGTTAAGCCGAACGCCGATACGCCTGAGAGAAATTCTTCGCTACTCATTCCCGTGACATGAAGCGTCGTCTGTGTTTGATTCCACGTCCCGTTCGACTCGGCGACGTACTGATTCATGAGTTGGTCTGCCTCTGCAATCTGACCACTGAGTAGCTGTGGTAGTTCGTCGTAAAGGTTGGCCTTAAGGGTAAGAAGTTGACTTCGAGCGTCGATGAGATTCAAGGAATCTATTTCTGCCGTGTTTGCACTTCCATATGCAAGAGTTTCTAAGTTGGTGAGGGCTCGCTGCGCTGCTTCCAGCTCCCATTGTTCGATTGTGCTGAGGTCTCCGGTGCCACGGTAGGTTGTAACCGTAACAGACAGGTTTTTAGGATTTGTCAAGGCGTACAAAGGATCGAAAGCAAGTACTGCTGACAGTTGTACCTAAATTCCTCATGAGCCGCGGAAGATAATTCTTGATGTGAGAGTTCATATAAGACTCTTCTTGCTTGAAGGGAGATCAGATGGGAACGAAGAAAAACATACTAAGAACCAAGCCAAGAATGGCAAGAATTTGACCTTCCATAGTGCCATAGGTGAACCTGTAGAAATATGCACGTGCTATAGGAGTCGTCGCTGAGAGCTTGCTGTGGTAGGTGTAATGAGCCTCGACGTATTTGTTAGAACAAAACTATAAGTGAATCACGGTGGAAATTTATGACAGGTTGAAGTAGAATTTAAGACAGAAGATATGAGCGCTGCTTTATTGCCATCTAAGTAGCGTACGAGCTTGTTAGACGTTGCAATGAGGGGATAATCTCTAAATTTTACTGATCAGACTGTCAGATCTAAGCGGTATGTGATCGCGGCAATGAATGGTAAATGTTATGGTATGTTTTACCGAGCATTTATTGGTTATCGAGCTTGTGACTTTGACGACTCCAGTATGTCTTGATAATCACCTCGGATAGGCTGCATATTGACCCTTGACTTTTGAAATCGCGATCGTCTCCCTGGCAAAAACGTTCATTTCCCCACAGCTCATCCCTGACGAAACTTATACCAGGGCTACCATAGTCATGAGTCGGCACGCGCGCGCAAGGTGCCGTGGAGTTGTTCCGAAGTTGACTCTACGTCCTTCGGCTGTATTAGTCGGGATACCTGCCATGAGGAGAATCATTAGCTCTCCTTGATGGGATAGACATGGGCCGAAGCAGCAACCACGTCCCATCTTTCTGTCCAGATCTCACAACAGATTTTGTTCTGGGACATGTGCTCCAGCACTTCAGTGTACGGCTATAATGGAGCGGTGCGGTGGTAGTGAAATTGTCGAGACTATTGTATGTGCCGCGACTAAAAGCAGAACATCGGTCCTCCAGTTGCTGTTCGAAGGATAATGAGGTCAAAACTTGTGAATATTTTCGAAGAAAGCAAATAAAGATGCGGAGTGTCGTGTTGGCTAACTGATTGTTGCGTTTGCAGGTCGAAAGTTAGTGCTCGCGGTCATCTGGAGATCTTTCGGAACTAGGAATTGAGCATTAATATCGAATACTCCAACATTTCGGCAACGAAATCGGCTTACATTTAGGGAAACTAAATCCGAATGATCCAAATACTCCTCTCTTTTGGACTTTGGGTTCCGGCTGTGATTTCATGTAGGAAAACTGGCCATGGGCCTACAAAAGCCCATATATCATCTCCTCCGATTTCATAACTCATCACCCGACTCTTCGTATTCTTTCTTGTCTCTTCTTCAACTTCGGCTCATTTTCGAACTTCCCGTTTAAAGCGATTATCATTCGTCTGACCTCGCTCGCAACTTACAATGGGCTTCTTAACCTCCCTCGCCAGTCCGAAACTCCGGGCACTCACTGTAATCATGACTGCTATCAACGTCGGGAGTGCGTCCAGCAACTACACTTATAATTACGACTTGCCTCTCACTCTGGAGACCTTCAGTAGCACGATAAGCAATACTACGTCGAACGTGCAATGGCTCTCCAGCAAGAAATTGGATGCACCGAAAGTTATCCCGATGAATGACACGACATTCCAGAATTGGTGGTTCGATGTGATCTCGCCGGATGCTGCTTCTTCTGTCGTCTTTAACTTTTTCACGAGTCCAACTGGAGCCTCTTCGTTGCTCTCGTCTGGTGACAGCGCCACGAGCGTGGCAATTGTCTGTCGCTTGCCTAATGGAACTACGGTGACTGAGTACCTATCAGCTAGTGCGGCCGTCATCGTAAGCGCCGGCTTGCTCGGTGAAGGTGAGAGCTACTCAGAAACAATGCAACAACAATTGAAGACTGACTATGTCTCTCCTCCGTAGCTGCAGCAGGTACCTGGATCGGCACTGGCGCCTCCTTCGAAGGTACTCCCTCTCTGAAGGACTACTACATCGAAATCGACACGACCAATGTGAGTTCCGCCTCCTTTGAAGTCAAGGGTTCTCTACACTTCAGGTCCATCGCGCCAGCCCACTACGCCTGTAGCAACAATCTCGCCGACGATCAAGACATGCGCATCTTCCCGCATGTCGGCTGGGCCAACGCAATGCCTGGCGCTAGCGTGTCTGGACGACTTTACGTCGCCGGTCATACCTTCAACTTCAACAACGTGCTCGGCTACCATGATATGAACTGGGCGGATCTCCCCTTTACCGAAGTCATTCAGTCCTGGTACTGGGGCCACTTCACTCTCGGGCCGTACGCGGTCGTGTTGTATGATGGCGTCAGCTCTTCCGATGGCAATGAGTATGCTAATGCGTACGTTGCGAATAATGAGCAAGAGCTTGTGTCAGCATGCGGTATAGGTACAGCGACGGTACGTGACGCCTATGGTACGTGGCCATCACGACTGGGCACTCCTCTGGCCACGACGCTAAACATTAGTATTCCGCTGTCGACGGGTGGTAGTTTGAATGCGATAGCGACAGTGACAGAGATAAATGAGGAGACTGATGATGCGTTTATGAGGGGGTTGTTTAATATCTCGGGCATAGTGGGGTCGAGAACCTATTCGGGGATTGGAATGTTTGAGCAGTTTAGGCTGAGCTAAACGTGGATTTGTGTTTGTGTGCAATTACGATACGGTACCTTCCCTGCTTTCGAAGGTCCGGATACTTTTGTAATGAAATGTAGGGTTGCGTCTAAATGCTAGAGTATAACTTAGAGTGTGAGCCAGCGAAAGAACTAGAAACTTAGAAGTCTCGTATCTAGGTGCGACCATGCATTTCACTAACTCCAGCTCTGAGAAGGGTGGCTCATTAAGCTTTGTACTCTACGATAATGAGACCACGGATTTACAACTCCTACGATAGCCCTAAATGGCAGGGTTCATGCAGTATCAACATTCGACTCCAGGATCGTCTCCGGGAAAACTTCAGCCAATAATCCCGCATATAAGTGTCGCTCATTACGTTTTATCAATTCGATTTGCCCTAAGTTGAGCTTATTGTCATTATACCGCGGTTCGCTCGACGTTAACCCGACCCCACAGAAACGGGAGGATGTTTCCAGGTACTAGCCCTCGATGCTCGCTTGCGTGAAGAGAATGGTCCCAATACGCAGACGGTAATAGAAATATATCTATCGCCACCGCTCGTTTAAATGTAAAAATGTACTGATTTTCCATTGGCCCCTACTTCAAGATGAAGTTTCTCACCACGGTCATTTTACCTATTGCTGTTGCATTCGCTGCACCAAAACGAAGTCCATCAGCTACTCCATGGGAAAATTACATTTACAGCCCAGATGCCAGAGCTTATACGGGATACTCCGTATACACGAAGTCTGAAAATGTTACCCAGTCTTGGGACCAATTGGGCCATGTCTTCCGAATGCCGTCTGGCGCAAGCATAACCTTTGACTGGGGCGTTGAGGTCGGAGGATTTGTTAGCTTTCAGATCACCACTGAAGCAAACTCCTCACAATTTTCCCTCGCATACAATGAATCTCCTTTCTTCATACGACCAATCTCAGATGACACTGGTGCCGTGCCAACTGAAGATTACGACAGAGCCTACAATGCTAGTGTGAGTTCTGGGACTAGTTGGTTCATTATGCCGACAAATTGGTTCCGTGGAGGCTTTCGATTTACGACCATCACGGCGCATGAAGAAATTACAATCTCGAACTTAACGTGTGAGATTGGATTCGATCCTGGAAAGACAGATCTGCGAGACTATTCGGGATATTTCTACACGCCTAACGACGATACTCTTGTCAAGGCTTGGTACGCAGGTGCCTACACCGTTCAAACAAACATTGCTCCACAAAACACTGGACGTTTCCTGCCTCAGGTAAAACCAGGTTGGGACTATAACTCATCGCTTGGATTTGGCACGACATTTCTAGTTGATGGTGCGAAAAGAGATCGAGCGGTATGGCCAGGTGACATTGGTATCTCTGGTACGACATGTGCTTTATCCTTGGGTCAATCCGGCTTTGCGGCCCTCCTTGGCTCCCTTGAGACTATGTTCTACTACCAAAATGCCAGTACTGGCGAACTACCGTATGCTGGTCCAGATACAGCGTCTTTCAGAGGCGGAAGCAAGAGCGACACGTACCACACCTGGGGTGTGATTGCAATCTATAACTATGCCATCTTTACCGGCGATGAGACTTGGATTAACTACCATTGGGATAACATTACTCGTGCAGTGAACTTCATCGTCTCAACTATTGACACATCTGTCGGACTGGCAAATCAGTCGCAGCCGAACGACTGGGCACGTCAAGGGGCTGGAGGCTATAATAGTGCTTTGAATGCACTCGACTATCGTGCTCTCGATTCTTTTGCCTCCCTGGCAAAAACACTCGGCGGATCATATGCTTCGTCTGCCAATACCTGGAGCGCTGCTGCCAAAGGTATAAAGTCTGCCTACAACAAAGTCCTTTGGAATGCAGCAGTCGGGCTTTACAATGACAATCAAACAGCAGCTGGCGCTCTCGTTCAACCACAAGACGGTAACTCTCTCGCTCTTCTTTACGGACTGACGGAGACCTCTGCTCAACAGATAGCAATCAGCAACGCTCTCACAAAGTACTGGAACTCCATCGGCCCAGTTACGCCTGAGCTCCCTGACACAATCTCACCATTCGTCTCCGGTATTGAGTTACTCGCGCACTACGTTGCTGGTGAGGCAACAACGGCGCTGAAGCTGACCCGACAGCTCTGGCGCTACCTTCTCACTGCGCCGCAATTTACAGGTTCGACACTCGTTGAAGGTATCACAGCTAATGGCAGTCTATACTACCGCAGTACGGCTGGCTACAACTACGACGCCGCGTACGTCTCTCTCAGCCATGGCTGGAGCTCAGCACCCACACAGGCTCTGACTTTCTACGTTGCGGGACTGTCGGTAACTGGCTGGAATACATGGAAATTTGCTCCTCAGCCGGGCGATTTGACTTCTGTTCAGGCGGGATTCACGTTCCCTCTCGGGAACTTTGAAGCATCATGGGAGGTTGGAGGAGGCGGTCCGAGTGGAATCACATTTGAAGCTACGTTCTCAGTGCCGAACGGACTTGAAGGTACCGTCGAGCTACCATGGACGTGCCAGACTTTCAAAGTTAATGGTAATGATTACAAAGGAGAAGGCTGCAAAGGCGGTCACGGGCCTTTTACCGTGAGTGCGAAAAGATGTAAATGAGAATGGCTAGGAAGGATTGTATATACCTTTCGATGAATGTGAATAATGAGATTTACGACGTTTGAAGAAGTTTGGCCTCTGTAAAGCTTATTACATGTACTTCTCTCCTTTCGAAATCTCTTCAGAGGCAAGTTGTATCTCCACTGCCAGTGGGACGTGGTCGCTAGGTCCGCGTTCTTCCTCAGAGTCGAAGATCTCTACATCAACAACTTTACCCGATTCCACGAGACTTCTTGATGCAATAATCAAGTCCACTCTATCACAACTGCTGCCCCATGGCCTACCACGCGGAAAATAGGTGTACCTCTTATCATCACCTTTGAGCGACCTCCAGACATCCACAGCTCGCAAGCCATCAGGATCCAGAAAGAATCTAGTGTTGAAATGTCTACGATTGACGACATGCTGCTCAGGGAAAGTTCTCAAATTCGGATGGCCATCAATCCTCGCCGGTGCAACATTCAAATCACCGACAATCACAACATGACAGCCGCTGCGTTCCGCCTCCATGCAATCCTCCACGATCTTCCGCTGCACGAGCAGCTTCTTGTCATGTCGGGAGCCCAGTACAGCACCGGACTCTGAATCGCGCCACAGATTGTCGGTGCCGTTAACCGCATACACGTTCCAGACATGCAAGCCGCCGCGCAGCTCGACGACGCTGACGCGGCCCTCGGCGTCCCAGTCCACGGTGCGCACGCGCACCACCCGCGTCTCGAGCACGTCTTTGCGGATGATGGTGCTCACGCCGTAGACGCGGCCGCCACGGCCGCGCGCGTTGAAGCAGTCCGTCGGCAGCGTGAAGAAGACCTCGTACTGAGGGCCGTCGGCGGAGTCGTTGACAGCGCGCTTCACGGCGCCTTGTGTTGATGTGTCTGTGAAGGCGATTTTCACTTCTTGCAGGCACAGAATGTGTGGCCAGCGGTGGCGGCGAAGGAATTCTCGCAGAGATGGGCCTT
>Ga0335073_10010297_pt1 | contig 13142 bp, 9 predicted proteins | sample Lox_Sample_22_FD_207093 | JGI IMG/M metagenome (GOLD analysis project Ga0335073, IMG submission 207093) | Soil microbial communities from Loxahatchee National Wildlife Refuge, Florida, United States - Lox_Sample_2.2 | ecosystem: Environmental > Terrestrial > Soil > Wetlands | place: USA: Florida...
CCGGATCGATGATGATGGGGAGGGCTGATTCGATTGTCGCTGGGGCGGACGCCATGGAAAAACTCCTTCTCGCTGCGGTCAGTGACCGTAGCCGGCTTCCGCAGAGACTTTGCCGCGGAAGAGACTGTACGACGTGATGAAATAAGCCAGCGCCAGAACCAGTCCGAAGGACCACCAGATCAGGCCGACGTGGAGGGAATGCGGTCCGGCCAGCGCCGACGCGATGGTGATGTCGCGGGCCGGGTCAGTGGACGATGGCAGCAGAACCGGGTAGAGCCCCACCGCCGCGCCCACCAGCATAAACACCAGGTAGAAACACGACGCCAGGAAGGCCGGGAGTGGCCGGCGCTGGCGCGTGAAGCTCAGCATCGCGATCAGGGTGGCGACAACCAGCGCGGGAATGAGGAAGAGAGCCGGGTACGCTTTGTAGTTCGCGAGCGCGCCAGGGCGAACGGCGACCGTCGCGGGCAGGCTGATGCAGGTAACGAGCAGCAGCACGACCCAGAGCGCGGTAGCGGCGCGGCGCGCGCGGATTTCCAGTTCCCCAGGGGCCTTGAGCGCCAGCCACAGCGCGCCGTGCGTGGCCAGAGCCACCATCGCGACCACTCCGCCGATCACCGTGTACCAATCGAGAATGCCGGGCTGCGCGCCGACGCGCCAGTTGGTCCACAGGGGCAGGAAAAAGTAGTTGTCCGCGCCGAGGGGCACGCCGCGAATCACGTTGGCGAGCGCGGCGCCAAAGAAGATGGCCAGCAGCGCGCTCGAGATGAAGAAGAGTGCGTCGAAGAAGCTGCGCCAGACGTCGTGATTGATGTGCATGCGCAGCTCGATGGAGGCTCCGCGCATGATGAGCAGCCAGAGAACGATCATCAGGGGAAGGTAGAAGCCACTGAACGACGAGGCGTAGAGCAGCGGGAAGGCGAAGTAAAGCGTACCGCCTCCCGCGAGCAGCCAGACCTCGTTGCCGTCCCACACCGGGCCGATGGAGCGAAAGAGCACGCGCCGCTCCTCTTCGGTCTTTGCGATGAACGGAGCGAGGATGCCCACGCCCAGGTCGAAGCCGTCGAAGACGACGTAGGCGGCGATCATGACGGCAACAATCCAGAACCAGACGAATCCCATAACGCGCTCCTCTCTAAACCGCAGTCAGCGTTGAAGGTTCCGGCTCCGGGACGGCGTGCATTCCGGTCTGCGGCCCGGTGCGAATGAAGCGGTAGACGAGGACGATCCAGAGGATGGTCAGCACCGAGTACATGCCGAGAAAGCCCAGCAGCGTGAAGAGCGTGTTCCCGGCCGAGACGTGCGTCGAGTAGCCCTGCGCGGTGCGAATGAGGCCGTAGACCAGCCAGGGCTGGCGGCCGATCTCGGCGGTTATCCAGCCGGCAGTGTTGGCGATGTACGGCAGCGGAAAACTGAGCAGGATGGGCCACAGAACCCATCGCGCGCGGTAGAGATGGCCCCGCCAGAGGAGGAACGCTGCGACCGCCATCAGCAGCAGGAACCAAGTCCCGAGGCCGGCCATGATGTGGTAGCTGTAATAGAGCAACGGCAGCGCCGACGGCCACTGATCGCGCGGAAAGGAATTCAGCCCCTGCACTTCGGCGGAGGTGGTTCCGTAGATCAGGAAGCTGAGCACGTCGTTGACGGGGAGCGGATTGTCGATTTTCTGCGCCTGCTCGTCGGGCTGGCCGATGAGGACGACCGGCGCGCCCTTTTGTGAGTTGAAGAGGCCTTCCATTCCGGCCATGGCGGCGGGCTGATTCTTCGCGACGTAGCGGCCGTGCAGGTCGCCGGTGGGGAAGATCTGGATCACGCAGGAGATGAGTCCCGCGATGACGCCGCTTTTCAGGAAGAGGCGGCCGAACTCCTCGTGGCTGCGCTCCAGCAGGTAGAACGCGCCGGTAGCCGCGACGACGAAGGAGCCGGTGACGACGGCGCCGCACATGTTGTGCGCGTACTGCAGCCACGCCCAGGGATTCAGCAGCAGCCCCCAGAAGCTGGAAACCTCATACGTCCCGTTCTGCAGTAGGTGATACGCGACCGGATGCTGCATCCAGGCGTCGGTAACGATGATGAAGAAGCCCGATATCCAGGAGCCGAGCCAGACCATGAAAGCTGCGCCGAAGTGCTGCAGCTTCGAGAGGCGGTTCTCGCCGAAGAGGAACAGTCCCAGGAAGGTCGACTCGAGGAAGAAGGCGAAGACGCCTTCCATGGCCAGCGGCTGGCCGATCACGCCGCCGGTGCGGCGCGCGAACTCCGACCAGTTGGTGCCGAACTGGAATTCCATGGGAATGCCAGTGATGACACCCAGCAGGAAGTTGACGGCGAAGATCTTTGCCCAGAAGCGCGCCGCCTGATTCCAGCGGTCGCTGCCGGTGCGGAGCGCGATGGCCTTCATGACCACCATCAGCAGTGCCAACCCCATGGTCAGCTGCGGGAACAGGTAGTGATAGGTCACCGTAAAGGCGAAGTGAATGCGGTCCAGCAGGAGGGCGTTCATACCAATCCAACGGTAACCGCGAGGGGTGCAGGGGCTCTGTGATCGATGTCACAAGTACGGTAAGGGGCCCAGTATCTCGCGGTTGATTGATTCAGGGCGCGGATGGTTGAGCCGCGGCCCAGGGCCGAAGCGGCTCGCGGGCCATCAGACGTGAATCTTGACCGGCCAGGTCTTCCAGACGTCGGAGCAGTAATCGCGGATGGCGCGGTCCGAGGAGAACTTTCCGCTGCGCGCCACGTTGAGGATGGACATGCGGGTCCAGCGCTCCGGATCGTGCCAGGCCTGGCTGACCCGATCCTGACAGTCGATGTAGGAAGCATAGTCGGCGAGGAGCATGTATTCGTCGCGGCTGAGGAGTTCCTCGACCAGGGGAGCGAACAAAGCGCGATCTCCGTGAGAGAACTCACCGGCGGCCAGGGCGTCGAGGATCTCGCGAAGGTCGGCATTCGAGTGGTAGATCGCGAAGGGATCGTAGCTCTCGCGTTTCCGCTGAGCGACTTCTGCCGCGGTCAGGCCAAAGAGGAAGAAGTTTTCCGCTCCGGCTTCCTCGCGAATCTCGATGTTGGCTCCATCGAGGGTGCCGATGGTGAGGGCGCCGTTCATGGCGAACTTCATGTTGCCGGTACCCGAAGCCTCCGTGCCGGCCTGGGAGACCTGTTCGGAAAGATCGGCGGCGGGATAGACTCTCTGGCCGAGTTTGACATTGAAGTCGGGGAGGAAAACCACTTTGAGCCGTCCCGCCACGGCCGGATCGGAGTTGACCACTTCGCCGACGGAATGGATCAGCTTGATGATCAGCTTGGCCATGCGATAACCGGGTGCGGCCTTGCCCCCGAAGATGAAGGTGCGGGGGGCAATGGGCAGGTTGGGGTCGCGCTGGACTCGCCTGAGCAAGGTGAGGATGTGGAGGACCTGCAGGTGCTGCCGCTTGTATTCGTGGAGGCGTTTCGCGAGTACGTCGAACATCGACTCGTGATCGACGGCAATGCCGAGTTTTTCGTGAATGAAGGCGGCGAGAAGGAGCTTGTTCTGGCGCTTGATGGCGCGCCACTCGCTGCGGAAGCCGGGGTCGTCGGCGAGAGGCTCAAGACGACGAAGCTTCTCGAGATCGTAGATCCAGCCGTTCCCCAGCCGGGCTGTGAGCAACTGTGCGAGGCGGGGATTGCTGAGAACCATCCAGCGGCGGGGGGTGACGCCATTTGTCTTGTTGGAGAATTTCTCCGGCGTCAGCGCATAAAAGTCGCTGAGGACGTTCTGTTCGAGAAGCTGGGTATGCAAAGCAGCGACTCCATTGATGGCGTGGCTGCCGAGGGCCGCCAGGTAGGCCATTCGAACATATGATTCGCCGCCGCCGTCGCCGATGAGGGACATGCGCTGCGCGCGCTCTTCGTCGCCGGGAAATTTGGCGCGGACCTCCTCGAGATGGCGGCGATTGATCTCCTCGATGATCTCCATGGGACGGGGCAGGACGGCGCTGAAGAGGCCGCGCGGCCACTGTTCGAGCGCCTCGGGCAAGAGGGTGTGATTCGTGTAGCCGAGGGAATTCACCGTGGCATGCCAGGCGGGCTGCCACTCCAACCCATGCTCGTCGACGAGCAAGCGCATGAGCTCAGCAACGGCAATGGCGGGATGAGTGTCATTCATCTGGATGGCGAAGTTGCGGTGCAGCTCGGAGAGCGGGCGGTTCTGAGTGGTCTGGATCCGAAGGATGTGCTGCAGGCTGCAGGATACGAAGAAATACTGCTGAGCCAGCCGCAGTTGCTTGCCCTGCACGCCTTCGTCGTTGGGATAAAGGATCTTGGAGATGTTTTCCGAGGCGACCTTGTCCGCGACGGCGCCGAAGAAGTCGCCCTGATTGAAGGTTTCGAAGACAAAACTCTCCATGGCCTGGGCCGACCACAGACGCATCGTGTTGGCGGTGTTGGTGCGATAGCCCAGGATGGGCGTGTCATGGGGAACGCCGCGGATGACGTGGCCGGGAATCCACTTCACGTGCAGCCGTCCGTGGGAATCGACATGGGTCTCGGTGCGGCCGCCCATTTTCACCTCGAAGGTGTCTTCGTGCCGCTCCAGCGCCCACGGATTTCCAAGGCGCAGCCAGTTGTCGGTGGATTCCACCTGCCACCCGTCGCGAATCTGCTGGTCAAAGATGCCGTATTCGTAGCGAATGCCGTAGCCGATGGCAGGAATGTCGAGGCTGGCGAGCGAATCCATGAAGCAGGCAGCGAGACGGCCGAGGCCGCCATTGCCGAGACCGGGCTCCCCTTCCTGTTCGATGAGGGCATTGAGATCGAGGCCGAGCTGGTGCATGGCCTCCTCCACCTCTTCATAAATCCCTAGATTGATGAGGTTGTTGGCCAGGTGAGGACCGGTGAGGAACTCCGCCGACAGGTAACAGACAACGCGGACATCCTGCGCCTGGTAATTTTTCGTGGTTGAAATCCAGCGTTCGACGAGGCGATCGCGCACAGTGAGGGCCAGCGCCATGTAGAGATCGTTGAGGGTGGCCCGTTCCATCGAGCGTCCCTGCACAAACAGCAGGTTGTCCAGGAACGACTGGGCGATGGCTTCGACGCCCGGCGCGGTTCTTTGCGAAGGCAGCGATGCGACCGGCGAGGCGGCGGCCGTTGCGTGATCAGGCATACGTGTACCCCCTGATTGCAGGAAAAGCGACGGAGGAAGTTGCAGTCATCATGCGCTCGCGCAGGGCGAACCGCCGGTGAATATGCCAGGAAAATCCGGTTGCAGGGCCGGCCGCGGGGGCGCGCAGAGAGAGAAAGCTGGAGCGATGGGCGCCCATCGCTCCAGGCAGCTACTGCAGATGCAGCTCATTCTGGAGGCTCAGGTCGTTGAGCACCTGGGGGTGGGTCTCGTCCACGGCCAGCAGGTTGTGGCAGAGGCTGCAGTCGTTGGAGAGGGTCTTGCCGCCCTTCGAGACGTGGTTGCCGTCGTGGCAGCGGAAGCATCCCGGATACGCCATGTGCCCGATGTTGTTCGGGTAGGTGCCCCAGGTGACCTTCATATCGGGAAAGACGTTGCGGTCGTAGATGGCGGCCAGGCGCTTTCCGGCGGTGTCGACCAGCGGGCGCTGCGACTGCCAGACCTTCGGGTATTGGGTGCGGTAGAAGTCGTCGAGGCCGGTAACGATCTTCTGTCCTGCCTCGGCCTGCGATGTGTACGTCGCCTGGATCAGCTGCAGGCCCTCTTTGTGGACGAAGGGCAGGCTGGGGCTGGGCGTGCCGTCGACCATGGCCTCGTCAATCGCGTCCTCGGCCGTCTGGAAAACGTGGGTCGCCTGATTGTGGCAGTCGATGCAGTCCATGGTGCGGGTGACGCCTTTGATGGGACCTTTCCACGTGGAGTCGACGTACTGCGTCCTGGTTCCGTCGGGATTGGTCGCGGTGACCGCGATGATGGTCTGCGCGTCGGCGTCCGTGGCCACGTATTCAAAATTGTTGAGGTGGTGGCCGTGGATCCCGGTGCGGTGGGAAAGCGAATCGACGCCGCCCAGGTGCAGCACCAGCACGGTGCGCGTAACGGAGTTGTTGACGTCGTCGCCGAAGGTGGTTTTGACCAGCAATTTTTCACCCGTGAACCGCGTGGGGGAGTGGCATTCCTCGCAGGTTTCGCGCGCGGGGCGCAGGCCGTTGAGGGGCGCGCGGATAGGCGTGGGCCAGTCGTGGAAGGTGACCTCGATGAGCTGCTTCGTCCCGTTGACCTTGGCCTGGACATACGACTTCATGCCCGAGCCGACATGGCACTCGACGCAATCGACGTGGGAGTGAGGCGAGGCCTGGTAAGCGGTCCACTGCGGATACATCACATGGCAGGCCTGGCCGCAGAAGTGGGGCGAATCCATGTAGGTGACGCCCCGATAGGTGGCCGTGCCCAGAATCACGAAGTTGACGAAGCTGGCGATGACGACGATCTCGATGCCGTGGCGAAAGGCCGGATTGCGGAGATCGATCTGCGGATAGGTGGAGGGCAGGGCTCCGGCGGCCGCCAGCCGTTTGCGGCGCATCCAGATGCCGACGGGAATGATGGCAAGCCCGAGGACGAACACACCGGGCAGGAAAAGATCGAGAATGATGCCGAGATAGGGATTGGCGGATCCCGCATGACCGAAGATCGAGACGACCCAGAAGCCGATCAGGACAGAGGCGGAAGCGGTCGTGAGTGCGCCGCCGATGAGACTGACAGGATTATTTCCGAAGAAGAAGAAGGGCTGGAGCCAGTTCTCCTTCAGTCTGCGTAGCAACGACATACCAACCTCTCAACCGACGAAATAGGCGCTGAGCGCGAGGACCAGGAGGGTAAGGCCAATCAATATAGCCGTAAACCCTACCACCCGGCTGAAATTTATCAGCCACTTAGGTGGCTCGTCTGTGATCCTTATCGCAGACCTTCTTTCGGCGATCATGCGCTGGTATTCCCTGGGGCGCCGGCTTTTGAACTCCGCCTCGCTCTCCCGGCCGGTGAAGATGACCATGTCCATGGGGAAGCTGTCGGGGCGGAGGTGGGTATTGACGAAGTGGATGGCGAAGATGAAGAGGATGGCGAGCAGACCTTCTTCGCTGTGGATGATGAGCGCGGCATTGAGCGCCCAGCCGGGCAGGAAGTGGGCGAAGAACGGCGCGAACCACATGGCGTAGCCGGAGAAGCCGATGACCACCATCCCCCAGAAGACCGCCCAGTAGTCGAACTTCTCCCAATAGGCATAGCGCTCGAATTGCGGCTTGGGGCCGAGGCCGAGGAACCAGCGGAAATGCGCGAAGAGGTCTTTGACGTCCTTCCAGTTGGCGACCATCGAGGTCGGCCCCCAGAAGATTCCCTTCTCCCGCTTGAACAGGCCGCGTGCGACGATGTCGCGCAGGTGGATGAGGAAGGCCAGGGTGAGCGCCAGCGCGCAGAATTTGTGGAAGAACAGGATGGCGCCGAATCCGCCAAGCACAGCCGCGGTGCGGATGGCCCAGACGGAGCCGCTGAAGCGCAGCACCAGCCCGGTGGCTGCCAGCACCAGAAACGTGGTGAAGAGCACGCCGTGCAGGTAGCGCTGGGCCAGCGTGAAGCGCAGAAAATAGCGCTCGCGCGGGGGCGCAGCAGGAACTTCGGCCGGCGCCGGCGCCGGCTCTGTCGCGACGATGACTTCAGTCGGTTCAGGCATGTTTGCCTCCATGGGCCGATCCGTTCCTGACGCGCGCCCAGTGCGAGCGGACCAGCCACAGAATGGTGTGAACGAGGAAGAAGGTGAGCACGCTGGCCAGCAGCAGGTTCATGAACAGGCGGATGTAATAGAGCGCCGGGTTCAGCCTGCGATTGTGCGCGTTGGCGTGCGGCTGGTACTGCACGAAACTGGCGTTGGCCCCGGCGTGGCAGCGCCCGCAGGTAGTGACCAGATTGGCCTGCGCGATGGGCGAGCGCGGATCGGAGGCGGGCAGGATTTGGTGCGCCTCATGGCAGTCCCAGCAGCGTGCAGTCTGCACGTAGCCGCCCAGCAGGCCCAGCTGCGAGTGGAAGGTGTCGCGGTAGGTCGAGAGTTTGTCCTTATGGCAGGAGCCGCAGATCGGCGTCGACTGCATGCGGAAATCCGCCGAGGTGGGCTCGAGGATGGCGTGCGCGGTATGGCAGTCGGTGCAGACGGGCGCATTGGGATTGCCGGCGGCGACCGCTTTGCCGTGAATGCCGGCCTGGTACTGCTCGTTGATGCCGACGTGGCAGCTGCCGCAGGTGGCGGGAATGTTGGTCCGGTAGGTGGGGCTTTTCGGATTCGTGTGGCTGAGAATGCCGTGCGAGCCGTGGCAGCTGGTGCAGTTGGCGGCGACCAGCAGCCCCTCTTTGCTGACGGCGAAGCCGTGAATGGAATCCATGTAGAGCCCGTAGACATTGACCAGGCCGTGCTTCTTCGCCAGCGCCGCATTGCCGTGGCAGGTTCCGCAGGTCTTCGGAATATTGAGCGGATAGACGGTCGACTGTGGATTGGTTTTGGCGACAATCTGGTGCGGATCGCCGTGGCAGCTGAGGCAGGGATGCTCGCTGGCTTTGGCGTGGACGCTGCCGGTAAGGCCCGACGCCTCATCGGCGTGGCAGGTGGAGCAGTCGACGACGGCGGCGTTGGCCTCGTGCGGGTAGCCTTTGACATTGGTGTGGCAATCCGTGCACTTCAGGCTGCCGTGAATGCTGGAGTGGAACTTGTCGGCGTCGACAGAGATGCTGTTGCCCGAGGAGCCGGTCATGCCGGGGGTGCCGTGGCAGGAAAGACAATCGGCCTGAGCGCGCAGCGATCGCGGCAGCGAGAGGAACAGGACCGCAGGCACAACAACAGCGAGACCGATGGAGAAATGCTTCTTCATAGCAGCTCCATAACTGCGGGCCGCGGGCCGGGCGGGAAATCGAAGCAGGGTTGCGGGCTGCCGGTCGAATTTCCCGCCCGGGCTCCGGGCGGTGCATCCGCGATGCTTTACTTCTGCAGGGTGCGGATGTATGAAACGACTTCCTTGATCTGGCCGTCGGTCAGTTTGCCGTTGTAAGCCGGCATCTTGCCCTTGCCGTTTTTCGTGGAAGCGATCAGCGTGGCGTCAGAGGCGCCGACCTCGGCGGGATCCTTAAACGACGGGATTTTCATCATCTTTCCCATCGGCGTTGCAGCGGTACCGTCGGGGCCGTGGCACATCGCGCACTTGGCTTTGTAGGTGTCGGCTCCGGCGCTCTGTGCGAAGACAGGCGCCGCAATGGTCGCGGCGAGCAGGATGAGAGCCGCGGTTCTGATGCGATGGTTCATGAGGATGCTCCTTGCTGGATGGTTCGGATCCCAGGCTCTTCCTGAAATAAAGCCTGGAGCACATGCCGGTCAGTGACGCGAGACACAATGCGGCCACACGCCGGTGACTACGGGGCCCAGCGGCCGGTACGGCGCCGCAAAACGCTTATCCCTGACCCTGACCCTGACCCTGACCCTGGCTCTGGCCGGACGCGGGAGCGGCGGATGCCGCCGGGGAACTACCTGCTGGGTCGTCCGCGGTGGTTTCGCGCACTTCATGCTCGGGCGCGCGGCCAGTCAGGAAGGTCCACTTGACGGGATAAATCTCGGGATCGAAGAGGACCGCGTAAAAGTGCCAGACGACGATGGCCGCGGTGGCCAGAATCGCCTCATAGAAGTGGACTGCGGTGCTGATGGCGAGAATCGAGGCGGGATGCGGCAGGTTGGCCAGAATCCAGTCGTTGAGCCAGAGCAGAACCCCGGTGATGGCCATGACCGCCGTTCCCCACACCAGCGCCCAGTACTCCGCCTTCTCGGCATAGTTGAAGCGGCGGTAGAGGGGCAGGCGTTCGCGCCGGCCGAGGTTGTATTCGACCGTCTGCACGGCTTCTTTGGCGTCGCGCAGGTCGGGAACCATGTCCCTGAGCCAGCGCCGGCCGCTCTTTTTGGCGGAGAGATAGACGATGTGGTAGACCGAGGCGCCGATGAGCAGCACGCCGGCGACGCGATGAACCCAGCCGCGGAGCGGGAAGTGGTGCTCCCAGCGCACGAACGGGGCGGCCCAGAGGGAGTGGGGGTATTTGAGCGCGAATCCGGTGATGACCAGGACGATGAAGCTGACGAGGAGCACCGCGTGCTGCAGGCGCTCGTTGAGGGTCATGCGCATCTGGCCGCCGGATTTGCGGTAGTGCGCCAGCGAAGCCCGGGCCTTGCGCCGCCAGTCGAGCAGGTTGTGCAGGAACATGAGCCCGAGCGTGACCGGGATGACGATGAAGTAGAAGATTTTGACGAAGTCGAGCACGCGGCCGCCGGGCGTGGCCGCGGGCAGCGCGTGCACCGGACCGATAGCGAACCGGCGTCCGGCATCGGAGTGGCACTGGCCGCAGGTCTTGCTGAGGTTGGCGCGGTTGACGGTCGATCGGGGATCGCTGGAGGGATAAATGTTGTGGACGCCGTGGCAACTGGCGCAGTTGGCGACGGTTTGGCGGCCTTCGCGCGCCGCCAGCCCGTGGTAGCTGTCCTCGTAGGTGGGGACGCGGTCCTGGGGCATGGCGAAGCCGGCCATCAGCTGCGTGTCGGCATGGCAGCGCGAGCAGGCTTCCTGGGAGACGTTGGCCATGTACACGGGCGAGCCCGGATTGCCCGGCGCCAGAATGCGATGCTCGCTGTGGCAATCCGTGCAGGTGGCCGCCTGCAGAACGCCGCGCGCGACCGCCTGGCCGTGAATGCTCTGCGCATAGGTGCTGTAGACCGCGGCGTGGCATCGGCCGCAGGTGGCGGCGACGTTCTGCTTCCAGATCTTCGAGTGCGGATCGGAGACGGGGAGGATGTCGTGCGTGCCATGGCAGTCATTGCAGGTCGCCGCGTTCAGATTGCCCTGCTGGGTGGCGCGGCCGTGCACGCTCTGGCGGTAGGCGTCGACTGGACGGACCTCCGCGAACATGTATTTCGCGGCCAGCTGCGGGTTGGAGTGGCAGGATCCGCAGGTGTCGGGCAGGTGCTGCTTGCTGACCGGCGAGCGCGGATCGCTCGAGGGCAGCGCGGCATGCGCGGAGCCGTGGCAGCTCTGGCAGGTGGGCACGTCGCCGTTGCCGTGATCGCGGGCGCGGCCGTGAATGCTCGCCCGGTACTGCTGCACCTCGCTCGCATGGCACGTGGCGCAAAGCTGGGTGCCCGCAACCGCCCTGGCCGTATTGCTGGTGCCGTGGCAGACAATGCAGGTGGCGGAGCTGTTTGGCCTGCCGAGCGCGGCGTGAGCGCCTGAAGCCATCGCCGTCGCGGCATCGGCGTGGCAGGTGACGCAGGAGGCTGACGCCGTGGCGGCGTTATGCGTCTGCGCGGTGGCTCCGGCGTGACAGTCGGTGCAGCCGAGGGCTCCATGCGGACCTTTCATGTGCACAGCGGGATTGATGGTGATGTCTTTGCCGGCGGAGTTCTTCAGGCCGGTCGAGGCGCCATGGCACATCAGGCAGTCGGAAGCCTGCTGGGCATGAGCCAGGCCAGCCAACGCAAAAGCAAGGCAAAAAAGAAAAAGAACCGCTACGCCGATGCGGCGCCATCCGGTTCGATGGGCGCCGCGGAATGATTCCGCCGGCAACTCCCCGGAACAGGTCCCCATAACCAGCCTTCTTCCCTGCCGCCGGGATTGGGGGAGGGAACGGTCCCGGCGAGCCAATGGAGTTCGGCACGCGCCCGTGCCGAGCTCAGATAACGCTCCGCGGCGCACGCATCTTCCCTGCCGGCTCGATGCCGGTCAGGGCAACACGCAGCGCCATACCTCTACTTCTGCAGGGTGCGGATGTAAGCGACGACGTCGTTGATCTGAGCGTCGGTGAGCCTGCTCCCGTATGCCGGCATCTTGCCGACACCCTCTTTGGTCTGTTTGAAGAGATCGGCGTCGGAGGCCTTGATATCCTCGGGCGATTTGAAGGAGCGCACATTCATGTTCTTGCCGATCGGCGTATTGCCGGTGCCGTCGGCTCCGTGGCACATGGCGCATTTGGTTTTGTAGGTGGCCTCACCGGGCTGCTGCGCGAACGTGGGAAGAGCAACGGCGAGCCCAAGCAGAGCCATCACCGCAAATCTGAGGTTTCGGTTCACGTTCTGCTCCTTACTGCAGTGCGACGGCCGGGGCGCGCCCCGGCCATGCTGACGGATTGAGATCCTCAGAATTCGTAATGGAATCCGAGGGTGACGATGTTGGCGTGGAAATCGCGCGGCGCGGTCTCGCCGGAGTTGGGCAGGGTAAGACCGGTTTGGAGGCCGGCGAGCGTGGACGAGTTGCAGGGAACGACGGTGGAGGGGGTGGCCGGAGTGGGCCCGACGGTGGTGCAGTAGGGCGCGCCGGAGGGACCACCCTCGCCATAGCCGTAGTAGTTGTAGCGGGCGTTCCAGACGAATCCGGAACGGATGGTCCAGGCCAGAGCGACAAAGGGCGACTGGTATTTGGAGTTCAGCGAGCCGGCGACGTCACGTGCATCGTTGTAGAAGCGGCTGCCGGCAACGTCGTTGAGGTTATAGCCGATGTTGGACTTGAACCGCTTAACCGGCGACCAGGTGAGGGCGGCCTGGAGGGAATTCGTCGGAGCATCCTCAAAGTCCTTTGCCGGGCCGAAGTCCCAGGTCCCTCCACGATTCGCGGCGGTGGCTGGGCAGACGGTGCCGCCCGGAGTTGCCGCGCCGGGCAGTTTGGCTGTCGCGCCGGCGAGGTAACAGATGTTCGTCGAGGTGTACACGTCGGTATAGGCGTAGTTCAGTTCCACAGCGTAGTGCTCGCTGGGCGAGAGCTCGCCGCCGAGGGCGACCACGCGGTTGTGCGCCACATGGTCGAGCGGGCCGGCGTAGGCGACGGCGCTCGGATTGCTGGCCGGCTCGCCAATGAAGGGCGCCACGATATCGGCCTGATTGTTGTTGGTGTTGTTATGCAGCTCCATGTCGTTAAAAGCGCCGGAGAGCGTGGCCCAGGCTTTCGGACGATAGAGGGCGTGCGCCCGATAATGCTGCTGCTGGCGCGGGGCGACCGGGGTGAAGACGTTGTCCGCGTAGAGAACCTCGGCGCTGCCGTCGATGTTCCACTGGTCGGTGGGGCGCAGGGCAGCGTTGAAGACGCCGCCGTTCTGGTTGATGGTGACGGTGCCGTCGGTAGTGGAGCCCACGGCCAGCGGA
>Ga0335073_10010298_pt1 | contig 13142 bp, 8 predicted proteins | sample Lox_Sample_22_FD_207093 | JGI IMG/M metagenome (GOLD analysis project Ga0335073, IMG submission 207093) | Soil microbial communities from Loxahatchee National Wildlife Refuge, Florida, United States - Lox_Sample_2.2 | ecosystem: Environmental > Terrestrial > Soil > Wetlands | place: USA: Florida...
AACCGTTGCGAGTGATGAAGTTCGGCGGCACGTCTGTGGGCGATGCCGCGTGTATCCGCCGCGTCGCGCAGATCGTCAAGGACGCGTCGAAGGACGGCCCGATCGTCGTCGTCGTGTCGGCCATGGGTGGCGTGACGAACCGGCTGATCGAAGCCGCCAGCCGCGCCGAAGCGAGCGAGCTCGAGCTGGCCGGCGCGATCTTTAAGTCCCTGCGCGAGCAGCACGATGCGGCAATCTCGGCTTTGGTGCGCGATCCCGAAAAGCGCAAGCGCCTGATGGCGGGGCTCGACAAAGTCTTCGCCGAAGGCGACCAGCTTTGCCGCGGCACCTCGCTCCTCCGCGAGCTCACGCCGCGCACGCTCGATTGCCTTTCGAGCCTCGGCGAGCGCCTCTCGGCCCCGATGGTGGCCGCCGCGCTCCAGGAATTGGGCGCGCTGAGCGAATCGGTCGAAGCCACCGAGCTGATCGTCACCGACGCGTACCACGGCGGCGCCGATCCGATCATGGATCGCACGCGCTATCTTTCGGAGACGCGTCTGCGCCCGCTGCTCGACGCCGGCGTCACTCCCGTAGCCACCGGATTCATCGGCGCCACCGTCGACGGCATTCTCACCACACTCGGCCGCGGCGGCTCGGATTATTCCGCGACGATTCTCGGCGCGGCGCTCGAAGCCGACGAGATCATCATCTGGACGGACGTCAACGGCGTGCTCACCGCCGATCCGCGCCTCGTCTCGGAGGCGCAGACGATTCCCGAAATTTCCTACCGCGAGGCGACCGAACTCGCCTACTTCGGCGCGAAAGTGCTGCATCCGAAAACGCTCCGCGCGGTCGAAGAAGCCGGCATCCCCGTGTGGATTCGCAATAGCTTCGCGCCCGAGCAGACCGGGACGAAGATCACGCCGAAGGGCCGCAGCAACGGCGGCGGCGTGAAGGCGCTCACCGCCATTCGCGACGTCGCGCTGATCACCGTCGGCGGGCCCGGGATCGTCGGCGTGCCCGACGTGGTCGGCCGCACGTTTTCGACCACCGCCGAGCTGCACGCCAACGTGCTGCTGATCTCGCAGTCGTCCTCGCAGAACGACATCTGCTTCATCGTGGCGGCCGCGGACGCGAAAGAAGCGGTCGAAGCGCTGCGCCGGGAATTCGCGCGCGACGTGGCGCACGAAAAAGTCGAGCACATCACGCTCGCGTCCAACATCGCGATCGTCGCCGTGGTCGGCGAAAACATGCGGGGCACGCCGGGCGTGGCGGCGCGCACGTTCAGCGCGGTGGGCCGCGAAAACGTGAACATCATGGTGATCGCGCAAGGATCTTCGGAGACGAACATCTCCTTTGTGGTGTCCGACAAGGACATGAAGGCGGCGCTCGCCGCGGTGCATCGCGAGTTCGGGCTGGGCGCAGCCGCGCCCGTCGATAGTCGCGTCACGGTTTCCTAATCGTGGAAAAAATCGCCAATGCGGTCGCTCGGACCACGGAAAAAGCCGTGCAGCAGTGCGTGAATCACGCCTGCGGCGCGAGCTACGCCCTGCGCGAGCGCCTTTACGTCTGCGCGAAGTGCGGCGAGACACTCGAAATCGAATGCCGGCTCACGCCGCCGGGCGATCCCTCCGAGATCCGGGCGCGCTGGGCCGCCGCCAGGGCGAATCCGAAATCGCCGCGGGATGCGAGCGGCGTCTGGCGCTTTCTCGAGCTGCTGCCGTTTGACGAAGACGCGCCGTTCGTCACGCTCTTCGAAGGCAATACGCCGCTCTTCCGCGCGCCGCGCTCGGCGAACTACTGCGGCCTCGCCGATCTGCGGCTGAAGCATCAGGGATACAATCCGACCGGCTCGTTCAAAGACACCGGCATGGCCTCGGCGATCACGCAAGCCGTGATTTCCGGCGCTCGCACCGCGGTTTGCGCGAGCACGGGCAACACCGCCGCGAGCCTCGCGGCCTACGCCGCGCGCGCCAATTTCCTCGCCGCGATCCTGCTGCCGCGCGGGCAAGTCTCCGCGGCGAAACTCGCGCAGAGCCTCGACTACGGCGCGCTCGTCCTCGAAATCGACGGCAACTTCGACGATTGCATGCGCCTGATCCAGGAACTCGGCGACGATCCCGCGATCTACGTCGCAAACTCGATCAATCCATTTCGCATCGAGGGGCAAAAAACGGTCGCCTTCGAATTGATGGAGCAGTGCTCGTGGCAGGTGCCGGATCACGTCGTGGTGCCCGGCGGAAACATGGGCAATAGCACGGCGCTGGGCAAAGGCTTTCAGGAATTGCTCGCACTCGGACTCATTCGCCGCCTGCCGAGATTGAGCGTGATTCAGGCCGAGGGCGCCGCTCCGGTCGCGCGGCTTTTTGCGACTCTCACTGCGGCGCAGCGCGCGGGCGACGAAGAGCTGCCCGAAAAATTGCAAGCCGTCGAAAATCCGAAGACGCTCGCGACAGCGATCAAGATCGGCGCGCCCGTCTCATGGAAGAAGGCGCTGCGCGCCGTCGTGCGATCGCGCGGACAGGTGATCGCGGTGACCGAGCAGGAAATCGCCGACGCAAAAGCCATCATCGGGCGCGACAGCATCGGCTGCGAGCCCGCTTCGGCGACGACCGTTGCCGGAATCAAGCGCCTCGTCGCCGCGGGACACATCCAGCCCGGCGAGGACGTCGTCGCGGTGCTCACCGGCCACATGCTGAAGGATCCGGACTACATCAGCAATTACCATCGCGGGACGCTGGTGCCGGACTCCGCGTCCAAGGAAGCCGGCGCGCAGGCCGCCCCGATTCGCGGCGCCTTCCAGAATTCTCCCGCGCGCGTGGCGGCCACAAAGTCTGCTATTCTTGCGGCCCTCAAGCAGCGTCAATAAAGGATTGGCGAAGCGCCCGATTCCGCCGTGGCAGGCGGCCCGGCCCCTTGAGGAACATCCCCAGGCATGAGCCCACCGCGAAAAAGCTCGTTCGAAGTACGCGTTCCGGCATCGACGGCCAACCTCGGCGCGGGATTCGATTGCCTCGGCCTGGCGCTCGAGATCTATCTCGGCGTGCGCGCGTCGCTGCTCGAGCCGACGGCGCGCACGATGGCGCGCAGCAGCGGCGTGCTCGGCACTTCGCAGCTCCCGAAAGATCCCGAGCAGAACTTGATTTTCCGCGCGATGCGGCTCACGGCCGAGCGCGAAGGCTTTTCGCTGCCGCGCGTGCGCATCGCCGTGCAGAACCAGATTCCCGTGGCGGGCGGGCTCGGCAGCAGCGCGGCCGCCACCGTCGCGGGCATCGCGCTGGGATTCGCCGTCACCGGCCGCCCGATCAATAAGGATGCGGCTCTCCGCTACGCCACCGAAATGGAGGGCCACCCGGACAACGTCGCCGCCGCGCTCCTCGGCGGGCTCGTCGTCACGTTCACCCGCAGCGACGGCAGCGTCGCCGCCGTGCGCAAGCGGTGGCCCAAGGTGATCCGATTGATCGTGGTCACGCCGAATCTGACGCTCGAAACGAAGAAATCGCGCGCGGTGCTGCCGCCAACCGTCTCGCGCGCCGACGCGATTCACAACTTGCAGCGATCGGCGCTCTTCGTCGCAGCGCTCGAAGAGCGGCGCTACGATCTCCTTTGGGACGCGATGCAGGACCGCCTACATCAGCAGGCGCGCCAGGCTCTGATCCCCGGGCTCGCCGAAGTGCTGGCGCTACCGCGCATGCCGGGCTTGCTCGGCGTGGCGCTGAGCGGCGCGGGGCCGAGCGTGATCGCTCTCGCCACCGAGCGTTTCGATGCGATCGGCAAAGCCCTGGCGCAGTGCTTCGACCGCCACAATCTCGCTCCGACGATCCGCAACCTCGAAGCCGCGCAAGAGGGAATTACCTCGACGCAGAAATACATCTCGCAGAAGTAGCTCTGGCAAGCCGGACGGGCGGCGCTGTCTTGGCCTACCTTGGAACAAAGATCGGGTATAAAACGTACTTACGCTTGAAGCCACAACGAACGGGGCCCTCCGGGACTCCGCACGACCCAGGCGACACAGCGCTCGCATGAAGCTCCAAATCGAAAACGTCAGCAAGACCTATCGCGGAAACGTCGATGCTTTGCGCGGCTTCCGTTTGGAGCTCGGGTCAGGTGTGCTCGGATTGCTCGGTCCAAACGGCGCCGGAAAATCCACACTGATGCGCATTCTGGCAACGATCACCCGGCCGAGTGCCGGGCGTGTGGTGTGGAATGGGACAGACATCCGGCATGATCCCGACGTGGTGCGCGCCGTCCTCGGTTATCTGCCGCAGGACTTTGGGATCTACCCGAATTTGAGCGCGGTCGAATTTCTCGGTTACCTCGCCGCAGTGAAAGGATTGGACGCGGGGAGCGCGCGGAGGCGCATCGGGGAGCTACTGGAGCTCGTGAATCTTGCCGATGCCGCCCGGCGCCCGCTCGGAGGGTTTTCAGGCGGCATGCGACAGCGCGTGGGCATCGCGCAAGCATTGCTGAACGATCCGAAGCTTCTGATCGTGGATGAGCCGACGGCCGGCCTCGACCCGGAAGAGCGCGTGCGGTTTCGCAATCTGCTGTCGGAGCTTTCCGGGGAGCGGATCGTTATCCTGTCCACTCACATCGTTTCCGATGTCGAGGCCGTGGCCACGGACATCGCCTTGATCGCTCAGGGGCAGCTCATTGTCCATGCCGCTCCCGAAACCCTCCTCGCCGGCGTAAACGGCAAGGTGTGGGAGGTTGTCGTCCCAAGCAGCGAGCTAGCCGCACTTCGGCAGCGCCATCTCGTGAGCAACACGGCCCACCGTAACGACGGTGTGCACGCACGCGTCGTGGCCGACTCGGCTCCAGGGCCGGGCGCGCGTACGCTGGAGCCGTCGCTTGAGGACGCCTATCTCGCCGCCCTTGCCTTCCACCGAGGCGGCGCCGCTGCCCCGGCCGCCGTATGAAAGCGCTCCGCGTTGTCCATGCAATTGCCCGTGCAGACTTCCTCGAGCGGGTGCGGCGCTACAGCTATCTCGTCACTTTGCTCTTCACGGTCTACCTGGGTTATGCGGCAGGCACGGGGCGGGTTTCTCTTCGTCTTGGCGACTATCGCAGTGTGTACACATCGGCGTGGATCGGAACGATGGTATCTCTGGTGACGACGATGTTTGTTTCGCTCGTTGGCTTCTACATCGTCAAGAACGCCGTGGAACGCGACCGCCAGACGGGCGTGGGCCAGATTCTCGCGGCAACTCCGCTCAGCAAAACCTTCTATCTCTTGGGAAAATTCCTGAGCAACTTCGCCGTGCTCGTCTCCATGGTTGCGGTGTTGGCCCTCGCCGCTGTGGCCATGCAGTTTCTGGCGGCCGAGGACCGCACCTTCCACGTCGAAGCGCTGCTTTCACCTTTCCTTTTCCTCACATTACCCGCCATGGCGATGACAGCCGCAATGGCGCTCCTGTTCGAGACGTTGCAGTTTCTTCGAGGCGGGGTGGGCAACGTCCTGTGGTTCTTCCTCTGGACTTTCGGCATCAGTTTGCCGCAGGCGACCGGCGTTTCGCAGCTCGACCCCGGCGGATTTTGGATCGCATCTCAGAGCATGGTCTCGGCTGCGCGAATTAGCATCCCGGGATACAAGAATGGGTTTTCGCTCACCGTGGGCCGCAGGTCCGTCGAGGTGGCTAGCGGTTTTCACTGGAACGGTATCGACTGGACCGCGGAAGTCATCATCCTGCGTCTGGCCTGGGTCGCCGTGGCGTTCGCTCTCGTGTTGTGCGGGGCCTTGTTTTTCGACCGGTTCGACCCGGCGATTTCGCGCAGGAAGTGGGGTCCAAGGCCCCAGCCGGAGGGAGCGGCCACACAGGCAGGCGTGACGCTGGAATCCGCCACTGCGCGACCGCCGTTCGGCGCATCCATCAATCTCACTCCGCTCGCCGCCGGCGAGCTCCACTCCGTCGCCTGGCGTATTCTGATCGCCGAATTGCAGCTCGCTCTGAAAGGTTATCGTTGGTGGTGGTACGCGGTCGCCGGAGGATTGCTCGTCGCCCAGTTTGCCGCGCCGCTGGGCGCTTCGCGCGGGCCACTGTTGGCCGCTGCCTGGATCTGGCCCGTTCTCATGTGGTCCGCGCTGGGCACGCGCGAAGCACGTTTCGGCACCGAACAATTGCTGTTTTCCTGCGCCCGGATTCTCCCGCGGCAGTTCCCGGCGGCATGGATCGCAGGCAGCTTGCTTGCCGCCCTCACGGGCCTTGGGGCAGCCTTCCGGCTTGCGCTCGCGGGACAGGGCCTCGGCCTACTCGCCTGGGGGACTGGCGTCCTGTTCATCCCGTCACTGGCATTGGCTCTGGGCGTCTGGAGCGGCACAAGCAAACTCTTTGAAGGGTTGTACGTCGCGCTCTGGTACGTCGGCCCGCTCAACCGGGTTCCAGGGCTCGATTTCACTGGCAGCGCCGACGGCCCGCAGACCGGCCGCTTTGCTCTGATGTATCTGGGCTTCGCTGTGATTCTCGTGGCAGCCGCATTCTTCAAGCGGGCCCGTCAGCTCCGCGGAACTTAAGACCCGTATCCGAAAACACCGCTCTCTCGTCAGGCCTGGCGGCTTTTTCGGCGGGCGAATGCGCAGAGCGATCCGATACCGATCGCCAGCAAAAGCAGCGAGCCCGGCTCGGGTGTGCTGACCGGGGGTCCACCGCCTGGAGGCCCGCCACCGGGTGGGCCCACCGGCGGCCCGCCGCCGGGCGGTCCGGGCGGGATCGGCCAATAGATGGGAGGAATCGGACTGCCGGTCGGGCCGCCGGGAGAACCGGGAGGCGGCGGAATCAGCGGAGCACTCGGCCCAGGGGTCGGCTCGGGCAGATAGTTCCCGGCATATAGATGCGGCGGCGCAGCAGGGGATTGCATCGTTGGGGAGTCAAGCGCCGCGTCAGGAGGTTGCGCCGGCGAGGTGGGCTGCGCCCCGTGGTCCGAGAGTCGATTCCCGCAGCGAGTTCGCGCCTCGTGCGCGCCGTCGGTGATGAGCGTCTCGCCCTTGTGGAGCTTCAACTGTTTCTTCGTCCAAAAGACGCGATCGCCCAGGCGGTACGAGACGTACTCCATCTCGTCGCGGTCGAGGCGAATCACGCGCGCCTTCGCCAAATCGAAATCGGAGTAGTGCGCGGCCACCACCGGATCGTGCTCGATGGCGTTCCTCAACTCGGCAGCGCTTTCGACGCCGCCGGGAATCACGGAATAGGGAAGCAGCGGGCGCCCGGCAAACGAGGAGTTCGATTCGAGAATCAAGTTGCGCGGCGCGACTGCGACGGGACGCAGGAGCGCAGCCGCTTGGCGGTTCGTTTCTTCGCGCGCGGCACGCCCCATCAAGGGGAGCGCTATCAGGACCGGCACGCATCCGACCAGCACCGAGATTTTCAGGAGGCTGGCGCGCGAGCTGCCGCCTAGAAACAGACGTTCGACGATCGATTCCAACCACCGCATGCTATCTATCACTCAACCCCTTGAAGCGCCCCGCTTGCATGTTGCAGTTGCCGCGCCGGCAATCGACCGCCGATCCCCTTCGATCGCAGCGCCACGACGATACCAGCACCCGGAGGGTAAGAACACTTTCATCTGTCTGCAGGGCGCTCTCTCCAAGCGCGTCGTTCGAGAACACCCGCATCCATCTCGAACTTCAGTCTTGTGACTTCAGGCGAGCATCAACGAGAGGACACTCACAGCGATGCAACGACTTCCGGCGCACCCCATCCCCCGAGACGAACGACTCGCACACCCCAGAAAATTACCGTACCTGCGTGCTTCTCGCCTGGCGCAACCGAATGCTCTCCGCCAGTTCCTTGTGCCATTTCCAGAACATCACGCCCAGCACGCCGACGGGCGCCAACAGGCAGACGATCGCAGCCAACACCACGAGCAGCAGGAGAAAGAGGTTGAGCAGGCTTTCCATCATAAGGATCACCTGGCACGAAACGCGGGCCGGAACGCCACAAAAATTGTGGCGCACGCCGAGCGAACGAGTCAAGCGGAATCGAGTCAAGAACCGTCAAGATCAGGGCCTTGAAACGATGAGTTTTGCGAAAGAATGTGCGCGCAAACGAGAAACTTTCGGGGTCGAGCCAGCGTCGAATTTACTGTGTTTTTGCGCGGTTGAATCGGTTCCTCAGGTATCTCGTTGTCATTCATTCGCGGCATCGCAGGGCCGTGCGTCCCCCGCGCAATGCCCTAGGCCCTGCGGGCCGGGCCGGCTCCGGGATTGGCACGTGCGATAATGAACGCATTTGCGGTGGCCCACGGGAAGCAGTGGAGGCGCGTCTTCCGGCGTGCACGGCGGGCGCGACTTCAGGAAAGGCCGTAGAAGAAAAAGATGTGGATCGTACGACTCGCGCTACGCCGCCCCTACACGTTCGTCGTCGCGTCCATCCTCATTTTGATTCTGGGAGTGGTTTCGATTACCCGCACGCCGGTCGACATTTTCCCGAACATCGATATTCCGGTCGTCAGCGTACTGTGGAACTACACCGGCCTTTCACCCGAGGAGATGTCGGATCGGATCGTCTACAACTACGAGCGCGCACTGACGACGACGGTCAACAACATCGAGCACATCGAGTCACAGTCGCTGAACGGGCGGGCGATCGTAAAAATCTTTTTCCAGCCGGGCGTGCAGGTCGCCAACGCCGTCGCGCAGGTGACGGCCATCTCGCAATCGTCCGTGCACTCGATGCCTCCCGGCACGCAGCCTCCCTTCATCCTTCAATATAACGCCTCGACGGTTCCCGTCTTGCAGCTCGGCATTTCGGGCGAAGGCCTTTCGGAGCAGGAGCTGGGCGATCTCTCGCAGAATTTTCTGCGCGTCGGATTGATCACGATTCCCGGCGTGGCGGTTCCTTATCCCTACGGCGGCAAGCAGCGACAGGTCCAGGTCGATCTCAATACGCAGGCACTGCAGGCCCAGGGGCTCTCGCCGGTCGACGTGGAAACCGCGATCGGCAACCAGAACCTCATTCTCCCGGCCGGCACGGCGAAGATCGGCTCCTACGAGTATCAAGTGGACATGAACGGAGCGCCGGAAACGATCGAGGAGCTCAACGGCCTGCCCGTGAAACAAGTAGGAAACTCGACGATCTACATTCGCGACGTGGCGAACGTCCGCGACGGTTTTCCCCCGCAAACCAATATCGTGCGCGTCGACGGGAAGCGCGCGGCCCTGCTATCGATACTCAAGAATGGCGACGTCTCGACGCTGGACATCATTTCAAACGTGAAGAAGTTGTTGCCGAGAATCGAGGCGGGGCTTCCGCCGACATTTCGGGCGCGTCCGCTTTCGGACCAGTCCATCTTCGTGCTCGCTGCGATCCACGGCGTGGTCCGCGAAGGCTTGATCGCCGGCTGCCTGACGGCCTTCATGATTCTGGTTTTCCTCGGCAGCTGGCGCAGCACGCTGATCATCGCGGTATCGATCCCGTTGTCCGTGCTGACGTCTCTGATCGTGCTGGGCGCACTCGGGCAGACGATCAATATCATGACGCTCGGGGGCCTCGCGCTGGCGGTCGGCATTCTCGTGGACGACGCGACGGTGGAAGTCGAGAACATCAATCGTAACCTCGATCAGGGGAAGGAAATCATCCAGGCGATTTTGGACGGCGCCTCGCAGATCGCCGTGCCGGCGCTGGTTTCGACGCTTTCGATCTGCATCGTGTTCGTCCCGATGTTTTTCCTCTCGGGAGTCGCGAAGTACCTTTTCATGCCACTGGCGGAAGCGGTCGTCTTCGCCATGATGGCGTCCTACCTGCTGTCGCGCACGCTCGTACCGACGATGGCGCGCTATCTATTGCTGGAGCGCACCGAAGAGGAGCGGCACGAGGCGACCGATCGGTCGCGGAATCCGCTCGTCCGCATGCAGGCGCGCTTCGAGACCGGCTTCGAGCGTTTTCGCGAGCGCTATCACCGTCTGTTGGCGGGCGCGATTCGTCATCACAAGCTGTTCGCCGCATGCTTTTTGGCGGGCTGCGTCTTGTCGTTCGCGCTGATTCCGCTGGTCGGCGAAGACTTTTTCCCCAAGGTCGACAGCGGCGAATTCAGCTTTCACCTGCGCGCCCCCACCGGCACGCGCATCGAAGAGACCGCCGCGCTTTGTGATCGCGTCGAGAACGACATTCGTTCGCAGATTCCCCCGAGCGAATTGGCGACCATCATCGACAATATCGGTCTGCCGTACAGCAGCATCAATCTCTCGTACAGCAACTCGGCGCCGATCGGCACGGGCGATGCGGATATCCTGGTGGAGCTCGCGCCGAAGCATCGCCCGACCGAGGAATACGTCCGCGACCTCCGGGTCAAGCTGAACCGCGATTTTCCCGGCGCGCAACTCTACGACCTGCCGACCGATATGGTGAGCACCATTCTGAATTTCGGCTCGCCCGCCCCCATCGATATCCAGATCGCGGGCCGCGACCTGCAGGGCAACCGCCGCTTCGCCGACAACCTCTTGAACGAATTGAAGATCATCCCCGGCGTCGTCGATATGCGGATTCAGCAGATGTTCGATCTGCCCCGGTTGCATATCCAGGTGGATCGCACCAAGGCAAAGGAAATCGGGTTCAACGCGCAGGACATCGCCCAGAGCCTGCTGATTTCTCTCAGCGGCAGCTTCCAGACGCAGCCGACCTTCTGGCTCGATCCGCGCAACGGCGTGAGCTACAACATCACCACGCAGACGCCGGAGTACCGCAACGATTCGCTCCAGAAGCTCGAGAACATTCCCGTGACGGGCCCCGGGACAAACCAATCGGAGATTCTCGCGAGCCTCGCCACCTTCAGCCGCGGCTCCGAAATGGCGGTGGTCACCCACTATAACGTCGAGCCGGTGATCGACATTTTCGGCGCCGTCGATGGCCGCGACCTGGGAGGCGTGGCGCGCGATATGGCGCCGATTATCGACCGGAGCAGGAAGTACCTGCCGCGCGGCTCCGAGATCAACGTCCTTGGACAAATCGACACGATGGAGCAGTCGTTTATCGGCTTGCTTTCGGGGCTCTTCTTTTCGATCGTCCTCGTCTACCTGCTGATCGTCGTGAACTTCCAATCGTGGCTCGATCCCTTCATCATCCTGATGGCATTGCCGGGGGCGCTTGCGGGAATCGTTTGGTGCCTCTTCTTGACGGGGACGACGATCAGCGTGCCGGCGCTGACGGGTGCGATCATGTGCATCGGCGTGGCGACTGCGAACAGCATTCTGGTGATCAGCTTTTCGAAGGAAAAGCTGGAGGCGGGGAAGACGGCGGCCGAAGCGGCGCTCGACGCCGGCTTCACGCGCTTCCGGCCGGTGCTGATGACGGCGCTGGCGATGATCATCGGGATGCTGCCCATGTCGCTGGGACTGGGCGAAGGCGGCGAGCAGAATGCGCCGCTGGGGCGCGCCGTGATCGGCGGGCTGGTTTTCGCCACCATCGCGACGCTGTTCTTTGTGCCAGTGGTCTTCAGCCTGGTGCATGGCTGGCGCGAGGAGAACGCAGCAGGGAGGCTCTCGTCGTGAAACGAATGCATCGCAATTGCCGTCTATCGAGATATATAGAGAAGAGAACGGAAAGACATGGCCGATAGGTACGGAGGCGACGCGTCTCGTCCGGCTGCGCCGCCGCAGAGAGCCGGACAATCCGGATCGAACCACGGAGCGCTGATCGCGTTCGTCGTGCTGCTGATTGTAGCCGCGGTTGTGGTCGCGGGCGTATTGCCGCGCCTGAAAGCGCGTGCCGCGCTTCGCACCGCAACCTATGAAAACGCGATTCCCACCGTCGGCGTGATCCACGCGAAAATGGGCGCGCCGCAGGCGGAAATCGTTCTTCCGGGCAACATCGAGGCTTTCAACGACTCGCCGATCTACGCGCGCACAAACGGCTACCTGAAGAAGTGGTACGTCGATATCGGCGCACACGTCAAAGCGGGGCAATTGCTCGCGGATATCGAAACGCCGGAAGTCGATCAGGAGCTCGACCAGGCGCGCGCCGATCTGAATACGGCCGAGGCGAATCTGCAGCTCTCTCAAATCACTGCGGAGCGGTATCAGGGACTGGCGCAAAGCGATTCGGTTTCGAAGCAAGACGTCGACAACGCCACCAGCGACTTCGCCGCCAAGAAAGCGATGGTCGCGTCGGCGCAATCGAACGTGCGGCGGCTCCAGGAGCTGCAATCGTTCGAGAAAATCTACGCGCCTTTTGACGGCGTGATCACCGCTCGCAACACCGATATCGGCCACCTTATTAATTCCGGGGCGGGCGCGCCGGCCACCGAGCTCTTCCACATGGCGGCGATTCGGAAGCTGCGCGTGTATGTCAACGTGCCGCAGCAATATTCGCCCTCGGCCAAGCCCGGGCTCACAGCTGACCTGACTTTGCAGGAATTTCCGGGGCGGCGTTTCAAGGGCACGTTGGTCCGCACGGCGAACGCCATCGATCTCGCCTCGCGGACTTTGCTCGTGGAGATCGACGTCGACAATCCGACGGGCGAGCTGCTACCCGGCGCTTACACCGAAGTCCATCTGAAGGTGCCGTCGGGCGCGCCGACGTATATTTTGCCGGTGAGCGCGCTCATCTTTCGATCGGAGGGGCTGCAGGTCGCCACGGTGCGCCAAGTGGAAAACGGCGGCCAGAGCCACGACGACGCGCAATTGATCAACATCACGGTCGGCCGCGATATGGGCAATGAAGTCGAGGTGGTCTCGGGGCTGGAGGCTTCGGATCTCGTCGTCGTGAATCCTCCGGATTCGCTGATCTCGGGCGAGACGGTTCGGCTGGCGGAACCGGACGGCAACGGTAACACTGCGGCGGGCAATCCGTAGTAATTCATAGTACTCTCTCGACTGAAGAGAGCTCGAAATAGACGGGCCAAACGAAAAAAGGGGGATACGACTTGAGGAGGGAATCGATGAGACGCTCTTACCTGGGATTGGCAATTGCGACCGTACTTAGCCTTGCGTTGTTGTTTGTTGTCGCGAGCACCCAACGAGCCGCGCGCGCGCAGGGCGGCCCGCCGGCACCACACCCCGTGGACCCGAACGCGAACCCCGGCACTCCGGGCGTGTTTCAGGATTACACCTCTGAAACGCCGGGCCACATGCATCACATCACCGCGAAGGATCTGCCGGACCCGTACGCCACGATATCCTCCGCCGTTTTCTCGCGGCCCGTTCCGCGCGGCGACCTGTGGCCCAAGGCGCC
>Ga0335073_10010300_pt1 | contig 13141 bp, 11 predicted proteins | sample Lox_Sample_22_FD_207093 | JGI IMG/M metagenome (GOLD analysis project Ga0335073, IMG submission 207093) | Soil microbial communities from Loxahatchee National Wildlife Refuge, Florida, United States - Lox_Sample_2.2 | ecosystem: Environmental > Terrestrial > Soil > Wetlands | place: USA...
CGGGTGGCCAAGACCCTTCCGCTCGACCAGCTCGACCTGTTGGTCCTCGATGTGGACGGTGCGCAGCGGCTCGACCTGAATGTTACGGGCCATGGCGGGTCACTGGGGTCGGCGGAGCCCGGGGTGGGTTTAAGGGTTGCGCGAGCGACGGTCGCCGGAGCCTTCCCGGTCCACCGTCAGGGATTGTGCCCGGCGAAAAGCGGCTTCGCCAGGTGCGCTCCCGCGGGGCCGTAGCCACGGGCGCGATAGTACTCGCGCGTGCCCACCGCGCTCGTGACGAACAGCTCGCGGAACCCTTCCGTCCGCGCCTCCGACTCCGCGGCCTCGAGGAGCCGGCCTCCGAACCCGCGGTGCTGGTACCCATCCGAACCCGTGGGCGACCGCCCGACGGCCACCTCCCGTCCGACGACCTTCAATTCCCGGATCACCGGACCCGGGAGACCGCCCGGCGTCCGGTCGGACGGGTACCGCAGCCGGAGGAATCCGGCCATCGTCTCCGACTCGGGGTCGTCCAGCGAGAAGAACACCTCACGACCGTCGGCGGCCGGGTACTCGACCCGCGTCAGCTCGAACCGCTCAGCGGGCGGAGAGGCCCGGCGACCGGCCTCGCGGCACCGGAGGCACCGGCACCGCTCGCCGGTCGCGGCGAGCTCGGCGAGGGCGAGCTGGCGCAGGTTGCTCGAGCGGACTCCGGCGGCGATGATGCGGGAGGGGATGTCCCGCTGGATCCGCTGGATCCGGACCCAGGGCGGAAGGATCCGCTTCATGGACGCGATCAGACGGGCCGCGGTCGGTGTGTCGTACGGGGTGTACCGACCGGCGTTCCACTCCTGGTACAGTCCGGTCCCGGGGATCACGAGGGTCGGGTAGATCTTGAGGAAATCCGGCGCGTACTCGGGGCTGGAGAACAACGTCCGGAAATCCTCGAGGTCGCGCGCCGGGTCCATCCCCGGCAACCCGAGCATCAGGTGGTATCCGACCTTGAGGCCGCGGTCGCGCGCCTCCCGGGTCGCTGTGGCCACCTCATGGGTGCCGTGCGCGCGGCCGACCGCGGCCAGGACCTCGTCCCGAAGGCACTCGACCCCGAGCTCGACCCTCGTCACCCCGGCGTCCAATAGGAACGGCAGGACCCGCCCGTCGCACCAGTCGGGGCGCGTCTCGACCGTGAGCCCGACCATCCGATGGGCCGCCTGCTCGTTCCGCACCTGGGCGTCGGACAGCGAGGTCGACGGAGCCCCGTTCAGTCCGTCGTAGATCCCTCGCAGGACCTCCTCCTGGTAGCTGCGGGGGCGTGAGGGGAACGTTCCCCCCATGACGATCACCTCGACCTTGGAGGTCGGGTGTCCCGTCGCCTCCAGGGTCTCGATTCGGTGTCGGGCGATCGCCGCGGAGTCCCAGTGGAACTGCGCGCCGCGCAGCGCGGACGGCTCCTCCCCCGTGTAGCTCTGAGGGCTCGAGTTCTCCACGCCCCCGGGACAATACGTGCAGGTGCCGTGCGGACACCGCGCCGGGGCGGTCATCACGGCGACGACGGCCACGCCCGACAGCGACCGCGAAGGCCGGCGGAGGATCGCGCCGTCGTACCGGGCGCTCTCCTCGGGGGGCAGCGAGCGGAGCCAGTCGACGTTCGACGGCACCCGCGCGCCGGGCGTGGCCTTCAGCCGCGCCAGCTTCGCGCGGTGGAGCTCCTCGGGAGAGGCGGGGACGCCTACCGGTGCAGCCATTGGCGGCTCTCCCCGGTCACGACGTAGGGAGCCTTCTGGAGGTCCGATACCGTGCGCGAGCCCGTGAGGAACATCGCCACTCGGAGCTCGTGGACGACGGTCTCGAGCTCCTTCCGCGTCTGCTCGTACCCGGCGGCGGCGGCCTTCAGGATGCCTCCTGCGGTGCCGGCCGCCGTGGCGCCGAGCGCCACGGCGCGGGCGACGTCCAGGCCCGAGCGGACCCCTCCGCTCGCGATCACCGGGAGACCGAGCGGGACGAGCTCGAGGACGGAGATCGGGGACGGGATCCCCCAGTTCCAGTAGGTCTTTCCGACGCGCGCCTCCCGCTCCGCGCCCTGGTCGACCGCGCGGTAGTACTCGACCGCGGCGAACGAGGTGCCGCCCGTTCCGCTGACGTCGAACCCCCGGACGTGGCGCGTGCGGAGCTCCTCCGCGACCGCGCGCGAGATCCCGGCCCCGGTCTCCTTGACCAGCACCGGGAACGCCTGGGCGAGCTCGCCGATGCGGCCGAGCGACCCCTTCGCCCTCCGGTCCCCCTCCGGCTGGACCATCTCCTGGAGGAAGTTGAGGTGGATCGCGAGGACGTCGGCGTGGATCAGCTCCATCGCGGCGCGCACCTCGTCCGGCCCGACCACCCGGTCGCCGGGTCGCTGCGGGATGATCTGCGGCGCGCCGATGTTCGCGAACTTGAGGGGGACGGCGTACTTCGCGACGCAGGAGTAGCTGTCGGGGTACTGTCCCTTCAGGATGGCGGCGCGCTCGCTGCCGACCCCCATCGCGATGCCGACGTCGGCGGCGGCCCGGGCGAGGTTCTCGTTGATCTTCACCGCGTCCGGGAATCCTCCGGTCATCCCCGTGATGACGACCGGGGCGGCCAGGCGGTGGCCGAACAGCGAGGTGGTGGTGTCGACGTCGTCGAAGTCGATCTCGGGGAGCGCCTTGTGGACGAGCTGGATGTCGTCCCAGTACCGGTACCGGCCCTCGACGTCCCGCCCGAGGACGACCTTGACGTGCTCCGCCTTCCGATGGCTCAGGTCGAGCCCCGGGTCCGGGGCGGCGCTAGTGGGGGACGGCTCGTGCCCAGCTCCCGTAGACCGACTCCCCGCGGATCGCACGCGAGACGGCTCCAGCCGTCAGTCCGCTAATAAGACCTGCGTCCACGCCGGCGCGCGCGATCGTCAGCATCGCGATCGCCTTCCCCCGGATGCCTCCGGTGACATCCGGGGCGGGACCGGCCGGCTGGAGCTCCTCGACCAGCGCCGGCGTGACCTCGGGGTAGATCGTCGGGCGGCCCCCGGTCGAAGGACGAAGGATCCCCGGCACGTCGCTCACGAACACCACGCGCGACGGATTCAGCACCGGGACGAGCGCGCTCGCGACCGTGTCGGCGCTCAGGATCGACGTCCCCCAGGCGTCGTCCGGGATTACGTCGCCGAAGGAGACCGGGATATGGCCGCGCTCGAGCGCGTCCTCGAACGGCGACCCATCGAAGGCGACCAAGGCACCCTCGCGGTTCCTCGCATGGGTCGCCATCGGGACGGAGGTCGGAGAAGCCCCCGCGCGAACAAGCTCCTGGAGCACGCGCAGGTGCAGGCGTCGCACCTCGGTCTGGACGATCGCCGCCCCCCGCGTGCGCTCGGCGGGCCGGGCCCCCTCGATGGGGGGCCGGGCGAGTCCGAACCGTTGCGCACCGGGGTGGCCGAAGCTCCCCGCTCCGTGGAGTACGACCCGCGGCACCTCCGGCACGGCGGCGATCTCCGCCGAGAGCCGGGCCAGCACCTTCGGGCGCAGTCGCTCGACCTCGCCCTTTCGGGTGATGACGCTGCCGCCGAGCTTCAGGACGACCGGCGGTCGGATTCCCTCGGAGGAGTCGGACATCGCGGCCGGACCCCACGCTACGCGTGGTCGGGACCGGTCGCCCGCGTGAAGAAGAGGAGCCCCCCGCCGGCGAGCGGCACGACCGAGGCGAGGAGGATCCACTGGAAGGTGATCAGCCAGTACGCAAGGCCGGTGATGCCGAGCCCGACGAGGACGCTCGCGAGGACGACGAACGGGATCGAGACCGACCCGTCGTCGGTCGGACCCGCGTGACCACCCGCGGTGCCGTGCTCCGTCATGCGCGGGCGGGAGAGTCGTCCGGATTCAAATGGGTTCAGTAGTGTCGCGGGAACGGTTCCTCGGCGACGAACGGCGCGTGCCGGACGCCGGAACGCCTCGCGCCGGCGCAAGATAGATATGGCTCGCGCCCCTCGCGCGACTCGCCCGAGGCCCGGGCAGGCTTAGACGGTGTCACCTGCTCCCGAGGACCGGCCGGCGGAAGCGTCGGTGCGGCCCGAAGTGAATACGGCGGCGAACCCGTCGGTCACCCCCGTCAGTGACCGCCGGGCGGGCGGCGGTGCGGCCGAGGCGCCCCTGGGGGCGCCTACGCCCCCGCCGCTCGGAACGGGCAGCTCGGCGGGAGAGTTCCTCGACTCGATCCTCTCGGCGAAGAGCGAACTGTTCCGCGCGAGCCGCGAGGTGCTGCGGGACTCCTACGTTCCACCCCGCCTGCCGCACCGCGAGAACGAGATCCGCCAGGTCGCCGAAGTGCTCGGCCCCGCGCTCCGCGGTGTCGTCCCGTCGAACCTCCTCATCTACGGGAAGATCGGGACGGGGAAGACCGCCGTGGTCGCGCAGGTCCGTCAGGACATGCAGCGGCGGACCGAGCTCGCGCAACATCTCACCTTCATCTCGATCAACTGCGGGAACATCGATACCGCCTACTCGCTCCTCCAGACGATCGGCAACACGTTCGCCCGCAACGACGCGGAGCGGATCCCGACCGGGTGGGCCCTCGACCGTGTCCAATCGGCGATGCGCCGGATGATGGACGGGAAGGGCGGGACGATCCTCCTCATCCTGGACGAGATCGACCGGCTCGTCGCTCGCTCGGGTGACAACGTCCTCTACACGCTGAGCCAGATCAACACCGAGCTCGAGGTCGCCCGCCTCGTCCTGATCGGCATCTCGAACGACCTGAAGTTCACGAACCACTTGGACGCGCGGGTGCGGAGCCGTCTCAACGAGGAGAAGATCCTGTTCCCACCGTACGACGCCCTCCAGCTGCAGGACATCCTGCGCGACCGCGCGAAGGAGGCGTTCCACGAGGGGGTCGTCGACCCCGGGGTCGTCGAGAGGTGCGCCGCCTACGCCGCGCTCGAGAACGGGGATGCCCGCCGCGCCCTCGCGCTCCTCCGCCTCGCCGCCGAGATGGCGGAACGGGACCACGCGAAGCGGATCACGCCCGACCATGTCGTGAAGGCGAAGAACCGGCTCGAGCAGGACATCATCGTCGAGTGCGTGCGGACGCTTCCCCCGCACTGCAAGGTCCTCCTCTACGCGATCCTCCAATCGTACGAGCGGCGGCGGAACGGCGTCCTCACCGGCGAGGTGTACGACGGGTACAAGCGGCTCGCCGAGCGGCTCGGCCTCCAGCCGCTCCACGCCCGGTCGATCTCGAACTACGTCTCCGAGCTCGAGTCGCTCGGGCTGATCCGCGCGACGATCGTGTCGCGGGGCCGCGGGGGGCGCACCCGCGAGATCATCGTGGACGTCCCGATCTCCGAGACGATGCCCGCCCTCGAGGAGGACCCGCTCATCGCGCCCGTCGGACGGCCGAAGTCCCGGGGGCAGATGCTCCTCACGAACTTCGACAACCCGGGCCGGACCGGGCCGTTCTGACGCGGCCCGGTCCGCCGCGACCTACGGCAGGCTGAGCGGCGCGGTCGTGCCGGAGTAGGCGCCCGTCCCGACCACGACAAACGAGTAGCCCTGACCCGTCGGGTTGCCCGTCCCCATGTCGATGACGATCGAATAGATGCTCGTGAACACCGTCGACGGGCCGCAAGCCTCCCCATTGCAGACCGGACTCGCGCCGTACGTCCCGAAGGTCGTATTCATCACGAGCGCCGTCGTCGGGGTGGTCATCTGGGCCGCGATCTGGCCCATGATGTTCACCACGGTGAAGCCGCCGACCGAGGGTGCGTTGACGATCGCGCCGGTCGGCGTCCTGACCTCGAAGAGAACGCTCGCGAACGAGGCGGTCGCCGTCTCGATCGTCAGGGTGTAGGTGTAGTCCCCCGCCAAGCAGCCGTTCGCCGCGTAGGTGTCTCCCGTCGCGCAGACGGAGGAGATCGGATTGCCGGCCGCGAACGCCGTGCCGATCGGGATACTGTGGGGCGACCCGCCGCACGACCCTCCGGTCGAGGAGTCCGCCATCAACACCGTGGCGTTCGTCGCGTAGACCACCGAGGAGAACGACTGGGTCGTGTTGGCCGAGCAGGCCTGGAAGTCGATGTCCCAGACGGAGAGATTCGTGAGGGTACCCCTGACGTAGATCCCCTGGTTGAGGAGCGAGTAGGTGGCGTTCGCGCTCGCGTACGTCCGGGCAAAGGAGGCCCCCGCGGAGGTCCTGACGGCCGCCTGCGCAGCGGCGGAACTGTCGACCAGTCCCGAGGGGAGGAGCGTCGGCGCGCCCGTGAAGTAGCATCCCGGACCTCCGACCTCCCCGACCTCGTGGGCCGCGCCGTTCTGCACCACGATGAGGAGCGCGTGGTCGGCGTGGTAGTACTCGAACAACCAGAGCTGGGCCATTCCGTTCGAGTAGTTGCCCGAGTACGCGGGGACGGTGACCGAGGAGATGGTGCCGTTCTGGAGGTAGCAGGTCGCGTTACCGGGGAACGCCGACGAGGCATTGTGCGTGACGGTGGTGGTCGAATCCGAGCCGAACGCGTCGACCAGGCTCCAGGGGCCGCCCGAGATCCCGGACGCGAGATTCCCGGACGTTGCCGCGGCCGACTCTTCCGTGCTCGTGTTCGCGGTCGATCCCGAGGAGCCGCCCCCGCCGAGATGAAGAACGCCTGCGAGGGCCAGCGAGACGACCAGAAGGACCACGATGACGATCGCGACGACCGCGATCGCAACGGTGCGCTTCGACTTGGACCCCCCGGTAGCGGGGGTTCCAGGGGCCGGGCCGGGAGGAGGCGATGTCGGGGCGGGGGAAGTCGGCGGAGCCGACGTGAGGTCGGAGGACGTAGCGGCCATCGAAGAATCCGTAAGCCACCCGGCCATTTACGGGGGGGGATACGGGGCCGCGGCGCCGGCGATAAACTCCGTTCGGGGTTGCTACCCGTTCCTGGGATTCAGGGCGATGCTCGCAGTTCCGCGGGCCCCTCTAAGGTTCGACGGCGACCGGAGTCTCCGACGCGTAGCTCTCAGCGATGCGTCCGCGCCGTCGCGCCCGCTCCTTCCGGAGCTCGCGGAGGTCCCGCTCGAGCTCCCGCAGCTCCGCGGCGGCCCGGCGGGTCCGGAGGCGGGCGATCCGTTCGAGCACCTCGATCTCGCGGTCGAGCTGTCCGTCCGACCCCCGGAACCCGGCCATCCGGGACCTACTCCTGCGTGACGGTGTCGATCTGCGCCTTCTGGAGCTTCGAGGAGAAGTCGATGAAGACGGTCTTGATCTCGGTGAACTCCTCCACCGCGACGCTCCCCGCCTCGCGTCCCCCGGTGCCGGTGTTCTTGATCCCGCCGAACGGCAGCTGGACCTCGGCACCGATCGTCGGGGCGTTGATGTAGGTGATCCCGGCCTCGAGGTCGTGGATCGCCCGGAACGCTCGGTTCACGTCCTTCGTGTAGATTGCCGAGGAGAGTCCGTAGTCGACGTCGTTCGCGACCCGGACCGCCTCGTCGTAGCTCGGGACCTTGATCACCGAGAGGACGGGGCCGAAGATCTCCTCCTTCGAGATCCGGCTTCCGTGGTGGGTCTCGAAGATCGTCGGCTCGAGGAAGTAGCCCCGGTCGTACGCGCCGCCCGTCAACTTGTGTCCGCCGTGGCGGAGTTTCGAGTCCTTCTTCCCGACCTCGATGTACTCCAGGATCTTCTTCTCCTGGTCGGCGGAGGCGACCGGACCCATGCCGGTCGACGGGTCGATGGGATTTCCGACCTTGAACGACCGCAGACGGTCGGTCAGCAGTCCGAGGAACTCGTCGAAGACCTTCTCATGGAGGATCAGCCGGCTGGTCGCGGTGCAGCGCTGGCCGGACGTTCCGAAGGCGCCGAACAGCACGCCGTCGAGCGCGAGCTGGAGGTCCGCGTCGTCCATGATGATGAGGGGATTCTTACCCCCGAGCTCGAGGTGGACCATCTTGAGCCCCCGGGCTCCCTGGACATTGACGTCGCGGCCGGTGTCGACCCCGCCCGTGAACGAGACCATCCGCACCCGCGGGTCCGCCACCATCGCGTTGCCGACGACCCCGCCGGACCCGGTGACGAAGTTGAGGACGCCGGCCGGCACTCCCGCGGCCTCGTAGATGCGGACCACCTCGGCCCCGCATCCCGCGGTGTTCGATGCCGGCTTGAAGACGATCGAGTTGCCGCAGATGAGGGCCGCCGCGATCTTCCAGTTCGGGATCGCCGTCGGGAAGTTCCACGGGGTGATGCAGGCGACCACCCCCTTCGGTTGGCGCACGGTCATGCAGAACTTCGACCGAAGCTCGGAGGGGACGGTCTCGCCGAACAGCCGTCGGCCCTCGCCGGCCATGTACTCGATGAAATCGATCGACTCCTGGACGTCCCCGAGCCCCTCGCTGATCACCTTGCCCATCTCGGTGGTGACGAGCCGGCCGAGCTCCGCCTTCCGGCGGCGCATCTCGGTGGCCGCGGCGAGCAGGATGTCTCCCCGTCGGGGGGCCGGGGTCTCCTTCCACGCCCGGAACGCCTTCGCGGCGGCCGAGATGGCATGGTCGACGTCGGCCGCGGTGCCGGCGACGAACGAGGCGACCGGCTCGCGCGTGGCCGGGTTCACCGTCTCGAACCGCTTCGCCCCGGGCGGAGAGACCCACTTCCCGTCGATGAAGAGACCGTACTCCGGCATTGGACCCACCACCGGGCGCGCCCGGCGGAGCGAAACCCCGGCGACCGTACATAGGGGTTGCCGACCGTCGCGCCACCGGGGGACAAGGGTTTTCGGAGGGAGGCGTTCCCGAGCGGTGTGATCGACGTCGAGCTCCTGCGCAAGGAGCCCGCCCGAGTCGAGGCGAACCTCGCCCGGCGGCAGAACCCGGAGTACCTGCGCTGGTTCACCGACGCCCGCGAGAAGGACGCCGAATGGCGCGTCGCGCTGCAGGAGGCGGACCGCCTCCGGAAGCGGCGGAACGAACTCGGTCGGGAGATCGCCGAAGCGAAGGCCGCCGGCACCCCCGCCCAAGCGTCCGACGCGGAAGCGAAGGGGCTGCCGGCTCGTCTAAAGAGCGTCGAGGAGCGCGAGCGCGAGCTCGGCAAGGCCCGAGACGCGCTCCTGCGCCGCCTCCCTAACCTGATGGACGACACGGTCCCGTTCGGCAAAGACGACTCGGAGAACCAGGTCGTCGCCACGTGGGGGGCCCCGACCCCCGGAGCGGACTTCCTCGAGACCCATGGGGAGGTCCTCGAGCACCTCGGGATGGCGGAGTTCGACCGGGCGCACCGGGCGAGCGGCGCTGGATTCTACTACCTGAAGGGTGGGATCGTCCTCCTGGACCTGGCCCTTCAGCGGTTCGCGCTCGACCTCCTGGTCGAGCGAGGGTTCACGCCGGTCGAGCCGCCGTACATGCTGCGGCGCGAGCCGTACGAGGGGGTCACCGACCTCTCCGACTTCGAGAAGGTGATGTACAAGGTGGAGGGGGAGGACCTCTACCTGATCGCCACGAGCGAGCACCCTCTCGCCGCGCTCCACCTCGGCGAGATCCTGGACGAGGACCGCCTCCCGATCCGGCTCGCCGGGATCAGCCCCTGCTTCCGCAAGGAGATCGGCGGACACGGGGTCGACCAGAAGGGGGTCTTCCGGGTCCACCAGTTCCAGAAGGTCGAGCAGTTCGTGTTCTGTCGACCCGAACAGTCCGCGGAGGTCCACGAGGAGATCCGGGCGAACGCCGAGGAGGTGTTCCGTCGCCTCGGGATCCCCTACCGGGTCGTGAACGTCTGCACCGGCGACCTCGGCACGGTCGCCGCGAAAAAGTACGACATCGAGGCCTGGTTCCCCCGACAGGGGGCGTACCGCGAGGTCGTCAGCTGCTCGAACTGCACCGACTACCAGGCCCGCCGCCTCGGCATCCGTTCCGGCAAGGCGGGAAAGCCCGGGAAGCAGGTCCCCCACACCCTGAATTCGACGGCCGTTGCCACCTCCCGTGCCCTCGCCGTGATCCTGGAACAGAACCAGCGGCCGGACGGGACGGTCGGCATTCCGGCGGTGCTCCAGCCGTATCTCGGCGGCCGGACGGAGCTGACCGCCGAGCCGGCGGCTCGTTGACCCGGACGGCCGATCGCGAGGGCCCCGAGGGGAGCGACGGTGAGGTCGAAGGGACCGACCGTCCAGCAGCATCGCCTCGAGGAGTTCGGGGCTCCGGGGGACACCGTCCTTCCCGAACCCCCCCGCGGTCGCGCGCATCCCGAGGGCCTGCCGGGGGTGTGGCAGGTGGCCGACGGGTGGGTCGTGCACCCGTTCCTCCGCCCGGGGGTTCTCAAGGCGCTGCCGTTCCAGGTGGACCTCGCCCGGATCGGGCTGACGGAAGACCTCCTCGTGGTGCTGCCGACCGGTCTCGGCAAGACGGTGATCGCCGCCCTGATCGCCGCGGAGTTGCTCCGACGGTCCGACGGAAAGGTCCTGTTCCTCGCGCCGACCCGCCCGCTCGTCCAACAGCATTCGGAGTCGTTCCAGCGCTGGCTCGTGCCGATGCGCACCGCCCGGTTCACGGGCACCGTGAAGCGTCCCGAGCGTGAGGGCTCCTGGGAGTCCGCCGACCTCGTCTTCGCGACCCCCGAGATCGTGGCGAACGACCTCGCCGCCGGCCGGTACCGCCTGGATGAGGTCGCTCTCGTGGTGTTCGACGAGGCGCATCATGCGGTGGGCCACTATGCCTACGTTCCGGTCGCCGCCCGCTGGCGGGCCGAACGTCGTCCCGAGGGTCGCGCCTTGGGCCTGACTGCCTCTCCCGGGGGAAAGGACGAGCGGATCGAGGAGGTGGTCCGGGCCCTCGGGGTGGCGCGCATCGAGGCCCGGACGCGGGAGGACCCCGGGGTGGTCGAGTTCGTTCAGCCGGTCGAGGTCGAGACCCGCTGGGTCGACCTCTCCCCGACGGCGGAGGAGATCCGGACCCGGCTCGAGACCGCGATGCACGCGACCGCCCGCAAGCTCCAGAAGATGGGGTTCCTCCGGAAGAAACCGATCACCTCGCTCTCCGTGAAGGACCTGATCGCGCTCCGCGCGGAGATCTTCGCCCGACCCGGCCCGATGACCCGTCGATTCGGCCCCTTGTTCCACCAGCTCGTCCTGCTCCACCTGCATCACGCGGTCGAGCGGCTCGAGACGCAGGGGATCACCCCGTTCGTCCAGTACCTCGACCGAGTGGCGGCCAAGCCGAAGCTGGCCCGGGGGGACGCGGCGTTCCTGAAGCTCCCCGAGGTCGCCGAGTCCCGCCGGATCGCCGAGGAGTTCCTCCACACGTCGAAGGAGGCGTCCCATCCGAAGCTGGAGGCGCTGGTCGAGCTCGTGCGGGAGACGCTCGCCGAGCCGCGCGACCACCCTCCCCGCATCCTCGTCTTCGCGCAGTATCGCGACACGATCCAGACGATCCAGTCGATCCTCGAGGCCCAAGGATGGGCGGTGGGCCGGTTCGTCGGCCAGGCGACCCGGGACGCCGAGGACAAGGGGATGAACCAGAAGGAGCAGGCCCGGGTCCTCTCGGGGTTCCGGGACGGTCGGTTCCCGCTCCTGGTCGCCAGCAGCGTCGCCGAAGAGGGCCTGGACGTCCCCGACGTGGACCGGGTCGTCTTCTTCGAGTCGGTGCCGAGCGAGATCCGGGCGATCCAGCGGCGCGGACGCACGGGCCGGACGTCGCTCGGTCGCGTGACGCTCCTCCTGACCCGGGCGACCCGGGACGTGCGCTACCAGGTGGCCGAGGTCCGGCGGGAAAAGGCGATGAAGCGGATCGTCCGCCGACTGTCGGCGGAAGCGCGCCGCCGCTCCGCGGCGGAAGCCGGCGGGCCCCCGGCTCCGCCCGCGGGGGATGGCGGATAAACCTTCGGCCGGGCGTGCGCCGCGCTACCACTTGGTCAACGAGGCTAAATAGCGAGGTCCGGGTCGAGCGGCCCGAGACGACCATGGGTCCGCTCGACTGGGTGACCGCCCACCTGGGATTGCTGGTCCTGACGGTGATCTCGGTCGCGCTGACCCTCTACCTCGTCTACGTGATGGTCCGACCCGAACGGTTCTGAGGAAACTGTGGCGTTCGCGCTTCAATCGCTCTGGGACGTTGTCGTCCTGATCGGCCTGGTCATCGCGATCGCACCGTGGTTCGGGGGCTACCTCGGCCGAGTGTTCATGAACCGCCCCGTGGTCGGCGACGTGGTTCTCACGCCCATCGAGAACGCGATCTACCGCCTCTTGGGCACCTCGCCGCGGCGGTCGATGACGACCACCGAGTACCTGATCGCGCTCCTGAGCGTGAACGCCGCCGTCCTCGCCTTCCTGTTCTTCTTCTTCTTCCTCCAGGGTCAGCTCCCCGGGAATCCGACCGCCGTCCCGGGGATGTCGTGGGACCTCGCGTTCCATTCGGCCTCCAGCTTCACCACGAACACCGACTTCACGCACTTCACCAACGAGACCCAGCTGAGCTTCGCCTCGCTCGTCGTCGCGTGGCAGCTCGCGCTGTTCCTGTCGCCGGCGACCGGGCTCGCGGTCGCCGCGGCGATGATCCGCGGGTTCACCCGAAAGGACGGACGCGTCGGGAACTTCTACGTCGACGTCACCCGCGCGATCACGCGGGTCCTGCTCCCCCTCGCCGTGGTCGGGGCCATCGTGCTCGTCCTCCTCGGCGTCCCCGAGACCTGGACCTACGTGGTCGTGGCCCACCCGCTCGGGGGCGGGACGCAGACGATCCTCCTCGGCCCCATCGCGTCGTACCAGTCGATCTCGCTGATCGGGACCAACGGCGGCGGCTGGAACTCTGCGAACATGTCGAGCCCGCTCGCGAACCCGACGGCCCTCTCGAACCTCTGGGGGGTGTTCCTGATGCTGCTCATCGCCTTCTCGACCCCGTTCGCCTTCGGCCAGATGGTCCGCCGCCGGGGGGAGGCGTGGCCGTTCCTCGGCACGATCCTCATCGTGCTCGTCGTCGCGCTCGGCCTGTTCATCGCCTACCAGGCGGCGGCGAACCCGTTCCTGTCGGGGATCCAGGGGCTCGCCCCGGGCTCGAACGGGTATCCGATCGGCCAGGAGACCCGGTTCAGCCTCCCCGAGGGGGCGCTGTTCCAGGTCTCGAGCGTCTACTCGAACGTCGGCGCGAACAACATGCAGATCGGAGCGCTCTCGCCGGTCGCCCAGATGGTCCTCCTGTTCGGGATG
>Ga0335073_10010303_pt1 | contig 13139 bp, 14 predicted proteins | sample Lox_Sample_22_FD_207093 | JGI IMG/M metagenome (GOLD analysis project Ga0335073, IMG submission 207093) | Soil microbial communities from Loxahatchee National Wildlife Refuge, Florida, United States - Lox_Sample_2.2 | ecosystem: Environmental > Terrestrial > Soil > Wetlands | place: USA...
GGAGGCCACGCAGCGGATCGAAGGTCAGCCATCTCCACCTCACCGCCGCGATGATCGACAGCCGCGACTTTCTCGCCGCCAGGAAGCGCGCGAGCAGGGAGGCGCTTCTCCCCGCCGGGCCGAAAGTAGCCGTGACCGGAGGACTCGACTTCAACGATCACCGGCTGATATGGGCCAAGCTCGATCAGGTCCACGCCAAGCACCCCGACATGGTGCTGCTGCACGGCGGCTCGCCCAAGGGCGCGGAATTCGTCGCCGCCAAATGGGCCAGCCATCGAAAGGTGACCCAGATCGCCTTCAGACCCGACTGGACGAAGCACGCCAAAGCGGCACCGTTCAAGCGCAACGACGCGATGCTGGAAACCCTGCCGATCGGGGTCCTCCACTTCCCGGGCACGGGCATCCAGGACAACCTCGCCGACAAGGCCAGGAAGCTCGGCATTCCGGTCTGGAAATTCGGCAAGGTCGGCGCGTAAGCGCCGTCCGCCACCTTGACTGAAGATATCATCCAACCATATTGCTATCATTGCCATCAGATATGGACTTATGCCATCATGCCCGCCGTCACCATTCGCAATCTCTCCGACGAGATCCATCGCGCCCTAAAGGTCCGGGCGGCGCAGCACAATCGCAGCACGGAGGCGGAAATGCGCGCCATCCTTGAAGCCGCCGTGCGGCCGGAGGGCCGGCTGCGTCTCGGCTCCGCGCTTGCGGAGAGGAGCCGGAAGATCGGTCTCACCAACGCCGATGTCGAAGCCCTGGAGCAGGCCCGCGACGCCAAGCCCGCGGAGCCGCTGCGCTTCGAATGATCCTGCTCGATACGAATGTCGTCTCTGAGGCGATGAAGCCCGAGCCGGCGCCGGCGGTCCGCGCGTGGCTCGACGCGCAGGCGGCGGAGACGCTGTTCTTATCCAGCGTCACCGTGGCGGAGCTGATGTTCGGCATCGGTGCGCTGCCAAACGGCCGCCGCAAGGACAAGCTGACCGCTGCGCTCGACGGCTTGCTGGAGCTGTTCGCGGACCGCATCCTCCCGTTCGACACCCGTGCGGCTCGGCGCTACGCCGATTTGGCCGTAACGGCGCGCGCCGCCGGGAAAGGCTTCCCCACGCCCGACGGCTATATCGCCGCGACCGCCGCCGCGCATGATTTCGCGGTCGCATCCCGCGACACGAGCGCATTCACGGCGGCCGGTCTCACTGTGATCGACCCCTGGATGGCCGGCGCTTGACGCCTTGAGGTCGGCAATCCGGCAGTAAGCGATCGTTGGACGAAAGGGCGAACGGCGCCAGAGGCGGGCGTTCCGAAGAACGGCCGGCAGAGCCCGGGTGAGCCCCAACAAGCATGGAAATTCTATGGCTTGAGGCTTCTTGTGCTACTCTTCCAAGGTAGGAGGGAGCGCGATGGGCGAGACCCGGAAGCTCGCGGCCATTCTCGCGGCCGACGTGGTTGGCTACAGCCGGCTCGCGGGCGCGGAGGAGGAGCGGACGATCGCCAGGCTCCGGGCGATCCGCAGCGACCTGATCGATCCGACAGTCGCGCTCCACCATGGCCGCGTTGTCAAGCGCACCGGTGACGGAGCGCTGATGGAGTTCCGCTCCGTCGTCGACGCAGTGCGCTGCGCGCTCGAGGTGCAAGCGGTGATGGCCGAGCGCAACGCCGGCGTGGCGAAGGACCGGCGAATCGACTTCCGCGTCGGCGTCCATCTCGGCGACGTGGTCGAGGAGGCGGACGGCGACCTCATGGGCGACGGGGTTAACGTCGCAGCCCGCATCGAGGGCCTTGCCTCACCCGGCGGCATCTGCCTCTCCGAAGACGCGTACCGGCAGGTGAAGGGCCGGCTCGACCTCGCCGCGACCGACCTCGGGTCGCGGGCGCTCAAGAACATCGCCGAGCCGGTGCGGGTTTATGCCGTTGAGATCGACACGCTTCCACCCGCGAAGCAAGCGCCCGCGGAAAGGCCCGGCCCGCCGCGCCTCTCGATCGTCGTTTTGCCCTTCGCCAATATCGGCGGCGATGCGGAACAGGAGCATTTCGTCGACGGGGTGACGGAGAGTCTCACGACTGATCTCTCGCGCATTCGCGGCGCGTTCGTGATCGCCCGCAATACGGCCTTCACATACAAAGGCAAGCCGCTCGATGTGAAGACGATCGGCCGCGAGTTGAACGTCCGTTATGTATTGGAAGGCAGCGTGCAGCGTGGCGGAAACCGCATGCGCGTCAACGTGCAGCTGATCGACGCCGAAACGGGCAATCATCTCTGGGCGGAACGGTTCGACAAGACGCTTGCCGATCTCTTCGACATGCAGGACGACATCGTCGCGCGGCTTGCAGGCGCGCTGAACGCTCAGCTCATCGCGGCGGAGGCGCGACGCGCAGAAAAGGCGCCGAACCCCGACTCGATGGATCTCTACTTTCAGGGGATGGCAGGGTTCCACAAGGGCGGTGTAACCCCTGAAAATGTCGCGCGAGCGCGCAGCTTATTCGATCGCGCGCTCGCCGCCGATCCCGACAATGTCGCCGCGCTCGTCGAATCGGCGCGTGTGGACATGGTCGCGGGTGCACATGGCTTTGCAACCGACCGCAATGCGGCCTTCGCGGCGGCCGAAGCGAAAGCGACCAAAGCCTTGTCGTCGGTCCCGGACCATGCGCTTGGCCACCTGGTGCTGGGACACGTCCAGATACTCACCAAGCGCGCCGCGCAGGGCATCGCCGAATGTGAACACGCCTTGGTGCTGGATCGGAATCAGGCCTTCGCCCATGCCTCGATTGGACTCGGTAAGGCTTTAATCGGTCGGGCCGAAGAAACAGAGGCTCACATTGGCGAAGCCCTGCGCCTCAGTCCGCGCGACACGTTGGCATACGTCTGGATGGGCATAGCGGGCGTGGCAAAGCTCCAACTCGCCGTTTGGGAGGAGGCCGCCGAGTGGTGTAGGCGGTCGATTGTGGCCAACCGAAATTACCCGATCGCAAAATTCTATTTGGCCGCCGCTCTCGCACGGCTTGGTCGGCTCGACGAAGCGCGCTCGGCGGCCAAGGCGGGTCTCGCGCTCAACCCGAGCTTCACCCTGTCTCTCGCCCGCGCCCTTTGGACGGCGACGAGCGACGACCCGATGGTCCTAGCCGGGCTTGAGCCCTTTTTCGAAGGCTTGCGCTTGGCCGGGATCCCCGAATGACCGCCGCCCGAAGGCTCGCCGCGATCCTCGCTCGCGACATGGCAGCCACTCCCGCTTCGGGCGGTCTCCACACCTTCTGGCTCGGGTTTGAACGTCTGCTTTCCCGCCTGTTCCTGCTGTGCGGTCAACGCGCAGATTCGGGCCTCCAAGGCCGCAGTCCGCTAGGTCCCGCTTTACGTCGACTTTGCCCGTTGGATGACTCGGGACGAAATACCCCTTCGGGCGGACTCTGCGTGTCGGCACTTTCTTCTCCTACGTCTGCCTGTCGGCCTATTTCCACCGTTCGCCAATCGGTAGCTGGCAGGGGAGAAGACGGAAACTTCGCATCCCACCGCGGCAAGACCGCGCGATCGGCCTGAACGCCGCCGCCGACGAGACGACCGACGGCCGCTCAGATTTTCCGCTCGCCGTCCGATTCCGCTATTCTCTACTCTGCGCCGTGGTGGTGGTGGGAGGCGCGGCTTATCCGTCCAATCTGGTCGTGGAGTTCGCCACCATGCTCGTCACCAGCATCGTCCTCAGCGTCTTCAGCATCGGCTTCTTGTGCTGGCTGATGTTCAATCTCGCCGTCTACGCGCTACCCTTCTTCGCCGGCATGACCGCCGGCCTTGCCGCCTGTGATGACGGGGCGGGTGTGGCTGGCGGATTGCTCGTCGGGATCGCGGTTGGCGCTCTCACGCTCGTCCTCGGGCAAGCCATCTTCGGGGCCTTCGCCTCGTCGCCGGTACGCGGACTGGTCGCTCTCGTTTTCGCGGCGCCCGCGTCTGTTGCCGGCTACCACGCCACGCTCGCGCTCGCCGGGATAGGCGTGCCGGCCGAAGGTTGGCAGGTGGCGTTTGCTGTGGTCAACGCGATCGCCGTCGGAGCGACCGCCGTGGTCCGAATTGCAGCGCTGGCGTACCCGTCCGACGTCCAAGGCGTTTCCGTTGCAGCGCCCGCTCAGCCGCGTGTGACCGCGAGCGCCAGGACACGCTGAACGCCTCGCCGTCCTCGTCGTCGAACGATGCGTGGATCGGCGTTGAATGGCGCCACGTCGATTGCTCGGGAGCAGTGTGCACCCCTCTGTCGCCGTCAGCACGCTGCAGCCGTCGCACGGGCCCAAAGCGAAATGCTGGCCGAAATATCGTCGAACGCCCGACCCTCGCAGCTGTTGCGGGTCCGCCCTTCTCTACGCCGCGGCCTCTATCCCTCGCCTCGCCTGCTGAGACCTCTTGTCGGCGTCAACCGAGGCCGGCCACGTCTTCTCCTCGAGGATGCTATTCGTCGCGCGCGAGCACGCGGCCTCTCCATGGCTTGATCTGGCCGGAGACCGGCTTCGCCTCGATCGCCTGAGCCGCAACGGCGCCGGATCGACTTTCTTCCCCTGGACCGCCCACCCCGCGGGACAAGCCCCGCGGGGACCCCGGATCGGCCCATTCCTCGCGAGACAAGAAAGCAAGCCCCCACCAAGGCGGGGGTCTCCCCGGCGCCGTCCTCCGCTGACGCTGCGGCCCTCTGGCCACCCCATGGCGTGAGCGCCACGGGGACCCCGACCGTCGTGTGCGTCGTCGATCGTCCCCGGCCTGCCGATCGCCATCGAGGCCGCGGTGGTCGCGGGCTCGAAAACAGCAGGAGAAGCGACATGGCCACCATCGGTTCCTTCAAGAAGGTCGGCAACGAGCTGCAGGGCGAGATCGTCACCCTGAGCGTCCAGGCCAAAGGCGTCCGCATCGTCCCCGAGACGAGCCGGGGCGCCGACAACACCCCCAGCCATCGCATCTTCGTCGGCCGGGCCGAGATCGGGGCGGCCTGGTCGAAGCGCTCGAGCGAGGGCCGCGACTACCTCTCGGTCAAGCTCGACGACCCCAGCTTCAACGCGCCGATCTACGCCAACCTGGTCGATGACGACGACGGCGAGGGCCTGACCCTGATCTGGTCCCGCGGCCGCCGGCCCAACGGCGACTGAGCCGGAGACGCCGCAACGCCTCGCCCGGATCCCCGGGCGGGGCCTTTTCGCGCGCCTCAAGCTGCTCCTCCGCATCCTCTGCCGCGCCGGATTTGCAATCCGGCTTTTTCCCCGGCATCAACCGTCTCGCCACCGCTCCCGCCCGGCGCTCGAAGCTCATCGCGTCACAACGTCGCAAGCCGCGTCAACAAAGCAGCGCTTCTTGCGCTGTCCGACCACGGATTCAGCCATCGCGGAGAGGCCAAGAACCAGTAGATATGATAATGAGGTCAGCTATCTAGAACTACATAGCGCGTATTCTATCATTTAAGTGTTAATGACACAGCAATATTCTCAATCTTTTCGCAAGTATGCGTCGTAATTTTCGTGACTCACGCTTACATCCTTATCCGTGATAAGTTTATCACGATGAGTTGGGTGTGAAAGTGTTTCCGACCTACGGTCACGGGCACGCATGTCGCATGTAACTGTCACCGCGCGGACGCGCGTGTTAATAGCCACAGTCCGTAATGCTGGAACATGACAATTATCGCCTTCGAAGATTGGGCCCCAGAGGGCGCGCAGCTGACGGCGTACGACGAGCGCCATTTCGCGACCTACCTCCGGCTGCTGGACGCGGCCGAGGAAGGCGCCGACTGGCGGGAGGCCGTCCAGATCATATTCGGCCTGGATCCGGACCTCGAACCGGAACGCGCCCGCATCGTCCATGACAGCCATCTCGCGCGAGCGCGCTGGATGTCGCAGGCGGGCTACCACCATCTCCTGCATCCACGTCGACGCTGACGCCGGTGGTCTGACACGCAAACGCAAGACCGCGCAGCGCGGGGCGACGCATGCCAAGAACGGCGGACTGGCGCTCGCCAGATGCGGCCGAGGCGCTGAAGAACCTCGATCGCCCGGGACTCGCCTGGGAGTTCCTGAGGCGCAACCCTGAATATCGCGAACACTACCGGCGAACGCTCGAGCGGATCGGTTCCGGCGTCACCACGAAGGAAGCCGCCCAGGCGGAGATTTCCCGTCGCTGGGGCGTGTCCTGCGTCCTCGATCCTGACGCGCCAGCGAACCTCCACCCGACAATCTGGCGACCGGATCTCTTGCCGCCGACCGTTGTCCTCGTCCCTGCGCCGGATTGCTATCCCGACGCGCGAGAACTCCCCGGGGGCGATTTCGGATCGAAGCCGGCGAGCGCCATCGACGCCGGCTGTGACCAACTCGTCGTCGAGGACCCGTCGGGCGATCATCACCTGTGGCTTCGCGGCGTTGAAAAGGGTCAAAAGCTCGCCGCCGTGCTGGCCCTGGACGATGATCTGCGGGTTCGCGTTCTCAGCCTCATCCGCTTCTATCAACATCTGACCAAAGGCTGCTCCGGCCCGCTGCCAAAAGCATGCCAAATCACCCGGCGTCACCGCCAGCGGCTCATCCGAATGATCCGGGCCCTCGATGGTCGCCTGGCTCACGCGAGCTATCGCGAGATCGCCACCGCGCTCTTCGGAGCGGAGGCCGTCAAGCGGTATGCGTGGAAGACTTCCTCCGTCCGCGGCCAGACAATCCGCCTCGTGAAGGACGGAGTCGGGATGATGAGAGGCGGCTACCGCAAGCTCCTGCGCGGCGAGTGAAACCTTCTCGCGTCCGGCTCGACGCCCGATGAGATCGGGGGTTCGCTGACGAGACGCTCCCACTCCGTCATCCCTTCCGCCGCGCCTTCTCCGCCACCGTGGCTCCCGAACCGCCGTCAATGTCCGACGGACTGACAGGACCCATGGAGCCCGCGATCATGCCCGATCCCCTTGCCGGCTTGCCGCCACGCTTTCTCAGAACGCCCGAGGCCGCCCGCTTTCTCAGCCTCTCCGGCCGCACGCTCGAAAAGCACCGCATCTATGGGACCGGCCCGAAGTTCCGGAAGATCGGCGGCCGCGTCGTTTACGCCCTCGACGACCTCCAGGCTTGGGCCGATCTCGGCGCCAAGAGCTCGACCTCCGATCCCGGCGTCGGAACCGTTTTCCCTGCAAAACGACGCGCCGCCCCGATCGCCTACGCTGGCCGGGAGCGGCGCTGATGCTCGCGCGGAGCGAGGACACGCCGCGGCTTGGCGCGGGCCCGACGGGGGGTGAGCAGCTCGATCTCTTCCGCGCGCTCCCCGGCGATCTCGCGCCGCGCGATGCGCAAGATCTGATGACCTATCCCTTCTTCTCGCTGGCGAAGTCAAAGCGCCTGACGCCTATCGATTTCAGGGCGGGCGCGATCGCCATCCGTGTTGAGGCCGTGCCCGAGCACGGCATCGCGACCATCTGGGACGCCGACGTGCTGATCTGGGCAGCCTCGCAGATCGTCCACGCGCGCGACGCGGGGTTGCGCACGTCACGAATGATGGCGGCGACGCCCTACGAGATTCTCACCTTCGTTGGCCGCGGCGCCGGGGCGCGCGATTACCAGCGTCTCAAGGCTGGCCTCGACCGGCTCCAGTCGACCACAGTCGCGACCTCGATCCGGCAGGTGACCGAGCGCCGTCGCCATCGCTTCTCCTGGATCAACGAATGGAAGGAAGCGGCCGACCCCAGCGGACGGCCGCTTGGCCTCCAATTGATCCTGCCCGACTGGTTCTACGCGGGCGTCCTTGAAGACGCGCTCGTTCTGACAATCGACCGCGCCTATTTCTCACTGACGGGCGGACTCGAGCGCTGGCTCTATCGCATCGTCCGCAAGCATGGCGGCCGCCAGGACTACGGCTGGAGCTTCGACTTCGCCTATCTCCACGCCAAGTCCGGCAGCCTCTCGCCGCTCAAGCACTTCGCCTACGACATTCGCGACATCGTCCGCCGCCAGCCGCTGCCCGGCTACAGCCTCGCGATCGAGCCCGCCCGGTCGGGCGCACAGCGGCTGTCCTTCAGGCCCACATCCTTCGATCCGCCGGCCGAACCGCCGCGTCATCGCCAGTCCTCGCGGCCGGCTGGGGACAAGCTGTGAATTGTCTCGTGCTATCGGGGACCGCACCCCACGTGCCATCGGGGACCGGATCCACGTGCTATCAGGGACCGGAATCGCCCGATACACGTGTAAGAGCAGACACTTGCGCGGCCCGTAACTTCTCTAACAAAGAATCCTTCGGATTCTTTCTAACGGGAACGCCCGAAACCGCGGGCTGTGGAGAAGCCAGCGCGGGGCGACTTTCGCGCCCCCTGACCGGTCGATCCGGCGCTTCCACAGAAGGCCCGTCAGGAAGGCGCAGCGTCGACTGCGCCGCAGCTGCCTGCTCGATCCACTGTCGGAAGTCGTTCTCCTCTCGACCTTCAGGCGAACTGCGATCGTCCGATCGCGCCTCTCGATTCGCAAACCGCGCGAGGGCGCGGTGATCGTCGCCCTCCTCAATCAGAAGGGCGGCGTCGGCAAGACCACACTCGCCCTTCACCTCGCGGGCGCCTGGGGTCGGAAGGGCGAGCGCGTCACGCTGATCGACGCAGACCCGCAAGGATCCGCGCTCGACTGGTCGGAGCAGCGCGCCCGAGAGGCTCTGCCGAGGCTCTTCGGCGTCGTCGGCCTCGCACGCGACACGCTACATTGGGAGGCGCCCGAGCTCGCCCGAGACGCTTGCCACGTCGTCATCGACGGGCCGCCGCGGATCGCCGCACTGATGCGTTCCGCGCTGCTTGCGGCCGACCTCGTTCTGATCCCGGCGCAGCCCTCGCCGTTCGATGGCTGGGCGTCCGGCGAGGTTCTGACGCTGATCGCCGAAGCGCGCATCTTCCGTCCCCAGCTCGTCGCCCGCTTCGTCCTGAACCGCTGCGGCGCGCGCACGATCATCGCGCGCGAGACGGCGGAACTGCTCGTCGACCACGACCCGCCTGTGCTCGCCGCGACGATCGGACAGCGCGTCGCGTTCGCCGACGCTGCACGCAGCGGCCGGCTGGTCAGCGAGCTCGCCGACGACGGACGCGCCGCGCGCGAGATCGCCGCGCTGACCGCCGAAGTCGAGAGGCTCATGCGATGAGCGGCCGCACCGCCAAACTCGCCTTCGCCGCCCGACCCAGTGACGCGGATGCGTGGGTCCGCACGCGGGAGGCGACACCCTCGCACGAACCGGAGGTCAGCTCTTTTACAGCGCGGCTCACCATCGACGTCACTCCGGAACAGCGCGGCCGCATCAAGATCGCAGCGTTCCAGCGCGGAAGGACCGTCGCCGACATGCTGCGCGAACTGCTCGCGCGCGAATTCCCCGCCACGGATGGAGACCCCCAATGACCGCGAGCGCGTCGGCCCGAATGCCGTCGACAACGGACGCTGCAACCTCCCTCACACATGTCGAGTTGACCTGGCTCGAGAAGCGCATCGAGCACTGGATCCGCTTCGGTCGAATCGTCGAAGAGAGAATCATCGATCGCGAGCGGCGCATCGTGAGCTTCGCGCCGGGCGGCGTCTTCGCCTTCGTGCGCTGGGCGTCGAACGACTTCGGCACGATCGTCTCCCGCATCGACATCGTGCGCGCGGTCGCGCCGGGAAAACCCTACACGACGCTGCCGTTCGTGCGTCCCGGCGGCGAGATTCTGCTGCGCATCAACGGCTGGCCCAAGGTCGATCAGGTTCTCCAGGCGATCGATACGATGGAAGCCTGCGGCGTCGATCCCGCCGACGCGGCGCCGGACCATTGGCGGCACGTTCACAATCGCCTGTCGGCGGGCGAGCAGCCACGGCCTTACACCCTGGCCCGCCACAAGGCATGGCTCATGCGCCGGGGCGTCGCGCCGTGATCGGCCGCGATGCAACGCTCGCCGTCATGGCGCTCGGCGTCGTCGCCGCCGCGCTTCCTCGGCCGGGCGATCGCTCGCCGTGGCTGGTGTGGAACGCGAGCGCAAGCGCGCCGATCGGTCTCTACGCCGTCGCCAAAATCACCGAGGTTCAGGCTGGCGACCTGGTCGTCGTGCGGCCGCCCGAACTCCTTGCGCGCTTCCTCGCGGACGGCGGCTATCTGCCGCTGGGCCTGCCGCTGCTGAAGCACGTGGCAGCGCTCGCCGGACAATCGGTCTGCCGCACCGGCCTGACCATCACCGTCGACGACTTCGCTGTTGGCGAGGCCCGCGGGCACGACAGCCGCGGGCGTTTGCTGCCCGTCTGGCAGGGCTGCCGCATCATCGGCGAGGGCGAGGTCTTCCTCATGAACCGGCAGTCGGCCTTCTCGCTCGACGGACGGTATTTCGGCCCGCTGCCCGCCAACTCGATCGTCGGTCGCGCGGTCCCTCTCTGGACCGAACAATCCGAAAAGGAGAAGTGATCGTGCCGTCGTCACACAGATCTGCGGCGATTGCTCTGTTCGGCGCGAGCGCGGTCCACACGTTCTTTGCTGCTGAGATTTGTTCCGTTGGCGCGCAAAGCATCGCCCCTCCTTGGCGGCCAGTCCGGCGGCTCGGCGTACCGGTTCGGAACGGCGCGAGTGGGCCAGCGCGCTCGCCCTCGTTCCATCTGGCGATATGCGCCGCGCTGATCTTCGTGTGCTCTGCAGCGCTGTTCGGCGGTTCCGCGCGCGCCGAGCCTGCTCCGATCACCCGCATGACGAGCCCACGCTCCGCCCTTCCGTTTTCGGCGTTCGTCGCGGAGGCCTCGCAGCGGTTTGGCATCCCCGCCAACTGGATTCGGGCCGTGATGCGCATCGAGAGCGCCGGAGATCCGCGCGCGATTTCACCGGTGGGCGCAATGGGGCTGATGCAGATCATGCCCAAGACATTCGCGGATCTGCGAGCCCGACACCGCCTCGGCACAGACCCTTACGATCCGCGCGACAACATCCTCGCGGGCGCCGCTTATCTGCGCGAGATGCTGGATCGGTACGGCTCGCCCGGGTTCCTCGCCGCCTACAACGCGGGTCCTCTCCGCTACGACCAGCATCTGTCGACCGGCCGGCCGCTCCCGGCGGAGACGCGTACCTATGTCGCGATGCTCTCGCCTATGATCGACGGCCGACAGCTCGAAAGCCGCGCCGTGGCCTCTTTCGATCTTCTCGCCTGGGCTCGCGCGACGCTGTTCGCCACGCGTTCGGAGAATTCACCGAACGCCGAATGGCGCACTGCCAAAGCGCAGCCGGTTCATTCGCCTGACATCCGTCGCACTGTCGATCTCACAGCGCTCTCGCCGCATTCCGAGGGCCTGTTTGTGCGTCTCGCCAGCCGGGAGCGCGAGCAGTGAAGGCAATCGCATTCCGTCGCGCCCTGGAGGGGACTCTCGCTCGTTTGACGGTTGACCAGAACCGGTCGGGGCGCGCCGACCATGGACGGCAAGATAAAAGCGCCGCCTCCGGTCGGGCGCAAGGGGTTGGTGGGATTGAAGATCTTGGCCATCCAGGCCGTTCGACCGGCTGGCTCTATCAGAGCAAACATCAACGATTTCAACTCTCCGACCGCCATCCGTCGCTTCGGCGCGCCCCGATCCGGCCATGACCACACGGGACGACGACTTCAATCCGCGACCCGGCCGCATCCGCCCCGGCCAACGGGGCGCGAGACGTCCGAAGAGCTTCGTCGCCGAGGTAATGCGCGCCGCGAAGAGAGCCGGCCATCGGGGCCCGGCATTCAAGGGAAGCGGCGGGTCCGTGGGGCGCTCGACCTTCGGCCGGGGACGGCGGGCGGCGCTGTCCCTCGCCTCCCGCTCATCGAGCCGGCGCGTCGTCGTCATGGCCAGGATCGTGCGCCGACACGGCGGCGCCCTTCGTTCGGCGCCGCTCTCGAAGCATGTCGCCTATCTGAAACGCGACGGCGTCACCCGCGACGGCGCAGACGCCCGGATGTTCGACGCCGCCTCTGACGACGCCGACGCAAAGGCTTTCGCTGAACGATGCGACGAGGACCGCCATCATTTCCGGTTCACCGTCTCTCCGGAGGACGCCGCCCAGATGGCCGACCTTCGCGCCTTCACCCGCGAACTGATGAAGGACGCGGAGCGCGACCTGGGGACCCGCCTCGACTGGGTCGCCGTCGATCATTGGAATACCGACAACCCCCACATTCACGTGCTGGTCCGCGGCCGCGCCGACCACGGCCAGGATCTGGTCATCAGCCGCGACTACATCAGCAACGGCTTTCGCGCCCGCGCTACGGAACGGGTCGCGCTGGAGTTGGGACCGCGCAGCGAGCAGGAAATCCGCGCCGGGCTCGAGAGCGAGGTCGGGGCGGAACGCTGGACCAGTCTCGATCGCTCGCTCCGCGAAATCTCCGACGAAGGCGCAGGAATAGCCGACCTGCGGCCGGGCGGCGCCGGCGAAGACTCCGAGCTCCGCAGGTTGATGATCGGCCGCGCCGGCAAGCTCGAACGCCTGGGTCTCGCCGAGCAGGTCGGCCCGGCGCAGTGGACGTTGAAGCCCGGCCTCGAGCCGGCCCTGCGCGACCTCGGCGTTCGCGGCGACATCATCAAGACGATGCACCGGGCGATCGGCAGGGCAGACCGCGAGCCCGAGATCGCCGGCTTTGCGCTGCACGGCGATCAGCCTGCAGAACCGGTCCTCGGTCGGCTGGTCGAGCGCGGGCTCTACGACGAGTTGAAGGGCACGGCCTACGCCGTCATCGACGGGGTCGACGGACGAACCCACCATCTCGTCTTCCCCAATCTGGAGGTGACCGGCGACGCCAGGCCGGGGGCCATCGTGGACGCCCGAGGCTACGATGACGCCGACGGCCGCAAGCGCCTGTCGCTCGCCACTCGGTCCGACCTCGCGGTTGACGCGCAGGTCTCATCGTCCGGCGTCACCTGGCTCGACCGCCAGCTTCTCTCCAGGGAGCCTGCGCTCGGCAGCGCCGGCTTCGGCGCTGAGGTGCGGGCCGCCATGGACCGTCGTATTGATCATCTCGCCGAGCAGGGTTTGGCCCGGCGACAGGGCCAGCGCGTCGTCTTCGCACGCGACCTGCTCAGCACGCTGCGCCAGCGCGAACTCGACGCGGCGGCCACCAGCTTGTCGGCCGAGACCGGACTCGCCCATCGACCGTCGGCCGAGGGCGAAACCGTCGCCGGCGTCTTCCGCCAGCGCGTCACGCTCGCCTCAGGGC
>Ga0335073_10010304_pt1 | contig 13138 bp, 10 predicted proteins | sample Lox_Sample_22_FD_207093 | JGI IMG/M metagenome (GOLD analysis project Ga0335073, IMG submission 207093) | Soil microbial communities from Loxahatchee National Wildlife Refuge, Florida, United States - Lox_Sample_2.2 | ecosystem: Environmental > Terrestrial > Soil > Wetlands | place: USA...
CTCGTTCAACATGCTCTCGCCCAGGCCCATGACACTTTTCACATTGAATGCCCAGCGAAAAGCCCGTCGTACTATACCGGTTGAATGGTGGCGGAATCGCCTTGAAGTAAGTCGCGTGACACTCCAGACAGCGTGGAATGATGGGACGATCGAAATTGGCAAATCCATCCCGGTAGCCGGGACTGTTCACCCATCCCAGCTCTGTCCAATACGACACCGGCAGCTGAAAGAGTTGATCTTCATCCCAGTACAGATACGTCTGCCCCTTGTCGCCCGACCCAACCACAAAGGCAAAGCGCTCTGAGCGTGAGGTTGTATCAGGAGGCGTTCCTGCCACCGCAGTCTGGAAAAATTCTGGGGCTTTTCCCTCTGTAGTCCTCTCATCCATGCGGAAGAAGAGATTCGGATTCGCCGTCTTCAGAATGTTGCTTCCCGGCTTGAACTTCCCGAGAATTGAGCCCTCACTGGGCATCCGCGAGGTCAAATAGTGGGCAGTCCGGTGAAAAGAATCGACCTTGTCTGCATGACAAGAACGGCATGCATCATCGCCCACGTAATCGTTTCGCGTATCGTCCTTCGACTCCGGTAATGCCTTGGCGGCTGCGACAGCGCCTTGCCGGCTTTGCTCTATGCCTCGAAGTGCGGCGTTTCGAGGTGCGGCCAGCACCAACGCAATGATCATAATTACGAAAGGTCGACTCATATTCCCGGCTGAGCGATTCAGTGTAAAATTTCGCCGTCTTCAATTCTTACAACAGTTCAGGAGCTTCCTTGCACCCCACTCGAAACGCCCTTCCCATCGCGGCATTCATTTTCGCAGCCTTCACCTTCACCTCACACGCGCACGCGCAGCAGACAAACTCACTCGTCCCACCCGCCCCGCACGCCAAAACCATCCACCTCAAGCACGTCCTGGTCATCGCGGAAACTAAAGGCTTCGAGCACGACTCCGTCCCCGACGCCATGGCCGCCATCTACAACATGGGCAAGGAAAGCGGTCTATGGGACACGACGCTGCGCACCGACACGGAGTTGCTCACCAAGAAAGATCTCGGCAGAAACGCCAAGAACCTCGACTACTTTGACGCCATCGTCTTTGCCAGCACCACCGGCGAGCTCGACATGGACGACAGCCAGAAGAAGGACATGATGTCGGCCATTCACGACGACGGCAAAGGCTTCGTCGGCATCCACGCCGCGCTCGACACCAACTACAAATGGCCCGAGTACGGCGAGATGATCGGCGGCTGGTTCGACCAGCACCCGTGGATGACATTCAACGCGCCCATCATCAATGAAGACCCGAGCTTCCCCGCCGTGCGCCACTTCCCGCATGAGTTTGTGAAGTACGACGAAATCTACCAGCCCAAGGACTGGTCGCGCGACAAGGTCAACGTCCTGCTCAGCCTCGACCCGTCACGGCTCGACTACAGCAATAACCCGCGCATCCACCGGACCGATCATGATTTTGCGGTCGCATGGTCGAAGATGTACGGCAAGGGCCGCGTCTTCTACTCAACCCTCGGCCACACAGAGGAATCCTGGGACGACCCCGACATCAGAAAAATGTACTTCGAAGCCATCAAATGGGTACTCGACATGACCGACGGCAGCACCGCCTCGCATCCGCGCCCGGCCGCAGATGCAAAACCGCCACAATAAGCGAAGGCGCGTCGAGACGCGATTGCAGATTCGATTACGGCAAGCACCACGCGGTCACCCTGACGGCTGAACGCAGTGAAGCGGAAGGATTTGCTTTCCCCACCCGCGACACCGCAGCAAGCTTACAGGTGTTTTCGCGTCCTGCGCGCGCAGCATTCTAAGATGACCCTATGCCGTTACCCGCCGCCTCCAAGCCATTGACACCCTCGCAAGGCGGAAAATACTTCACCGACAGCTACATCTTCAACTGGCAGAATCAGACCTTCCGCGAAGACCTCATCCTCATCCTTCCCATCGCCGTCTGCCTCGGCATCGGGCTCTTGGTCGGCCATCCTGCAGCCGGAATGATCGCCGCCGGCGGCGCCATGACCGTGGGCTTCGGGCGCAAGCAGAGCATCGACGAATCCCCCCTGCTGCCCATGCTCTTCGTTTCTCTGGGAATGGCCTTCGCGGCCTTTCTAGGCGTCGTCATCGGCTATACCAATTACTTCCTGGTCGCAATGGCCGCGCTCTGGGGTTTCGGCTACGGTATGCTGACGACCCGCGAAGAGGGCTATAGCTGGGTCGGCCAGCAATGCGTCATCACTTTTCTGGTGGCTTCGGCCTTCCCCGCTTCCGTTGGAGCCGCTCTCGACCGCGCGCTCGTGATCCTCGCCGGAGGCATCATTCAGCTGCTCTCAAGCGCCATCCTGCTGCACCTCTTCAGTGAGTTGCGCGAGCACCTGGTCTCGCTCAATCGCTACATACGCGCCGAACAGGCTGCTCTGCGCGCCGCCTTGCAGCAGACCACGCAGTCCGTCAAAGAGCGCCGCTTCCTGACCTCGGCCCTGCCCTATTCCCTGCGCCTGGCCATCACGCTCGCGCTCACCACCGAGATCTACCTCCGCCTTAACTTCGCCAGCGGCTACTGGATCCCCATGACCGCACTCCTTGTCCTCAAGCCCGGCGTCACCGACACGGCAAACCGCGCCATCGCGCGCATGCTCGGCACTGTAGCCGGAGCCATCGTGGCCAGCTTCTGCATCGCCCACATCAGTCCGTCTCCGATCGTGCTCGCGGGGTTCACTCTGCTCTTCGCCTGGCTCTCCTATGGCACAAATAACATCAACTACGCCCTTTTCTCCGTCTGCATTACCGGATACATCGTCTTCCTGCTCTCGCTCGCGAATGTTCCCGGACCGCTCATCGCACAACGCCGCGCCGTCTGCACCGCTATTGGCGGCTCCATCGCACTTGCTGTGCGGTTGGTCGTAATCTTCCGCCGCAAGCGCCTGCACGAAAAGAGTGCCGGCGCGCTCCCCCAAAACATCTAGCGCCATAGCACGAAATTGGGTGCCCCATCCTTTCGCGCTTTTTGCGAAGGGGTGGGAGGCGTGATTCACAGCTGTGGCCTGTCCCTAACCTCGGTTGAAGTGACTCACAATGTGCATGACAAAGTGCGTAGCAAAGATCACCGCCGCCAGCAGAATTCCCACCGCCATCGGCTTCCTCTTGCGCCAGAACCGCACCGCTCCGACCACAAAGAGCACCTCAGGCAACAGAAACACCACCAGCCACGCCGGCCACGGCACGCCTTGCATCAGCGGCGGAAAGAAATACGCCGTCAGATGGAACAACCCAGCCGCGCATACCACCAGCAACGCCGCCATCACTACACCTAAGAACACCCAGCCAACATTCTTCCCCGTCTCCTTCATTCCCGTTTCCTCCTTTCTTCTGAAACCCGTCCGCACCAGCTCACGCCCGCAGTGTCTGAAAATCGCCGCCACGCTCCCCAGCGCCCACCACAAAGCCGCCCAGTCGCCTTCAATGAAATCCAGCTCGCGCAGCATGGCGCTGGCCCACTGCTGGCAATGCTCCGGCGCATAGAGCAGCACTGCATCCAGCAGCCACACCGCAAATCGACGAACACGAGACATCAGCCCTTCGCCTCGCTCCACGCAGCCCGCCGCACACCAGTAGCCCGCGGCAATCGATGCTCGCGCGCAAACTGCATCCCATCCGGAGTCAACCTGTAAAGGTGTCGCGGAGGCTTGCCCGCCTCTAGCGTCTCCCACGACGTATCCAGCAGCTTCCGCTCCGCCATCCGCATCAGGATCGGATAGAGCGTGCCCGATTTCAGCCCTGTACCGCGGCTGATATCGTACCCATACCTCCACTCCTTCGGCGCTTCAAGAAAAGCATCCAGAACACGCAGCGTCTGTGGCGACAATCTCAGTTTCACGGTACAAACTCTACATATGTAGAGAAACACAGTCAACAGAATTTAATTGTCCGCACCGAAGTTCCTCAAATGACTGGCCATTCAGCGGAAACCCGCGCCAAACCCACTCCAGCGAAGATATAATTATAGTTTCGGAAGGAAAGGAGCACTCGCCTCGCATGCCCATTCAGCCCACCAGCAAGATCTGGCACAATGGCAACCTCATCCCATGGGACAAAGCCCAGATCCACGTCATGAGCCACGTCGTACACTACGGCTCGTCTGTCTTTGAGGGCATCCGCTGCTACGCGCAGCCGCAGGGAGCAGCCGTCTTCCGCCTGCCCGAGCACATGCAGCGCCTCATCGACTCGGCCAAGATCTACCGCATGACGCTGCCCTATTCGCTCGACCAGCTGTCGAACGCCGTCGTCGAACTCATCGAAGCCAACGGCGTCGCTCCCTGCTACATCCGCCCCATCGCTCTGCGTGGATACGGCGAAGTCGGCGTCAACCCCAAGCACTCGCCCATCGAGGTCTACATCGTCAATTATCCTTGGGGCAAATACGTCCCCGGAGATGACGGCGCCGACGTCTGCATCTCGTCCTGGAACCGCCTCGCGCCCAACACCATGCCGTCGTTGGCGAAGGCCGGCGCGAATTACATGAACTCGCAGCTCATCCGCATGGAAGCCGACCTGAACGGGTACGCCGAAGGCATCGCCCTCGACGTGAACGGCTACCTGTCCGAAGGATCGGGGGAGAATTTGTTCATCGTGCGCAACGGAGTCATTTATACCTCGCCGCTCGCCAACTCCGTGCTCGCAGGAATCACCCGCGACTCGGTGCTCACGCTGGCCCGCCACCTCGGCATGACCGTCGTCGAGCAGGCCATGCCGCGCGAACTCCTCTACATCGCCGACGAAGTCTTCTTCACCGGAACCGCCGCCGAAGTCACGCCCATCCGCTCGGTCGACCGCATCACCGTCGCGGACGGCAACATCGGCCCCATCACCAAACAACTCGCCGACGAATTCTTCGGCATCGCCAACGGCCTGAAACCCGACCGCTTCGGCTGGCTGACCCCGGTTAACGTCAGCGTAGAGCAAACCGTCACGGTCTAACAGCCAAGCCGCAGTCAGGCAAACGAAAACGAAAAGCCCCAGGTTCTACTGGGGCTTTTCCATTTCGCCCTTACAAAGACCGCAGGAAGTTCAGCAAATCCTGTTGTTGACTGGCAGTGAGATTGTTGAAGTTCTCAATCACTCCATTGGCTTCAGAACCCGTGCTCGAGTGCTGCTGGATCGCATCGAGCAGATCAGAAGTCCGGCCATCGTGCAGGAAGAAGATGCGCTGTCCAAGGCCCCATAGAGGCGCAGTGCGGAATTCGTTCGGTCCCGCTGTGCCCTGGGAGATCCCATCTGCCAGATTGGTGCCCATATCGTGAACAAGCAAATCGGAAAAAAGGTTGGCGCTCACCTTGTTGAGGGCGGCCACCATACTGGAGGTCCCCGTGGTCATCGCTGGCGTGTGGCATAAGCTGCACCCGACGTTGATGAAGTCCTGTTTGCCGTTAGCGATGGACGTCGCAGAAGGATTGCCGGGGATACCGCTGCTCGAAGTCAGCGGAGGCGCCAGCAGGCGCATGAACATCGCAAACAGCACGACGTCGGACGGGACTTGGGCGTTCTGCGCAGCCGCGTCGGAGTTGGACGACACCAGGAAGTTAGTGGCGTCCTCTGGTGTGGGATTGAATTTGCAGGCCGCCGGCAGGCCGGACAGTAGATCTTCGTCGGGGCTGGGGCGTTCATTGCCGAACAACTCATTGGTAACGCCCATCTCCACGTTATAGGCTTCGCCTGCAAACATCTCGAGGGATTTGTTCTGGGCCTTCCAGCCAAAGCGCGCAATGGTTTGGTCGTTGCCGTTGTGATTCGGCAGACCCGATATCCCAAGGGCCTTTTTCACCGACGCGTTCTGCTGCATGTTGCTCAGGATGGTTTCATCCGGGATGTTTTCGATCAAGCCATCACCAAACAGAGGAAGAGGAATGCGGAAGATCACGTTCCCCAGGGCTAGGTTCTGGGCAAAGGCCGGCTGCGCCAGCGTGCAACCAGCAGCGTCGGCGCGTCCCTGAATGGTAAACAGGTCATGGACGCCGCCGTCGGGGATCGAGCCTACGGTTCCGTTGGAATTCAGGAAGTGGACGAACCTGGCCTCGCGTACCGGCCCATCCGTGGTAATGAACGATGGCAGGGCATTCGTTGCACCGTCAAGATTGCCGACCAGAGTTTCGGGATTTGGCCCGATAAATGGGTAGACAGACGCACTCGGACTTGACCCGCCGACATTCGGTTGGGAATGGCAGCTCGAACACTGGTTGCTGTTAAACCGAGGCCCGAGGCCGTTGTTGGTTCCTCCTTGTACCACTTCGATCTCCTCGAACCGTCCCAGGGCGTTCGTGAAGAACTCGGTGGCGCCGGGAGTTTGCGCAAGACCTGCAAGCGGCTGACCGGCGCCAATCGCGCCGGTGCGCACACCCGGGTCATGCGCGGACTGAGTTGTAGATGACGCCGCCTGCCCTTCTGCCCGCACAAGCCTGATCGTGGCCGGCGTCAACAGCGTCAAAATGAGGGTGGTCATAACCAGCCTGAGAACTCTCATTGGTAACTTCAGTTGTAGCGAACTGGCGATTCGTCGGCATTTCATACACAAGATGTGGGGGAGGCTGTTCATCGTGGGTATCCTCGGCATTCTGGAGCTTGCGCTCCAGGATCGGCTGTGCGGAGGCGCTTTGGCCTTGCGCGATTATTGTTTGCGAGCGCTTATCTAAACCGGCCTCAAGACGAGCGTTTTCTTGAAAAAAACTGGCTTGAAACTGTTCGCGAGCGGTAACTGAATCGGAATCGTAAGGCGGGTGCATGCCCGAGGCAATCGTCAAGCGGTAGCGTATGTGGCCGTTCTGTGGCGGGAGTTGATGGTATTTGCCGGAAGAGTAGCCGATGTTGTTCTTCGGTGGCGGGAGTTACTGGCTCTCGTCGGAAGAGTCCCGGTCGCGATCTCTGAAGTCGGTAGGATTGCGGCCATAGAATTTCTTGAAGTCGCGGCTGAAGTGACTCCTGTCCCCAACACCGAGGCTCGCGGCAATCTCCTTAACGCTGAGGAAGGATCCGTCGAGCAGGGCTTCAGCCTGTTTCATCCTGAGGCAGCGCACGTACTGCTTTGGCGAGAACGAAGTCTCAGCCTTGAATAATCGGATAAAGTAGCCGGTGGAAAGCCGGACCTGCCGCGCTAATTCAGGCACCGGAATGTTTTGCTGTATATCGCTGTGAATGCTTTCTATTGCGGCCTCGATTCGCCGGTCCATATTGTGCTCCATCCTGGTCAGCCTTGTACCTGGGGGAATAAATCACAGAACGGAGACCACAGCAGGCGCGCAGCTTGTCTGGCTCCACTTGCAAACGCGAATCCAGACCGGAACTCAACATCGCATCGACAAATCGAAGAGCGGAGACGTAGCTCTTCGCAATCTCTTTGCTTGCATCGCCGGAGACGGCTTTGCCGCCACACATATGTGCTGGGCCCGCTCCGAGGCCTGAGAAACCTCGGTTCCGGCTGATCTTTTTAGCTGGCAGAAGAACCGCGCGAAGAGCTACACGAACTTTCACGCGCAAGCGACAGGGGGATTAGAATGTCCCGAAATTCTGGCAGGATTATAACCCAGAGAAATTCTATTGCAATAAAGAAGTCAGCACACCTGCCTTCACCGCGCCAGGTGCCGGGAGAAAAAAACAGCCCGCCCCAACGGCGTCTTTTCCATTTCCCGGCAACAAACTTCCGCGGCAGATGCAGATAACCGCCTGCAGAAAGAATAACTTAGCCAGAACATACCCGGGGCGAGCGAGTCATCGAAACCACGCGCAATCGCCCTCGCGTCAGCCAGATGACCTGGACGCTCTGCTTCCCAGGCAGACGCCGGCAGCAAGCGCCGCCAGCAGATATCCGAGATAGACATAGGGCAGCCAGGAATAGGGCGAAGGCGGCACGGGATACAGATTTCCGGCAAACGCCAGCAGCATGGCCACCGCTCCGGCAATGGCAATCCAAAGCGTCCCCTGCGTCAGCGCTTTGAGCCGCCGCAACCGGATCGGCAGCGCGACGCAGACCAGTCCGTACACAGTGATGAACCCGTAGGTTGCAAGCGAGCCCATCCAGCTGTAGATGTCGGCGCTTGAAGCGCCGCGCGCCGCCAGCGCGAGCGCCGGGATCAGCACGGCAACCGAAGTGATGAGCACGGCAAGGTGCGGCGTCTCATTGCGCGCATGGGTGCGCCGCAGCGTCCGATGCACCAGCCCGTGATGCGACATCAACAGCAGCAGGCGCGCCGCCGCGGTGATGCAGGCCAGCGTGCAGGCAAACATGCTGATCATTGCACCCGCGTCGATCACCACGCCCAGCACCGAGACGCCCGCCTGCTGCGAAAGCACATGCATCGGAGCCGGGCTCTGGTCGAGCGTCATGCCGGTCGGGCGGAAGCCAAGCACCTCCGTATACGCCGCCACCATGAAGAAAATGCCTGCGCCCACCGCAGACTGCAGCACAGCCCGGGGAATGGTGCGCAGCGGTTCCTTGGCCTCTTCGCCGAGCGTCGTCGCGCTCTCGAAGCCGACGAAACTGAACATGGCCAGCACCAGCCCAAGGCGAATCCCGCCCGGCGACGCGCCTCGAAGCGAAAGCTGCGCGCGGTCCACATGCAGTCCATGCCTGAATAGAATCAACACCAGCACCACCGCGATGCAGGCAACGGAAATGCCTTCCATCCAGAGCATCGCCTGCGCTGAAACCTTCACATCGCGATACGCCAGCCACGCAGCGACGATCACCGCTCCGGCAACCAGCGGCGTCGCCGGAGCCTCATGCCCAGTGAAGGCCTGGAGCAGCACGTTAGCGTAGTTGATGAATCCGCCAGTGACCGAGGACCCGGTAGCAACATAGGCCAGCAACAAGGCCCATCCCGCAATGGCGGCGGGTGCCGGAGAAAGCGAGGTCGTCGCATAGCTGTACAGAGATCCCGGCGAAGCCGAGTGTCGCGCGAAAGCCGCGATCAGCAAAGCCACCAGGCCAAGGCCAAGTGTCGCCAGCAGGTACACGAGCCATGTTCCGTTGCCCGCAAGCGCAAAGACGAGGGGAATCGTCATTGCCGGTGTGGTCGTCGGCGCGATGGTCGAGACCGACTGCGCAAGCACCTCCAATGGTGAGAGCACGCCTCGCCGCAAGCCATAGGTTTCCTTCCCGGCGGTTTGCGGTAAAACAGTATCGGAGAGCAACTGCGGGCTCCTGTATCAGCAGAATTTAGGGCTGGAGCGTTTAGTCTGCGGTGCATCCAACAGCAAGTCAAGAAATTCCGCAGGGGGTGGATCAGGATGAGCGAATACTCAGCGATGCTTGCTGTTGCGATCAAGGAAGCTCGACAGGGATTAGCCGAAGGTGGAATTCCGATTGGCGCGGCAATCTTTGACCAGACGGGCAAGCTGCTTGGAGCGGGCCACAACCGCCGCGTGCAGCAGGGTGACCCGTCCGCGCACGGCGAAACTGATGCTTTTCGCAACGCCGGACGCCAGCGCTCCTATCGCAATCTGACGATGGTCACAACCCTGGCTCCATGCTGGTATTGCAGCGGATTGATACGCCAGTTCGGTTTTAGGAGCGTGCTTGTTGGGGAGAGCCGCAATTTTCAGGGCGGCGTTGATTGGCTGCGCGCAAACGGTGTCGAAGTCATCGACCTCGACAACTCAGAGTGCTGCACGCTGCTCGCGGATTACGTGCGCGCCAACCCCGAAGTGTGGCATGAAGATATTGGTGAAGAATAGCGCTCTGCGGACCGACAGGGCGGTCAGGAAACTGCCCGTTTTGGAGTTTCCTTTGCAGCGGGTTCCTTCTGATCACCCACGGGGCCATAGGAGAGATCGAGAAGTCCTGGTGACGTAGGATCAAGCGAACCGCTGTTTGGCGTCTCAATGCCCTGCTGCTCGCTCCAGCCGGGCAGGACCTGGCTGCCCGTGATCAGGCGGGCGCCGTGGGTAAAGGTGAAGTACGTCCAGGCCCACTCAAAGAAAACTGCAATGCGATTGCGGAAGCCGATGAGGAAATAGATGTGGATCGTCAGCCACGTGAGCCAGGCCATGAAGCCGCTCCAGTGCGCCTTGAAAGGCCACTCTATTTTGGCGACCGCGGCCAGACGGCCGATTGTGGCCATGTCTCCCTTGTCGAAATAACGGAAAGGCTTGCGCGGCTCGTGCTTCAGGTCCTGCGCAATCATGCGGCCCACGTGAGAGCCCATCTGCATCGCCGGCTGGGCCACGCCGGGCAACTGCCTGCCGTCCTGATCGACGTGCGCAAGATCGCCACAGACGAAGATCTCCGGATGCTCAGGAGGGTTCAGTGTCTGGTTGACAAGCACGCAGCCGCGTTTATCTGTTTCAACGCCGAGCAGCTGGCCCAGCGGCGACGCCTGCACGCCGGCTGCCCATAACGTCACCACCGCATTCAGACGCTGGTCGCCTACCATAACGTAACCCGGCTTAACATCGGTGACGTGCGCTCCGGTGTGGACTTCCACGCCGAGTTCATTCAGCTGCTCAACCGCCTTACGTGAAAGGTCCTCAGGATAAGCGGCCAGGATGCTCGATCCGCCTTCGAGGATCAAAACCCGCGCCATCGTGGGATCAATATGACGAAAGTCGTGCCGCATATACAGCTTAGCGATGTCGCAGATGGCGCCGGCCAGTTCTACGCCGGTGGGACCGCCTCCGATAATCACAAAATTCAGCGGCGGGTGCGAGCCTGTTTCGAGCATTTGCCGTTCCGCCAGTTCAAAGGCAAGCAGCACGCGGCGGCGAATCTCGATCGCGTCTTCGATTGTCTTGAGACCGGGGGCATACTGCTCCCATGCGTCGTTGCCGAAGTAGGAATGCGTTGCTCCTGTGGCCACGATCAGGTAGTCGTAGTCCATTTCAGCGCCGCTCTTCATGGAAACGCGGCGCAAAGTGGTGTTGAATGCAACAGCTTCATCCATCAATACTTCAATATTTTTGTAACGGCGCAGAATGGTGCGGATGGGGGTCGCGATATCCGCCGGAGACAGCACGGCAAGCGCCACCTGATAAAGCAGCGGCTGAAAAGTATGATGATTGCGGCGGTCAACGATGGTAATGTCCACCGGCAATTTGGCCAGCCCAAGGGAGGCACTCAACCCTGCGAAGCCTCCGCCAAGGATGAGAATTCGAGGCCGCCGTCCGGCTTCGATCGCTGGAATATGTACCTGCGCTACGCTCGCACCTGAAACCATCGCGCCTCCTCCGAGAAATGCTTCCCACAAAAGAGATGCTTTTTACAGGAAAAGCGATACAACTGAAATCCGCAGTGAATGCCCGCGACTATCTGGTCGGTGGTCCCGGCAGTTGGGCCCGCACATGCGGCCAGTCTTCGACCAGCTTGTCCACCACGACATGGCCGACCACGTAGGCGCTCTCAAGCGCGGGCAGAAATGCGGAATATTTGCCTGCTTTTTCGGCTGCGAGACTCTCCCACGCGGTCACTCCCGGGGGCGGTTGATCGTAGTTGCTGATCGTGCGCAAGACCAGAATGCGGTTCCAATCGACCTTGCCTGCGTGCGCCAGGAATTTGAGCGATTGCAGCGTTCCCGTGTCTTCCATCCCTGTGACGGAAAAATCCCCTTTGCCTTTGGTATAGTAGCTGACCCAGGCGTTGGCCCAAGCATCCATCTTCGCTCCGTGCCAGAAGGTCGATGCAGAGAGGTCATCTCCGATGAAAACGAATGGAGGCTTCTTTGCGGCAGGCTGACTGAAGTGCGAACGCCGCTCGGCAATCACTGCGTTATCGGGCAAGGGAATGTTTCTGGTGAGTTGATAGGCCCACTGAACGAGCGACGTATTCAGCTCGAAGACCTGCGTAATATCCACGTCCACGGGTTGTTCGTATGGCACAGACTTGCGCAATGGCACATATCCAGTCGGCCAGTCCGCGGGAATTTCACGTGCATCGATCTCGTGCGCGAGGTCGCCATCGACCACCCAGTGCGCCCATACTGCGGAGCCGAGCGACACATTGGCGGGATTGCCTCCGGCAATGCCAGCAACAACCCAGTATGCGTGGCTCAGATCGAATCGCGGATCGAGACCTAAAGCCATGATCGTCGCCGCGGCCCTGGCTGTACCCACTCCGGTCAGAACACCGAGCACTCCGCTTTGATTCATGCGCACATCATGGTATCCCGCTGGCAATGGAAAGACTTTGTCGAGATGCTCGCGCTCAACCCAGTATTGATATTCACCGGGAGCATCGCCAGTGTCGGCTCCCTGTTCGTACATTGCTACGACCACGACCTTTACGACGATGGGAGTCTCCGCAGACGCGGCAATGCAAGGAATCAAAGACACCCACAGCAACAGCCAGCGCATAAAACTGCGGGAGGACATAGGAAATCTCACTGGAGTGATGATGGCGACAGAATCAGAGTACCCCAATTTGTTTAGGGATGTTGCTCGATCTCGAAATTCAGAGAGGCCACGTTTCCAGTCACGGCAGTCACGTACAGACGCGTCGGTTCACCGTTTCCGGTTAAAGGCACGAGTGTCACCAGGCCATCTGAACCGGACGTTGCTTGCACTGTCTGCGTCGCCAAAACCGGGGCCGATGGGCACCTTCCCTGCGCGGGACAATCGGGCGTCCACTGCCTGAGCGTTTCATAGAATGTCACAATGCCTCCGGCCATCGGGTGGCCGACTGCATCTGTGACCCTCAGGATGACTGGAGCGGGTCTTGCATTCGCGCTTAATGTTTGCCCCGCTCCACTGACTGCGGCGAGCTGTGCCACTTCGGGATGGACGCTGTATATCTGGAATGTGGCGCAGGCCGTGTTTCCCGGCAGGCAGGCATAGAGCGGAGCGTCTGCGCCTTCGGCGAGCGGGCCAATGTTGAGCTGTGTCGATGCAATTCCGTTTGTGTTCGTGACGGCGGTTGCCGCAGACGGCGTCACGCCGCTCGCCGCAGACCAGTTGACGCTCTGTCCTGCCAGAGGAGCGCTGCCGCTCAGCGCCTCTGCCTGCGGCGACCATGATGCTGTCGCGCCAATTGCCATGTAGAGGCTTGGCGTAAGCGCAACGATTGCCGGCGGCGTGCTGCCGCTGAATTCGGTAATCACGCTGGCTCCATCGCTCAACGACGCAGTCACCTGCGCGAGCGCTGCCGAGTTCG
>Ga0335073_10010307_pt1 | contig 13135 bp, 15 predicted proteins | sample Lox_Sample_22_FD_207093 | JGI IMG/M metagenome (GOLD analysis project Ga0335073, IMG submission 207093) | Soil microbial communities from Loxahatchee National Wildlife Refuge, Florida, United States - Lox_Sample_2.2 | ecosystem: Environmental > Terrestrial > Soil > Wetlands | place: USA...
GTCAAGCCGCAGCCGGGGGGTCCCGGGGTCCTGCGCGAGCTAGGCGTGCAGCATCCGCCGCAGGCTCCACGGACGCAAGTGCGGCGTCAAGCCGCAGCCGGGGGGTCCCGGGGTCCTGCGCGAGCTAGGCGTGCAGCATCCGCCGCAGGCTCCACGGACGCAAGTGCGGCGTCAAGCCGCAGCCGGGGGGTCCCGGGGTCCTGCGCGAGCTAGGCGTGCAGCATCCGCCGCAGGCTCCACGGACGCAAGTGCGGCGTCAAGCCGCAGCCGGGGGGTTCCGGGGGGTCGCCCCCCCGGGCAAACAGGGACGGTCCCGGGTTTCCGTCGCAGAGAAACCCGGGACCGTTCTGAATAAGGATGCCAGGTCAGCCGGCCGCGGCCCGCAGCTGTGGCAGGACCTCTTTCCCGATCATCTCGATCGCCGCCATCGGGTCGTGCGACATGACCTGAATCGACACGATGTCGGCGCCGACTTCGGTGCACAGCGGGTGGTACGCCTCGATGAGGCCGGCCGCGTCCGGGACGACCGCGTAGCTGGCGAGCACCTCCGCGGGATCCATCTCATCCGCCCTTATCCGCAGCTCAGCGGGGTCGGTTGCCTCGAGCCTGCCTGGAGCGCGCAGGCCGCGCATGGACGACAGGGCCTGCCAGGCCTGCGACGGGCCGTCGGCGAGCACGGTCCACCGGGTGGCGAGCACGAGCTGGGCGGCGCCGCGGGCCGCGGCGGCGCGACGGTACGGCGCGATCACTTTCGCGACCGTGTCGGCGGGTTCCTTCACGCTGGTGATCAGGCCGTCGGCGTAGGTGCCCGCGAATTCCGCGGACTTGGGGCCGCCGGCCGCCATGAGCACGGGCAGGTCGCCGGCGGGCGGCGAGTAGAGCTTGGCCGTCTCGGTCGTGTAGTGCTCGCCGTGGAAGGTCAGCTTCTCACCGGCGAACATCCGGTGCATGATCTCAAGGGCCTCCTGCATGCGGGCCTGGCGTTCGGCGTACCCGGGGAACGGGAAGCCGAGCGGGCGCTCGTTCAGCGCCTCGCCCGTGCCCACGCCGAGGAACAGGCGGCCGCCGGACAGCCGGTCGGTCGTCGCGGCCATCTGGGCGACCAGCGCGGGGTGGTAATGGAACAGCGGGCACGTGACCGCCGTGCCGAGCTGGACGCGCGTCGTCCGGGCCGCGACGGCGCCGAGCCAGGACCAGACGAACCCGGCCGCCGACGTGTCGTCCACCCAGGGGTGGAAGTGGTCCGACCCGAGGACCACGTCGAAGCCGGCTTCCTCGGCCGCCACGGCCTGGTGCACCAGGTCTTCGGGCTGGTAGGACTCGTGGCTGCACAGCCAGGCGAACTTCATCGCGCCTCGCGCCTCCTGTCGTATCCCTGTCGTTTCCGCTTGGTGTCCGGTTCTGCAGTGTCGATCCTCTCATCCAGTGATGTGCTGCGGATTCGGCACCCACGATGCACTATGGGTAGATGGACGCGGACCAGGTCGCTACGCTGCGCACACTGCTGGCGAGCACTGGCTGGCTGGAGCGGGTCCGGGTGTTCGGGCGGGCGCTGCGTGTGTCGACTCGGTCGCCGGGCGGGCTGCTCGTCGTCGGTACGCCCACTGAGGAGCCATGGCACCTGACAGCGCACCTGGACGAGGAGGCGCGGCTAGCCGGGATTCCCGAGCTGATGCCCACGCTGGTGCGCTGGTCGCCGCCTGCGGGTGCGCCGCCGCACCTCTCGGTCGGGCTGGCGCGCCTGGAGGCGGCGCGGCGCGGGGAGACGCTGTTCGTGGTGGCGGAGGAGGCCGCGCCCGTTCCGCTGCTCGAGCGGGTGGACGATGCCCGGCGGGTCGGGGCCACGATCCTGGCCCTGGACAGCGGGGACAGCGAGCTCGACGCGCTGGCGCACGAGTCGCTCATGGTGCCGCGGGCCGCGGCTGGGGCTGGAGCTGGCGGCGCGGGTCTGCCGCCCGCGGGCGTGTTCGACGAGGCGGAGTGGGCTCGGCGCGCGGGGCTGATAACGTTCGACGCCGCGCAGCACCTGGTGAGCGCCGCCGCGGGCGAACGGTCAGATGCCGGGGGTTCGCGCGTTGCGGGTGTGGGGGGCGCGCGGGGCAAGCGGGGCCTGCGTGACCGGCTGGCACGGCTGCTGGACACGGTCAGCGGGCCGAGCGCGTAGACACGCGCGGGTCGCGCAGGGCGATACGCGCGGCCCGCAGGGCCGAAAACATGATGTGGGATACTTTAGGTAGCTATTGGTACCTAAAGTATCCCACTTATCTCTTGAGCGTGACACTAGGTGCTGCTGGGGGCAATGAGACTAGATGGCTCGGTGCTAGAGCGGCGAGACGGCTACGAGGAGCTGCTGGTACTGGTGGGGACTATAGGAGGGGCCGGGGCCAGCCCCGGCGGGGCGGTGCCGGGGCTGGGCCGCGGGGCGCGCGCTAGGCGTCGAGGGACAGGACCATGGTCGGGCGCTCGATCACGTGGTCGTCGCGGAGCGGGCGGACAGCCGTGCCGATCGCGAAGAACTCGGTGGTGTGCGAGCCCCACGTGTGGCTGTGCTGGCGGAGCTGGACGCCGACGATGCCTTCGGCGTGGAGTTCCTCGGCTTCGGCCTGCATACGGGACATGGCCAGCTCACGGGCGTCGTACAGGGCCTGGGTGAACTGCTCGATCTCGACGTTGCGGCCGATGTTGCCGATCTTGGAGCCCATGCGCTGGTGCGCGATGTGGTACACGCACGAGCCCATCACCATGCCGAGCGGCGCGTAGCCGGCCCGGATCAGCGTCCAGAAGTCCTGGCCGGACAGGTCGGAGGTGAACGGCTGGTTCTTGTTGTTGCGCCAGTTGCTGACGCCGCCGCCGCCCGCGCCAGGCTCAGCCTTGACCGCGGTGCCGACCGCGATGAACTCCGCGATGTCCGCGCCGAACTCCTTCATCTCCACGTCGAGGCGCACGCCGACGATCCCGTCGGCCTTCAGCGCGTCCGCCTCCGCCTCCATGCGCGACATCGCCAGCTCGCGGGCGTGGTACATCGCCTGGGAGAGCACGTCGAGTTCCTGGTTCCGGCCCCAGCGGCCGATCTGCAGGCCCACGTGGTAGATCGACGAGCCGAGCACGAGCCCCAAGGGGCGGAACCCTGCCTCGCGCACCAGCAGGAACTCGTTCACCGACAGGTCGGAGGTGAAGATCGAGCCGGCGCGCCCTGGCTGGAGCTCGGCGAGGCGCTTCAGCGCGTCCTGCGGGACGCCGGCCCTGCCCAGGTCGGTGGTCTGCTGGTCCGTCATGACGTCCTCATCTTCTGTTGGCGCCGATGTTCACCCGCGCCGCCTGCCGGCGCTGCGGGTCGAGAGACATAATGGCCAGCGGAGCCGCCTGTGACGGCTGTGCGCTGCTGGCGAACCGGACGATCGCGGTGCCGATGTTGACCACCTCGACGATGTGGTCGCGGGTGCCTTCCTGCGCCGGGCACTCACGCTCCCGCACACGGAAGTCCATGTCGGCGACCACCACGCCCTCACCGCCGAGCCGCTTCACGTCCGCGGCGAGCTGGGTGCGCGCGTCGTGCCTGGCGTCGTTGACCAGCTCGGTCCAGCCGCTGACCTCGGCGTTGCCGGCGCCCCAGCGAACCTGGCCGCGGGTCCGCCAGTCATCGTGCCGGGCGGCGATGCTGATGCCGAGCACCAGCCCGGCCGGCATCCAGCCCTTCATGACCAGCTTCGCGAAGTCCTGGCCGGACAGGTCCGAGGTGAATGGCTGCTTCAGCCGCGCGGCGATCCCCGGCGCGCGTATCGCGGTGCCGATCGCCTTGAACTCCAGGCCGCCGGACGGGAAAGCGCCGATCGTCAGGCGCACGCCGACGACGCCGTGCCCGCCGAGTTCCCTGCACTCCTCCACCATCCGGCCGATGGCCGTCCGCCGCGCCTGGTACATCGTCTGCACCAGCGGCCCGAACGACCCGTAGCCGCCGCGGCTTGACACCTGTGTCCGCGCGGCCGGGCCCCACGAGTACCCGTAGTTGCTCCAGGCGCCCGGGCAGCCGTACCCTCCGGTGTACCCGATGTTGTAGACCGCGGCGCCGAGGACCTGGCCGACCGCCTCGAAGCCGGTGGACCTGATCGCGGCGAACTCGTCAGAGGTAAGCGCCGAACCCCACGTGCCACTGCGCCGGATCTCGGCCATCCGCGCTTCGGCGGCAGGGGGCAAATCGTTGCTCACGACATCTAGCCTAGTCCCGTACGCCCGCATTCATGCCGTGCAGGACACGGCCTTGCCGCATGGATCTAGCATGCGGGCCCGGCCGCGTGACCGCTGCTCCTGGGCGTCCCACGCCTCGTTACTCCTGGGCGTCCCACGCCTCGTTGCGCGCTTTCACTTTCTCCAGCGCGTGGGCGGCCTCTTCCCTGGTCGCGTAGGGGCCGAGCAGGTCCTTGCCCGGACACGGCGTGTCGTCCGGTTCGACCGTGTTGTGCCTGGTGCAGAACCACCAGCGCTCGCCATTTTCCGTCGAGTCTGCCATGCGCACTAGACTCGCAGAACATGGCCACTTCGCTCCACCCGGGTCGGCTCTCCCCCGCCCGGCAGGTCCCCGCCAGCATCGTCCGCCCCGAATACGTGGGCAAGAAGCGCCCGACGCTCGGCGAGGCCGACGTCAAGGACGCCGACACGATCGCGCGGATGCGGGTCGCCTGCCGGCTGGCCGCGCAGGCCCTGGCCGAAGTGGGCAGGCACGTCCAGCCCGGCGTGACCACTGACTACCTGGACCAGGTCGGGCACGAGTTCCTTGTCAGCCACGGCGCGTACCCCTCGACCCTGGGCTACCGCGGCTACCCGAAGTCGCTGTGCACCTCGCTGAACGAGGTGATCTGCCACGGCATACCCGACGACACGGTCATCCGCGACGGCGACATCGTCAACGTCGACATCACCGCGTTCATCGGCGGCGTGCACGGGGACACCAACGCGACGTTCCTGGCCGGCGACGTCGACGAGGATTCCCGGCTGCTCGTCGAGCGGACGCACGAGGCGATGACGCGCGGCATCCGCGCCGTCGCGCCCGGGCGTCCGCTGAACGCGATCGGCCGGGTCATCGAGTCCTACGCCAAGCGGTTCGGCTACGGCGTCGTGCGCGACTTCACCGGGCACGGGATCGGCACCACGTTCCACTCCGGGCTCATCGTGCCGCACTACGACGACCCCGACAACGACGTGACGATGGAAGCCGGGATGACGTTCACGATCGAGCCCATGCTCACGCTCGGCACGATCAAGTACGACATATGGCCGGACGGCTGGACCGCGGTGACCAGGGACCGCAAGCGCACGGCCCAGTTCGAGCATACGATCCTCGTCACCGAGGGCGGTCACGAGATCCTGACGCTGCCGTAATGGGCGAGTTCGAGTTCGACGCCGACACGCGGCTCGACGGCGACGGCCCCGCGTTCACGGCGCGGCTCGGCGACGGCTGGAGCGGGACGGCCAGCGTCAACGGCGGCTTCCTGCTCGCGCTGTGCACGCGCGCGCTCGGCCAGGTCCTGCCGTTCCCCGATCCGCTCGTGGTGTCCGGGTTCTACCTGCGGCCGGGCTCACCTGGCCTGGCGCACCTGACCACCGAGGTCGTGCGGGCGGGCAAGACGACCGCCTTCGGCCAGGCGTCCCTGTGGCGGGACGGCAAGGAGATCGTGCGTGCCACCGCCGCGTTCACCGACCTGTCGCGGGCCGCCGCACGCGCCGCGGACGGCGCGTCATTCGCCGCTCTGGCGCCCCCGGACTTGCCGCCGCCGCAGGACTGTCCCGTGCTCCCGGCGGAATCGGTGCGGGGCATCACGATCGCGCAGCGGTTCGAGTACCGGACGCCCAGCATGCCCGGCTGGGTGACCGGGCAGCCGTCGGGGAACCCGACGGCTGAGTTCTGGATGCGGTTCCGCGATGGCAGGGAGGCGGACACGGTCTCGCTGCCGTTGCTCGTCGACGCGGCCGCCCCGCCGGTGCTCGAGGTCGGCGCGCTGTCCACGACGGTCGAGCTCACCGTGCACGTGCGGGCGCGTCCGGCGCCAGGCTGGCTGGCCTGCCGGGCGCTGACCAGGCACCTGGCCGGCGGCTACCACGAGGAAGACTTCGAGATCTGGGACTGCGCGGGCACGCTGGTGGCCCAGTCACGCCAGCTCGCCCTCGTGATCGGCTGAGGTCCCTTTAGTTGTCCCGAACGGTCCGGGGCGACTGCTTTACAGGGATTGAAGCGTGGGGGTCTGCGCCCCTGGCGTCACCGGATCGGGGTTCCGGATGCACAACGCCGGGGGGTATGCCGCCTGATATAGCCGATTTATCCGCATATCCGAGCCCGGGCGACCGTGCGCGCGGATGGTGCCTTTCATGATCACGGGTCAAAGGGGGTCGTTTTCGTACCCCAACGACCCATGATCATGGTCGCCGCTCGCTCTCTATACCCGGACGGGGTATTTTACGAGAGCCTGGGAGCCGATAACCTCGGCCTTTCAACCTCTGTAGGTCCAACCTCTCTAGCAGCGCGCGGCGGCGTGGGCCTAGGTCGAAGGATGCCTCTGTTTCGGCGAGCACCGCCGCGAGCGCGCCTAGCGGGTCGGCGGGATCCAGGCGCAGGCCGTCGCGGCGGCCGCGCAGGGCGGTGAGGGCGTGGCGGGCGTGTTCCACCGCGGTGACCGCGTCCCAGCCGCGGCCCCGCTTGGCGTTCTTCCACGCGCCGATGGCCTCGCGCACGAGGACGTCGAGCAGCCGCTGCTCGTCCGGCGGGACACGGTTCGCCTCCCCGGCGGCGGCGATCTCCGGCGCGGCCAGGGTTCCGGCGGCGACGTGCAGGGTGGCGGTGATGTTCGGGCTGGTGGCGGCGAGCGGGTGCCAGCGGATGGAGACTTCCTCGACGGTGTCGAGGACGACGTCGGCGCAGTCGCCGCGGGCGATGACGATCGCGGCCCGCTCGCCGAACAGCGCGCGGGCCTCGGCTTCCGCGTCGATGACCGCGTCGTCGGCGGTCACGACGTCGAGGTCGACGTCGGACAGCTCGTGCCACGCGCCGGTGCTCACCGAGCCGAACACGGCGACCGCCCTTATTCTCGGGTCGCCCTCGTAGCGTGCGACGATCCGCCCGATGAGTGCCTGGTGCGCCGCGCTGCCGATGCCCGCCATGTCCCGAAGCGTAACCGCGTGGGGGCGCGGGCAGGGGAGAGGGCGCGGGGCGTTCGGAATAATGGGTTTTCATGATCGAAGCGGTCGTGTTCGACCTGGACGGGGTGCTGATCGACTCCGAACCGGTGTGGGAGCGGGTGCGGCGGCGGATAGTCGCGGAGTACGGCGGGCACTGGGCCGCGGACGCGCAGGACCGGCTGATGGGGATGAGCACCGGCGAGTGGTCGCGGTACATGAGCGAGGACCTCGGCGTGGGGCTGTCGCCCGCGGCCGCGGCGGACGTGGTCATCGCGGCGATGGCGGCGCGGTACCGCGAGCACCTGCCACTGATGCCTGGGGCCGTGGACGCGGTGCGCCGGATGGCCGCGCGGTGGACGGTGGGACTGGCGAGCTCGGCGCCGCGGTCGCTGATCGAGACCGTGCTGGACGCGGCGGGGCTGCGGCCGCTGTTCGCCGCGACGCTGTCGACCGAGGAGGTGGCGCGCGGCAAGCCGGCCCCGGACGCCTACCTGGAGGCGGCGTCGCGGCTGGGCGTCGCCCCGGCCGCGTGCGCGGCGGTGGAGGACTCGTCGAACGGGCTGCGCTCGGCGGCCGCGGCGGGGTACGCGGTGATCGCGGTGCCGCATCCGAAGTACCCGCCGGCGCCCGACGCGCTCAAGGGCGCGCGGCTGGTGCTCGGCGGCCTGAGCGAGCTCACGGTCGAGGCGGTCGAGGCGCTGTAGCTATTTGCACCTGTTCGGGAAGTTCACGGTGCGGGTCTGCCTGGCGATCACGGTGATGGTCTGCGCTGGGTACTGCGACCTGGGCGCGCTGACCACGTAGCTGCCTGGCGGCAGCGCGATGCTGTACGTGCCGCCGCCGCCGGGGAGCCGCTGGAGTGCCACGGTCACGCCGTGCGCCTTGACGAGGACCACCATGGGCGGGGAGGGCTGCGGCACGGCGAGGCCGGCGCAGGGTTGCGCGCGACCGGTGACACGGCCCATGGCCGCGGCGGCGGGCCGGGTGCCAGCTGACGGGGTGCCGGCTGACGGGGTGCCGGCCGGCGCTGTTGCTGACCGGCTGCCAGCCGGCTTGACGGCATGGGTGCTGGCCTGGTGCGCGGTGCACGCGCTGACGGAAGCGACCGCGAGCAGGGTGCACGCGGCGAGCGATCTTGCCCTCATAGTCCTCAGACGGATCGGGCCACGTGCCGGGTTGCATCGCGGCAGACATGAAAGGGCCGGCCACGACATGTGGCCGGCCCCTTTCACGCCCCGGTTACGCGTCGCGCCTGCGGAACAGGTAGGCACCCACTGCCACGAGCACGGCGGCGTAGATGAGCGTCACCCCGAACTGCGGCCACGCCGACCACAGGTGCTGGTTCTGCTGTCCGATCGTCACCGAGAGAACCCGGCCGGCTGCGTCCGGGAAGAACCGCATGATGTCCCAGCGCCAGTTGTCCGGCAGGAACTGGACGATGATCGGCAGCACGAACATCAGGCCGATCGTCGAGGTGATCGCGCCGGCGGTGTGCCTGATGATCGAGCCCAGGGCGAACGCGATCAGCGCGACGGCCGTGACGAACAGCGCGCAGCCGATGATCGCGGTGAGCACGGTCCCCGGTGAGATCACGATCGTGCCGATGAAGTGGTAGACCGGCGGTCCGTTGCCGTTCGGCGGCGGGCTCATGTTGACGCCCATCGGGACCGTGACGGAGTGGAACAGCGAGGCGCTGACCCCCGAGCCCGACATGGCCGCCTGGCCGACGAAGAACGCGAGGAACGACGAAACCAGCGAGACGATCAGCGTCACCGTGGTGAACACGATCAGCTTCGCGGCGTAGACCGTGCCGCGCCGCGGCATCGCGGTCAGCGAGGTGCGGATCATCCCGGTGGAGTACTCAGAGGTGATCGCCAGCGCGCCGAGCACCGCCACGATCAGCTGGCCGAGCTCGAAGAAGGCGATCAGCGATGCCTGCGTCGCGTCGGTCCCCGCCTTGTTCCACGGGTTGTTGTGGAGGTTGTTCGCGATGCCGAAACCGGCGAGGGCCGCGATGCCGACGCTGACGATGATCAGCGCCGCGATCGTCCAGTACGTGGAGCGGACCGAGCGCAGCTTGGTGAACTCCGAGCGGAGCGTGCCGACGAGCCCGGCCCGGCCGGTCGCCGGCGGCAGCGCGGACAGCCGCAGCCCCGCGGCAGAACCCGGCGCAGTGGTGGTAGCCATCGCTCAGACCCCGCTTCCGATAGTCGCCGCCGCCGCCTGGCCGGGAACACCGGCGTGGTACTCCACGCTTTCCGCGGTCACTTCCATGTACGCCTCTTCCAGCGAGGCGCGCATGACGGTCAGCTCGTGCAGCCGGATGCCCTGCTCGAACGCGATGTCCCCGACCACGTCGGCGGCCATGCCGCGGACAAGCAGCGTCCCGTCGCTGTCGGCGGTCGCCGTGCCGCCCTTGGCGGCGATGGCGAGCACCAGCTGGTCAGGCGAGGGCGTGCGGACCCGCACGGCGGCACCGGACGACCGCGCGATGAACTCGGCCATCGTGCAGTCGGCGATCAGCTTGCCCCGCCCGATCACGATCAGGTGGTCGGCGGTGTTCTCCATCTCCGCCATCAGGTGGCTGGACACGAAGACCGTGCGGCCTTCGGCGGCCAGCGCCTTCATCAGGTTCCTGATCCACAAGATGCCCTCGGGGTCGAGCCCGTTGACCGGCTCGTCGAACATGAGCATCTTCGGGTCGCCGAGCAGCGTCGCCGCGATCCCGAGCCGCTGGCTCATGCCGAGGGAGAAGCCCTTGGACCGTTTGCGGGCCACCTCGGAAAGGCCGACAAGCTCGAGCACCTCACCGACCCGCCGCGCGGGCAGGTTGTTGGTCTGCGCCAGGCACAGCAGGTGGTTGTAGGCGCTGCGCCCGCCGTGCACGGCCTTGGCGTCGAGCAGCGCGCCGACCTCGCGCATCGGGTTGGCCAGGTCGACGTACTTCTTGCCGTCCACCGTCACCGTCCCGGAGTCCGCGTAGTCAAGACCCAGGATCAGGCGCATCGTGGTGGTCTTGCCAGCCCCGTTCGGGCCAAGGAAGCCAGTCACCCTGCCCGGCTCGATGCCGAACGTCAAATCGTTGACGGCGACCTTCTCGCCGTATCGTTTCGTGAGGCCCCGTACCTCAATCATGGAATCAGTCCTCTCGGTTTAACCGACGCCCCCAGTCTGGCCGGCCGCCGTCGCGGCCCGCGTCGGTCCCAGTGATGATTCCGGTCTACTCCCCTGGGGGGATGGCTGGCGCGGGAGGAGTAGCCACGGCCCGTTCGGGATAAAAGATTGGATTTTCCTCCGAACGCTGCGTGCCGTCTGCCGCGTGCAGGCTCACCGCGTAGCCGTGGTCGCCCCCGTGGACACGGTGCGGCGGCGACCCGGGGCGGCCGTGCACCCGGACGCGGCCGGGGTGCAGGGGGCGCGCGGACTCGGTGGCCTCGCCCGCGAGGAGGGTGGCGTAGGCGCAGTCGCAGTCGGCGGTGGCACCGGGCGGCAGGACGAGGAGCCAGCTGGATTCGGCGCCGGGGACGGGGATGCGGACCGGGGCGCTGGCGTCGAAGCGGACCAGGTCCCACCACAGCCGCGGCTCGGCGGCCAGGCTGGCCAGTTCCCCGGCTCGGCGTCCGGCCGTGGCCGGGGCGGGCATGCGCTGCGCGGGACTGGTGCGGGACGGCGCGGCGAGCTGCGCGATTTCAGGAGCTACCGAGAGATCGGCGTTCACGTGGGTTCCTTCGCGTGCGGGAAGTGACAGGACTCCCCTGCTGACGGTGGCTGACCGGGGTGAGGAGGTCAGCGACAACACGAAGGAACGCGGCAGCACAGCATGGCGACTCGGCTGGTCACATGTGCTGGCACGCGGACAAGAAGACCGCACTCGCGGCGCGTTGTCAAATCCGCAGGCCGGCGCTGACGAGTTCGGCGAGGGGCGCGGCGACGTGTTCCGTGGTCAGCTGAGCGTCCCTGTCGTCGATCGCGTCCCACGTCGCGGCGCAGAGGGCGCGCAGGCCGTCGATCGCGGCGCCGGATCCCTTGAGGGTGAACTGGCCGGAGGTTTCGCGCAGCGCGGTCCAGCCGCCGCAGGCGAACCCGCCGTCGTTTTGGGTGACGTCCGGGTAGGGCTGCGTCAGCGCGTCGAGGGTTTGCGCGACATAGGTGGGGCGCTGCCGCGTGGGGGCGAGGACCAGCTCGCCCGGACGGGACACGCCGGTGAGCACGAGCAGGCTGTCGGTGCCCGTGCGGGTGGCGGCTTCGATGTCGGTGTTGAGCCTGTCGCCGACGACGAGGGGGTTCTTCGCGCCGGTCCTGATGACGGACTCGTGGTGCAGCGGCGGCTCCGGCTTGCCGGCGATCAGCGGCGTCGTCCCCGTCGCGTAAGCGATGACCTGCAACAGCGAGCCGTTGCCCGGCTGGATGCCGTGCGGGCCAGGCAGCGTGCTGTCGGCGTTGGTGCCGACGAACAGCGCGCCGGCCCGGACCGCGATCCCGCCCTCGGCGAGGTTGCCGTAGCCGATGCCGGGACCGTAGCCCTGGACGACGGCGCGGGGGCGTTCGGCGGCGGTGGACACGGGCCGCAGGCCACGTTCCCTGACCGCGAGCCGCAGGGCGGTGCTGCCGATGACGAGGACGGGAGAGCCGGGCGGGAGCCTGTCGGCCAGCAACCGGGCGGCGGCTTGCGCCGAGGTGACCACGTCGTCGGGGTGGGCCGGGGCGTCCATGCCCTGCAGGAGCGCGGCGACCGCGGCCGGGGTGCGGGACGCGTTGTTGGTCACGTAGGCCAGCCGCATGCCGTGCCGCTTGGCTTTCTGCAGGGCTTGCGGCGCGCCAGGGATGGCTGTGCCGCCGATGTAGACGACGCCGTCAAGGTCCAGGAGGGCGACGTCGTACGTGTCGCAGAGGTTGGGCACGGTGGCTAGCCTCTCATCCCGCGGTCCCCGCGCTTAACCGGCGGTGCGCTTGCGGGCCTCGAGGGTGGCGCGGACCTGGCGGAGCGCGTCGGTGTAGGGCTTGCGGTCCGGGCGCATCGCCGCGGCGAGCGCGAGGTACTCGGCGGCCTGCTTGTGGTCGCCGGTGCGGCTGAGCGCCAGGCCGAGGCCGAAGTTCGCGTAGTCGTCGCTCGGGCTTGCCTCGACGATCACGCGGAAGTTGTCGGCGGCTTCGGCGTACCTGCCCGTGTCGAACTGGGCCCGGGCCAGGGCCTCGCGGACGCTGCGGGACGTGGGCTCGGCGAGGGCCGCGCGCTGCAGGACCTGCGCCGCGGCCGCCGGGCTGCCGTTGTCGAGCAGCTCCATGCCGGTCGTGTACCAGGCGTGCACGTCCTCGTCCGCGGCTCCGTCGCCGTCGCCGGCCCCGTTCGCGGACCCGGCTCCGGCACCGCTTGCGGCCCCGCTTGCGGCCTCGCTTGCGGCCCCGCTTGCGGCCTCGCTTGCGGCCCCGCTTGCGGCCCCGCTTGCGGCCCCGCTTGCGGCCCCGCTTGCGGCCCCGGCTCCGGCTTGGGGGCCGCGGGCGGCACCGCCTGCTTTTTCGCCCGTTCCGTCCCCTCCGCCCCTTCCGGCCTCGCCGAAAGCGGCACGGCCAGCGAAGTTTTCTGGATACCGGGAATCCCAGCTTCCGCTTGGTCCTTCAGACATGGTGTGCAGACCCTTCCGTCCGGCCACGATTCCGGTCTCGTCCTGGCGCCGTTCCGCGGTGTCCGTTATGACCCGAACCGGGTCAGCGGCATCGCAAACGTCACATCACCACCGTACGACGTGATTGGCTCTGGCACCCTCGACGAATTGCTCGCGGCCGAGCCGCACAACATCGTCCGGGTGATCCTGCCGGGGTTCGGGTCGGACGCGGGAGCGGAGGGCGGTGCGGCTGGCGCTGGGGGCGGCGCCGCGGGCGCGGGCCGGACGTCGGGCGTGGAGGGCGCCGCGGGGGCGGCGGGTGCGGGGGCCTCAGGTGCCGGGGCCTCAGGTGCCGGGACGGCGGG
>Ga0335073_10010308_pt1 | contig 13134 bp, 12 predicted proteins | sample Lox_Sample_22_FD_207093 | JGI IMG/M metagenome (GOLD analysis project Ga0335073, IMG submission 207093) | Soil microbial communities from Loxahatchee National Wildlife Refuge, Florida, United States - Lox_Sample_2.2 | ecosystem: Environmental > Terrestrial > Soil > Wetlands | place: USA...
TGCTGAGCGTGATGGGCCCGTGGCCGTGGTATATCGCCGGCGGAATCGTTCTCGGGCTCGCGCTGCTGCTGCTCGTCGACGGCCTGACGAGGGCGTTCGGCGGGGTGACCGACCCGAGAGGCGCCCGGCAGCCTGCGCTCCGGTAGCGTTCGGCCGCGGCCATGCGAGCGATCTACTTCGAGCGAAACGGCGGCCCCGAGGTCCTCGAGGCACGGGACCTCCCCACCCCGACCCCGGGCGACGGCGAGGTACTCGTCAACGTCGAGGCGGTCGGCATCAACTACCGCGACGTGTACGAGCGGGGCGGCGGCGGATACGGCTCGGCGCCGCCGGCGATCATCGGCGTGGAGGGCGCCGGCATGATCGCCGGGACCGGCGAGCGCGTCGCCTGGGCGCACGTCGACGGGAGCTACGCGGAGCAGATCGCCGCGCCGCGCGAGAGGCTCGTGGCCGTCCCCGACGACGTTTCGCCCGAGACCGCGGCTGCGGCGATTCTCCAGGGCATGACCGCGCATTACCTCGCGGCCGACTCCTATCCGGTCGCCGAGGGTGACTGGGTGCTCGTCCACGCCGCGGCGGGGGGCGTCGGCCTGCTCCTGACCCAGCTCGCGAAGTTGCGCGGCGGGCGCGTGATCGCGACGACCTCTACCTCCGAGAAGGCGGACCTGGCGCGCGGGGCCGGCGCCGATGAGGTAGTCGGCTACGAGGGCTTCGCCGAACGCGTGAAGGAGATCACCGGCGGCGAGGGCGTCAAGGCGGTCTACGACGGAGTCGGCAAGACAACGTTCCTGGAGGGTCTGAAGGCGCTGGCGCCGACCGGGCGGATGATCCTGTACGGCGCCGCCAGCGGCCAGCCCGATCCGCTCGCGCTGTCCGTGCTCGCGCCGGCCGGCTCGCTGTACGTGCAGCGACCGACGCTCGGGACCTACACGCGCACCCCGGAGCTGCTGCGCGGCCGTGCCGCCGAGCTGTTCGAGCTGATCGAGTCCGGGGCGCTCGACGTCCGGATCGGCGCCCGCTACCCGCTCGACCAGGCCCGCCAGGCGCACGAGGACCTCGAGGGGCGCAGGACGACCGGCAAGCTGCTGCTGATTCCTTGAGGCGCCGGTGAAGGAGCTGCAGGGAAGCGCAAGCACCGAGATCGAGCTGCCGCCGGAGGATTGCTTCGCGCTGCTGGCCTCGATCGATCTCTACCCGGGCTGGTTCGAGGTCGTCCGCGACGTCGAGGTGCTCGAGCGCGAGCCCGGGGGCCTCCCGTCGCTGGCGCGCGTCGAGCTGCACGTTCCTCAGAGCCCGTTCGGGACGGAGTTCTCGTTCACGGTCGCGGTCCACGCCAACCACCCGGAGTCGATGCGTTTCGTGAAGCTCGCCGACGGCCCGGCCGACCGGGATCGCCTCGAGATCAGCTGGCGGATGCGCGAGAACGCCGTCACCGAGATCGACTTCGAGTTCGATGCCGCGATGTCGTTCGTCCCCGGCTACCTGCCGGTCGGGAGCGTCGGCGACGCGATCGCCGAGGCGATCCTCGGCGCGGCGACGAACGCGTTCGTGGCCGATGGCCGGCGATAGGAACCTGGCCCGTCTCGCCGAGGCGGCGTTCGAGCGCCGCGGCGACTACGAGTCGCTGCTGTTCGAGGATCGCTGGCACCGGTCCGCCGAGTTGTTCTCGCGCGCCGCGCGAATCGCCGGCGGGCTGATCGGGCTTGGGGTGGCGCCGGGCGAGCGGGTGGTGGTCAGCATGGCCAACCGCCCCGAGGTGAGCGTCGTCTACCAGGCGCTGTGGCGCGCCGGCGCGGTGGTCACGCCCGCGACCTTCCTGCTCGGAGCCGAGGACCTCCGTCACGTGATCGTCGACTCGGGCGCGTGCGGCGTGATCACGACCTCGGAGTTCGTCGACAAGGTCCGGGAAGCCGTGGCCGGGCTGCCCGACGTACGGTTCGTCGTGTCCGCCGACGGCGAGAGCGGGGACGTGGTCGCGTTGAGCGCGCTCGAGCAGGGCGATCCGGCGCCGATCGTCGCGCGCGACGACGACGACCTCGCGGCGCTCCTGTACACGGGAGGGACGACCGGCCGGGCGAAGGGCGTGATGCTGTCGCACGCCAACCTGAATTTCTCCGGCCACGCCGTGCAGCGCGCCAGCCACGTCGCCGGGATCGCGCGATCGCTGATGACGCTGCCGCTGTCGCACTCCTACGGGATGCTCGTGACGATCTCGGGGATGCACTCGCCCGAACGGCCGGTCACCGTGCTGCTGCGCTGGTTCGACCCGGCGGCATGCGTCGAGCTGATCGAGCGCCACCGGTTGCAGACGAGCGCCGTGGTCCCGTCGATGATCCACCTGCTGCTGGCCCAGCCGCTCGAGCGCCACGACCTCTCGTCGCTCGTTTACCTCGGCTGCGGAGCCGCGCCGCTCGCCGCCAAGGTGGCCGAGGAGGTCGAGCGCCGGATTCCGTCTGTGACCGTCCGCCAGGGGTACGGGCTGACGGAGACCGCCGCCCTGATCTCGACCAATCCAGCCGGGCACGAGAAGCCGGGCTCGGTCGGGCTGCCGATCCCCGGCGCCGAGGTGCGGATCGTCGACTACGAGGACCGCGAACTGCCGGCCGGCGAGCCGGGAGAGATCTGCTGCCGCTCGCCCGCGGTGATGCACGGCTACTGGGGCGCACCAGAAGCCACCGCGGAGGCCCTCCGCGGTGGCTGGCTGCACACGGGGGACATCGGCTACCTCGACGACGACGGTTATCTGTTCATCGTCGACCGCAAGAAGGACCTGATCATCCGCGGCGGGTTCAACGTGTATCCGCGCGACGTCGAGGACGCGCTGCTCGAGCACCCGCACGTGTCCGCCGCCGGAGTGGTCGGGCGCCCGGACGAGCGCCACGGCGAGGAGGTCGTCGCGTTCGTATCGCTGAACGGGGCGGCCGCGGTGAGCGCGGACGAACTGATCGAGTGGGCGCGCCGGCGGATCGGCGGCTACAAGTACCCACGCGAGGTGCACATCATCGACTCGGTGCCGCTGACCGCCGTCGGAAAGCTCGACCGCAAGGCACTCCGCGGTCGTTTGCTATAGACCGTGGCGATGGCGGAACTGCCGACACGGTCGCTCGGAGACGACGGGCCCGAGGTCTCGGTCATCGGGCTCGGGTGCAACAACTTCGGCCGGCGCGTCGACCTCGACGGAACGCGTGCGGTCGTGGACGCGGCGATCGATCTCGGGGTGACGTTCCTCGACAGCGCCAACACGTACGGAGACCCCCGCGGTCGAAGCGAGGAGTTCCTCGGCGAGGTCCTCCAGGGGCGGCGCGACCGGGTGGTGCTGGCCACAAAGTTCGGCATGGACATGGGCGACGGTCGCGGTCCGCGCGGCTCTCGCGACTACATCCTCCAGGCGGTGGAGGCGTCGCTCCGGCGCCTGCGAACCGACGTGATCGACTACTACTGGTACCACCAGCCCGACGGGGTGACCCCGATCGCCGAGACGCTCGAGACGCTGAATACGCTCGTGCAGGCCGGCACGGTGCGGTGGATCGGAGCCTCGAACTTCAGCGCAGCGCAGATCGAGGAGGCGGACGCGGTCGCACGCGAGCGGGGCTACTCCCGGTTCACCTCGGTGCAGAACAACTACAGCCTCTTGCACCGGGAGGCCGAGCGCGAGGTGCTGCCGACGTGCGAGCGGCTCGGGATCGGCTTCGTCCCGTTCTTCCCGCTGGCGTCCGGGCTGCTCACGGGCAAGTACAGGCGCGGCGAGCCGGCGCCGGCGGGCACGCGCCTGGCGAGCCGCGACCAGGTCGGCACCGACGAGCAGTTCGACATCGTCGAGGCGGTGGCGCGGTTCGCCTCCGAGCGTCGCGTGTCGACGATCGACGTCGCCATCGGGGCGCTGCTCGCGCGTCGACCGGTCTCGACGGTGATCGCCGGTGCCACCAAGCCCGATCAGGTGCGGGCAAACGTCGCCGCTGCGCGGTGGGTGCCGAGCGAGGACGACATGACCGAATTGGAGGAGTTACTCAACCGATGAGCGCGTACGACATCCACCTTGACGACAAGTTCGGAAGCCTGACGGTGGTCGACCTCCCGGCCGAGATCGCGGCCCACGAGCCGTGGTTCAACCAGACGGTGACGACCGTCAACGACGCGGTCGTCCGCCTCGGGGTGATCGAGGGCGACTTCCACTGGCACCATCACGATCACACCGACGAGTTCTTCCTCGTGCTCGAGGGGCAGTTGCTGATCGACGTCGAGGGTCGCGACACCGTCGTGCTCGACCCCCACCAGGGGTACACGGTGCCCAAGCAGGTCGAGCACCGCACCCGCGCCCCCGTCCGGACGGCGATCCTGATGGTCGAGGCGGCCGGCGTCCAGCCGACGGGAGACTGACGGTCTAAGGTGGCGCGGCTTCTGGGGTCTGAGTCGGGCACGCGACCGGGTCTGCGCGAGCGGTTCGAGGCCGGCGAGATGGTGCTCGCGCCGGGCTGCTATGACGCGCTGGGAGCGCGGCTGATCGAGGAGGCCGGGTTCCCGGCGGCGTACATGACCGGGTTTGGTAGCGCCGCCGCGCGCCTCGGCCGGCCCGACGTCGGCCTGATGACGCTTCCCGAGATGGTCGACAACGCGCACCGGATCGCCGACGCGGTCGACATCCCGGTGATCGCCGACGCCGACACCGGTTACGGTAACTCGATCAACGTGATCCGGACCGTGCGCGAATATGAGGCCGCCGGCGTCAGCGCGATCCACCTCGAGGACCAGGTGATGCCGAAGAAGTGCGGGCACATGGAGGGCAAGATGGTCGTGCCCGCCGGCGAGATGGCGGCGAAGGTCGCCGCCGCCGTCGCGGCGCGGCGCTCCCTCGACTTCCTGATCATCGCCCGCACCGACGCGCGCGCCGTCGAGGGGCTCGACGCCGCGCTGTCGCGCGCGGAGCTGTATCGCCAGGCCGGGGCCGACGCGTTGTTCGTCGAGGCACCTCAGTCCGTCGAGGAGATCGAGGCGGTCGCCCGGGCGTTCCCAGATGTGCCGCTGCTGTTCAACTACGCCGAGGGCGGCAAGACGCCAGCGGTCAGCCACGTGCTTCTGCGCGAGTTGGGCTTCAACCTGGTGATCTTTCCGCTGACGGTGTTACTGGCCGCCACCGGGGCGATCCGGTCGGCGCTGGCGCGGGTCAAGGCGGACGGCACCCCACTCGACCTGGTGCCGTCTCTGCCGGGGTTCGGCGATTTCCTCGAGTTCATCGGCCTGCCCGAGATCCGCGAGCTCGAGTCGCGGTTCGCGGAGGGGTGATTGGTGGTGAGGCCGTTTCGGGTTCCGCTTGACTCGGGGCTAGCCCCGGAAGACGCGGTGGCGTGGCTGCGCGGCGAGGAGCGGCCGTTCGCGCTCGTCGGCGAGTGGCTCGGTGGCGTGACCGTGCTCGGGTCCTGCCCGGCGCGGGTGGCCGCACCCGGCGAGGATCCGTTCGCGGTGCTCGAGGATCAACCGTCGCTTGAATCGGGCGACGCGGTTGTCGGCGGCGGGTGGGTCGGGTGGCTCGGCTACCGACTCGGCGCGGTCGTCGAGGAGCTGCCGCCGAGCCCGCCGGCACCGGTCCCGGGCCCGGCGTTCTCGCTCGCGTTCTACGACCACGTGGTGCTGTACGACGGCTCGCGTTGGTGGTTCGAGGGGCTGCGGTCCGCGTCGCGGTCCGCGTTCCTGGACGCGCGCCTGAAGGTGTGGAGGGATCGCCTGCGGCGGGCGCCGGCCCGCCCCGCTGGGTCGTCGCCCAGGTCGCCGGAGGACGCGCCGACGCCGTTCGTGCTCGCCGCCAACGGCGGGGCCGGGCACGTCGACGCGGTCGCTGATTGCCGGCGGCGAATCGAGGCCGGCGAGCTGTACCAGGCGAATCTGACCGTCCGCCTCGAGGCTCGTTACGACGGCGACCCGCTCGATCTGTTCGCGCGCGCGCTGCCGCTGGCCGAGCCGCGGTTCGGGGCGCTCGTCGACGGCGTCGTCAGCCTGTCGCCCGAGCGGTTCCTGCGGCGGTCCGAGCGCGACGTGTGGACCGAGCCGATCAAGGGGACGCGACCACGGACGGGCTTCTCACAGGAGGACACGGCCGCGCGCGAGGAGCTGCTCGCGTCGACCAAGGACGCGGCCGAGCACGTGATGATCGTCGACCTGATGCGCAACGACCTCGGCCGGGTCTGCGCCTACGGGTCCGTGGAGGCGCACGCGCCCCGGATCGAGGGGCACGCCGGGGTCTGGCATCTGGTCTCGACCGTGAGCGGCCGGCTCCGCGACGGCGTTGGCGACGGCCCGCTCCTTCGGGCGACTTTCCCGCCGGGATCTGTCACCGGCGCGCCGAAGGTCCAGGCGATGAAGGTGATCGCCGCGCTCGAGGCGACCCGGCGCGAGGTATACACGGGCGCGATCGGAATCGCGAGCCCGATCGCGGGGCTCGACACGAGCGTCGTGATCCGGACGTTCGAGACCGCCGGAGATGCGATCTGGATCGGTGCCGGCGGCGCGATCGTCGCCGACTCCGACCCCGAGCAGGAGCTGTCCGAGGCGCTCACGAAGGCGGCCGGACCGGTCGCGGCGATCGGCGGATCGCTGGCCTGGCCCCGCGAGCAGCCGGCGCACCCGCCCGAGTTGTGCATCCATCCGGGGCGCGCGGTCGAGCGCGCGCTGCTCCACGGCCGGCGGCCCGACCCGGCAATGGGCGTGTTCGACACGATGCTCGTCGAGCACGGCCGGCCGGTCGCGCCCGAACTCCACCTGCGGCGGCTCGCCGACTCCCTGAACGAGGTGTACGGCGCCGCCCTCCCTCCCACTCTCGCGGCCGGCGTCCAGATGGCCGCGGCCGAGGCGACGAGCCCCGACGGGCGCGCGCGGCTGCGGATCGACGTCGACGCCGGGGGCGGCGTTCGGATCACGTTGTCAGCGGTCGCGCCACCGCCGCCCGACGCGTCGGTGCTAGAGCCGTACGCGCTGCCCGGCGGGCTCGGCGCCCACAAGTGGCGCGACCGCCGGCTGCTCGATGCCCTTGCCGCGCTACGCCCCGGGACGGTGCCGCTGCTGGTCGACACCGACGGCTTCGTGCTCGAGGCCGCCGTGGCGAACGTGTGGATCGCCGAAGGCGAGGATCTGATCACGCCGCCGGCCGACGGCCGGATCCTTCCGGGGACGGTGCGCGCCGCGCTGCTGGCCAGCGAGCCCGGCGCCCGCGAGGAGCCAATCGAGTTGGAGCGCCTCGCGAGCGCCGAGTCGGTGTTCCTGACGTCGTCGATCAGCGTCCGGCGGCCGGCGCGCCTGCGCCGGCAGGTGCTCGTGCCGGTCCCCGTAGCGGCGCTTCTCTGAGCAGCAGCACGACGATCAGCGCGATCGCGGCAATCGGCGCGGCCGCGACGAACACCGCCTGGGTGCCGTGGACCACGTCGACGCGGACACCGGCGCTGACGTGTCGAAGGCTCGAGGCCGCCGTGGTGCCGACGCCGGTGCGCGCGGCGAAGATCGCGCCGAGCACGGCCGCCCCGACCGCTCCCCCGAGGCCGCGGAAGAACGACGTCGTCGCCATCGCGACGCCGAGGTCGCTGCGGGGGACGCTGTTCTGGACGGCCGCTATCAGTACCTGCCCGACCATCCCGAAGCCGAGGCCGAACAGCACCAGCCCGGTCGCGATCCCGATCCGGCTCGGGTGCGGGACCAGCGCGGCGAGGACGACGAGCGCGGCCGTCATCGCCGCCAGTCCGGCCACCGGGTAGCGCTTGTAGCGCCCGGTCTTCGACATCGCGATTCCCGCGAGGTTCGTCGACGCGGTGATCCCGAGCATCATCGGCACGAGCAGCAACCCGGCCTCGGTCGGCGTCGCGTGCGTGGTGATCTGCAGGTAGAGCGGCACGAACACGGTGATCGAGAACAGCGCCGCCGTGGTCAGGAACAGCGCGACGCTCGAGACCGCCACCGGTCGCGTGCGGAGCAGGTGCAGCGGCACGATCGGATCCACCGCCCGCCGCTCGCGCACCACCAGCGCGACCGCCAGCGCGGCACCGCCCGCGATCAGCGCGATGATCGTCGGCGACGTCCACCCGAACCGGTCGCCACCCCAGACGCACGCGAGCATCAACGCGATCGTCGAGCCCGCGAGCAGGGCCGCGCCGGCGACGTCGAGCGGCGCCGGGTTCGCGGCGGGTTCGGTGGCGGGGAGCTTTGACTGCAGCCCGGCGAATGCCGCGACGCCGAGCGGAAGGTTGACGTAGAAGACCCACCGCCAGCTCGCGTGCTCGACGAGAACGCCGCCGATCAGCGGTCCGACCACGGTCGCGAGTGCGAACGCGATCGCGATGTAGCCCTGGTAGCGGCCGCGCTCCCGGGGAGAGACGAGATCGCCGACGGCGGCCATCGCGAGGGTCATCAGACCGCCTGCAGCGGCGCCCTGGAGGGCGCGCGAAACGATCAACCAGGTCATGTCCTGCGCGATCCCGCACACCGCCGACGCGGTCAGGAACATCGCCAGCGACGCTTGGAGCATTCGCTTGCGTCCAAGGCGGTCGCCGAGCTTGCCCCACAGCGGCGTGCTCGCGGCGGCGGCGACCACGTAGGCCGCGACCACCCAGGAGACGTCGGTGAGCCGCCCCAGATCGTGAGCGATCGTCGGCAGAGCAGTGGCGAGGATCGTCTGGTCGAGTACTGCCGGCAGCATCGCCAGCACGATCGCGGCGAACGCTATCCGGACGTTGGATATGGGTGAAGTGGATTCGTTCATGTCTAAAGCTTAGATATCTAATTCTTAGATGTCAAGGCGTTTGTGGTATGCTGCGCGGCGTGAGCTCCCGCCCCTCGTCGCCCCCGCTCGGACTGCAGCTGACCCGCACCTCGCGCGCGATCACGCAGGCGTTCGAGCGGGCGATGGCACAGGCCGGCGGCTCGGTGCCGACCTGGCAGGTGCTGCTGCTGGTGAGGTCGGCCAACTGGGACACCCAGTCGGAGATGGCCGAGCAGCTCGGAATCACCGGCGCGACGCTCACCCACCATCTGAACGCGCTCGAGCGCAAGGGGCTCGTGCGCCGCTGGCGCGAGGACAACAACCGCCGCGTGCAGCGCGTCGAGCTGACCGACGCGGGGGTCGAGCTGTTCGACCGCCTGCGTTCGGTTGCGGTCCGCCATGACAAGCTGCTGCGCTCCCAGCTCAGCGACGACGAGGTCGAGCAGCTCGGAGCGCTTCTCGCCCGGCTCGAGGCCGGGATCCAGGCCGGGGCGTCCTGATCCGTACTCTTCTTGGTCATGGCCAAGACCGTCGTCGTACTCGGGGCGCGGAATCTGGGTGGCGAGATCATCGACCACTTCATCGAGCTTGGATGGAACGCCGCCGGCGTCGCCCGCAGCGAGGACACGCTGGCGCGGGTACGTGAGCGCGGCGCGCTCGGTTTGGAGGCCGACGCCGCCGACTCGGAGTCGCTCGGCACGGCGCTCGCGGACGTCCGCGCGCACTTCGGCTCGCTCGACGCGGTGATCAACGCGGTCACCGCGTTCCGCGCGCCCGCCGGCGGGCCGTTCGGTGGCGGCGAGGTCGGGCAGGCGGATCTCGACGCGTTCCGCGGCTGGACGGTGGCCGTCGCCGAGCAGGCGTTCGTGTTCCTGTCCACCGGCATCGCCGCGCTCGAGCAGAACGAGCACGGTGGCGCGCTCGTGCAGATCACCGGCGGTTCGTCACAGCGGGCGTATCCCGGCCGCGGGTTGTGGGCCGCGGGCGCGTTCGCGACCCGGGCGCTCGTCCAGGCCGCCGCGCAGGAGATGCGCGCCGCGGGCATCCACGTGGCGCTGCTGGCCGTCGATGCCACGATCCAGTCGGCGAAGACCGCGGCGTTCACGCAGGGGACGCCGGAAGGAGCGCTGGCCGAGATGGGCGAGGTCGCCAACGCGGTTGTGTACCTGGTCGAGCAGGGCGTTCGCGCGTACACGCACGAGCTCCAGGTCACCCCCGCCGGCGAGCGCTGGGTGCCGTAAGCCGCCGTTTCCGCCGGACGCGTCAGGCGGGCTGGCGAACGCGGCCGCGCGTGCCGACCGCGATCAACACCGCGAGCGCCGAGGCCAGGCACGAGATCACGAACGGCGCGCCGACGCCGGTCGCGCCGATCACCGCGCCGCCGATCGCCGATCCGGCCGCGAGCCCGCCGACCAGCGCGGCGGACACCCACGTGAACGCCTCGGTCTCGCTGCCCGGCGTGACCGCGCGGCCGACCAGCGCGTACTGGCAGGAGAACACGGGCGCGATCGCGAGACCGGCGAGCACGCTGCACACGATGCCGGCGGGGATCGTCCGCGCCGCGATCAGCGGGGCGGTGCAGACGAGCAGCATGACCAGCAGCAACTGGTAGCGCGCGACGAGCGGCGAGCGCCAGACGCGTCCGCCGTACCAGAGTCCGCCGGTCATGCTCCCGAGGCTCCACAGCGCGAGCAGCAGACCCGAGGCCGGCCGGGATCCGGCGTGCAGCGCGAGCGACGGCAACCCGACCTCGACGGCGCCGAGCGCGGTTCCGGTCAGCGCCACTGGGCCGAGCAGCGCGCGCAACTCGGGATTCGAGAGCGCGGGCACGCGTTCGTGGTCCGAGCCGTACGACGTCGACGACGAGCGCACCACCGGCGAGCGCAGGAACAGCGAGGTCCCGACGATGCACACGCCGCCGAGGATCGCCACCGCGGCCTCCGGCGAGGTGACCGCGATGACCAGCGCCACGATCAGGGGCCCGGAGATCCAGATGGTCTCCTGGAGGATCGACTCGAGCGCGTAGGCGGTGTCGAGCACCTCCTGGTCGTCGAACACCTCGCGCAGCAGCGCCCTGACCGCCGGCGCGATCGGCGGGAGCAGCGCGCCGCACAGCGACGACAACACGACGAGCACGACGACGCCGGCGCCGGCTCGCGCCGCCACCACGAGCAGCACGTACACGCACGCCTGACCGCACGCGAACGGAAGCAGCACCCGAGCGCGCCCGAAGCGGTCCACGAGCCGGCCGAGTAGCGGCGCGCACGCCGCGGTGGCGAGCGCGAAGCCGCCGACCGCGACGCCGGCAGCGGCGTACGAGTGCGTCGTGGCGCGCACGAGCAGGAGGATCGCCAGCGACGACATGCCCTGCGGGAGCCGGGCCACGAGTGCGCTCGCGAACAGGCGCGCCGCGCCGGGCGACGACAGCACCGCGTGGTACTTCGAGACCATCGTCCGAGCCTACATGGGCGCCGGAGCCTCGGAGGTCGTGAGCATCTCGCGTCTACGATTGGCGAGGATGACTCGCGAGGTGATCAGCGATCTGGCCATGCTCGAACGGCTCGTGGCGCCTTCGGGAAAGGACGTCGTCGACGTCGGCTGTGGCGGCGGCGCGCTCGTTCGCGCGCTGAGCGATTGCGGCGCGCGCGTCACCGGCATGGAGATCTCGGAGTCGCAGATGGCGGATGCGATCGCGCACGACGACGGACGCGGCGCGCGCTTCGTGGTCGGCCGCGCGGAGCGCATGCCGCTCGAGGATGCGTCGGTCGACATCGTCGTGTTCATGCGCTCGTTCCACCACGTGCCTGCGTCGGACCTCGGGGCGGCGCTGGCCGAGGCCCGCCGCGTGACCCGACCGGGCGGAGCGGTGTACGTAGCCGAGCCGCTCGCCGAGGGGGAGTTCTTCGAGCTCACGCGGATGGTCGACGACGAGACCGAGGTGCGCGCGCAGGCCCAGGCGGCGCTCGGCCGGGCTGCAGACGCCGGCCTTGACCGGGAGACCACGGTCGACTATCACGCGCCGCTCACGATCGCCGGCGTGCCGGGCCTCCGCACGCGAGTCGTCGCCGCCGATCCGGCGCGGGCCGAGCGGTTCGACGCGCTCGAGGCGAAGCTCGCCGAGGGGCTCGAGCGCCTCGGGGAGCCGGGCGACCGCGCCGGCGAGTGGCGGTTCCTTCACCCGATGCGCGCCGACGTGCTCCGCCCGGCGCTCAGTTCGCCGAGTTACAGCGACGCGTAAAGCGCCCCCTCGAACGCCTGGTACATCTGGAGCGCCGGCTCAGTCCCGAACGGCAGGAACTGGCTGTAGACAGCGGCGGCGATCCCGGCGGTGCGGTCGACCCAGAAATGCGTGTTGGCCAGACCGGCCCAGGCGCCGGTACCGGCGCGGCGAGCCCCCGGAACGTCGTCGGTGTTGAGCAGCAGGCCGTAGCCCCACTTGAACCCGGGCCCAAGGGCGAAGTCGCAGGACGCCGTCGAGTCAGCGGTCTTGATCTCGGCGGGGAAGTCAAGCTCGCCGATCTGGTTGGTGAACGCGGCGTCGACGGTGGCCGATTCGAGGATCTTGACCCCGTCCGGCGAGGTGCCGTTGCCGAGCAGCATCCGCTGGAACTTCATGTAGTCACGCGGGGTCGAGTACAGGCCGTGCCCTCCGGCCCAGTACTCGGGCGGCTGGACCAGATCGATCTCGGTCGCCACCCAGGCGCCGTCCTCGCCCGGCACATGGACCGGAACGCAATTCGGCCGCTGAGCGTCGCTCATGACAAACGCGGTCTGGGTCATGCCGAGTGGACCCGTGACGACGGTCGCGATCGCCTCGTCGAGCTTCATGCCACTCGCGGCCTCGATCACCTTGCCGAGCCAGTCGAGGTTGATGCCGTACTCGAATCTCGTACCGGGGTCGAACAGCATCGGCGCCTTGAACACCGCGCTCAGGCCCGAGAGCACGTTCGGGACACCGGTGGCGGCCTCCCACTTGACGATGTCCGCGTTCCAGAACCAATAGCTGAGCCCGGTCGTGTGGGTGACGAGGTGCCTGACCGTCGCCTGGGTGGCCGGCGGGCGCGTGCGGGGCGTGTCGCCGTCGAAGCCATCGAGCACCTCGACCTCGGCGAACTCCGGGCAGTAGCGCTCGACCGGCGCATCGAGGTCGAGCTTGCCCTGCTCGATCAGCTGGAGCGCGACCGCCGTCGCGACCATCTTGGTCATCGACATGACGCGGAAGTGGGCGTCGACCGTAACCGGATCGTCACCGCCGGCGACGCGCGGACCCGCGGCGCCCTCGTAGATGATCCCGTCACGGTCCGCGGCGATCGCGACGACGCTCGGGACGGCGCCGTCGGCGACCGCCCGCTCGAGTACCTCGTCGACGCTGGTGCGTGAGATCGTTGCCATGTCCG
>Ga0335073_10010309_pt1 | contig 13134 bp, 14 predicted proteins | sample Lox_Sample_22_FD_207093 | JGI IMG/M metagenome (GOLD analysis project Ga0335073, IMG submission 207093) | Soil microbial communities from Loxahatchee National Wildlife Refuge, Florida, United States - Lox_Sample_2.2 | ecosystem: Environmental > Terrestrial > Soil > Wetlands | place: USA...
CCTCACATTCTCAACACAATGTACAGAAGCCGCAAAAACCAACGTCAATGCCTGTCCACTTGCTTCGGCGTCCTTGCGATCCGGAAGTCCTCCTAACGATCTCCTCAGCAGAATTCGCGCCCTTATCACAAATCTTGCCGTTCAAGCCTACATAGACCAAAACGGCACGCTATACACTTACTACGACGTCACTCTCGATATCACCAATAACCTCGCTTCACCGGCCCTATGGAGCGATTTGGCGAGCGAGATACTCTACGTGGAAACGTTAGTCAATCATACCAACCACATTTCAATCCAACGACGCCAAACGAGCACGAATGATACGGTAGAAGCTGCACCCGGAGATTTACCCTATTCAGACTTTAGTCCGTATAACCTGTTTTCGGGGTCGTACAACGATTTCGTGTACCCCGCGGTACTCTGTCTCGATTCGAATTACCAGGACATTGATAATCAAACGGCATTTGTCGAGTATCTCGCGTCTCTCATCCCGAGCAACCCGTTTAGTTACCAGGGGATCGAAGGCGCGCTCTGTCTTGGATGGCCAAACCTCACCAACTTCAATGTGGAACAGGTTCGCGGGCCGTTTCCAGGGAGCATCGCCAACAAGATTTTGGTGATTGGGGAGACGAATAATCCGTGGTATAGTTATTCTGGCGCTTTGAACACGTACGAGTTCATTGGGACTGGGAATGCCAACCTCTTTGTACACGATGGATTTGGGAAGAGTGTTCGAGATGATCCGAATGCTTGTACTTCCTCCACACTTCAAGCGTACTTCGTCAACGGTAATACACGCATAACTCTAATCTGACCATGGCAGGAACTCTTCCACAAAACGGAACTACATGTTCGACAGATCATTCCGGGTCCAACAACATTTTCCTCTCCAGCTCAGCAGGGAACACGGGCAGTGGATCGACGACTAATACAGCGTCTGGTGCGGGAGGGGGACCTTCAAAAGCAGTCAAAGTTGGCTTGGGCGTGGGACTGGGATTAGGATTGCCGTTGACCCTGGCTGCGATGGTGCTTCTCAAAGTGCGGAATGATCGTCGGAAGAAGTATCAGGTTCTCAAGGATCGAAATTCGTTGTTGCCGGAATTCAAGGTTGATACTGCGTATGTGCCAGAGTATATTCCTCTAGAGGAGGCGGCCAAGGCAAAGTTGCTGCCAAAGGATTCAGATACGTAAGCAGGGGAGCTTGGACATTTAATTGAGATTGTTTTAGAAGTTATTACTAGATACTGCGTACATCAATAACACAAGGTCGGTCTTCATTTCATGGGAGACGAGGTTTCCGGGGGAAGAGACTTTTCGGATGCACCTCCGCATGTAACGTCCCCAGATTGTTTCCGCCGTGAACATCCACACCAGAGGAGAATCACCGATAACACCAGCAGCGTAACCACGACCACAATTACCACGATAAGTTTCTTGGTCGACTTGGCGGTATCCTCTTCGGCGGTATCTGGTGGCAAGTCTTTCCACGATTTCGCAAACATATTGTGTTCTCCGGTGTTGTTGGAAACGCAAACTGTCCCATTGACAGGCAGAGTTCCTTACCCGTCAGCATTCTCTCGACCCACAAGTATACCGTTGATGAAGAACGCTTTCAGCAAGGACGTTGTGCACGTATTGTTGTTTGCGGAAGAACAATGACCCACCGAATCGTGAATCAAAAACTCTGCATTATCGGCACCAAAATACTCATAGGTTTCCAAAGCGGAGTGATATGGTGTCGCCTACAATCAGATTTCACGCCCTTGCTCTATGGTGAGAAACCGGATCATTGGTCAGACCGAGGACAAGGATCTTGTTTCTCAGATTAGGGGGCGCAGGTGCCGAATATCTTTCCACCCCATAATCACACAAATTCGGCCATGTTAGGCAGGCAGAAGTAAACTCGCCCAAAGCTCCCAGTAAAGGATTAGCGTTGATTTGCTCGTGAATATGGTCCACCCAAGTCTCCACAATATCAATCCCCTCGTAACTGAAGTCCGGACAAACGACTGCGGGATATACAAACGGATTTTCCGCTCCTGACAGCGGATCGCTTTGATTACTTGTGATGGCCACATACGTCATGTTCCGGTCAAAATCCCGTCGCCAAAGTGTGGATCTTGGTTTTTCTGCATTTGAAGCAGACGTCCTATTCGCAAAGGTAATGCGGATTGCACTCTCGACCTCCAGAATATAGTCTGCTAAATTGAAATAGAACCGCAGTGGATCCATAAGTCCCGAGCGGACCACAGTCGAGAAGCGGTAAATGTTGACTGTACGCTTCCGTTCTGAATTGACAAAACTTCTCCGTGTGAGATTATCCACGATGAAATCAATCCGCGCCAAAACATCGGATATCGGGTCCGTTTTGTTCATCGATGCAGCGGCGAGCGGACAATATCGAGGATCCATATGTGCTGCTTGAACGCAATACGACGCAAATGTGCCCAGGATGCGTGGTATTTCCGAATGACTGTCGAACTCAAAGTCCAGCGCATTGGCTTTTAGTCCGGTCCATCTAGCGAAATCCACGACCCCTGATGAGTGAGAAGACTTGCAGTTGGGGATTATACCATCCAAGACTATTTTCCCGACTCGGGTGGGATGCAAGACGGCATACATTGCACCGACCACCGTCCCATAACTAAACCCCCAGAAATCCAACTCATCGTAGCCAGTGAGATTACGAACGAGGTCAATGTCTCGTGCGACGTTGGGAGTATTAATATGGGCGAGATAGTGGAGATCTTCTGACTCTGCGCAATATGGATGGAATAAACCGCTAAAGTGTTCTGCAAGTTTCCTCAAAGACTCTTTTGAAGTCGGAAATTCATTGTTCTGTATCGCAAAACCCTTGGCCCAGGATTCACTCAACTGGTTTTCATAGCCCTCCGAGTCGAACCCGCATGTCAGGAATGTCGACCAGCCTGTCTACGATCAAGAGAGGTCGTATGTTAGAGACTTACCCCACGGGGATCATAGTACAGTATTTCGTATTTCCTGCCTGTAACCTCGAGAAATCTATTAAGCTCCGTCGCCCACGGAACGATAGACCTGGGCATCAATAATTGAAGTGTTAGGGGGGATTTTACGCACAACTGGGTCCTCCAAAATTGGAGAAAAGACACCCAAGAGGATTTTCCAACTCCATGGGACGAGCTTTCGCCAACCCGATTTGCGTGGTTTTGTTGTGTGAAGATGTCAGATAGTCGACGGGAACGGTTAAATTCGCGCATTCCCAGGTTACATTGGATTGAGGGCCGATATCTTGGAAACAGGAAACCCATGGAATTGAATTAGGTAACCACGCCTAAATGTAATCAACAATGGACGTGGGGGGATTGAAGCACCTGGATAGCCGCGACTGTGGTCGCCATGATCCCAGAGCTTCTCTGAATGATGTGAAACAAGCATTTTAACTTTCGCGGATGTGGTGTATGTTTATGACTCTTCGTTGCGTGATTTCCAATCGGCACTTAGTAAAAATGGTCTCCCATCTAAATAAAGAACGTCTCGTTCATCTCGATCCGGAACAGCCGTGGACTGCCCAAAATGCAACTTCTATCATGCGAGGTTGTTGCTAACCCTCTTTGAGAGGCAGTACCGGGATCAAGGAGACGAATTCACCGGACAATGCGAATGGCTTGATCAGGATTGGAAAAAGGCTCATGTCCATTTGGTGTGGGACATTGATACATAGACGCTATCCCCACGTTGATTGCATTGGCCGCGTTTCTCTCGGTATCGTCCGCTGGGAGTCGGTAGCCTCGCCGCCACACTGATCAGATCACCGTGTGATCTAACGATCAGCCTGGCGGCGAGGCTAGGGAGTCGGGGATTTCGACGCAGTAAAACTTTCAGCCCCTCTGATTGGCTGTATGCCCAACAGTGAATTTTTGATGAAAAGAGGCTTGTGAGCTTGTGACTTCGATTTTTCCACCAAGCGAAAAGTCGCTTTGTCCCTCCATCCGCGATGTCGGCGAACTTTTGGGAAAGGTAGCTATCCCATCACATCTAGAGAGGCTGACTTGAAGTTATGTTGATACCATGGACTCAGTCTTCGTACCCGTTCCTGCACTGGAGGAGAAGCCGATCCTCATTTGAAGAGACTCAAAGTCGAACTTAGGAAGCCCGCCACCGCTGGACCCAGAAGCGAATGAAAAGTAAATGGTATGTTCGTACTATCTTTGCTCCATTGCATTATATTTTGATGATGATACCGACAAGTGTCGTGAATGACGAGTCTTCGGACAATGAAGTCTTCATATACCATCTTTCGGGACTGATTTTTCAAATCACGCTTTTCAACTTCGGTTCTTGAAATTATTGCTGATTTGTTGTGTAGATGAGTGAATCATTACTTCGAACATCGCAGGATGACTATCGACGATCTAGAGGAAGGGTGTCGATTGTTGGTGGAATATACTATCAGACCTTATTCAGCGAGACGACCACGACCCAGCGAAGGATTTGATGCTGGCGCAACTCCTTACTCTGAAAAAGGTACGATTGTATATTCCACCAACGATTTCCTCTAGATCGCCTATAACCAAAGGAATACGCGACTTAATGTCGAGGATGTCGATGTCCCATCCGTCCCAGATGGCAATGTAAGGATTGGGAACCGTGAAAGTTACAATATTAGGTCAGAGAGAATAGTAATCCCCATTCTGTCATTTACTAGTAGGTACGCATTCCTGGCGAACGTATTGCACACTGGATTCAATGATAACAACATGACGGCTGCCATTTTGTCTCAATTATCGAAGGAGTGGGAAGAATTCTTCTCGGTCTCAATGCTATATCTCATTTTGGGTCTTCGAAATAGAGGGTATTCTTAAACGATTGTGTATTGACTGACTCGTAGCGTTGTATAACGATACAGGAGATGCAAAGTCTAGCAGACTCATTAATCGTGTTTAATAGACCGCTGAAGCAATTCACGGGATGTCACAATTCGTCCTCAATACCTTCTATGGATCCCGAAGCAAGTACTTACATGTTGTCGCCACGGACCTACACGGACATCGCCAAGTACAATCGGCAAAGTTAAGACACCATGCGGAGAGTCGGCGAATTATCTCCAAGGCGAATTATCTTGCTAGAAAAATGTCGTTCAAGCTGAGTGATTCGGAAACTTTGTGTGTGGTGAGACGCGGGGACATGCAACGGGACCGTAGCTTGCGCATAGGACGGTGTTGCTTTCCGACCAAAGGACAGCAACTATTAGAATAGAGCGCTAGAAGAATACAAACCTCATCCTACTCCCGTTTTCAAGCTCAGCAAAATCCCTCAAAATTAGCGCTGCATTGGTAACCCGTCGTCACGACCATGGATATTGCTTTCATCTCGCTTCCATTCTCCAAATCATCACCACAACCAATTCTCCTCGCCTAAACAGTCCCTAGTTATAAATTTATGAACAAAGAGCAAAATCCCCGATACTAATTCTCGTGGTGAGCCCAGCCGCCAAGTCGGTTGAAGGGGCGCCACACGCTCATTGGTCCCACCAATCGTCGATCACCAGCCACCGCACCACCAAATCAGGCACCGACACCCCCCTCCCCACCACAAAATCCTCCGACACCACCAGCCATACACACCTCAATCCCCCGTTCCAGATCGAGAAATCCCATCCAATGTCCCCAATTTCTTCCGACCTACGCGGCGCCTCATCAAACGACCATGCGCTATATGAGCTCCCCTCCCCACACCCATCCCCCTTTCTCAACGCAACTTTTCGCCCGAGACAATTTAGTGCGCTGCGACAATGCAATTACGACGACTTCCGATTTCGCTGGTGATGGTGGTGTTGTCGAGCTTGGGAGTACAGGGGATTCCTATTGGAGGGACAGATGGGAGTAGTAGTGATCCTACGGTGATTTGGGTTACGGAGACAGTTTGGCCTTGTGAGCCTTCGACGTTGGATGCGGCGGCCGCGGCAACGGGGACGGGGGCGAGTAAAGTGCAGAAGGCGGACTATGATACCGTGCCGGTCGATGGAGGGAGCAATGCTGAGGCTGTTCCGGAGGGAGAATCAGAAAGCAGCCCTGCCGCTTCATCTGTGGCTACAAGTGATCCTCCCATGACATCGGCGTCAAGTATCGATGATCCAGCTACAATCGATCCCCCAGCTACAAGCGACCCTCCTGTCAGTACTACTCCGGCTGTCTTTTACAGCCCTGTTACATCGGATCCTATGACACCGGACCCCTCGACCACATATGAACAGGTCGACGCGGAATCAGCAACGTCGGACCGCACTACCTCGGATCCAATGACAGCGACTCCAGTACCAGTCTTTTCAACGTACATACCAGACGTCCTTGCCGCCAACACAACATCAATTCCCACAATGCCTACTATCGCGCCGACATTTATTCTTCCCTCCAATGGAACCAATACCACCTGTCCAGACGATCCGGAAGAGTATACTCCAGAGGAAGAGTCAGCCTATTGGGCTACTGCGACAGATCCGAGTGTTTCGTATTCGGATTATACGACAACGATCACACTCAAGAGCACTAGTACTACAACAATCTCAATTACTGTTCCCGCGGATTCCATATCAACGTCCGCGGATCCAATGCCTTCGGCTACAAATGCTGCTATGACGACTACCTCCGACCCCACCGGCGCAACGGTCGACTCCAATCAGGATGCGCTTTATACACCAGTCGCCGACGCATTCGCCTCAATCATGACACCAGGGACTATATCCGCCGATCCAACTACTTCAGTAGACCCTGCTAGTCCAACAACAGATCCCACCACCTTGGCCGATCCGACTATGTCAGCAGATCCAGCCACATCTTCTGACCCAGCCGTGTCCACCGACCCGACCACCCCAACTCCGACACCAACAACAAGCGACCCCTCGCAGGAGACCGTCTCGGGGACAATTATAACCTACATTGACGACACCACAACCATTACCACCACGTCCACACCCACAAACTCGGCGGCGACAGACATTACAAGCACAACGACAGTATGGACAACGAGCACCATCATCGTCGACTCGTACGCCAAACGACGGCGGCGGCATGTGCTCGTGACTCGAGCCTAAAAAACACGAAATAGGAGGGGCAGGGTTTTCTGGTTTAGAGATGGTTTGGAGGGGAAAAAACATTTGGGTAATCGGAAAGGCGAAGGGGAGGGGAGACGGGAGTTTGGGATATCTGGACAATACTAGCTCGAGTCATTCATTATACCGACGCTCATTCATTTCATAGCTTGAATTGATTCATATTCATATCTCTTAATATAATAGTGATACATAAATCATACAGACATATCGACCCTAACAGACCATTTTGAACTATCGCAATTGATCAATGTCATAATTGGGAGGGTGCTCTTCCTCAGTCTGCAGCATCGTTGCGTATAAACTTCGATTGGACCGAAGACTCGAGTCTGTTCCGTTCGATGCCAATTCAAATCCGCCCGGCGTGCACAATACATCCCTTTGCCTGGTACCAATTCCTGACTCTTCATCTACTTTAACTCCATAAATTGGCGCTTCTGAGCGGCCCACAGGAACTTGGCTCGCAGTATCCGAAAATCGATGACCGTACGTTTTCTCAACAGCAATGCGATGAAGCTGTAAAACGCCACGCAGACGATCCGCGAGTATTGCTCGTTGGAGTGTCACTTTGACCGCCCCTTTCGATCGCCGGACGATGAACAATAGAGTGGGTCTCAAAAGGAACGAGGCTGCAATGATAGCGACTGAGAGAATTATCAAACCCAAAACACCGGCGAAATTGACGGCCGTATAAGCCGACGACATTCGAAGCGTACTCGAACATACCCAATGGACGGGACCCTCCTGACTTGGAATTGGCACCACCCCGAATCCCCAATCATTGTCCACTCCTGATGTAAATATCTGCGCACTGTACAATCGATAGAGCATCGTCAAGCCGAACCAACGAGTGACCTCAGCTCTGGCGCTAATATTCGCAGGGTACCCTATCTGATTCCCAGTTTGTATAGTCTGGGCGGCCAGAAGCGCTCGACCGGACAGACCATCTAGTGCGAACCAAATGTTTGGTGCAGTAGATGCCGCTGCGAATAGATTCCAATCCGTTTCCAGAATCTTTGCGGTGTCATTATCCCAAACCCGCAACTCATCTAAATAGGACGCGAATTGTTCGGCGACGTCTTCGTAGCGACCGGCAGCGATAACGTCGTCTGAAGTGTATCCCTGAACGTGTTGATCCGTGGAACGCACATGTAATCGCATCTGGTCTCGACATGCTAGGAGACCTGCAGGTTTGGCCCACATGTACAAGGTGCCGGTCGACAACGTTGGTGTGCTTTCCGTGAGGAAGAACGGGTCATCGTTTCGCGATATCGACGGAACACCGGAGAGACGGTTATAAATGAGCGTCACCCATTGGGTACCCGTTATATTGTCCAACGCATTTGATGTATTTAGATGATCAGTGAGAAAGGGGAGTGGTATCCACTCTGGAGGATTATTAGTGGACGGATATGTCCAGAAATCGGTCGAGTATGCTCCGGAAGTACTGTCGCTGTTCCACACAATATGTGTGAATCCGTCAGGTTCGAAGCTGGTGTTTCCGAGTTTGTATCCGTAAAATGACTCATTAACTACTGCGATGTTGGGTGGATCGAGAAACGTAAAGTTCCGTACGTAAACCGCACTGAGATTGGCATTAGGTCCAACCGTATCGACATGACTACATTCGGATACGTATGTGACGGCCAGTTTTGAGTTTCGCGTGGTGCCCAGGTCATTTGTAGTAATCGTGGCGTATTGTAATATTGTCTTCGATTGGCTTCCGCAGTATTCGTCTCCGAACCAGCAAACCGAGGATTCGCTCGTATTGATGCTCCAGGAAAACGGGTTGTTCGTAGGCCCGAAACAAGTCATTGTTGAGCCATCATCACTGCACCCGGAAAGATCAGATTCGAGCCATTGAAAAGTTCGTAACCGATGTATTTTGTCAATTTGAATATTTTGGTCTTGTAATGTCGTGTTATTCGGTGTCTGTTGTGCGGTATTTGGCATGCCACAAGTACCCACCGTCATGGGCAAATAGACATCAGAAATCAATCGGCCAATTGCGAAGACTGATGCGGCATACATTGGGAGGAAAATCATTGAGAAGACGATGAAGACGATAAAGACAGTCGAGGACAACGCTTTGCGAGGGAACTTGAGACCCAGGAGGAAGAGTGCGGTGAAGAGGTTGGAGGGGGTTGTGGAATTTACCGCGATTATATCGGCTTGGTCGTCAAGTGTCGATCTGATGCGTTTGTGTAGAAAGGTGAGGTACAGTGTGGAGGTGACGAGAGATGCGAAGCGTGCAATTGTAAAGGACAATACAATGGCAAGCATGGCCGAAATTATGGCCGCGTTCCGGGTTGAAAGAGTCAGTCGGAGACCAAGCGCTCCGCCACTGCCATCGTTCCAGATTTTTGGGAAATACGGATAGGGGCTCAGGTTGGACATTTGTTGGAGTGTAAAGTTTTTTCGCCAGGGGAAGGGGATGGTTAGCTTCTTTATCAGAGAACGAAGTCAAGCTTTTCCACCGCCTCGCGTTGACAGTTAATTATAGCTGTCACCCGTCGCTAAAATAGGTGCTGATATACAACGTGTTTCCCCTCTCAAAAATAGTAACCTGCTCACCAATAGTATTCATCAGAAACTAGGTTTAGATGACAAGGTTCAAGGGTCTCGGCTGCGGGACAATGTTTATTTCCGAATTCAAACATGCCGCGCCTCTTTTAGATTTTAAGTTCCGTAGTGCAGTTGTGGGGGTTTCGGAACTTTAACCGATGCAAATAAGTGGTGTATCCCGCAAACCATCCCGCAAACTCTAAAGTTTTGAGTTCGACGATCACTATGGAAATAGCCCGCGATCCCCGGATAACGCATTGTCGCTATTCTATTTCTATTTTTAGTCTTCTAACCGACCGTTCAGTCCTACCAGCACAGCCCAAGCAAAGACTTAAGCAAATGTGTATAAAGCATGGGGCGGGGCGAGTCTTTACAATGTGCACGAATCCAAAATCGAATGTATCGCGACCTGGTTTTCATTCTTCTTGTGCTTTTTGCAGTCTCTAGTGTAGGCGTTGATGCTCTGGGGATATGGGATCGTCCGACTCTATCGAAGCGGGGTGATCATCAACCGCCCCAAACTGGACCAACTATGCCATATTCTGGTATGCTGTCCGTGGAATGCGATTCCCCACACTGTTGCATGGTTATGGGCTTGAATCCCGATATTCCACAAGTAATCTTCCCTCCATTTACATGGACGATTTACAATATAGTACATTTACTACCCAAACAACCCAATACCTTCGACAAACAACCTTCAAATCACACCGTTCCCGGGCGATCTCACCCAAGATACATTCACGTATGACCCAAAAGACTATCAGTTCTACGTCAATTCAACCCCTGTCCTGAGCGTGGAGTGGGAAAATAACCAATTGAGCCTGGGAGATTGTCCATCACTATTCTACGTTGATGGAAGCGGGACTGTATATTATGACGAGGATGTCGACTATATGGGCAATCCATCCAAGCGGGATACTATCGACTGGTCCACAGATTGGTACGCAGTACCCATGCCGAGCTATAATATGAGCACTAGTAAGTTCAAGGTCAGGGACTGTCCTTTCCAGGATGTGCAATATACGGTACTGATGTCCTCTTTCAATATCTAACGGAAAGATCTTTGATAAGAAAGGTGCTAAGGATTGGCCATCTTGTAAAGTCAAACTCTATTTCGAGAACTGTTGACACGTATATATTGGAAAGGATGCGGCTAGCAGGCAATCTGATCATTAAATAGGCTGGAATCTGTAGTTTTACGCCGTCAAATTTTACAACAAATCTCCGTGGGACATGATGGCATCTGCCAATCAGGACTCTCAATCGTCAATTGCAAGCAGTTTTGTGAGCAACGCCAGGAGTGCCGCCCGTCACGGTTAGCAGTTGGCCCAAGCATTAATTATGCCAACGCTCATTCATTTCAATGATTCAATTGATTTGATTGCTAATATTTGTGTATCTCGGCTACTTGACTGTACAAAGTTCGCGCGATCTATTTTACCCTTTATCATATGCATCGACCTTTCTCGGATAGCCTGTCGTCATTGCTGCAGTCATCCGGCTTCAGAGATGGTAGAACTTTTATACATAAATCGACAGTTTCGAGGATCCATTGTTCCAGCTCCTTGCCATAAATGAGTTTGAGTTCCGCAGACACTGGCAACAAATTCAGGAATTTACGACCAAACACGAGTCGTCTCGACTTCTTGAAGAATAGGCTACAATTGGTAAACTCTTTGGCGGTTGCTGTCACGGTGGCTTTAAGAACATCGAACTGAAAGACAGGTTCCCGCTGGTCGAGAATAATCGTCCCACCACACGCAAGACACAGAGAGAAGTCATCACACATAGCTGATACGCATACGAATCGGATTTTTGGTCGGACTTCATCGGGCTTCTCTTGGTCTGGCGCAAACCAACTCCAGAAACATCTAACACGCTCCAAGTGGTCACCTCGATTCTCGACGCGCTCGTCATAAAAGCATTTCAAAACGCTGTCTAGTTCAAGGGCTTGATCCGAGTTGACCCTGCCATGGCCCATGAGCTGTCGAACGGAGAGCAAGAGAGGGCAAAGGGAGGCGAGGTTACGTAGATCGAGGTATAACGAATCTGGGTTTGCTGAAACCTTGTTCCACCCATGAATCTCCCTACGATGCCTCCCAGTGCGTACATGGCAGCGGCATACCACGATCGACAAACAATCCGGACGTCCAGGAGGGATTCAACGTCAAAGTTTTGCATGATAATGAGAATTTCGGGAGCCAGGGAAGCAGCTGCCATTTCTCGCGTCTCACCCTTCAAATCTCAGAACAGATATTCGGTTGACGCATCCAGGGATTTGATAGAGAAATGATTGCGACGATTGACCCAACACGAAATTTCACAAAAATCGGAGCCAAGAAAAAAATCAAGAAATCCTCAAAATTTCAAATCCGCCGCGCTCGGACCTCCTCTCAAGCATAATTTTCCACTTCATGTCTCCCCGCAACATCACAAAGTTTGCCACCTACTTTGAAATACAGTTTTCTTCACCGCATTTCATATCGCAATCGGCCCGAGTCTCGTTTCCAAAGTCACACAGACTCTTTGAAATCAAATCTTGCGCAACATTTGCCTATTGACCAATCAGCGAGTCCGGAATTTACCGTCTGAGGGAAATTTTAGGACTTTACAGCAAATCTCCGAACGATTATATCCGGGCCATTATTTCTCAGCACCCACGGTGTTATTGGTTAGAACTTAGGAACCGGACCGAGAGAAATAGATTAATAAATGCCAATCCCGCGTCAATTGCTAATATGGATGATGTCATCTCCCCCCCGAGCAGCTATGCGGGTCGGACGTACCGGCGACGTGATGCGCACTGGCAGGAAAGGGAAAAAAAGTATAAGATGGAAGGGGGGTTCGTGGACATGCAGTCCCACCACGATTGATTCGAGAAAAAGATCATGGATCGACGACAAAGCGGGAGTTCGCATTCGACGTTGGATGACTTACCTACGGAAAAGCACGATCCGCTATTCGACCATATGAGAAATGCAGATGCGATGAATCGAACGACGGGAGATCTCGATGCGCCTCAGTATGACACCCGCCGATTAAGCGACGTGACAGATGAACAATACGAACAAGACAATTATGATTTGGAAGCTCAATCTGCTGCTCCTTCTACTACGGGCAAGAGTTTGACTCGAGCGGATACCGCCGCTTGGGTCACGAAACACCCCTCTCGAATCCCCGATGCCGGTACCCTTCCTCCCTGTTGTCTGGGTTGTGAGGGCTAATAATGGCAGCGATGAGAAAGAAGGAGTTGACGTATATCGTGGAATTCGAGGGTCCAGACGATCCCTTGAATCCGTTAAACTGGCCGCTCAAAAAACGAATCTCAGCCACCATTCTGTTGAGTCTAACGACCTTTGTGGTGACGTTCGCTTCCTCCGTATTCAGTGCTGCTCTCCGTGCTGTCGCCATCGAATTCAACATCTCAGACGAAGTCGCCACACTCGGAACATCCCTGTTTGTCCTGGGTTTTGCAC